>Ga0070707_100006776_pt1 | contig 10608 bp, 8 predicted proteins | sample KBSK5502metaG_FD_65468 | JGI IMG/M metagenome (GOLD analysis project Ga0070707, IMG submission 65468) | Corn, switchgrass and miscanthus rhizosphere microbial communities from Kellogg Biological Station, Michigan, USA - KBS K5-50-2 metaG | ecosystem: Host-associated > Plants > Roots >... | reverse complement strand
CACGGACGCCGGCGTGCACGCGCGCGGGCAGGTAGCCCACATCGACGTGGACTCGCAGGCATGGACGGTGGCCGGGCCGGTCGCCCTGCGCCGGCTCAACCGGGTGCTACCCGCGGAGATCAGGGTGCGCGCGGTCCGGGTCGCGCCGCCGGGGTTCGATTCCAGATTCTCCGCGCTGTGGCGGCGCTATTCCTACCGGGTCTGCGACAGCGTGGCGTGTGCAGATCCGCTCCGCAGGCACGAGACGCTGTGGCACCGCCTGCCCGTCGATCCCGCGCTGATGAATCAGGCGGCCGAGGCATGCCTCGGCCAGCACGACTTCGCCGCGTTCTGCCGCCGCCGGGCCGGAGCGAGCACCGTGCGGGAACTGCTCAGGTTCGACTGGCAACGAGACGGGGCCGGGGTCGTGGTCGGCACGGTCGTCGCCGACGCGTTCTGCCACAACATGGTCAGGGCGCTGGCCGGCGCGCTGCTGGCGGTGGGCGACGGCCGGCGACCCGTCGCCTGGCCGGCCACGGTGCTCGCCGCTGAGGTCAGGGATCCCGCGGTCACGGTCGCGCCGCCGCACCCGCTGTGCCTCGAGGAGGTCGGGTACCCGCCTGACGACGAACTCGAGGCCCGCGCGAGGCAGACCAGGCGGGTCAGGGACCCCGGCTAAGGCTCAGCGAGGGCGGCCGGGTCCGCGCGGCCCGCGCGAGCCGGCGGCAGGACCGGTCAGTGCCGCTTCGGCGGCCTGCCATCGACCATGCGGATGCTCAGGCTCAGATTCACCGTGTTATTGACCAGCAGGGTCATGAACGCGCTGAACCGAGCGCGACCCGACTTTGTCTTCGGTGGCGCGGCCAGGTTCGTCGCCTCCGCCCAGACCAGCACGAGGTAATGCCCCTTGACCAGCGCTTCCTCAAGACCGGTGCCCTGCCCGATGGACTTCGTCTGCCCCGTCTTCGCCGGCAGCTGGGCGACGAACTCGCTGCGCCCTGCTTTCGCGGCCGCCTTGCTCGCCAAGGCGGAGGTCTTCAGGTTGAACACGCCGATCGTGGCCATGGCCTTGGCCGCCTTCGACAGGTACGTGGCGCGCAGCTCCTGCGTGCAGCCGCCCCGCCGGACTGCGGTCTGCAGCGCGGAGCCGATCAGCGAACCGTGGCAGTTCTTGCCCTTCTCCTCGGTCGTGCGCGTGTAGGCCGTCCCGGCACTCGCGATCACGGCCGGATAAAGCTCGATGAGGCTCAGCGGCACGGCGTCGGTCTTCCTGCTGCCGATGTACTTCCACTTGCCGGGCGGCGGAGTCGCCGACGTCCGTGCCGGACCCGGGGTATTCGTCGGGTTCCGGCCGGCGGCGGGCGCCCCCCCGCCCGGGCTGGTCAGGACCAGGATCAGCGCGACAGCCGCGATGATCGCGCCGGCGGCCGTGATGGCCAGCACGGCCGACACGCGCCTTCTGCGGGTGCGGGCCGCGCGTCTTCTGCCACCGGCCGGGCCGCCTCGGCGTGATGGCCGCGGCTGCTCGGTGACCGTGCCGCGCGCTGGGCCACGGCCGGGCTTGGCCGGCCGCTGGTCGCTCCTGTCCACCGCCCCGCCACTTGCGGTGCCGGGGACAGGATCCTTGATGGCCGGCAGCGAGTAGTCGGTATCGAACTCGTCGGGCGTGATCGTCGCGATGGCGAGCTGCCGGGACGGGCCCGCGTAGCCGCCCGCCCTGCTTCCAGAGCCCTCGCCGTTCCTTTCGCCAGCCCGGCCTGACTGACCCCGGTTCCACGCGGCGAACGGGCCAGGAGGGTAGACGGGCAATGGCTCGCCCGGCGCGGGCGGGAACCCGCGCACGGCGTTGCCGCGCGGCTGGACGGCCGTCTCGCGGCCCGGTGCGGCCGAGCCCGGCCACGCGTCGGCGGCTTGGGCATCATCCGACCAGCCGTAATCCGCCGACAGGGGGTCATCGCTCCAGGCGGGTCGCCGGTAGCCCGTCCCCGCCTCGTCTTGCACGGACTCCGGCCATGAGTACCCGGGGCCCGGCCTATCGCCACTGCCGTAGCCGGAGGTCGCCGGGGCAGGTGAGCCGGAATCTGCGGTGTCGTGGCCCGCGGGCTGGGTTCCGGCCGGCGCGCGGCTCACCCGGTAGGCGGGGGTGAAGAGCGAGGCGCCGCCCGTGCCGCCGCTCGGCGCTGGTTGCTCGGGGGGCCGTGACCGGTGCCGACGGCCCGCCGACCCGCCGGGCGTTCTGTCACCCGCATTCCGCATGCGGTGAGCGTACCGTTTAGGCGCCTGCGGCGAGTCCGGGTAGCGTTGATTGCGGTAGCCGGGACCAGCGGTGCATGCGCTGAGTGGCACGTGCGATTGCGTTAGAGCTTCCGCTCTTTTTGACCGCCGATGGCAACTGCCGGTATCCTTGGCTGGCGTCCATCTGCGCCGGAAGGCCTGCGTGCCCGCTGAGCGGGCCGGAAATGCTGCCGTCGGCGCGCGGATATCCCACGCCGGGCCAGCGGGCCTGACGGGGCCAACGATCAGGACTCACACGCGAAGGCTCATGACTGTGCGCACATTCAGCCCGAAGGCCGCCGATGTCCAGCGACAGTGGCATGTCATCGATGCGTCTGACATCGTCCTCGGACGGCTGGCGAGCCAGGCGGCGATCCTGCTGCGCGGCAAGCACAAGCCGATCTTCGCGCCGCACGTCGACACGGGCGACTTCGTCGTCATCGTGAACGCGGCGAAGGTCGCGCTGACCGGCAACAAGCTGGCCGACAAGCGTGCCTACCGGCACTCCGGTTACCCGGGCGGCCTGCGCTCCGTCGCCTACGGCGACCTGATGGCCGCCAACCCCGAGCGCGCCGTCACCAAGGCGGTGAAGGGCATGCTCCCCAAGAACACCCTCGGCCGGCATATGCTGCGCAAGCTCAAGGTCTACGCCGGGCCCGAGCACCCGCACCAGGCGCAGCGGCCGGTGCCCTTCGAGATCTCGCAGGTTTCCCAGCAGCCGGGCGCGGGCAGGGCCGCCAAGTAGCCCGCGCGCCGCGCGTCTAGACACAACGATCCGATCAGGAAGCACGAGGAAGATACCGTGGCTGAGCCCACTGTCGCGCCGGACGCCGGCGCTGGCGACGAGGTCGAGGAGACCGGCGAGCACCTGTCGCAGTACACCACCGAGACCGGTGAGGCGGCGAGCACCTCGGCCAAGCCCGCGGCGCGCAGGCCGGTGGTGACAGGGCACGCGCTCGGCACGGGTCGCCGCAAGGAGGCGATCGCGCGGGTGCGCGTGATGCCTGGGACGGGGCAGTGGCTGATCAACGGCCGGACAATGGACGTGTACTTCCCGAACAAGCTGCACCAGCAGTTGATTAACGAGCCGTTCGTGACGCTGGGCGCCGAGGGTCAGTTCGACGTCGTCGCGCGGATCACCGGCGGCGGCGTGACCGGTCAGGCGGGCGCGCTGCGGCTCGGCATCGCCAGGGCGCTGATACTCGTCGACCAGGCCAGCCGGCCCGCGCTGAAGCGCCTCGGCTTCCTGACGAGGGACGCCAGGATCAAGGAACGGAAGAAGGCCGGCCTGAAGAAGGCACGTAAGGCGCCGCAGTACTCCAAGCGCTAGCCCGCCGGCCTAGCCATCGGACGTGGTGCCATCCATGGGCCAGTTGTTCGGTACTGACGGCGTCCGCGGCGTGGCCGGACGTGATCTCGACGCCCGCCTCGCAACGAACCTCGCGGCGGCGGCCGCGCACGTTCTCGGCGGCTCGCGCGCGTCGGACTCGGCCAGGCCGGTCGCCGTTGTCGGCCGCGACCCGCGGGCGTCGGGTGAGTTCCTCGAGGCCGCCGTCGTCGCCGGGCTCGCGCAGAGCGGCACCGACGTGCTCAGGCTCGGCGTCGTCCCGACCCCTGGCGTGGCCTACCTCACCGACGCGCTGGGTGCCGATTACGGCGTGATGCTGTCGGCGAGCCACAACCCGGCAGCCGATAACGGGATCAAGTTCTTCACGAGGGGCGGGCTGAAGCTGCCCGACCACGTCGAGGACGAGATCGAGACGCGGATGGCCGCGCAGGCCGCGCCGGACGGGTGGCCTGCGCCGGGGGGACCGGCGCCAGGCGCGCCGGGGAGACAGGCGCCGGGCGCGCCGGCTGGGCTGGCCGCCGGTCCTGGGATCCCCGCGGGCGGTTTCGGCCGGGTGCGCGATGCGGCCACCGAAGCCGAGCGCTACCTGGCCCACCTGCTGTCGACGCTCGGATCGGCGAGGCCGCTGGCCGGCTGGCGGGTCGTTGTCGACTGCGCGCACGGAGCCGCCTACGCGCTCGCCCCGCGGCTGCTGGCCGAGGCCGGAGCCGACGTGATCGCGATCGGCGTGCAACCGGACGGGATCAACATCAACGCCGGCTGCGGCTCGACCAGCCTGGCAGCTCTGCAGGCCGCGGTCACCAGGCACGGAGCCGACGCCGGCATCGCCTATGACGGTGACGCGGACCGCTGCCTGGCGGTTGACGCGAGCGGCCTGATCGTCGACGGCGACCAGATCCTCGCGATCCTGGCGCTCGCGCTCAACGAGTCAGGTCGGCTGACCGGCGGCACGGTCGTCGCGACGGTGATGGCCAATCTCGGATTCCGGCTGGCGATGACCGAGGCCGGGATCGAGGTCGTCGAGACCCCCGTGGGAGACCGCTACCTGCTCGCGGCGATGCTGGACGGGAAGTACGTGCTCGGCGGCGAGCAGTCAGGGCACATCATCATGCTCGATCACAGCAGCACCGGCGACGGGATGCTGACCAGCCTGCACCTGCTCGCGACCGCCGCCGCCAGGGGGCAGTCGCTCGCCGAGCTTGCGGCGGTGATGACGAGGTTCCCCCAGGTGCTCGTCAACGTGCGCGATGTCAGCAAGGAAAAGGTTGCCGCCTCGGCCGAGCTGGCGGCCGCCGTCGCGGAGGCCGCCTCGGAGCTGGGCGAGTCGGGGCGGGTGCTGGTCAGGCCGAGCGGGACCGAGCCAGCGGTCCGGGTCATGGTCGAGGCGGCCGACGCTGGCCAGGCGCACGAGATCGCGGGTCGCCTCGCCGACGTGGTGCGCAGCGCTGGCTGATCGGACATGTGCGGAATCGTGGGGTACGCGGGCGGCCGGCAGGCACTTGGGGTGGTGCTCGCCGGCCTGAGCAGGCTGGAATACCGCGGGTACGATTCGGCGGGCGTGGCCGTCCTCGCCGACAGCAAGATCGCGTGGGCGAAGCGGGCAGGCAAGCTCGGCAACCTGACCGCCGCCCTGGCCGAGGGCCCGCCGCTGCCAGGAACGGTCGGCGTCGGCCACACCAGGTGGGCCACGCACGGCGCGCCGACGGACCCGAACGCGCACCCGCACGCCGATTGCTACGGTCACCTCGCCGTGGTGCACAACGGCATCATCGAGAACTTCGCCGACCTGCGCGAGGAGCTGGAATCGCACGGCCACCTCATTACCTCGGACACCGACACCGAGCTCGTCGCCCACCTGCTCGAAGACGAGATGGCAGGCTCGCCCGGCCCGCCCGGTCCGTCCGGGTCGCTCGCCGCCGCGATGCGCGCCGTCTGCCGACGCCTGCACGGGACGTTCACGCTGGTCGCGATCGACGTGCGCGACCCAGACGTCGTAGTCGGGGCGCGCCGCAACTCGCCGCTCGTCGTCGGCCGCGGCGACGGGGAGAACTTCCTGGCCAGCGACGTCGCGGCGTTCATCGCGTGCACCGCGAACGCGACCGAGATCGGCCAGGGCCAGGTCGCCGAGATCAGCTCAGGCGAGGTAAGGGTGACGAACTTCGACGGCTCGCCCGCGCAGGTCAGGGACTTCGTCGTCGACTGGGACGCGGAGGCGGCCGAGAAGGCCGGCTTCCGCTGGTTCATGACCAAGGAGATCGCCGAGCAGCCGCGCGCCATCGCCGACGCGCTGACCGGCCGTGCAGGCAATGACGGCACGCTCGTCCTGGACGAGCTGCGGCTGTCCGACAGCCAACTGCGTCAGGTCGACAAGATCGTCTTGCTGGCATGCGGCACCGCGTACCACGCCGGAATGATCGCGAAGTATGCGATCGAGCACTGGTCGAAGATTCCCTGCGAGGTCCAGCTGGCCAGCGAGTTCCGGTACTCCGACCCGATCCTGACCAGGTCCACGCTGGTCATCGCGATCTCGCAGTCGGGCGAGACGCTCGACACCCTGATATCGGTCAGGCACGCGCGGGAACAGCGGTGCCGGGTGCTGGCCGTCTGCAATGTCAAGGGGTCGTCGATACCGCGGGAAAGCGACGCCGTCGTGTACACCCACGCCGGCCCCGAGATAGCGGTCGCCTCGACCAAGGCGTTCCTGACCCAGCTGGTCTCCTGCGATGTCGTCGGCCTCTACCTGGCCCAGGTCAAGGGCAGCATGACGCCGTCAGAGATCTCCGCGGTGCTCGCCGACCTGCGCGAGATGCCGAACGCGGTCGAGCAGGTGCTTGAGCGGATGGGATCGGTCCGCGACGTCGCGAGGGAGCTTGCGGGGGAGCGGTGCGTGCTGTTCCTCGGCAGGCACGTCGGGTACCCAGTCGCGCTGGAGGGAGCGCTCAAGCTGAAGGAACTTGCCTACATCCACGCCGAGGGCTTCGCCGCCGGTGAGCTCAAGCACGGGCCGATCGCGCTGATCGAGCCCGGGCTGCCGGTAGTGGTGATCGTGCCGCCACGGGACCTGCCCCTGCTGCATGACAAGGTTGTCTCCAACATCCAGGAGATCAGGGCGCGCGGGGCGCGAACGATCGTGATCGCCGAGCGCGGGGACGCGAAGGTCAGGCCGTACGCGGACGCGCTGGTCGAGCTGCCCGCGGTGCCGCCGCTGCTGCAGCCGCTGGTGGCGACCGTTCCGCTGCAGGTGTTCGCCTGCGAGCTAGCAGACGCCAAGGGGCACGACGTCGACCAGCCGCGCAATCTCGCCAAGTCGGTCACCGTGGAATAGCGCAGCCCCTGGGCTCCGCGGTGTCGCGGCCCGCGTCCGGTGCCGCCCGTGGCAGGCTGAGAGCGTGATCGCTGGAGTCGGCGTCGACATCGTGGACATCGCCAGGCTCAAGGCGGCGCTCGCGCGCACGCCCGGGCTCGCCGAGCGGCTGTTTACCGAGGCCGAACAGGTCGCCGTCCGTGCGCGGCACACCCCAGCCGACTCGCTGGCGGGCTGCTTCGCCGCGAAGGAGGCCCTGGCCAAGGTCCTCGGCGCCCCGGCCGGCCTGCGCTGGACAGACGCCGAGGTATTGCGCAGCGGTAATGGCCGTCCTTTCATCGCCGTGCGCGGCACCGTGGCCGACGCGGCTCGGGCCGCCGGAATCGGGGTGTGGCACCTGTCTTTGAGCCACGACGGTGGTTTCTGCGTGGCGGTCGTGGTGGCCGAGGACGTGCCATGGGGACCGGATGACGTTAGCGGGCGACCTGAGCGAGGCGAGCGATGAGAACGGCTCATGCGGTGGCCGACGTGCGGGCGGCCGAGCGGGCGCTGATGGCGACTGTTCAGGACGGCGCCCTGATGCAGCGCGCCGCAGCCGGGCTCGCTTCGGTGTGCGCCGGGCTGCTCGGCCGGGTCTACGGGGCGCGAGTCGTCGTGCTGGCCGGGACCGGCGACAACGGCGGAGACGCGCTGTTCGCGGGCGCGCGGCTGGCCCGACGGGGCGCGCGGGTGACCGCCGTGGCGGTGGGAACGGGACTGCACGCGGCCGGCGCGGCCGAGCTGCGCCGGGCGGGCGGGCTGGTGAGCGGAGGGGCGGAGGCCGCCGCGGGCACCGAGGCGGGTACCGGGACGGGTAGCGAGGCCGCCGCCATTGCCGGCGCCGACCTCATCATCGACGGGATCCTGGGCATCGGCGGGCGCGGCGGGCTGCGCGAGCCCGCGGCCACGTTGGCAGCGCTCACGGCGCGCGCGGCCGAGGCGGGGGCCATCGTCGTGGCTGCGGACCTGCCGAGCGGCGTCGATGCCGATACCGGCGTGGTGGCCGGCCCGGCGATCAGGGCCGACGTCACCGTGACCTTCGGGACGATCAAGCCCGGGCTGCTCATCGATCCTGGCGCGAGCTGCGCGGGGACCGTCGAGCTGGTCGACATCGGGCTGGGCCCGCACCTGGCCGCCCCGGCCGCCGTCCAGGCCCTGCAGTCGGCGGACGTCGCCGCGCTGCTGCCGCAGCCGTCCGCGGAGTCGGACAAGTACCGCAGGGGCGTTGTCGGGGTGCTCGCCGGCAGCCGGCAATACGCGGGCGCGGCGGTGCTCAGCGTGGGCGGCGCGATCCGCGGCGGCGCGGGCATGGTCAGGCTGGTCTCGGCCTCGCCCGCGGCTGACGTGGTCAGGCAGCACTGGCCGGAGGCCGTGATCACGGTGACCGCAGACGCAGGCTCGGCGGGGCTGGCCGCCGGGAACGCGGGTGCCGGATCGCCGGGGGCGCCCGTGGTCGGGGGCCCTGTGGTCGGGGGCACCGTGGTCGGGGGCCCTGTGGTCGGGGGCCCTGTGGTCGGGGGCCCCGTGGTCGGGGGCCCTGTGGTCGGGGGCACCGCGATCGAGGCGGCCGGGCGGGTCCAGGCGTGGGTAGCCGGCCCTGGCCTCGGCACCGGGGATGACGCGGCGGACCTGCTCGCGGCCGTCCTCGCCACGCCGCTGCCGGTCCTGGTCGACGCGGACGGGCTGACGGTGCTGTCCAGGCGCAAGGAGCTGCTGTCGCGACGGTCGGGCGCAGCGACGCTGCTCACGCCGCATGCCGGCGAGCTTGCCAGGCTGACCGGCGGCGATCACCGCGAGATCGAGGCGCACCGGCTCGACTCTGCCCGCCGCGCTGCAGCCGAGCTCGGCGCGACGGTGCTGCTCAAGGGCTCGACCACGGTGGTCGCGACGCCCGATCGCGGCGAGCCTGTGTTCGTCAACCCGACGGGAACGCCGTGGCTCGCCACGGCCGGCTCGGGCGACGTGCTGTCCGGGCTGGCCGGCGCGCTGCTGGCGCAGGGCCTTGCGCCGGTCAGCACCGCGGCCGCGGTGGCAGCCTTCCTGCACGGCCTCGCCGGGCGACTGGCCGCCAGCAGCGCGCCGGCGAGCGCCGGCGACGTGCTCGCCGCCATCCCGGCGGCGATCCGCGCGGTCAGCGAGGGCTAAGGCGGTCCGGCTCGGCCAGGGTCAGGTCCGGCGCGGGTCAGGCTCGGCTCGCGCCGGGTCGGGTCGGGTTCGGCTCGCGCCGGGTCGGGTCGGGTTCGGCTCGCGCCGGGTCGGGTCAGGCTCGGCTCAGGCCCGGTCCGCCCGGACGCTGGCGCCATACCGGTCAGAGAGCGCGTATCGCAGCACCGCCATGTCGCCGGCTCTGGTCACCTCGGCCAGGATGGCCCGGTGCGCGGAATTCCACGGGAACCGGCCGTCCCCGACAAAGCGGGCGGCCGAGGACTCGCCGACGAAGAACGGCGCGATCGACAACTGCAGTTCGTCGGCCAGCCCGGCGGCGAGGAATTGCGTGTGCATGGTGCCGCCGCCCTCAACCAGCAGCCGCCGAACATCGCGAAAAGCGAGGTCGGCCAGGACGCGGTCGATCTCCAGTGGATCGCCGGTGTCGACGACATCGGCGGCGCCGCCGAGGCGCGCGGCTGTCCTGGCAAAGGCGGGCGATGCCACGTAGACGACCCTGTCGGTGCCGCTGGCGAACAGCCGGGCGGCCGGATCGAGGTCGCCGCTGCCGCTAATCACGGCTCTGACCGGGTCGCGCTTCAGGCCCGCGGCGGCGCGCGCGTCCCGCCGGGCTTGCGAGCGCAGCATCAGGACCGGGTTGTCGGCCCTGATCGTCGCGGCGCCCACAAGGATCGCGTCGCAGCTCGCCCGCAGCGCGTCCACCCGGTCCGCGTCGGCCTCACCCGACAGCCGAAGCGGCCGATCCGCGCGGTCGTCGATATAGCCGTCAAGCGACATCGCGCAGCTCAGCAGGACATAGGGCCGGCCCACGCCGGTAAGCCTACGGCCGCCTTTGGCCCGAGCGGCGGCTCCCGCACGGACTCCTGCCCATGGTCACCGGCCCCGCTAGCCACATATCACGACTTACGGCTCAATATGCGTCCGATTTGCGACCTTTGCCGAGCCACAACTCGTGATATCTGCCGTTTGGGGCCGTGAAAGCCGCGTGGAGCGCCGCGGAAAGGCCGGACGGCCGCCGCGATTAGGCCGAGCTTGCCATGTAGCCCTCGACCCCGTCGATCATCGGGCCAATGTGCCGCCGCCGCGGCGCTCTGGCGGGCCGGCCGCTCACTAGCTCCGCCACTCGGGCCTGAGCTCGGCCCGCGTCAGCCTCGGCGCCTGGCATGGGCGGCGATGTGCCGCCATCCGCGCGACGACTCCCGCGGGTGTCACGAACGCTACGGAATCGATCCCGGCCGACGTGGCGTTGCAGTAGGTACGGCCGTATTAGCAGGTGAGCGCCCTCGGCGGGCGCGCGAATGAAACGGCGGTCGGTCTCGGGACGATACGCCGGTGGCCGCCTGTCCCCCCCGTTGCCTCGAATCGGAGAACTCGATGCCCGCACGCAGCAGTCCCGCCCAGAATCGGGCTGACCGCGGCTGGTGGGCCCTACGCCGTCCCAAAACACGCCGGATGGCCGTCCTCGTCGGCGGCGCCGCCGCGTTGGCGGGCGCCATCT
>Ga0070707_100006775_pt1 | contig 10610 bp, 10 predicted proteins | sample KBSK5502metaG_FD_65468 | JGI IMG/M metagenome (GOLD analysis project Ga0070707, IMG submission 65468) | Corn, switchgrass and miscanthus rhizosphere microbial communities from Kellogg Biological Station, Michigan, USA - KBS K5-50-2 metaG | ecosystem: Host-associated > Plants > Roots >... | reverse complement strand
AAGATCGCGAAGACTAGTATGATCGTGAAGCCCATCGTCCGCTTCAACGCGCCCAGTCCACTCGTCACGATTCATTCCCATCCTAGAGAACTTAATCCGGCCCTTCTTTAATTCTATCCTAGAACGAGAGGGAGAGCGGCCCATGTCCCAGATCGTTTCAGAGATCAAATGCCCGAACTGCGGAGCCCAACTCAACCTCTCGCCTGGAGAGCTGGTAGCTACCTGTCGATACTGCGGCTACACCTCTGTAGTGGGAGCCAACGCTCCATTCCAACTCCAGCATAGCCTCATACTCAACAACCTCAACAACAACAGAATCACTCAGAATCTTCAGGACTGGATGAGGTCCGGATTCATGAAACCCGGAGACCTGGCCAAGAAGAGCAAGCTCACAATGCTGGAACTAAGATATCTTCCCTTCTGGCTAGTACCCCTCACCGCCACCAGCGCCTACGAAGGGATGCTCGAAAGAATCTCCCCTCCGACACCACGAAAAGGAACTATCCAAAACGAGTACGATTGGCTAGTGCTGGGAAGAAAGGCCGCGGAATTCCCAACCCGCGACTACAGAGTCTCGGCTGAAGGAAAGATACTTTTCGACTTTACTAGGATAGAGTCACAGGCGAAATTTCTCAACAGTGAACTGGACAGCGACGAAGCTGTCGCGCGAGCGAAAGACGAAGTTGAGGAGAACCAGAGATTCCTCTTGAAACAGGAAGTGGACCAAGTAACGCGATTCGATACCAGTTTCAGTGTTGAGAAGCCCACCTACATTCACGCGCCTCTCTGGTTCGTCCAGTATGAGTACAAGGGAAAGAGCTACAGCGCCATCATTGATGGCAGCACCGGAAGCATGATCCGGGCCGACATCCCTCAGGTCGACTTCAAGACGATCTAGAACGCAACCGCAAACTGACCTGTGAAGGAAACGTCCCTAACCCTCGAACTGTCAAGCGAGAAAGATGGAGAATAGGGTCGTACTTGCAAATATGAGTTAGAAGGACTCGTTTCCCTTGAGTTGCACTGTTCAGCATCCCGACAGGTAGCGTTCGCTTGGGAACAGAGCCCGAGAATTCTGATATTACGCGTCACGAAATTGCTCCACTCATAAGTCTTCACTAGGAACGAGTAACAGTTTGTATGAGGAGAATTTGTCCTCGAGTAGTACGGCCCCGCCTTTATTCGTCTCTAGTCTCGCCATACCCTCTGTCTAAAAATGAGGACGAGTCCACAAAGTGCTGTCGGAAAGGCATTCTGCTCGGCAGCGAACCTTGGGGCGGGCTTTGACGTCTTTGGACTCGCGCTCGACAAGTATGCGGACAGAGTCCGGGTCCGCTTGACCTCAGGTAGAAGGATCAGGATATTTGTCAAGGGAAGACTGGGCAATAGCATCCCAAGGGAGCCGAATAGGAACTCAGCTGGCCCTCCCGCAATCGCTCTCCTAAGGAGAGCTGGATTGAAGAGTGGACTCGAGATAACTATTGAGAAGAATGTTCCTCAAGGTTTGGGACTCGGAAGTAGCGGGGCGACAGCGGCAGCGTGCACCAGGACGCTCGATCATCTTCTCGACATGGAACTCTCAAACGATGAACTAGTCCGGATCGCCAGTCTTGGCGAGAGGGCGGCCGCCGGATCTGCACATGCCGATAATGTTGCGGCGTCTATTCTAGGTGGATTCGCAATCGTCTACGGTAGCCCTATGAGAGTGATATCGCTAAAGCCACCTCGAGATCTAACTGTTGTAGTTGCCGCTCCACAGCTTGTCGTAAAGCGGAACAAGACCAAGAATGCCCGTAGGATTGTCCCAAGAAATATCGACGTCAAGAAAGCAATATTGAACATAGGACGAGCCTCTGCAATTGTCGCGGGATTCGCTAAAGGTGATATTGAGATGATTGGGACGGGAATGGAAGACGAGATCGCTGAACCGTATCGAGAACGCTTGATTCCTGGGTTCAGCCCTGTAAGGCTAGCAGCGCTAGAGGCTGGTGCAGCAGGAGTATCAATCAGCGGGGCCGGACCCAGTGTAATCGCCATCGTTGATCGAAAAGACTGCGATCCCCGACGTGTAGGACGTGCGATGCTCAGAGGCTTTGCAGAGAACAGCGTCCGTTCCACTTGGTTCGTTGCTAGCCCCGCTCCTGGAGCGGCAATTGTCGAGGCAAGCTAGCTTGCCTTGGCCTTACAGTCTCAAATGCTTCAACTGTCATACTCCATATCCGACGCGCACAACGGATCATTCGTGCTCGAAATGCGGAGGTCTGCTCGAGATAGCCTTCGATATTTCATCGAGGAGGATTCCGTGGAGGAACAGATCGCTTGGCGTCTGGAAATATCGAGAAATCCTTCCTGTCGATGATGATCGTTACATTACTTCTCTTGACGAGGGGGGAACAGGTCTACACCATTGCGGGCGTCTAGGCCGCGAGATCGGACTCAAGAAGCTCTACGTGAAAAATGAGGGCGAAAACCCTACCGGGTCTTTCAAAGACCGGGGCATGACGGCAGCGATATCCAAGGCTCGAGAGATGGGGAAAAGAAAATTGGTGTGTGCGTCCACCGGGAACACCGCCGCGTCTCTCGCAGCCTACTCTGCGAAGGCAGGCCTGGAGTGCATTGTGTTCGTCCCCGCAGGGAAAGTGGCTAGAGGCAAGATGCTTCAGGTCATCATGCATGGAGCCCGAATCTTTCAGATCAACGGCGACTTTGACCAGGCCATGGCATCAGTCATCGAACTAACGGAGCATGGGAAGGCCTTCTATATGATGAACTCTCTCAACCCGTTCCGACTGGAGGGACAGAAGACCCTCGCCTACGAGGTCTGTGACCAGCTGAACAGCAGAGCTCCTGACGCCCTCGTGCTACCGGTCGGCAATGGAGGCAATATCAGCGCCATCTGGAAAGGTTTCAACGAACTCCACGAACTAGGAATTGCAACGAGCAGACCAAGGATGATCGGGATCCAAGCTGAAAAGGCGGCACCCATCGCCAAGGCGGTGAAGAAAGGACAGAACAGAATAACTCCGGTCGCTAATCCCCAGACTCTAGCCACCGCTATCAGAATAGGATCACCCGTCAACTGGACCAAGGTGCTCCAAGCAATAAAAGAATCGAAAGGAACGGCCGAAACGGTTTCTGACCGTGAAATTCTGGCAGCTCAGAAAGACCTGGCGGCGAAGGAGGGGATCTTTGTAGAACCTGCGAGTGCGGCTTCCATAGCCGGGCTTCGGAAGATGCGAGAGTCAGGCGATATCGACCGCTCAGAGGTTGTTGTCTGCGTTACGACCGGCCACGGTTTGAAAGATCCCTCGGTTGCCGAGCATCTGCGTCAGCATGAAAGTTACAATCTGAAGATTACTGAGCCCGATTGGATTAGACGCGTAGAGCGCATCCTTTGAGAATCATCCTGGTCGGCTTCGGAAACGTAGGCAGATCACTGGCAAGGCTCCTTATCAAGGAGAGAGACTGGCTCGTCAAAACCTACGGTTTCGATCCTCAAGTCACGACAATAGTTGACCGTCAAGGACTGTCCCATGATGACAGCGGTCTGGACCTCGACCTAGCCCTGAAGACCAAGGAAAAGTATGGAACGGTCGGAAAGTATCCGCGAAAGGGTGAACGGAGGACCACGAACTCTCGAGCGATCGCTGAAGAGGAAGCGGAAGCATTGGTTGAGACCACTCCCTCCAACTTCCAGGATGGAGAGCCTGGAATGTCCAACATCAAGCAAGGACTGTCCAGCGGAAAACACGTAGTCACTGTCAACAAGGGACCATTAGCCCTAGCTATGCCCGCGTTGCTAGAAATGGCAGCTCACAAGAACATACAGCTGCGCTTCAGCGGAACAGTTGGAGGAGGTACCCCGTTCCTCAGCCTCGCATCGAAATGCTTGCCAGGAGAAAAAATACTTGGAGTTCATGGAATACTAAACGGGACCACGAACTACATCCTTACCCGAATGGAGGACGAATCTACTGGGTATCAAAGGGCCTTGGCTGAAGCGCAGAAGAAAGGCTACGCCGAGAGTGATCCCACCAATGATGTGGAAGGATTCGACACAGCAGCGAAGATAGTCATCGTGGCGAACTGGGTGATGAAGCAGCGAATACGTCTGGGAGACGTAGAAGTAACCGGAATATCGAAGGTTACTCCTCAAAGACTTGAACATGCAAAGCGATCTGGCGCGAGAATCAAACTCATCGGGCGATTGACAGAATCGATAGCATCGGTGGCACCTGAAGAAGTCGCCCAGAGCGATCCTCTCTGCGTGCCTGGTACACTGAACGCGCTGACTTTCTCAACTGAACACGCTGGTGATGTGACGCTCATAGGCCACGGAGCAGGTGGCGATCAAACAGCGAGCGCCATCATACGAGACTTGGTCGACATTAGAAGCGAATACCTCCTCTAGGAGGTGAGTCTATGAAAGTGGTGATGAAGTTTGGAGGATCCTCACTGGCAAACGCGTCAAGAATCAGGAATGTGGCGCGAATAGTCTACCGATTCTCCGACGGCAACAAGATAATTGTTGTAGCCTCGGCCATGGATGATGTAACGGAGAGACTTTTGGAAATAGGTGAAACGGCACAGAAGGGAGAGATCGCAAAAGCGAGAAGCCTCGTCTCAACGTTAAATTCGCTACACTTGAGCACCGGCCGAAACGTGAGCGCTCGAGGGACGCTCAAGGAACTCCTCCCCATGATTGGCCAGTTAAACCTGGAATTGGAGAGGACGGTAGAAGGTATTTCACAGCTCAGAGAACTGACACCGAGAAGCAGGGACTACCTCCTATCTTTCGGAGAACGACTCTCAACCCCTATCATGACTACGGCCCTCCGAACGTCAGGGCTCAAGGCTCGAGCTCTTACGGGAGCCGAGGCGGGAATAACAACAGACGAAAACTTCGGTGAAGCCAAGCCCCTAACTGAAATAAGTTACCATCAGATACGTCGAAGCTTAGAACCTAGTCTTGGCCGGAAGGAGATTCCCGTTGTCGCAGGCTTCATCGCCGCTACTGTCGACGGTAGCATCACAACTCTTGGCCGCGGTGGCTCAGACTATACGGCTAGCCTTCTGGGAGCAGCTCTCGATGCAGAAGAAGTCTGGATCTGGACAGACGTAGATGGATTGATGACGGCAGACCCTCGGATTGTCAGGAACGCCGCGGTATTGCCAAAAGTCTCGTTTAGCGAGGCCCTTGAACTATCCTACTTCGGAGCGAAGATGATGCACCCGCGCGCACTTCAGCCCGCCGCCAACCGCAAGATTCCTGTACGCATAAAGAACTCTCGGAGACCAACGGCTTCAGGGACTCTCGTGTCCGCTGAGCAGACGAATGACGATGGGAGGGCAGTAAAGGCCGTGTCAATAATTCGTGACGTAGGAATAGTTACGATTGGAGGATCAGGAATGATGGGAGCTCCTGGAGTCGCTGCAAAGATCTTTCAGACACTCGGCTCGAACCAAGTCAACGTTATCATGATTTCTCAAGGCTCTTCGGAAGCGACGATATCTTGCGTGCTCGCTCGACAGGATATCGACCGGGCCGTCAGGGCACTTCAGTTGGCTCTGCTCGGTCAAGGTTTCGTCGATAGAATATCACAAGAGAAGGATGCGTGTATCATCGCTGTCGTTGGGTCAGGCATGCGCGGTACCCCTGGAGTTGCCGCAAGAGTGTTCCGAGCGGTCGGACAGAGGCAAGTGAATGTCCGGATGGTCGCGCAGGGATCTTCCGAGTTCAACATATCGTTTGTTGTCTCAGAGAGAGATGGACCTGATGCGGTCAGAGCCATCCATGAAGAGTTTCATCTTGCCGATCAATGGAAGCATAGGAGGTCCGATCGAGCGTCCGTCTAGATGGCTTTGAGAATCTCTGTCCCGAGGGGTTCCCGATAGACCCTCATGCCAAAGCAGGCCCTTGACGAATTGCCAAGCCAATGCTGGCAGGGAAATTCAGGTGAGTCCCTAGGAAGCGAGTCCGCTCTTCTCTGAAATCGCCTGTTAATGATGATAGCCTTATTACTTCGATTCAAGGGTGTTAATTCCGTGGGCTTCTTCTCAATTCTCGGAATAGTGATTTTGTCGGGAATGTCGGGAAGTATAGCTCTTGGGGCAATTGCCTATTACGGCTGGGCGGGATTCTTAGGCACAATCATCAGCCTATCACTGCCAGGGATAATAATGATTCGTCGCAGAGAGAAAATCGGCGGACAGTTCGATGATAGGTTAGGGTGGGAAAAGATGGAAGCCGCCCTAGATACATACGTTCATAGTTTGAAAGGAAAGAAGGATCTAGAATAGGCGAGCGCGCCCAGCCGCTAATGACAAACGGCTAACGGAGACCCTGGTCGTATCTCCTGCCTCAGAACAATCGCTCGGCACCCTGGCAATTCTGGTCACACTAGAATAGTGCAGGAACAATCTCTGCAACCATCTCGGACGCTCGCAAACGGATAGCATGGATATTCCCCAGGATTTCGGAACTCAAATTTTGAGACATACCGTCTCTTTGTTGCGAATTCCTAAGCTCCGAGAGTGCTACTTGATGATTGTGACGACATCTTTGTCTAACGGCACATGATCAAGACCAACCCTTTGGCCTGGATATTTTACGCTCAAGCCAGACACCAGAGCGTACTTTGCACCCTCTGTGAACCTCGGATGAATCTTCTTGCAGACATCTCGGAGTGAAGATCCCGCGGGAAGAACTAGCGGCTTCTCGAAATCCGGGTCTCCATCGGGGCGTTTCAGATAGATCCGGATGAAGTCAAGGGTCTCCCAGATCCGCTCCGTGAGAAGATCCATGTTCAATCTTTTCTCGGCAGATATCGGCACAAAATCGCTACCCACCTGTTTCCGGACTGCTGCGAGATACTGTTCAGTGACCAGATCCACCTTGTTCAAGACAACGAGGCTCCGAACGTATCGCCGATCCCCGGTCAAAACGTCGATCAATTGATCGTCGGTGACGTCTTCTCTAATCAGAATACCACCGTTGCTGAGACCATACTCCTCCGCGATTCCCTTAACAGTTGCATGGGTAAGCTTAGTGAGCTTCACGCTGGTCGTCAGCGCCAAACCTCCCTTGTTCGACCTGGTGATTGTCACGTCTGGTGGTTTCTGGTTGATTCGAATTCCCATCTCATGCAATTCATGCTCCAATACCCGTACCTGCCCGGGCTGAAACACGTCCAAAACTAACAAGACGAGATCTGCGTTCCGGGCCACGGAGAGTACTCTTCTTCCTCTTCCCTTTCCTGAGGATGCTCCGCTGATGATGCCCGGAAGGTCAAGAATCTGAAGGTCGGCTCCATTGTAGCGCAGTATTCCAGGAACTACAGTTAGAGTGGTGAAAGCATAGGCCGCAACCTTCGACTTCGCGTTCGTCAGTCTGTTCAGAATTGTCGACTTGCCGACACTGGGAAGTCCAATAAGGACGACTGTCGCATCTCCACCCTTACGGATCTCAAAAGCGGGACCGCCACCCTTCGATGTGGAACTTTCTAGCTCAGCCCGCAATCGGGCAAGCTTGGCTTTGAGGAGACCAACATGGTGCTCAGTGTGTTTGTGGACCTGGGTCTTCCTCATCTCCTCTTCGATCTGCTTGATCTTTTCAGGAAGACCCACCCTCCTTGCCTCCGATAGTCTCGTTGAACGTCGAAGCACATTGTGAACCTTGCGCCATTGGGCATGATCCCCAGCACGATAGACTCAATTACCACCATGCTGGTTTTCTATTAGCCATTGTCAGATCGACCGAAGAAAAGACGGCTATGGGAGGTTGACCCGTCATTGTACCGGCCAGATCGAGCTAGTCTCTTTCAAAGACGAATCGTTCCAACGTTACGGCAGTTAGGAAAATTCGGTCTATTCGGCCTCGCGTTCACTTACCCCATTTACCTTGTCTATGTGGGTCTAGCTTTCGGCGGCCTGGTATTCTGGAGTTTCTTCGCAGGGTCATTCACGATTATCGGAGTGGTAATCACAAGACTTGGCTACGCATCGAACTTCAGAAATTGGGACCCAAACTTCAGGAGAGTAATGGCAGGTACTGTCCTGGGATTTCTAATTGCAGTTGGCTTCTACAGTGGACTTATCTATCTCAAATCATGGTTCCTCCCGGCAGTGCTTGGACTATTAGGTCTAGGGTTGCTTGTTATTCTGAGACGACAAAGATCCTAGAGATCCGTATTGAGACTCCTCCTGTTCGATACGAATCTTCCCACCCAGCCGAAAAACAGAACTCAAGTGGAGTGACGTCGAGAATCAGAAGCAGAGTAATCTATTCTTCGACCATGACCTCTGTCTAGGCGACCTCTATTCCCTCATCAGATAGTCGTCCCCGGAAGCTGCCCACATTGACGTTTCTAGTGCTATTCTGAGGTATCGAGACTATTTCAAGGAGAACACCCATATTCCTACATGGCTGACGAATGGCTCGAGCAACGAGACAACGCGATTCTAAACACAGTCTACTACTGCGAGACCTGCAACATAATCATAGAACCCGGAGACGCAGATATATCAACCCACAAGAGAGAACTTCCCCATCACAAGATGCGACGAGTCATGATTCTACGATGCGGTCGGTGCGGAGAAGTAGTCACTGACTCCTATGCACAGTATAGCCCGGAGAAAAACCAGTTCTGGTGCAAGAACTGCATCTCAGAAGCTGGCGCTAAAGCCTTCCACTCCGCTTAGCATTCCCTTTATAGTGCTAAAAGGAAAAAGTCGGAACATCACGAGGAACTGCCGTCTCCTTGAATATTGACCTTGTCAGAAAGGAAATCCCAGTAACCTCTCGACGAGCATACTTCGACAATGCCGGGACCGGTCCCCCGTCGATCAACGTAATCAACGCTATCCACGAATATCTCACAGACTGGCGCGACTACGGCGAGAACTGGGAGGAATGGCTGCCTATCATCATCGAATCGCGCCGACTTTTTGCGAAAATGATCGGAGCAGGTCTCGAAGAGGTCGCTAGTGTCCCGAACGTTAGCTCGGCTCTGACCGCCCTAGCAAGCAGTCTCAAGTACAAACCGAAGGGAAGCATTGTTATTAGCGAACTGAACTTTCCAACAAACATCTACCTCTGGCATCTCCAGAAAAAACATGGACGCGCAAACGAGGTCCGCTTACTAAGAAAAGAAGCCGACGGAGTTGTCCCGTTAGATGCTTGGGAGAAGGCGATCGACGACGAGACTTCTATCGTCTCAGTCGATTATGTCTCTTGGACGAACGGCTGCCGGGAAAAGATCCGAGAGATCGCAAAAATCGCCCATGAGCACAACGCGTTTGTCATCGCAGACTCGTTCCACGGACTAGGGGTCTTCCCGATCAATGCCAAGCAAGACGGGGTCGACGCGCTAGCTTGTGGGATGTACAAGTGGATGCAGGGACCCCACGGCGCAGCTTACCTCTACACCCGCAGCGATAGGCTAGGCGAGCTCGACCCCAACTACATCGGATGGCATGGCGTCGAAGACTCTGTCGTAAGAAGAGTGTCCAAACAAGAAGATCTGTTCGGCAAACCCTTCAACATCGAAAGTGCAGAGCCGGCATTGGACGCGACTCGTTTCGAAGGAGGAAGCTGGGGCGTCGTCTCAATAGTCGGCGCTAAAGCCGCTCTCGAATACGCTCTGAAGCACGATCAGCAAGAAAGATACCACCGAATCCTCAAGATAACGGACCATCTCGTCGAGGGTTTGAAAAAGAAGGGCCGAAGAATACTCACGCCCCTACAGTCTGAACGTCGAAGCGGCATAGTAGTTTTCGAGGACCAGAATCCCCAAGCCACGTTCAACAAGCTAAAGTCACTGAACATCACCGTCGCGAGTAGAGTCAAAGCTATACGCGTATCTCCTCATTACTACAATACCGAGGATGAAATAGACAAGCTCCTCGCAGCCCTGTGACCTCTCAGATTGAAGATTCTGGTAGTCAACAACTACAAGGAACCCGAAAAGGCGAGACAGGCGCTTCAGAACATAGCGCTCTGTACAGGCGAACAGCCCGAAATGGTGGAGTACACAATCGCCCGTCTAAAAGATGCCGTTTTGCAGAAAGCTCCTGACATTGTGATCCTTACCGGCTCCAATTTCATGCTGTCCAAACCCGACACTAGAATGGTATTCCGGCCTGAGATGGACCTGGTCAGGGAAACGGACCTGCCTTTTCTCGGAATCTGTTTCGGGCACCAGCTCATGGGAGCCGCCTACGGGTCGCAGGTCGTGGACCTCGGCCATAACATTCGAGAGTTCAAAGATGTAAAACTTCTAGGAAAGGATCCCCTATTCGACGGACTGCCCGGCTCGATCAGAGTGTCCGAGTCGCACCGTCAAGCTCTAACACACGTCCCCGAGGGATTCCGCCATCTAGCGGAGTCAGCAACATCGCAGGTTGAGGCAATGTGCCATCAGAAGCTCCCCATCTATGGCGTCCAGTTCCATCCAGAGAGATCTGATGATAAACATCCTCATGGACGCATAATCATTCAGAACTTTTTGAGACTCGCAGCGAAATCCTGACTCGCGCCGCTAGATAGGAAGATAGTGTGGAAGAAGCTTCACGTCAAGTACCATGGCGAGAAACACGATAGCCAAGTACGG
>Ga0070707_100006774_pt1 | contig 10611 bp, 8 predicted proteins | sample KBSK5502metaG_FD_65468 | JGI IMG/M metagenome (GOLD analysis project Ga0070707, IMG submission 65468) | Corn, switchgrass and miscanthus rhizosphere microbial communities from Kellogg Biological Station, Michigan, USA - KBS K5-50-2 metaG | ecosystem: Host-associated > Plants > Roots >... | reverse complement strand
TCGATGAGGTAGATGCGATTGCTGTCGAACTGCCGCGGCGAGATTACTGGCCGCGGCGTCTCGGAGGCGCGCGGCCAGTCGCCGAAAAGGCGCTCGATGGTGTCGATGACTTGCGCCGAATCGACGTCCCCCGCGACGATGATGGCGGTGTTGTTGGCGATGAAGTGCGTCGCGTAGTAGCCGCGCACGTCGTCGAGCGCGATGCGCGCGACCGATTCCGGGTTGCCGCTGACGGAGTTCCCGTACGCGCCGCTGCCGTAGATCAAACCGGAGAAGCGCTTCGCCGCGATCGCCCCCGCCTCGTCGCGCTGCTGCAGCAGCTCCATCAGCCGCTCGCTGCGCACGCGCTCGAGCGCGTCGGCGGGCAGTTGCGGCCGGCGGACGACGTCGGCGAAGACCTCCAGCGCTCCCGCGGTGTTGCGGCTCAGCACATCGATCGAGACGTAGTTCGCATCCCAGTCAGCGCCTGTGCCGAGCGTTGCGCCGAGGAGGCCGAGGTGCTCCGCGAGCCGCACCGTGTCGCGATCGCCGGCCCCTTCGTCGAGCAGATCGGACGCGAGCGAGGCGAGGCCGGCCAGCGCCGCGGTGTCGTGATCGGCGCCGGAACGGACGAGCGCGCGGAGCGCCACGAGCGGCGCGGCGTGATTCTCCGCGACGAGGATGCGCAGTCCGTTCGCAAGCGTTTTCCGCGTGACCTGCGGGAAGTGGTACGGGCGCGGCGGGCCGGGGGGCGGGGCTGTGGCGCGAAAGTCGGTCATGCCGCCTCCGGGAGGAAGTGAATCGTGACGCGGTTCTCCGCGACGAGCATCTCGCGCGTGACGCGCGCGAGGTCGTCTTTCGTCGCCTGCTGGTACGGCGAGAGCCACCGCTCGAGCATCCGCGGGTCGTTGAAGTAGGTCGACAGCATGCCGATCATGTCGGCGCGCGAGTCGTAGTTCTCAATCTGGTGTGCGAACTCGACCTCGGCGCGCGTCTGCGCGCGCTCCAGCTCTTCGTCCGACGGGCCGCCGGCGCCGAGACGGGAGATCTCTTCGTCCACCGCGCGCTCGACGTCTTCGATCGACACCCCTTCGTTCGCCGTCGCCTGCAAGAGCAGCATGCTCGTCGCTTCGGTCGGCAACACGTATGCCGCGACCTCGGTGGCGATCTGCCGGTCGATCACCAGCGCCTTCTCCAGGCGGCTCGCTTTGTCGCCGCTCAGGACCGTCGAGATCAGATCGCCGGCGATCCAGTCGCGCTCGCCCATCTTCGGCAGATGGTAGAGGCGATAGAGCCGCGGAAGCTGGACGGGGGAGCGGAAGACGTCGCGCCGCTCGCCGCCGAGGGGGGCACGCTGGAGATCGAAGCGCGGGAAGTCGCCCCCCGGCGCGATGTCGCCGAAGTAGCGCTCGACGAGCTCCTTCGCCTCGGCGGACGCGAAGTCGCCGACGATCGTGAGCGTGGCGTTGTCGGGGCGGTACCAGGTGTTGAAGAACTCGCGGATGTCATCTAACGACGCCGCGGTGAGGTCGTCCATCGAGCCGATGGTCGGCCAGTGGTACGAGTAGTCGGGATCGTAGGCGAGGTTCAGCAGCCGCTCGAACGACGTGCCGTACGGGACGTTGTCGTAGCGCTGCCGCCGCTCTTCCTTCACCACCTCGCGCTGGATGTCGAGCTTCTCCTGCGTCAGCGCGGGGACGAAGAAGCCCATGCGGTCCGACTCGAGCCAGAGACCGAGGGCGAGGTAGTTCGATGGGAGCGTCTCGAAGTAATTCGTGCGGTCGAAGAACGTCGTGCCGTTCAGCACCCCGCCGACCGACTGCACGTAGCGGAAATGCTCGTTGTTGCCGACGTGCGCGGAGCCGGAGAAGAGCATGTGCTCGAAGAGATGCGCGAACCCGGTACGTCCGCGCCGCTCGTTCTTCGAGCCGACGTGGTACCAGATGTTGATGGCCACGAGAGGGGCGGAATGGTCCTCATTCAAGACCACTCTCAGCCCGTTGGAGAGCCTGTATTCCTCGATCGGAAGCATGGGAGCGGCTTTTATCACGGATGAATTCAGAACGCAGAACGCAGAATGAAGAATTGAGAAAGCGCGACTTCTTCATTCTTCATTCTGCGTTCTGCCTTCTGAATTCATTTATCCTTTGCGCGTCCGATGCCCGCCCTGCCGTTCCGCCACATTGCCATCGAGGGACCGATCGGAGTCGGGAAGACTTCGCTCGTCAACCTGCTGGCGAAGCGATTCCGCGGGACGAAGGTGCTGGAGGACGTCGACAACCCGTTCCTGGCCGACTTCTACAAGGACAAGCGCGGCGCCGCGTTCCGCTGCCAGCTCTTTTTTCTCCTCTCGCGCTACGACCAGCAGCGCTCGATCGCGCAGCGCGACCTTTTCACCGAGCTGATCCTCGCCGACTACAGCTTTCCGAAGGACAAGATCTTCGCGTACATGACGCTCGAAGACTCGGAGCTGATGATCTACAACCGGCTGTACGACCTGCTGTACGAGACCGTGCCGCGGCCGGACCTGGTGATCTATCTGCAGGGGAACCTTGATACACTCTTGAAGCGCATCAAGAAGCGCGGGCGAGCCTACGAAAAATCGATCTCGCCGCAGTATTTACAAGAGCTCAGCGAGGCGTACTCACACTACTTTTACCGGTACGACGAGACGCCGTTGCTGGTCGTGAATACGAACGAGATCGATTTCGTAAACGAGCCGGCGCATTTCGATCAGCTCGTCGAGCAAATTCGAAATGCGCAAAAGGGAACGCAGTACTACGTGCCGCTGGGATCCTGAGTAAGACGGACCGAGACGAAAGGCGTAGTGCTGAGGGCTGAGGACCGGGGACTGAGAACGAAAACTCAGTCCTCGGTCCTCAGTCCTCAGTCCTAGTCTCCTCCCGGTCCACGGGAGGAGATATGAACCCGAAACGCATCACCGTCCCGCTCATCAAGTCGATGAAGGCCTCGCGGCGCATCGGCATGATCACGGCTTACGACTATCCGTCGGCGAAGATTGCCGACTCGGCGGGGGCCGACATCATCCTCGTCGGCGACTCGCTCGGGATGGTCGTCCTCGGCTACCCCGACACGCTCAGCGTCACGGTGGAGGACATGGTCCACCACACCCGCGCGGCGGCGCGCGGAGCGCAGCGGGCGCTGATCGTCGGCGACATGCCGTATCTCTCGTACCACATCTCGCTCGAGGAGTCGGTCCGCAACGCCGGGCAGTTCGTCCGCGCCGGCGCGCATGCGGTGAAGATCGAGGGAGGGAAGTTGCAGCGCATCCGCACGATCGAGGCGATCCTCGACGCCGAGATCCCGGTGATGGGGCACATCGGCCTGACGCCGCAGTCGGTGAACGCCCTCGGCGGTTTCAAGCTGCAGGGAAAAGCGGCCGATGACGCGCGCCGCCTCGTCGACGAAGCGGTCGCGCTCGACCGCGCCGGCTGTTTCTCGATCGTGCTGGAAATGGTCCCCTCCGAGCTCGCCGCGATCATTACCGAGCACGTCTCCGTGCCGACGATCGGTATCGGCGCCGGCCCGCACTGCGACGGCCAGGTGCTCGTCTTCCACGACCTCCTCGGCCTCTACGACGGCCACACCCCGCGCTTCGTCCGCAAGTACGCGCAGACCGGCGAGGTCATGCGCACCGCGATCGAGCACTACCTCGACGACGTCCGCGAAGGACGCTTCCCCGATCCGGAGACGGAGTCGTTCCACGCCGCCGATCAGGAAGAGCTGCGGCGGCTGTATGGGACGCGGGAGGGTGTGGTGGTGGAGATGCCGAAGAAGTAGGTGGCGGGGTTGCGGGGTTCCGGGATGTGCCTTCGCTTCGTGACCTGACCTTGGAACCCGCAACACAGCAACACAGCGACACAGCAACCCCGTGACCTCGCAACCCCGTGACCCCCATGCAAACAACCAACACGATCGGAGCGACCCGCGACGCAATACGCAAAGCGCGCGAGTACGGCGCCACCATCGGCTTCGTTCCGACGATGGGCTTCCTTCACGAAGGGCATCTCTCGCTGATCGACGTCGCGCGCGCGCACGGGGCGACGTTCGTCGTCGTCTCCATCTTCGTCAACCCGAAGCAGTTCGGTCCGAGCGAAGACTTCGCGCGCTACCCGCGTAACGAAGAGGGGGATCGGGCGATGCTCGAGGCACGCGGGACCGATCTGCTGTTCCTGCCGGACGTCGAGACGATGTATCCGAAGGGCGCGGTGACGACCGTCTCGGTCGCCGGCGTGTCGAAGCCGCTGGAGGGCGAGCGGCGGCCGGGACACTTCGACGGGGTGGCGACGATCGTGCTGAAGCTCTTCGACATCGTGCAGCCCGACCTCGCCGTGTTCGGTCGCAAGGACGCGCAGCAGTGCGCGGTGATCGACCGCATGGTGCGCGACCTCGACGTGCCGGTGCACCTCATCTTCGCCGACACCGTGCGCGAACACGACGGTTTGGCGATGTCGTCGCGCAACAGCTACCTCTCCGCCGATGAGCGGAAGCTCGCGCCGGCGCTGCATCGCGCGCTGCGGGCGGGAGAGGAAGCGATCACCCACGGCATCCACGACGTCGCTGGCATCGAGCACCTCATGCGCAAGGTGATCGAAGAGACGCCACAGATCGAGATCGATTACCTCGTCGTCGTCGACCCGCTGACATTCGCGCCGCCGATCGACTTCCAGCGCGACGTCCTCGTCGCCGGCGCCGTCCGCGTCGGACGGACGCGCCTCATCGACAGCATCCCCATCTCGCGGACGACGATCGCATGATGCGCACCTTCCTCCGCGCGGCGATCCACAACGCCACCGTGACGCACGCCTCGGCGGAGTGGCCGGTGTCGATCCGCATCGATCCGATCCTTCTCCGCGCCGCCGAGCTGCAGCCGCTCGAGCAGGTGGAGGTGATCAACATCGGCAGCGGCGAGCGCTTCGCCACTTACGTCGACGCGGCGGAGGAAGGGAGCGGCGACGTGCGGGTGCACGGCGGCGAGCTACACCACGTACGCAGCGGCGATGTGATCAGCATCGTTTCGTGGGGCTTCCTTCACGACGGCCAGACGCTCGCGCACCGCGCTAAGCTGATCACGGTTGATCGGCAGAATCACATCGTCGCGCTCCTGGAGAGCTGACGTCGCGGTCGCGGCGCTCTTCATTGCGCTCGCGATCGTCATGACGTGGCCGCTGGCGCGACGGCTCGACGCCGCGGTGGCGAATCCCGGCGATCCCTACCTCAACAGCTGGATCCTCGACTGGGAGTACCACGCCGTTGCGCACGGGAAGCCGCTCTTCGACGCGCCGATCTTCGTGCCGGCGCGCGGCACGCTGGCGTTCAGCGAGAACCTGTTCGGCATCGCGCTTGCCGGCGCGCCGCTGCGGCTGATCGGGCTCGCGCCGCTGACGATCCACAACATCCTCCTCCTCGCCGGCTTCGCCTTCACCGGATTCGCGGCGTTCCTTCTGACGCGGCGAATAACGGGATCGATCGGCGCGGGAATCGTCAGCGGGATCGTCGCGGCCTTCGTGCCGTGGCATTTCACGCACTTGCCGCATCTGCAGTACGCGTGGACGGCGTGGCCGGCGATGATGCTGGTCGCGCTCTTCGCGTTCGCGGAAAAGCCGTCCGTTCTTCGTGCCTCGCTGTTCGGTCTCGCGTTCCTGCTGAACGGCCTGACGAACCTGCACACGTTCGTCTTCGGATCGTTTGCGATTGTCGTCGCGATCGCGGTGCTGGCGTTCTTTCACGCGACGTTGCGTACAGCGCGATCGCTATCGATGCTCGCCGCGGCGATCGTCCTCGCCGGCGTGCTGCTGACGCCTGTGCTCCTCCCGTACTTTCGAGCGATCCGCGAGTACGGCATGCGCGGCGACGTCGAGGAGACGCTGCATTACTCCGCTGCGCCGGGCGACTGGCTGCGCAGCAATTTTCACAATCGCTTCTACCTGCCGTTGAACACGAACGACGGCAAGACGGATCCTGAGCGATGGCTCTTTCCCGGCTTCGCGAGCATGGCGCTTGCGCTCGTGGCGCTGTACCGGCCGCAGCGGCGCGATGCGGTTGCGGTTGGGATCGCGTGGGTCGTCATCGGCGTCATAGGAGCGGCCGGTCTGCGGACGCCGTTCCACACGTTCCTCTTCAACTACATCCCCGGCTTTCGCGGCATCCGCGTGCCGGCGCGGTGGGCGATCATCGCGTACGCGGGAGTGGCGCTCCTCGCCGGCATCGGGGCGTTGCGCGTGGCGCGGAAGCGCGCGTGGCTCTTCGCCCCGCTTCTGCTGATCGAGCTGCACGCCGCGCCGATCCGCTACTTCGTCGCGCCTACGCAGCCGTCCGAGGTCTATCGCTGGCTCGCGCGGACGCAACCGGCGGCCGTGCTTGAATTGCCGGTCGCGGAGAAGCGGAGCGAGTACGCGTACGTTCTCGGGCAAACGCACCACCACGTCCCGCTGCTCAACGGCGTCTCCGGTTTCTCGCCGCCGTCCTTCGAGCGACTGCGCTCATCCGGCGATCTCATCGCCCAGGCGCGAAGCCTCGGCGCGCAGGTGCTGATCGTCCACGCCGACACGCTCGGCTCGCAGGAAGCGCCGGTGAAGTCGATGTTGCGCTCGCACCCGCTGGCGTACCTCGGCCGATTCGACACCGCCGTCCACGGCGACTACGCCTTCGCGCTCACCGCCGCGCGCCCGAGCGACGATCCGCAGCTCACGCGCTTCCTCGCCGGCGAGCGCACCGTCAACCGCACGCAGCCGATGGCGTGCCTCGATACGCCGTCGGACGAGCAGATCGTCAACGGGCCGCTTCGCGTCATGGGATGGGCGCTCGCGCGAAGCGGCATCCGCACGGTGAACCTGCGTTTCGAGAACGGCCGCGTCGTCGTTCCCGCCGATCGCTGCGAGCGCGCCGACGTCGCCGCCGCCTATCCTGAGTTTGCGACTCAACGAATGATCGGCTTCGTGAAAGACTTTCCGCGCCGCCCGAAAAACATCTCCGGCGCAACCGATCTGCAGGTCGAAGTCGTCGACAACGACGGCAACACGCAACTGCTGCCGGACGTGTGGTTCATTTGGCGGGACTAGAAGCGCCGCCTTTCTCGCGACCGGAGAGCGGATCTCCAGATCCGCAGTTGCCGGACGTCCACGTCCGGCAACTGGTTTTTCGTGGCAAGACAGTCGTCGGACGTTGACGTCCGACGACTGCGGATCTGGAGATCCGCTCTCCTGGGGTTACCGGTGCGTCCGCGCGAAGTCGATGAATCCGCGCTCGACGTCAACGTCGATCAGCTTCACGCGCACGCGATTCCCGATGTCCAGACCGTCGGCGCCGTGGACGACCTTCCCCTCGACGGGCGGGTGAAAGACACGCACCCACGTTCCCTTCTCCGAGGCGCCGGTGACAATTCCTTCGAACTTCTCGCCGATGCGCGACGCGAGCAGCGACGCAGCCGCTGATTTGCGCACCTGGCGCTCGACTTTGTTCGCCGCATCTTCGCGTTCCGTGCAGTGCTCGGCGAGCGCCTGCAGTTTGTCCTGCGAGTATGCGGGGGCCGATTTCGAGAGCGCCGCTTTGACCAGGCGATGCGCGATGAGGTCGGGGTAACGGCGGTTCGGCGCGGTCGAATGCGTGTAGTCCTTCACCGCGAGGCCGAAGTGGCCGATGCTCTGACCGGGGCGCTCGACGACGTACTCGCCCGCGCCCATCGCTTTCACGATCGCCAGCGAGAGGTCGGGGAAGCGCATCGGATCGGCTTTGTGCTGCCGCACGAGGAACTGCTCCAGCGCGACGGCGTCAGGATCGCCCGGCAGATGCTCGCCATGCTCCTCGGCGATGGCGACGATGCGGTCCCATCGCTCGGGTGAGCGGACGACGCGGCGGATCGACGGCAGCCCCGCGGCGCTGAGGAAGCGCGCCGTGACGCCGTTCGCCGCGATCATGAAGTCTTCGATCAGATTGCGGGCGTTGTTGCGCGCTTCCTGCCGCAGGTCGACGATCTTCCCGTCACGCATCACCGCGCGCGGCTCGATGGTCTCGAGGTCGAGCGCGCCGTGCTCGTGCCGGTTCTCGCGCATGGCGTCGGCGATCTTGTCCTGCAGCTTCAGATTCTCGGCCAGTCCCTTCACCGCCGTCACTTTCGGCGGCGCCTCGGCGTGCCCTTCGAGCCACATCCCGACGCTCTCGTACGCGAGCTGCGCCTTGTTGTGCACGCGAGCGCGGTAGACCTGGCCCTTGCTGATCGTCCCGTCGCCCGCGACTTCCATTTCCATGATCATCGCCACGCGGTCCTGGTCCTCGTTCAGCGAGGTGAGATTCGTCGACAGCTTCTCCGGCAGCATCGAAAAGATGCGCGCCGCGGTGTAGATCGAGGTGGTGTTGTGCTTCGCATGCTCGTCGATCGGCGTACCGCGCTTCACGATTGCGTCGACGTCGGCGACGGCAATGAAGATTTTCGCGCCGCCGCTCGTCGCCTCGGCGACGGTGAGCTGATCGAGATCGCGCGAGTCGTCGTTGTCGATCGAGCACCAGAGGAGATCGCGCATGTCGCGAAGGTTGCCTTCATCGGCGGGCGCGTCGATGTCGCGAAGCTGCCGTTCGACGGCGGGAGGGAAATCGGGCTCGAAGCCGCGATCGATCATCGCCTGGCGCGCCAGGTCGGCGAGCATCTGATGCTGATCTTTCATGGGCGGAAGGTATCATCGAACGCCCCGATGAAAGTCGCCCCGGCGGGAGATCGCGCGATCCTCGTGACGCTGCCCGAGGCGAGCGCGAGCGGCTTGCGCGCCGCGGCGGATCGCGTGCGGGCGATCGACGGCGTCGAGGCATGCGTCATCGGGCACGAGTCGCTGCTGGTCGTCTCCCTCCGCCCGCCCCTTCTCATCGCAAACGCCATCGCAAATGCGGAAGAGGGACGGTCACCAAACGCGAAGGCGCATGTGATCGAAGTCTCCTTCAACGGCGAATACGCCCTCGATCTCCCCAGCCTCCCGCGCGACGAGATCCTCGCGCGCATCGCCGAGGTCCGCCTCGAAGTCCGCTTCCTCGGATTTCGCCCCGGCTTCGCCTACCTCGACGGCTGGCCGGAAGCGTGGCGCCTCCCGCGACGGCCGACGTCCCGAAACAAAGTGCCGTTCGGCAGCTTCGCCATCGCCGGTGCCTTCGCCGGCTTCTACGCCGTCGACTCCCCCGGCGGCTGGAACATCCTCGGCCGCACCGTCGCCCCGCTCTGGGACCCGAGGAGAGAACCACCCAACCTTCTCGCCCCCGGCGACACGATCGCGATCGTTCCGACCCTCGACAAATTGCAATTGACCCCACCCCGCAACCGCGAAACCCAGCAACCCAGCAACCTCTACGACGTGATCTCCCCCGGCCAACTCACCACGATCGTCGAAAAACGCGACTGGAGAAAAGCCGAACACGGTGAGCCCCCCGGCGGCCCGTTCGACCTCCCCGCCGCGATCGCCGCGAACCGCGCCGCCGGCAACGACGACGACGCTCCGCTCTTCGAATGCGTCCTCGTCGGCCCGCGCTTGCGATTTCGCGAGGCCGCTCGCGCGGCGTGGTGCGGCGGCAACGGCGTCGTTCGCGTGTACGACATTCGCAAAGACGAGGAGATCAACATCGGCCGCATTCACGGCGGGCTGCGCGGCTATCTCGCGATCGGCAAGAAAGCGGGCCCGGTGGAGAACGTCGCGCGTGGAGAGCCGAGAGTCATCCGCGTCATGCGCGGTCCGCACGATTCGCCGTTCGTCGACAGCGATTGGGAAGTGACGCCGCAGCTCGATCGCGCCGGCATCCGGCTCCGTCCGCTCGGCACGCCGGTGACCAGCCAGCCCGCCGATCTACCGTCGTGCGGCATGCAGTTCGGCACCGTGCAGTGGCACCCGGACGGCAGCCTGATCGTGATGGGCCCCGACCATCCGGTCACCGGCGGCTACCTGCAGCCGGCGACCGTCTTGTCGGACGATCTGTGGAAGCTCGCGCAACTCGCGCCAGCCGACCGAGTCCGTTTGGAGTGCGGTGGCAAGGCCACCGCTTTCGCATCGCCCGGCTGACCGGAAAGCGGCAACTTTCGCTGCCGCACTCCAAACTAACCACCGAACGCGTACCCCTCGCGAGCACGGACGCGGAAGTTCGGGGTGGCCGTCTTCACCTCCACCTTCTGAAAACCGGAGCCGGTGCGCTTCGGCGCGTAGTACGTGATGAGGTAGTAGCCGTTCGTTTCGTTTTCGATCTTCTTCAGCGCCGGCGAGAAGCTGGTGTTGAAGCGGAAATACTCGCCGTTCGTGTCGGCCGCGAGCGACTCCAGCGCCTGATGCACGACCGGGATGAGACTCAGATCTTCCTGCAGGCTGACGGGGTAGACGGCGACGTCAGCGGAGTTCAGCGCGCCGATGGCGGCGTCGTAGTAGCGGCTACGGGTAAGCGCCACGTCGTTGCGCACGGTCTGATCGGGCGTCAGGATTCCGGCGGAGAAGAGGACCAGATCCTTCCGCGCTTTGATCGACCGCGTCGCATCGGCGAGCGTCTCCAGTGCTTCGAAGACCGTGCCGGTGTGCTTCATCATCGTGTTCATGTCGACGTTCGTCATGATCGGACCGTCGCCCTTCGAGGTAATGCCGCGGCCGAACA
>Ga0070707_100006772_pt1 | contig 10612 bp, 9 predicted proteins | sample KBSK5502metaG_FD_65468 | JGI IMG/M metagenome (GOLD analysis project Ga0070707, IMG submission 65468) | Corn, switchgrass and miscanthus rhizosphere microbial communities from Kellogg Biological Station, Michigan, USA - KBS K5-50-2 metaG | ecosystem: Host-associated > Plants > Roots >... | reverse complement strand
CTCGCGGCTCCGAGATCGCGCTGGCCAGGCTGCGCGGGCACGGCCGCCTGGGTGTCGCCACGTTCGGCCTGTCGGAGCCGGCCGCGTTGCTCCTGGTCTGCCTGCCCGCCGGTACCCTGGCCGGCTGGGCTGCTGCCGCGTGGCTCGCCCGGCTGATGCTGCAGCAAGGAACGCCGGTCGGCCTGTCGCGGCTGGCCTGGGCCGCTGCTGGTGCGGCCACCGCGGGCGGGTTCGCCGCCGTGCTGCTCGCGGCGCGGCGGACACTGCGCCGTGGCGTCGTTGAGCAGTTCCGACGGCCCGGCCGGCAGGCAACCAGCCGCGGCTGGGTGGCGGATTCGATCCTCCTCACTGGCTCGGCTGCCGGACTGCTCGAGCTGATGTCGACAGGCCAGGCCGGGCCGACGAGCCATGGTGTCCTTAACCTGCTGGTGCCCGGCCTGCTCGGGCTGGCCGTCGCGGTGATCGCCGCACGACTGCTTCCGCTCGCCTGCCGCGGCCTGTACCGCGTCACCTCCCGGCGTGGCGGGCTTGCCGCGTACCTCGCGTTCCGCCATATCGCTCGCCGGCCCGGCGCCGTCCGCACCACGATCGTGCTGGCCACCGCTTTCTCGCTGGCTGGCTTCGCATTTGCCGCCTGGCAGGTCGGCCAGGACAATTACCGGCTCGTGGCGGGCACCCAAGTCGGCGCGCCAGTCGTGCTCTCGGTCGCTGTCCCGCAGGGCCGCGATCTGGGAGACATAGTCGCTCAGGCGGACCCCAGCGGGAACGACGCCGCAGCGGTGGACACCTATCTGGCCTTGGGTGGCGCATCCGCCGGCGAGGTGACGCTCGCCGTCGATCCGGCGCGGTTCGCCGAGGTCGCCTACTGGCCGCCGCAAGTGTCTGAACGTTCGATCGCGCGAATAGCCCGGGAACTTGACCCGCCTGCCGCGCCGCCGATAGTCCTGAGCGGAGACGCACTGCGGCTCACCGTCGATGTGGCCTCGCTGTCGGTTCCGGGCGAGCTCATATACGCCAACGTGACCACCGGTTCTTCGCCGGTGACCCTGGGAACGCTGCCTCGGCATGGCCGGGTCACCCTGACCGCGCCCCTGACCGGATGCCCGTGCGTGCTGCAGAGCATCGGACTGAGCCTGTCCGGACGCCAGCTCCAGGCTGGCGCGGCTAATTCGACGGTCAGCGGGAGGCTGACCATCGCCGCCCTTCAGGTGCACAGCACGAACTGGTGGCGCTCTGCGACGTCGCTGCTAGGCTCCGCCGGCGCCTGGCGCGGCCCCGGCGTTGCCAAGTCGGCCATCTCGGCTTCCGCCAGGGGCCTTACCTGGACCTTCACCAATGTTCCCGGCAAGATCGACCCGACCTTGGGAGCGGCGAACACCCCCGAGCGGCTACCAGCGGCGATCGCGGCGCCGTTGTACCACGGTGACCGGTACTCCTTTACCGGTACCGGCCTGAACGGCGGCCCACTGCTGATGCGGCCGGCCGCAATCCTGCCTGCCGTGCCCGGGGCTCCGGGCAATGGCGTTCTCGTCGACCGGCGGTACGCCGAGCTCGCGGCTGGCAAGGATCTGACGCAGGTCGGTCAGCAGGTCTGGCTGACGGCCGGAGCCCTGCCGCGGGTACGCCAGCACCTGCTCGCCAGCCGTCTTCGCATCCTGTCGCAGCAGTCCATGGCGGCGGCGGCCGCGCGGCTGGAGCGTCAGGGGCCGGCGCTCGCGAGCGTCCTGTTCCTCGCCGATGCCGCTGCCGCGGCCGTGCTCGCCGCGGTGGCTGCCATACTCGGCCTCTACGTCTCGGCGCGGCGTCGCCGCTACGAGTACGCGGCGCTTGAGGCGTCGGGGATGCGGCGCCGCTCGCTGCGCTCGGCCGTGCTGCTGGAACTGGCAGTGGTGCTCGCATTCGGGACGCTGACCGGCGCCGCCACTGGCCTGGCCGCGGCCAGGCTTGTGCTGCGCAGCGTGCCCGAGTTCGTGCACCAGCCGATCAGACCGGCTTTGTCCTACGTCCCGCAGGCAGGCCCGGTCGCGGCAATGCTCAGCTCCGCGGTCGGCCTGCTGGTCGTCGCCGCGCTCGTGTCCAGCGTGACGCTGATCCGGGGCGTGAGCGGGGATCAGCTACGGGAGGCTCCGCCATGACGGATCCGGCGGCACAGGCCAGGGCCCGTTCCCCCGTCATCGTGCGCTGCGACGGCCTTGTCCAGATCCACGGCTCAGCCGGCCACCAGGTAACGGCATTGCGCGGGGTGGACCTGATGGTGTCCGAGGGCGAGACCCTCGCTTTGCTCGGGCCGTCAGGCGCAGGGAAGTCAACTCTGCTCTGGCTGCTGGCCGGGCTGCTCAGGCCCACGGCCGGAGTCGTCGAGGTCTGCGGCGTCAAGATCGCTGACCTCCAGGCCCGCACCGCCACGAGCATGCGATTGCGCGAAATCGGGATCGTCATGCAGAACCCCGGCCGCAACCTGCTTCCCTATGAGACCGCGGCCGGAAACGTCCTGTTCGCACAGGCGCCGACCCGACGCTCCCGTGCAGTCAAACGCGGGCGTGCGATGGCCCTCCTTCAGGCAGTCGGGCTTGCCAAGGTTGCCGGCCGGCCAGCAGGCCGGCTCTCGGGCGGTGAGCAGCAGCGGCTCGCCATCGCGGTCGCTCTCGCCAATGGGCCCCGGCTCTTGCTGGCCGATGAGCCGACGAGCCAGTTGGACCGCGAGTCCGCGGCGGCAGTCACCAGCCTGCTCCAGGCGGCCAACGAGGACCTCGGCACCACCGTGATCGTGGTCACCCATGATCAGCTGGTCGGCCAGCATTTCGGCCGAACCGTCACGATCAGGGACGGGCGGGTCGGCGCGGTAGGCCATGCTGGCGAGGATTACCTGGTTGTCGCCCGTGACGGCTCGGTGCAGCTTCCGCCTGACCTACTCGATGCGCTGCCACCAGGCACTCTCGCCAGGGCGGTCAGGACTGCGGACGGTGTGGAACTGCGCCGCGCCGATGTGGAGCGGGGCTGACATGCTGGAAGCGCGCGGACTTGGCTACCGCAGGGACGGCCAGCAGATTCTCGACGGAGTTGACCTGACCGTCGGCCCGGGTGACAGTGTCGCCATCACGGGGCCGTCAGGATCAGGCAAGACGAGCCTGCTGGCGATACTGGCCGGCCTGACCAAGGCGACGACGGGCCGCGTGGTGATCGATGGCCGTCGGCTGGCCGGCTTCGCCGGGCCGGAGCTTGGCGTCGCGGTCGTGCTCCAGGGTTACGGGCTGGTCTCGCTGCTCACAGCGGCCGAGAACATCGAGGTGGCGCTGCGGGCGGCAGGGCGCCCCGCAGCGACGGCCCGCGGCGTCGCGCTGGACTGGCTGGAACGGCTCGGGCTCGGCCCGCATGCTGACCAGCTGGTCGACGAACTCTCCGGCGGGCAGCAGCAGCGCACCGCTGTCGCCAGGGCGCTGGCGACGGAGCCGCGGCTGCTGATCGCCGATGAGCCGACTGCCGAGCTGGACCCAGCCGCGCGGACACTGGCGCTGGCCAGGATCTTCGACGTGCCTGAAGGCGGCGGCTCGTTGGTACTCGCTACGCATGATCCCGAGGTCGCCGAGCGCTGCGGCCGGGTGCTCGACCTAAGCGTGGAGTCAGCCGACGCGCTCAGCTGACTGAGCTATCAGGCCAAGCAGCTCCTCCACCCGGTCCAGCCGAGCGTCGCCCGCCATTCCGGCCAGATCAATGCGCACCAGGATGGCGGCCGAGCGGGCGGCAGCCTGCGCGAGCAGGAGCGCAGTCAGGGCGTCGCCGCGCAGCGCGGGATTGCCGTCGGCAGCGAGCACGGCGGCTAGTTCGGTCGCTCCGGCGGCCAGCTCGACAATCCGCATCGGCACGTCGGCAGCCTGCGACAGAACGCCAGCCACCCGGTGGGCATCGGCCCGCTCGCGCTTAGCCTCGATGACGACCTGGTAAGCTCGCGCGTCCTCGTCGATCAGCGAAGCGGCGGCTTCGCGTATTTGTTCTGCTTCTGCCGTGAGCTGCCCGCCCCGCTCCGCGGTGAGCTGGCGAGCCGACAGCCGGGCCGCCTTTGCGCACAGCGCGGCTGCCTGCGCGAGGCTCAGCGCCGCTGCGCAACCGCCGGCCGGAGCGGGCTTCTGGGCGGCCATCGCGGCGAGGAAAGCGGCGACAGTCAGTCCGGTCAATCCGGGCTGCCCGCTCATGTCAGGCGGCACAGAATCACGAGAGCCCGACGATCTCGCCGTTCTCGTCGATGTCTATCCGTTCGGCGGCAGAATTCGACGCCAGACCAGGCATGGTCCGCATGTCCCCGCAGATCGGGTACACGAACCCGGCGCCGACCGAGGCGCGGACCTCTCGGGGCAGCCGCCAGCCAGTCGGCGCGCCCTTGAGCGACGGGTCGTGCGACAACGACGGGGGCGTCTCGGCGATGCAGACCGGGGTTGGCATCGGCATCTGTGATCCACTCTCCGTTGAGCTGCAGTCTGAGCTGGTGTGAGCTGTCGTCGCTGGACTAGCCGCCGAAACCCGGCGCCGGGTAGACGATTGTCTTCGGCTCGGTGAACGTCTCCATCGGATAGCGCCCGCCGACGCGGCCGCGGCCGCTGACACTGCCGGCCCGGCCGCCGAAGGGCAGGTGCGACTCCCACAGGTTGGTCGAGGCGTTGATGTTGACCCAGCCGGCCCGTGCCCGCTCGGCGAACGCCAGCCCGCGCTCCAGGTCCGCCGTGAACACGGCCGTGGTCAGCCCGAACGGCGACGCGTTGGTCAGCCGGAGCGCCTCGGCCGCCGACCGGACCTCGACGATGGGGACGACGGGCCCGAACGTCTCCTCCCGCTCGATCGCCATGCCGGGTGTCACCCGGTCGAGCACGGTCGGCTCGGCGAACAGGTCGGTCGCGAACCCTGATGCCCGGCGCCCGCCGCAGCATACCCGCGCGCCGCCGGCGACCGCGTCGGCGATATGCCGGTCGAACTTGGCCGCCGTCGCCTCGTTGTTCAGCGGTCCCATGGTCGTTTCCTGGTCGAACGGGTCGCCGAGCCGCACCCGCGCCTTCGTGGCCTCGACCACCCGCTCGGTGAACTCGGCCGCCACGCCCGACTGGACCAGGAACCGCTCGCCAGCCGTGCAGCTCTGGCCGGCGCACAGGAAGGCGGCCTCGAGCGCGGCGTCGGCGGCGAGCTCAAGATCGGCATCGTCGAGTATCACCATCGGGCCGTTGCCGCCGAGCTCGAGCAGCTGGGTCTTTCCGGCGGCGCGCGCGGCTACCTTGCCGCCTGTCTCGACCGAGCCGACGAACCCCACGCCGGCGACCAACCGATGCCCGACCACCGCGTCACCGACCACCGGACCTGGACCCGAGACGAAGTTGAACAAACCGGCGGACAGACCCGCACCAGCCAGAATCTCGGCCAGCAGGGCGCAACACGCCGTTGTCGTCGGCGCCGGCACCCAGACGACGGTGTTGCCTGCAGCGAGCGCGGGCGCGAAGATCTCCGCGCCCATCGTGTACGGCCAGTTCCACGGGCTGACAACGCCGATCACGCCGAGCGGCACCCGCGCGGTAAGTACCCGGCGGTCGGCCGATGTCGAGGCAGGCAGCGAGCCGGCCATCCGCTTGGCATCCTCGCCGGCCATCGTGAAGTACACGGCGAGCTCGTCGACCTCGTCGTAGGCCTCCGCGGCCAGCGGCTTGCCCTGGTCCTGCGTCAGCGCCCTGGCCAGCTCCTCGCGCCTGGCCCCGATGCCTGCGGCGATTCGCTCGCAGGCCGCGGCCCGGTCGAACGCGGACGTCGCGGCCCAGTCGCCGGAGGCCGATGCGGCCGCGACGACCGCCGCGTTCACGTCAGCCTGATCGGCGACGGCGACCGTCGCGAACGTCTCGCCGGTGGACGGGCTGACCGCGTCGGCGGTGCCGCCGCCGCCTGATCGCCAGCTGCCGCCGACGTACAGCCGATGTTCCCGCACGGTAGTGATCCCCCGATCCCCGGGCGAACAGGCCTGGTGTGCCTATCGCAGCGTTTCCGGTCGAAGCCTAGGTAAATGCTGCCATGCCTGGCAAGCGCTCGCCGGTTGACCGCGGAGTAGCACCGACCCGGGCGTCCGCATCTGCTGCGGCCAGCGGTGCAGATTGGTACTACGGTCGCGTCATGACACAAGGTTCACGTCTGGAGTACCTGCGCTACGACGACCTGGACGCCCGCGGTCAGGAGGTGTGGGACGGCGTGGCAGGCTCACGCGGCGACGAGCTCGTCAACGAGTTGGGTGGCTTGATCGGCCCCTTCAACGCCTTTGTCCACGCTCCTGGCGTGGGCCGGCACCTGAGCGCGCTCGGCGGCAGGCTGCGGTTCAGGACCTCGATCGAGCGGCGCCTGAGCGAGCTGGCGATCATCACGGTGGGCGCTGCCTGGAAGGCAGAATTCGAGTGGTGGGCGCACGCGGCGATGGCCCGCGAGCACGGGGTGGCCGACACCATCGTCGATGCCATCGGCCGCGGCGACGACCCCCCCTTTGATGCCGGCGACGAGCGCGCCATCTACACCGTGGCGCGCCAGCTCACCGGCACCGGGCAACTCGACCAGGAGGCCTACGAGGCAGCCCAGCGGCTGCTTGGTGACGAAGGCATGGTCGAGCTCGTGGCGCTCTGCGGTTACTACACCCTCATCTCGTACCTGCTCAACGCCTTCGCCGTGCCGCTGCCGCCCGGCGCAGCGCCGCAGTGGGGCAGTACCTGAACCAGCGGCCGCCGTGACGAGTCGTCGGTCCAGGCGGCTGGAGCGCTCAGAACAGCCGAAGCTCGCCGTCGTCCGCGCCGCGCATGGCTTCGTAGTCGAGATGCAGGCAGCGGATCCCTCGGTCCTCGGCCAGCACGCGGGCCTGAGGCTTGATCTCCTGGGCGGCGAAGATGCCGTGCACGGGTGCGAGCAGCGGGTCCCGGTTCAGCAGGTCCAGGTACCTGGTGAGCTGCTCGACGCCGTCGATTTCGCCGCGCCGTTTCACTTCAATGGCGACGCTGGTCCCGAGGGAGTCCCGGCACATCAGGTCGACCGGGCCGATCGCCGTGGGATACTCGCGGCGGATCAGCCGCCAGCCGTCGCCTAGCAGGTGCAGCTGCACCGCGAGCAGCTCCTGCAGGTGCGACTCGACGCCGTCCTTGACCAGCCCGGGATCGTCGCCGAGGGCGAAGGAGGTGTCGCTGACGACCTCTTCGATGCGCACGGTCAGCGTCTCGCCTGCCTTTCCGGTCACGACCCACTCGGTAGCCGATTCCGCGAGCCGGCAGGGCGGTGACATCCAGTTCAGCGGCTTGTAGGACCCGCCATCGCTGTGCACGAGCACCGAGCCGTCGGCCTTGACGATAAGCAGCCGCAGCGCCGGCGGGAGATGAGCTGACAGGCGTCCCGCGTAATCCACGCTGCACCTGGCGATCACCAGACGCATGGCGGTAACTGTAGTGTCTCTCGGCATGGACATTCGCTCGGCGGGCGTCGTCGGCCTGGGCACGATGGGAGCCGGGATCGCGGAGGTCCTCAACCCGGCTCCCGTGATGCGGTTGGTTGAAATCGTGACCACGGTCCTGACCGAGTGAGCCCGAGGAAGGCGCGCCGCCTTCCCGGCGAGGTGCCGCGCCGCCCGCGCCGGGCGGGACGCAAGCCGCCGGCGGACCAGAACGCAGAGCAGGACAGCGGCGACTCGCCGACGCGGCCCGGGCCGCCGCAGATCCAGGAGTGGCCAGACGGCGAGTGGGTCGTCCGGCATGTGCCCGGCTCAGCGGCGGCCAAGCAGTACCGTTGCCCGGGCTGCGACCAGGAGATCAAGCCAGGCACCGCGCATGTCGTAGTGTGGCCGGCCCACACGCAGGGCCTGGCTGAGCGAAGGCACTGGCACAATGCTTGCTGGCGGCGTCGCCCGCGCAGGCCTGCGCCGACCCGCTAGCGATCGTAGCTGCGAGGGGTGGCTGTGGGCGACAACGCGGTGGCGGAGATCAGGGCCAGCACGGTCCTGCCCGCTCGCAGGCGGGACATCGTGCTGCACACGGCCGACGGCCTCGATCTGGTCGGCGATCTGGCGCTGCCGCCGCGGAACGATCCGGTCGCCACCCTCATCTGCCTGCATCCGCTGCCCACGGCCGGCGGAATGATGGACAGCCACGTGCTGCGGAAGGCATCGTTCCGGCTGCCCGCAATGGCTGACCTGGCGGTGCTGCGCTTCAACACCAGGGGAGCCGCGTCGGAGCGCGGCACGAGTGCCGGTCACTTCGGCGGCGGCGGACCGGAGCGGGCGGATGTCGCCGCGGCCATCGGCTTCTGTGTGTCGGCCGGACTGCCGAGGCTATGGCTGCTCGGCTGGTCATTCGGCACCGAGCTGGCGCTGATGTGGGGCAACGTGCCGCAGGTCGAAGGCGCGATCCTGCTTTCTCCCGCGCTGCACCGGGCAACCGATGCCGACCTGGACGCCTGGGCCGCAAGCGGACGCCCGCTCGTGGTCCTGGTGCCCGAGTTTGACGACTACCTGCGCCCTGACGAGGCCAGAGCCCGGTTCGCCCGCGTTCCGCAGGCTCAGCTGATCGCGGTGGACAAGGCGAAGCATCTCTGGGTGGGGGAGACTTACGTCCGCATCGTGCTGAATGAGATAGTGCGGCTGCTGAACCCTGCCGCCTGGCCCCTGCCCGGCGAGTGGCCCGCCACCCGGTCCGGCGGATGAAAGGAATGATCGTGAGCCTGTTTGACCTCACGGGCAAGACGGCTTTCGTGACCGGCGCCTCGCGCGGGATCGGCCGTGCGATCGCGGTGGCGCTGGCCCAGGCCGGCGCCGACGTTGCGCTCGTCGCGCGCAGCGCAGAGGGCCTCGCCGACGCCGCCGACGATGTCACGGCCGCCGGCCGCGAGGCCATCGTCATTCCCGCTGACGTGACCGATCAGGCGGGCGTCACCGACGCCGTGGCGGCAGCGATCGGCCAGCTAGGCCACGTCGACATCGTCGTGAACAACGCGGGCGGGTCGAACTTCATGGTCAGCTTCCGTGACCTGCGGCTGTCCGGCTGGGACAAACTGATGCAGCTCAACCTGACCTCCGCGGTCTACGTCTGCCACGCGTTCGCCGGTCACCTTCTCGATCGCGGGTCAGGGTCGGTGATCAACGTGGCATCCGTGGCCGGAGTATCCGCGTCCCCGCTGATCAGCCCCTACGGTGCGGCGAAGGCCGGGCTGATATCGCTGACCAAGTCGCTGGCCGTGGAATGGGCGGCCGACGGCGTCCGGGTGAACGCGCTGTGCCCTGGCTGGACAGCGACCGACCTGAATCGCAACCTGTGGGAAGACCCGGTCGCCGGGCCCGCGACGATCGCAACCGTTCCCATGCACCGCTGGGCCAGGGCCGAGGAGATGACCGGGCCGGCGGTCTTCCTCGCCAGCGATGCCTCGTCTTACCTGACCGGCCAGGCGATCGTCGTCGACGGCGGCCAGACCGTCAACTCCTAGCTTCAGGATTTACCCCCGGGTCAGGGTGCTCGAGGCCAGGAGGTCGAGCGTTATCATGGGGGCAAGCCAGCCGAAATGGCCGTCTGCCTCGTCGCGGGAGATGGCGGTCACGGGGCTGCTTCAGGTGCTGGCCGATGACGTCGGCGATGTCGCGGATCGGTACACCCTCGTCGCCAACGCCATGCAGTCGTGGGCCGGCGGTCGCTGCTTCCAGGGCGGCGAGCCGGAACAGGTGCGCGGCGTCGAGTCGGTGCACGGCGGGCCAGCGGTTGGAACCGTCGCCCCGGGTAAGCCGAAACGCTCTTGCTCCGGGCGATGCTGATGAGGGCCGGGACGAAGCCATGATCACCGTAGCCGTGAACCGAGTGTGGGAGCCGCACCACCGAGGCGCGCACGCCGCTCAGTCAATACGTGTCAGGCATCGCAGCACTTCAGAGCCACTATCTGGTACCGGCTGATGGGAACGAGAGGCTACGACGAGGGCATGGCAGACTCGCCGCCGCCGGTCGATCTCGATCTCCGGCTGGTGCGGTACTTCACCGTCGTCGCCGACCACCGGCACTTCGGCCGCGCGGCCGCCGCCCTCCGCATCGCCCAGCCGTCGCTGAGCCGGCAGATCCGCCGCCTCGAACGGCAGCTGGGCGCGCGCCTGCTCGACCGCACCCCGCGGGGCACCCGGCTCACCGAGGCCGGGGAGGTCTTCCTGCCCAGGGCGAAGGGCCTGCTGCGCTCGGCCGCCCAGGCCGCGGTCCACGCTCGGGCCGCCGCCGAACCCAGCCGGATCACCATCGGGTACACGACGGGCCTCATCGTCACCCAGGCGGTGCGCGAGCTGCAGCGTCGGCACCCGGAGGCCGATGTGCATACCCTGCATCTAGCCTGGAACGAGCCGCGCGCCGCCCTGCTCGATCACCGCGTGGACGCGGCGGTGACCCGGCTGCCGTTCCCAACCGACCAGCTGCACGTGACAGTCCTCCGCGACGAGCCCCGGGTGCTGCTGGTACCCCTCGACCACCGCCTAGCTGGCCAGGAGTTCGTCACCCTCGGCGACATCGCCGACGAACCCCTGCCCCGGCTGCCCGACCCGGCCTGGAACGCCTTCTGGCGCATCGACCCCCGACCGGACGGAAGTCCGGCACCCGAC
>Ga0070707_100006771_pt1 | contig 10612 bp, 9 predicted proteins | sample KBSK5502metaG_FD_65468 | JGI IMG/M metagenome (GOLD analysis project Ga0070707, IMG submission 65468) | Corn, switchgrass and miscanthus rhizosphere microbial communities from Kellogg Biological Station, Michigan, USA - KBS K5-50-2 metaG | ecosystem: Host-associated > Plants > Roots >... | reverse complement strand
CTCGACCGGGCGTTCGCCGAAAGCGAGCTGCCGCCTCACCGCTGGACGAAGGCCGTCGTGGTGGCGCGTCAGGGGCGTGTGATAGCGGAGCGGTATGCCCCGGGCTACGGCGTTGATACGCCGTTGATCGGATATTCTGCGACAAAATCTGTTATCAGCGCGCTGATTGGTATTCTCGTTCGCCAGGGGCGGCTCTCGGTTGAGCAGCCGGCTCCAGTGGCCGCCTGGCGGGATCCGAACGATCCGCGACACGCAATCACCATCGACCAGCTGATGCGAATGACGAGCGGCCTCGCCTTGGAAGAGACCAACACGGGTCGGGATCGGGCGTCGATGATGCTCTATCTGGCGCGCGACATGGCTGGATTCGCGGAGCGCGCTTCCCTGGAGACAGTGCCCGGGAGCAAATGGAATTACACCAGCGGCAACACCCTGATTGTTTCGAGGATCATTCGCGACGCTGTCGGCGGGCGCACAGCCGATGTTCTTCAATTCGCACGGCGCGAGCTGTTCGGTCCGCTTGGAATGCGCAGCGCGGTGCTCGAGTTCGACGCCACGGGCACGCCGATTGGCTCGACCTACCTGTTCGCGTCGGCGCGCGACTGGGTGCGATTCGGCATGCTCTACCTGGATGACGGCGTGGCGAATGGACGGCGCATCCTGCCCGATGGCTGGGTGCGCTACTCGTCATCGCCCACGCTGGCAACCGATTACGGCGCTGGCTTCTGGACCAACCTCGGATCGAGCGAGAACGCGAAGCAGCGCGAGCGGGGAGGCATGCCGCGGGATTCCTTCTACGCCGCCGGCCGCCTCGGCCAATTCGTGGCGGTTGTTCCGTCGAGCCGGCTGGTGGTTGCGCGCTTTGGGGTGACGCACACGGCAACCGGGGACATCGAGGGCATGGTGCGCCTGGTCGCGGACGTCATCGCCGTCCTGAAGAGCCAGGGCCAGGAGAGGTGAGGTGCGCCGGTCGAATCATCTGCCAGATCCGCTACACTGTGCCGCGCGACGCGACGCGGAGGCTGAAACAATGCGGCCGAGCACAGAATTCAGCAGCCAGGTTCGACTGCAGGTGATGCGCCAGGTGATCGAGACAGGGAGGGTACCTCGCTCAGAGGAAACGGCGCTCGCGCTCGGGCGCACGCCGGCTGAAGTGGGTGCCGCCCATCGTCTGCTGGCGGAAGCCCACGTCTTCGTGCTGGAGCCAGGAACGTCCGAGCTGCGCATGGCGCCTCCGTTCTCGGCCATCCCCACGCCCTTCGAGGTCCAGGTCGGCGAACGCAAGTGGTGGGGCAACTGCATCTGGGACGCAATGGGAATTGGCGCGGCGCTCCATGCCGAGGCGCGCATTTCCTCCCGCTGCCCCGACTGCGGCCATGCGATCTCAATCACAGTCAACGGGCCGACTGTATCGGGTGACTCAGGAGTGGTTCATTTTGCCGTACCGGCGGCTCAGTGGTGGGACGATATCATTTACACCTGATCGACGATGCTTCTCTTCCGGTCGGAAGAGCACGTCCAAAGCTCGTGCCGGGCGCGATCTCTCCCCATCGGTGGAATGCTCTCCCTCAACCAGTCCGCGGAATTGGCTTGGATCTGGTTTAACGACCGGCTGGATCCAGCCTGGCGGCGCAAAACATTGGACGAAGCGGAGGCGATCTTCGCCGGGCTCGGACTGAAGGGAGACTTCTGGAGGCTGCGCCCGTAGGCAGACACCCGCCTCGGAGCATTTTCCAAATTCGGCGAGAAATGTTTTCTCTTCCAGACGATCTCGTTCGCACTAACACCCAGCTGCACGGTGAGGCCGGAGTGCAATGGCTGAACGCGATACCAACCATCCTCCGAGAATGCCAGCGACGCTGGTCGCTGACTGTGGGCCTTCCCTTTCCCGGTTTGTGTTTCAATTACGTGCTCCCCGCTACGGCCGCAAACGGCGCCTCGGTCGTTCTCAAAATCTGTTTCCCAGACCGGGAATTCCATAGCGAGGCGGAGGCGCTGATAGTTTTCGACGGAACCGGCGCGGTGAGATTGCTTAACGTCGATCGCGATTCGGGCGCACTGCTGTTAGAGCGGATTCAGCCCGGCACTCAGTTGAGCTCCGCGAGCGACGAACGAGCAACTTCAATCGCAGCAGCGGTGATGAGGAAATTGTGGCGGCCTCCACCGGAGAATCATTCATTTCCCTCGGTTGCAGATTGGGGTGCCGAGTTGGCCCAGCTCCGCGCTCACTTTGGCGGCAGCTGCGGACCGTTTCCCGAACGGCTGGTTCAAAGTGCAGAGAAGCTCTTCGCCGAGCTCGTCGCATCCATGACCGCCCCGGTCATCTTGCATGGCGACCTTCATCACGGAAACATTCTTGCGGACCAGCGGCAGGGCTGGATCGCCATCGATCCCAAAGGGGTGGTCGGCGAACCGGAGTACGAAATCGGCGCCCTGCTTCGAAATCCCCTGCCGGATCTCCTCTCCTGGCCTCAACCCGGTCGCACGCTGGCGCGCCGTTTGGACCAGCTTGCGGATGAGCTCGCGTTCGACCGCCATCGGCTCCATCGCTGGGCTCAGGCTCAGGCCGTTCTCAGCGCATGGTGGGCGTACCACCAAGGAGAGGAGTGGATGGACGTGATTGCCGTCGCCGAGTTGTTGGCTTCGCTTAAATAAACAATGTGATGTGACATGCGTGTATTAAGTGAGACATTTCAATCAAACCTCGGGAGCCTCACGGAAGACTTTTACTCCGCCGTACTTCAGTCCACCTCGCGGGTTGCAGGCGTTTCGAAACAGGCTCATCATCGACCGAAATTTGACACACGGCGGGCACTTCAGAAAAAAGCGGAGCCCGTAAATCGGAACGGTACCGAAGCACCAGGCAAGGAGGTGCAGTAGAGCCAATTCATCCCACTCCATCACCCGATCGACGGCCGGACTGCTCGGAGGCTTTCATGTTGAACAAACATCTGAGGTTCTCACCGCTCATCACGGCGAGCCATCTCCACACGATTTCCGCAGCCGTCAGAGCGATCTGCGTACTTTATCTGGTGATGTCATCTACGTCGCTGGCGCAGGGCGTCCCGGAGATCTACCCGAGGGTCTACGACGAGCAAGTGCCGCCCGGAGGGATGCTACAAATCAAGGTGCAGCTCACCGAACCCGAGCCAATTACCACGGGCAGAACGACCCTGGCGGTGGAGGGCGGCGAGGGCGATCAGGGACCTCTGGGTGGCGTGGAGGGTGTGGCCCTGTTTGGCTGTGGAGGCGACGTCAGCGGAGCAGCCGTAGTCACCGGAAACCGGGTGAGCATCCGCTTCGTCTCTCCACATGGGACTTTCGGGACAGCTGTGGATTCTCCGATTATCGCGGTGAACATCCCGGTGCGGCCCGATGCCCGGGTGGGGCAAACTTCCCGGCTGAATCTGGACCCGACCGCCTCCTTCTATGTGGCGCCTTCCGGCACAACCTACGCGCAGGAAACCGTATCGGGAGTTTTCAAGGTGGGCGGAAACATTTCGATCAGCAATGTCGTTCCGGGCGGCGGATTTGTTCCCGCGGGTTCAACGGTCACCGTGAGCGGGATCGGGTTTCGACCGCAAGCGCGGGTTGAGATAAGCGATGTGGAAATCGCTTCCACACGGTACGTTGGCCCGACCCAGCTGGACGTGGTGCTCGCCAGGTCCACCGAGATGCACGGCAAGCGAGTTCAGGTGACGAATGGCGATCGTTCGTCCGCCATCTACTACTCGTATCTACGCGCGACGCCCCTGGGCCAGAGCGCGCGGCCACTGTTGGCGGCGACGGTCCCGATTTTCAGCACGCGGAGTTTCACCCAGGCTGTTGTAACTCCTCTGGTGAACGCGCGGCTGTTCACGGGATTGGGATTTCAAAACCCCAGCGGACAGTGGGCGGTCGTCACTGTCGAGCTGTTTTCCGCGGCCCATCGGTTGATCGGCGCCACGACCCTCACGTTGCCGCCGGAAACGAGAATCGCGCGTGAGGTCTGCGAGTACTCACCGGATTTCCGGCTGGCGCCCGGCGATTACTTTCGCCTCAGATCCAGCGTGCCCGTGCAGATGCTCGGCCTGATCGGAAATGACGCCGACGGTTCGGTCTTGCCCCTGGACCCGATTCGCCTCGACGACTGAAAAGCTGGAGGCCTGGTCGCCTAATGCTTTCTTCGGTTGAACATCAACCTTGCCACGTGGAGCAACCTTTGCACGTCGCTCGACCCGAGGTGGCGGCGTTGGATGAAGTCCGACATCGGACGCACCACCTCCGCGCTGCCCTTTGGCCACTGTTCAACCGCGGAGAGCAGCTCGGTCACCGGTACCTCCAGTGCGTCCGCGATCGCGGCGAGCGTGTGCATCGGCGGCACCCGGCGCCCTCGCTCGATCAGCGACAGATAGGACAGGCTGATGCCAATCGCGGAGGCCAATTCCTCCTGGGTCCGCGGTTGATCCTGCTGCATTCTCAGCTCGCGAATGCGCTGGCCTATTCGCCTACCTATCTCCGATAGGTTTCTCCATCGTGGACGTGGGGCCGACACAAGTAGCACCACTCGGTGAGACAACCGGGCGGGCAACGCCGGAACAAAAAAAATGCACGGACCCCGGGTCTAATCCTGTTCCCTTCGGCCGCCCGGGATTGTCACACGTCGGGAGTACATTCTTCTGGCCCAGTCCAAGGCAGAACGGGGGGAGGCAATTGAAGGCGCTTGGGATCTGGTTCGCGGTGAGCCTTCTGCTTCTGGTCGCACTTATAGTGCGTGGCTTTGCAGACAGGCTTCACACCAAGCTCAAGGCCAAGCTGGAGGCGAGAGAACGGCGGCGGGTGCAAGCCAGGCGCGAGCTGCTCAGAAAGAGCGGTTGGAGATGACGAGGTCGGACCGCTCCGGCTATAACGGCCGAGATGAAGCTGGAGCGGCTCTCGGACGAGGAGCTGGTGATTCGGGCCAGGGCAGCGGCTGGCTCGGCGGCGGGGCTCCAGCTCGTCGACGAGCTCTTTCGCAGGCACTATGCGCAGGTTGCGCGCTGGTGTTTCCGCTTCAGCGGCGACCGGGAATCAGCGGCGGATCTGGCGCAAGAGGTCTTCACCAAGGTCTACCGATCGCTGGGCTCCTTCCACGGACACTCGAAGTTTTCAACCTGGCTCTACTCGATCGCCAGGAACGAATGCCTCAATGCTGTGAGGGCGCGCGCGGTCGGCCCGGGCGATTCAGGAGGCGAGATGCTGATCGGGTTGCCTGAGCAGGACGGAGGTGGCTTCTGGGCGGCCGCGGAGCGCGTGAGCTGCGCGGAGCTGGTTCGGGAGCTGCTCAACGAAGCGCTGGAGGACGTCGAAAAGAAGGTCTTCACGCTTCACTTCGGGGAGGATCTTCCACTGGAAGCGATCACCCGCCTGCTGGGGCTGAGAAACGCCAGCGGCGCCAAAGCATTCATCGTCAGCGCCAGGCGAAAATTGAGCCGCTCGATCCAGCGATGGAAGGCTCGCGAGCAACGCGCGGTGGGAGCGAGGGAACGCTGATGCCGGACCGGGGCGCCACGAGACCCGAGTTTTGGAAGGAAGCGCTCGCGCCGTCAGAAGCCTGTCTGACGCTCGAAGATTTGGTGCGGCTCTCCAACCGTTCGATCTCGAGGGAAGCGGTTGCGCGGGCTCACGTCGCCGCTTGCGCGCGATGTCAGACCGAGCTCGCACTGCTGAGGGAGTACCAATCGGCGACGACGCTCCCCGATGAATCGGCGGCGGTGAGCTGGATCACGGCGGAGCTGGAGCGTCGATTCGATCAGATCAAGCAGATCAAGGTCATCGCTCGACTTCCCGTTTCTCGTTCCACGGCTCGCGAACGAAGCACTGGGTGGCGCCGTCTCCTGCTGCCCCGGCCGATCAGAGCGGCTGCATTCGCGTCCGCCGCGCTGTTGGCGGCGATTGTGGTGGGCCTCAACCTCCGAGGCAGTCAGGCACCGGAGCTCGCCTCCGATCTCGTGCCCGGCCCGCAGGTCTTTCGATCCGAGGAATTGGTGGCGGTAGGTCCGACTGGCGATTTGAAAGAAGTCCCTGCCGAGCTGCGCTGGCAAGCGATCGCGGCCGCGGCGCGATATCGCGTCAAGGTGATGGAGGTGGATCGGGCCGAGCTGTGGCAGACGGAATCGATCCGGACCAGCGTAATTCTGCCAGCCCCTGTTCGCGCAAGGATCGTTCCCGGCAAGACGCTATTGTGGCAGGTCACAGCCATCGATTCTGCAAGCAAGCCCGTAGCCGACTCGCAGATCCTGCGCTTCCGCGTCGCCATCGGATCCTCATCGAACAAAGACTGAGGGCTTGGGGGCTTCACTCGGACGCGGGGCTTTGACCCGGCGATGGGCCACCACGCTCACCAGGACCAGGGCTGCCGCCAGCGGTCCGAGCAAGACGCTCCAGGAGAATGCTCGCGTGATCGGGCGGAACCCGTCTCCATTGAGAACGAAGGCAGCCCAATACCGGGGATGCTCGAGTGTGGCCCCCGATCGAAAGAACTTGAGCTTGGCCCAACGCAACGCTTCCGCTTTTGTCTTGCCCTGGCCGAGCGCGTAATAGAATTGTTTCATGAACTCGCTGGTCGGCTGATCCGCCACCCGCCACAGCGTGGTGACCGTGGCGCTCGAGCCCGCTGAGAGCAAAGCCCGGCTGAAACCCTGCACCCCCTCGCCAGGGATCATTTTGCCGCGCTCGGTATCGCAGGCAGACAAAATCGCCAGCTCCACGCCCCGCAGATCCAGCTCGTAGACTTCCCGTAGGAAGAGATAGTCCGGCCGGCTGTCTTTGTCTTCAGACGAAAAGAGAATGCGAGACCGTTCCGGATTGTCGGTGTCCGCGGTGGCGTGCGAGCTCAGGTGGAGAAGGGGGACGCCGCTGGCTTTGCCCTCTAACAAATATTTCTTCAGATCATCTGCGCCGAGGTGAATTTCCGACCGCCCCGAGCTCAAGCGCGCGATGGCTTGTACTTCGGCGGCCGACGTCGGCAGCCGCTCTCGCAGCTCGTCTCCGGGAAGCACGTCCGAAAGCGTTGGATCAGCCCGGTTAGAGGGGATCGGATCCCCAAGTGCCAGCAGCTCGCGATGCCAGGGGAAGTGGCGCACGCGTCCGCGGTCGGGCGCCGCACGCAGAAGGATCGAGGAGGAGGGTAGATAGGTGATGTCGAATTGCTCGATCAGCAGCGAACTGTCGCCTCTCCCTGCGCGGAGGACCTCGAATGGCACCGCGCTGAGGACGCCGTCGGGTACCACCAGCAAGTGCTGCAAGCCGGGGCGGGCCAGCGGTTCGATTCCAGAAAGAAGCAGCTTGCCGAGGCGTTCGGACTGCTTTCGCCAGACCTTGCCAGAGCCGGTGGGCAGGTCCTGCAAAAATGCGGAAACCTCATCGACGTCAGCAGGGGATAGTGAATGACGCGCGATACCAAATGCTTCGCGCGTGACCCAAACCACCGCTGCGCCGCGCGGGCCGACCCAGAATTCGAGCAGCAGCGTGGCGTCATCCAGCCTGTTTCGCACTTGGTCCAGCATCGATTTTTGCGCGGAGGTGGAGCTGCCGCCCTCGGGCTGCTGAAGCCGATCCTGGAAGGTGCGGGCGCGGCTTTTCTCCATCAGGTTGAACAGCTCCGCCGCGTCCGGGTTGTTCAATAACAAGTTGATCAACGAATCATAGACGTCGCGCTTGTCGCCCAAGAACTCCGCCTTCAAGGGTGAAAGCTGAAGTCTGGAACGTATCGATTCGATGCGGGCGATCGCCTGGCGGAAATAAGCGGCGGCCTTCTCGTTATCACCGACCAGCTCCGCGATGCGGCCGAGACCATAAACAGCCTTCCACTCCTCCTCGGCAGTGCCCAGTTCCTTTGCGGCCACCATCGCGGCTTCGAACTCCTTTCTGGCCGCGTCCACCTGGTTCAGACGCAACAACGACTCGCCGCGATACAAGCGGGCCTGCATCGCCCTGCGTCTATTCAGCGTCTGCTCGGCGAGGGTCAGCGCATCGGTAAACGACTCCAGCGCGCCTGTGAGATCGCCCAGGTCCAGGGCGAGCGCGATGCCGATGTTGATCAGCACGCCCCCCTGACCCCCCTTGTGCCCTCGTCGGGCGAAGATCTCGTGCGCCTGCCGATAAATTTCCAGCGCTTTCACTGGATCGCCGAGCCGCCGATACATCACGCCGAGGTTGGAGTACAGCTGTGCTTCCTCGTTGGGCTGGAGCGCTTGGGGACCTTGTTGCGCCTGCTGGTAGAAGTGGAGCGCCCTCTCCTCGCGGCCCAGCCGCTGGAACAGAGTTGCCAGATTGACAGCGGTGAGCTGGCGACGACGCGCGCTCCACGGCTCGCCCGCGGCGCGCTCGACGCGCGTCATCGCCGCTTCGTAGGCTTCGAGGGCGTCCAAATAACGACCCTTGAAATAGCAAGCATTCCCGATGTTATTGAATTGTTCAATCTCGCCCTCGCGGTCATTGATTTTTTGGTAGAGCCCCAAAGCCTGTTTGAAATGGAGTTTAGCCGAGCAATAATCCCCGCGGTTGAGCTCTCCCACCCCCAGGTTGTTGATGGCCCGCGCCTCGCCATTCCGGTCCGACATTTTGTGAAACAGGTCTGCAGATTCGCGCGCCCAGGCAATCGCAAGCCCGTAATCGCCCTGCTCGGACGCGATCAGGCTCAGCTTATTGAGAGCGGTGGCCAGATCCGGTTCATTCTTCTGTGCCCGGAGCTGGGGGAGGAGCGACTCGTAGGCTTTGCGGGCCTCGCGATACAGCCCTTTCTCTTGCAGCGCCCGCGCCTCCTCGAATCGGCGATGAGTCTCGCTGCGGTCTGCTGCCGCAGAGTCAGGGGACTGGGCGGAGGAGAAGAAAGGCAGAGCCAGCGTGCACACCAGGCAGGCCGCGAGGCTCGCCCGGGCCTGTGTGCGTCGTGCTGCAGACAAAACGCCATCTGGGCTGCAGGATCGCATCGCACCCGCACTTCTACACCAATGCGCCGATAGCGCGTGCTTATTCAACCTTCTTTGAAATACTTACCCGGTTACGGAACATTCAGATGGGAATAGCGCACCTGACCCGGATCCGGAGTACCGGTCCCCCACGTGGCGGCAGTGAACATGACGTTTAGCGCTTGCAAAGGGAACAAGTCAGATATGGCGGCAGTGCCGCACACGGTCCAGGAGGCGCCATCCGCTGAGGTCTCCCAATACACCGTTCCAGCGGCCTCCCTGATACGCCACCACGCGTGCACCTCGGCCGAATAATCCAGAGTAGCAACTGTGGTGCGGGTTCCTGCCAAGTAATAAAACGCGGATAACCAGCCGTTTTCGTACCACCACAAAAGGCTATTGTTCCAATCCAGTTGAAGGGCAAACACGTTGTTGACATTTCCACTGCCGACGACTTGGAGGACCTTTACGGCAGCTTGCGAGCCGGTCAGCGAATAGGCGGATGTGCTGCTCACCACGATGGCGGATGCACCGGTGCCGGCATTCGGAGTCAATTGGAGGCTGCCATCCCCTTCGCCAGCGCTTCCTTCGATCGCCTCGATGCTCCAGAGCAGTGGATTGACGGCGTCCCTATCGAATGCGTCGACGAGCCCCGACACAGGTGGGCCGTCCCCGCCAGTCGTCGTGTGGAGAATGGTTCCAAAGCTCCCCACCGCGGTCCCCGTGTCGGCATCCACGAGCGATACGCCATAGAGGATATTGCTCGGACTGGACTGAGGTGTCCAGGTGGCACCGCCATCGGTCGTGCGCAGAACAGCTTCACCCACCGCGGTCCCTATGTTGGCGTCCACGAATGAGACCGATATTAACCATTCAAGGGTCGTTCGCTGATTTGTCCAGGTAGTGCCGCCGTCGGTCGTGCGTAGAATAATTCCACCGCTAAAGGGCGGGGGAGCTGCGCCCACGACCGTCCCGATGTTGGCGTCCGCGAACGACGCTCCCAAGAGACCGAAGTAGGCCGTTCCGCTGGATTGAAGCGTCCAGCTCGCGCCCCCATCGGTGGTTCGGAGAATCGTTCCCGATCTGCCCACCGCGGTCCCAACGTTGGCGTCCACGAAGGAGACGCCAAACAGGTCCTGGGTGGTCCCGCTGGATTGCAGCGTCCAGGTCTCGCCGCCATCGATAGTGTGGAGAATCGTTCCAGCTCTACCGACCACGGTTCCGACGTTCGCGTCCACCAACGAGACTCCAGCAAGATGCCTGCTCGTCCCGCTGGACTGAGGTGTCCAGGAGGCGCCGCCATCGGTCGTGCGCAGAATGGTTCCGAAGTCGCCTACCACGGTTCCGATGTTCGCATCGTTGAACGAGACAGCAGTAAGATCGCTGGTCGTGCTGCTGGACTGGGGCGTCCAGGTGGCGCCGCCATCGGTGGTGTGCAGAATGGCTCCCGAAGAGCCCACCGCGGTTCCGAAATTGGCGTCCACGAACGAGACTCCACGCAGGTGATTGTTGCTCGCGCTGCTGAAGGCCTGCCGTGTCCAGGTGGTGCCCCCGTCACTGGTCCTCAGGATGCCCCCCAGTCGTTCGGATTCGGTCGTGTACGCCGTGTTCGCATCCACGAAGGACAGCCCGCGCAGAGAACCGGTCGTCCCGCTGGACTGAGGTGTCCAGGTGGACGACCG
>Ga0070707_100006768_pt1 | contig 10615 bp, 13 predicted proteins | sample KBSK5502metaG_FD_65468 | JGI IMG/M metagenome (GOLD analysis project Ga0070707, IMG submission 65468) | Corn, switchgrass and miscanthus rhizosphere microbial communities from Kellogg Biological Station, Michigan, USA - KBS K5-50-2 metaG | ecosystem: Host-associated > Plants > Roots >... | reverse complement strand
ACCGCTGCCGGCGTCAGCGGCGATCTAGGTTACGTCGTCGGCGCCGAGCACTCCAGTGCATCGGTTGGTGGTGAGCCACTCGCCCCAATCGCGCTCCGGGTCACGCTGATCTTTCGACGCGAGGACGGCGAATGGAAGGAAGTCCACAGACATGCCGACCCGATACCCGGCGTCCAGTCCACGCTCGAGCAGCTAGAAAGATTCAAGTAAGCCATTGGTGGGCCGTAGTTTCCGTAAAGCGAACCAAGCGACCGTTGTTGCCGCGGCGATCAGCCTCGGCGTGCCCGACGGTACACGTCGGCGCGATGCGCGACGGCGATGACCGTGATCGTGTCATTCGAGTCATCGATCGAGTAGATGATCCGGTACGGGCCGCGCCTGGCGGACCACTTACCTGTCAGCTCAAGGTGCAGCGGCTTGCCCATACGCCGGGGATCGGCCGCGATCGACTGAATCGCCTCGAGAGCAGCGGCAGCAACCTTCATCGGAAGGCGATCGATGTCGCGTGCGGCAGGCGAGGCGATGACTACACGCCATCGCCGCCGATTCATCGAACCTTCAAGCGCCTCTTCACGTCTTCGAGCGGGATCGTGTCGCCCTTCTCGACGGCGGCCATTCCGGCTCGTATCTTTCGCATCAGATGCTTATCCGAGAGGATTTCGAGCGTTTCCTCCAGCCCCTCAATGTCGTCCATCGCGACGATCATGGCGACCGGCCGGCCATTCCTTGTGATGGTTACGCGGTCCTGTTCACGCTCAACTCGGTCCACGACCTCGGAGAGCTTGGCCTTAACAGCAGCCAACGGAAGAGTCTCCATAGACCAGAATTATAGTCCATTAGGAATTAGGAGCTGTTGGTACGCTCAAACCACAGCGCCGCGCCAGATGGAGCTATGACCTGTTTAACAGGCTGAGTTGCACCCAGCTCCGGCTCATTCATGCTGTTAGTCATGGATGAGCTTGAACGCAGCCCCCTCGATCCAGCGATTGGAAAGTCAATAGTCGCATTTGGCGCGGCCGAGACCTGCTCTCTTGAAAGCCGCGCTGCAATCGCGGTCGCCATTGAACTTCTCACCGACTTCATCAGTCAAGACCTGACCGATGTTGCGTCGAGACGTGAGGCGATCAATGCCGATGCCTATCTGCCGCCTGCTTGGCAGATTGGGCTCGACGAAACCTTCCTGTCCGGCATGTCGAATGCGATGGGGTTCGTGGCAGCAGGCTTGACCGACGTGGATTGGAAAGGTCCTTCGAGCACTGCTGAAGAGGTCTGCTTGAAAGCGATTCTCGATCAAGCGTCCGAGGTTATTCCGGACATCTGGAACGTCAAGGACAGCGCCCGCCTCCACGCAGACGTCATGGACCTTCGCGAGATCGCCTTTCAGGACATCGACCATGAGTTTCTGTTCGAGCCCGCGATGGACGGTATCGACAAAGGCGATTTGGGCGCCCAGATGGGCATGCAGTCCTTGTCCAGACGTGACGCGTTCAAAGGGTTTGGGAATCCCTAGTGCATCGTCGATGTCAGGCGGGGCGCTAGTCGAAGTCGGTGGTGGGCCGCGGTGGACTCGAACCACCTACCTCCGCGTTATCAGCACGGCGCTCTGCCAGTTGAGCTAGCGGCCCAGACCCAGACTGAGAGTCCGATCCCAGACAAACGGAGTCTAGTGGGCCGCTCGATTTTACAAAGGCCGGAAGACGGAGGCTCAACCCCCGATAGGCGCTTAGTCGCCGTGGGGCGGATCACTACCTCGCCCTCGTCCTGAGGACCGGCAAACGCGTAAACCGCCATCGCGACGATCCCGAGGACGCCGAGCGTCAGCGCGTACAGGAGCAGGACGAATGCGAACCATCCCCACGCCCGCTGCTGGCCCAGCTTGATCAGCGCTCCGATCCACATCACGAACATGACGATCCCGCATGCGATCAGGACCAGCAAAAGGATCGTCACGATCGGAGGTGGACTTCCTGCGGGGGCGCCACGCGCCACCAGTCCCGTGACGATGCCGACGAGCACCGCCACCACCCACGCACCGATAAACCACCGAGTCGTGATTCACTTGCTCATAACAAGCCTCCTCGATCCAGAAGGATCTGATTTCCCTACTTGTGGAACGAGGCTGCGTGAGGCGCTACTCGAGTGGCGGCGAATTGGCAGGGGCGGAAGGATTCGAACCCTCGGCCCTCGGTTTTGGAGATTCCCGCCAGCAGCTACCAGCGTCGATGAGAGCCGGCTATGAGCTCTGACCGTCGACTGAAGTCGACAGAAGTCGGCGGGCTTGGCTATACCTTTGGCTCTACATCTGCCGACGCTTGGTAGCCCAGTAAAGCTGCAGAAGCGTTGGAAATCCGCCTTAGTGCCTCACGGTTCCCACACGTCTTTGACCGCGGATGACCGCTCGTGGATCAGGACCAGGCTCCAGATATTCGGGGAGATGGGGAGAAACATTCCACCGTCTGAGGCTATCGGGATGATCTGCGTTCGAAGTTGACCCGGAGACGTGACCCAGCACTTACGGATCGCCCGAAACGTGGGTCACGCCCTAAGGCAAGAAGCCGCCTGTCGCCGACCAGCCGAAACAACTTCATTGAATTAGGCCGTTCTCCATCGCAAACAGGGCCGCCCCTGCTCGTGTCGAGCGACCGATCTTGTCATAGATATGCTGCACGTGGTGGCCCACCGTCTTCTCGGCGATGTGCAGCCGCTCGGCCATCTGGCGATTGGAGTGGCCCAGGCAGATCTCGCGCAGGACCTCGACCTCGCGCTCGCTCAAGCCAGCCGGCAGTTCCTGACGCGAGCGGTGGCGGGCGTGCCCGGCCGCCTCCAGAACACATTCGGCAGCCGCACGGTCGAGACGGCCGGCGTCGACCTCGGCTCGCAGCTCGCGCGCCGCATCGTCAGTCGCAAGCGCTGGTCGGTACGGCCGCTCCTGCGTCATCGCTTGGTAGGCGTCGGCTGCGGCCAGCAACCGGGCGGGCATCGACAGATGAGCGGCGACGCTGCCACGGTGGTAGCCCGAACCATCCATGCGCTCGTGGTGTGACGACGCGGTAACCGCGAGCGACTGCAGGGGAGCCGCCTGAGAAATGATGCGATCCGTGTGGTATGGGTGCAGGCGAACGCGTTCCCACTCCGGCGTCATGAGCGGGCGCGGTGCATCCCAGATCCCGTTCGGGACAGCAACCCGTCCTATGTCGTGCAAGAGGGCGGCGCGACGAATCGCGGTGATATCGCGTTCGGCCAGGCCTGCGTTGCTCGCTGCGCCCACGGCCAGATCCGCCACGCCTGATGAATGCCCTGTGGTGTATGGCGATTTGAGGTCGGTGAAATCGGCGAAGGCGCGCGTCAGGGCGTCCAGTCCCGATTCCGTTATCACCACGCGGGGCTCTGGCTCGGCGTTGAGCACCGCCTCGTGCAAGGGACCCGACGGTAGTTCGGCGAAAACCTCCCGCGCGTTTTGCAAAAAGGCGTCGGCAACGACCGGGTCATAACCGTCGCCGCGACGTTTCTTGACCGCGACCTGGCAAGCCTCAAGCCCGCCGAACCGTTCGAACACCTCCGCGTCGTGCGCCACTGCGACCACCCGCATCGCAAGGGTTATCTGGTCGCCTTTCAACTTTGCCGGGCTCCCTTTGCCGTTCCACGTTTCGAGGGCCTGGCCCACGCCGCTGACCACACCTGCCGATAGGTGCATGCGTTGGGCGAGAGAAATCGCTGCTTCACACTGGGTGTCGGCGATGTGCTTGAAACGCTTATTGCCGTCTCGCATCATTGCCGCCACCAACGCTGCGCGCTGACGCAGCGGTAGCCCCTCACCAACGTGCCGGATGAACGCCGCCATAACCTCGCTCGTCGGGCTGTTGGGGAAGAGCACCGCATGCGTCCGGAACGAGATCTCGTCTCCACCCATATAGCTCGCCTGCTCGGTAGCGTGCGAGGTGCAGCCGATGTGGACCAGGAGCGCGAGGTAGTAAATGTCGCTCAGGGTGGCCGTGTCGCAGTCCATGCGGCGGCCTAGGTCGAGGGCGATAACACAGGTTCGCATCGCCTTCTCCATCGGCTGGCCCATGCCGAGATCGGTGGCAAGAGACAGGGCGGCCATGAGCTCAGCCAGCCGGAGCCTGCCCTGAGCCTCTTCCATCAGGCTTCGAATTCTCTCAGCGGCCTGGTCGAGTTAATGCCGTGTCTTCAGTGCGTGCCGCGACGCGAGCGTCCTGCCACAGAACCCGAAGGTCCGCCGCAAACCGCTCAGGTTGGGCGCGGTGGATTGGGTCAAGGTGGTAGCGACCTACGTACTTCACAACCCGACCGTTCGGGAACGCCGCTGCGACCTTGTCCGCCAGATTTACCAGCGAAGGGTGGCCGAGACTTCCCACGGCCACCAAGACCGAACCCTCGTAGCGCGTGAGCGCTGTCTCGTCCAGGTCGTATCCGAGCACAGCCCCAATCAGCGCCGGTCCGAGCTTCAGACGTTGCGCCATCCAGGGCGGTGGTGGACCTTCAGGAGGTGGCGGTGGAGGCAAGGTCACGCCGGGAGCGAGCATCGACTGTTGCATGGCAGCCATCATCTGCTGTGGCGGGAGGGCGATGCGGGCATGGTGCGCGGCGATCATGTCGGCGGGCGCGAACGATCCGCGACCAATCATCCCGGGCTCGATCATCGTCAAGCTGCGGACGCGATCGGGGTACGCAGCCACAAATGCAAGGGGCAGGCAGGTCGAGTATCCGACCAGGTGAAATCTCCCGAAGCCGACGTCGTCGACTGCCAGGAGCAAGTCCTCGACCTCGGTCTTGAGGGTGTAGTTGACCGGGACGTCTTCGTGTGTGTAGAGCTCGAAGTCCTTGAGCAATGGCCGGACGTCCCGGCCCAGGCACTGGAGCAGCGGCTGATAGTGGGGCGCGGCGGGCATCATTCCGCCGGGCGTGAGAACCACCTGCTCCATCGCTCAGCTCGACAGTTGGCGAAGGATCGGGCGAACCTCCTGGGCGAAAACCTCAGGCGCGTCGAGATAGGGAGCGTGGTGCCCGGTCAAAACGGCGGTCTCGACGCCGAGAGCCTGCTCGAGCCAGGCATTGACCGGCAAGGCGAACTCCTTACCGTCGCGGCTCCGCAGGAGGGACACCGGCACTCTTGTCGTACGCAGTCGATCTTCGTCTGGTCGATAAGAGAGAAAGTGGGGCAACTCATGCCTGAACAGAGCGGTGCCGTTCCCGAGCATCCGTTCGCGCACGGCAGGTTCGAGCGCTTCCCATGCCGCGTCGCCGGCATTGACACGAACAAATCGTTCAACCGCGGCACGGGGATCAGTTTCGAACTGATCAAAGATGGGCTGCATCGGGCTCGGGCCCGTTTGGGGAAGCAAAGCAAAGAGTGGCGGCTCATGCACGACGACACCCTTCATGACCTGGGAATGTGACGTCAACATTTCAAGGGCAATCGTCGCGCCCCCACTTGTTCCAAAGACTGTTGCGCGACCTACGCCACAGGCATCGATCAGCGTTGCTGCATCATCGGCCTGGGTCGCAATGCTGGCTGCGGCGCCAGCGTCGTCGACGTTCAGAACGCTTCTCGAGTTGCCGCGGCGGTCGTAGGTGATGACAGTGAATTCGTCCGCCAGGAGCTCTGCAGTCTTGCCGAACTGGCCGGCATCTCCGGTTCCGCCGGCGATGAATAGCACCGCGGGACCGGCACCCCGGAGTTCGTAGTAGAGCCCGTTAGCTGTCGCTGTGTGGGCGGTCATCGGATGAACTCCAACACCGCGGCGTTGAGCGCTTCGGGTTGCTCGTAGTGCATCAAGTGGGAGGCATCCGCGATGTCGACTCGTTGCGCATTTGGTAGCAGTTCCTGCAGGCGGTCAGTCAGCCGAAGCAGCATCGCTGGGCTCTTCTTTCCGGTGACCAGCAGGGTCGGAGTCCTGATGCTACGCACGTCATCGTCGGTGAGAGCGGGGAACCCAGCGCCGAGCAGCTCGGAGCTCAGCGGCTTCCCGTTCGCCAACATCGCAGCCTTGACGTTGCTGGGCAGGCTCTCATACACGTCCGCGCCGAGGACGCCTCTGGCAAACACGCGCACGCCACCATCGACGTCGCCTTTCTTGAAAGCCTTGATCGCGGGTCCGATCGCTGTGCCGAAGAACTTCATGACTGCTGCCGCGCTGCGTGGCCGGCTCAGAAACAGTTTCAGCACCTGCTGCGTCTTAGGGTTTGTACCGATAAGGAGCGGGAGCACTGGCGGCTCTTCAACCGAGATGCTGCGCACCAGCTCGGGATGGCGCATCGCGGTGAGCAGGCAGATGAAGCCTCCCCACGAGTTGCCAACGAGGTGAGCTGGAGCGGCATCGAGCTTCGTGATGAGCTCGGCCAGGTCATCCACATGCGGCCACATCTGATCGTCGACTCCGTTCGGGACCTCGCTGTTGGGCCACGCGTAGCGGCGGCTGTAAGCGATGGCGCGGTGGTTCTTCGAGAAGGGGGCCATCTGCTTCTCCCAGATCCGCAGGTCGCTGATGCCGCCGTGGACGAAGATCACGGCCTCGCCTGAACCGCGCTCGAGATAGGCCAACTCCATCCCGTTGACCGTGACAGTCTTGTAGCCGGTCCCACCGCCGCTTGCTGTTGCAGCTGTCTGGGTTGCCATCTGAATTACCTCCGCAAGTTGAGCCATCAGTTGCCGCTACTGTCGCCCGAGAGGTAACCGGGAGGCATCGGGTGTTCACCCTATTTCTTGGCTAGCCTCGGAAAGCAGTCTTCCGATCGTCCAAGAGGAGAGTCACCGGCGATTTTGCTCCCGCCGAGGGCGACACTCCGCCGCCAAAGGCTGGCGATTGAGGATACAAACGAGGGCCAGAATTGGCAGGGGCGGAAGGATTCGAACCCTCGGCCCTCGGTTTTGGAGACCGATGCTCTGACCAGACTGAGCTACGCCCCTATGCGCCTACGGCATTCTACCCAACGCCTTGCGAGGCCTCGTTAGCATCCAGGTGTGGCCGTGTTCCTCGCCAACATCGGTGTCAACGCGGGTCACGCGGCGCGTTCGCCGCTGTTCGTGGACGGCACATTCGCCCTCCTCCCTGTCCCGGAGGCGCACCCCTGGCGAGCGCCGATGCTGCGCCTGTGCGATCTTCCCCATCTGCGAGTCCACGCGCCGCGCTCCTGGCACGACCGCGCGGTCCACCTCGACCCGGACCTGGCTTCGCCGACCCCGACCTATGGCGACAACTGCCGCCGCGCCGGGCGAGCCTTCAGCCTCCGCCGCGCCCAGAGCGGCGACCTCATCGTCTTCCTCGCCCGCCTCCAACCAGCGGACGAACACGCGACATTTCACCTCGTCGGCTGTCTCGAGGTCGCAGATGCTCTCACCGACGTCACGAGCGACCCCGGCACGGGTTGGTGGGATGCCAACGCTCACGTCAGGCGGGCCAGAGCGACCAACAAGTGGGACTCGTTCTGGGTGTTCAAGGGGGGCGATGGATCGCGCTTCTTCCAACGAGCGATTCCCTTCACCCGGCGCGAAACCGAGATGGTATTCGGGGAGACTCGCTGGCCGGCCTGGAGGACGGAGCTGCAGACCATCGGCTCCTACACCCGAACCGTGCGCCGCATCGAAGGCCCCGGAGAGGAATGGCTGCGGGCGACCTGCCTGTCCTGATCGTCGGCGACGTGCATGGCGACATCGAGCGCCTCTTCGCCGCGCTCAAGCCCTACCCGGCCGACCAGTGGCGGACCATCTTCCTCGGCGACCTGGTCGACTTCGGAGCGTTTGGTGTCGGATGCCTGCGTTTCGCGCGGGATCGCAAGAATTCCGAGGTAATTCTTGGCAATCACGAGGTCGCGATGCTCTCGGCTCTCCGCGATGCCTCACGCGTCGGGTTCTACATCAGCATCGGCGGCCAGCAGCACGATCTGGATGAACTGCGCAAGGACGAGTCGCTGCAGGGCTGGATCAAGGCGCGGCCTCTCATGCTCAAGCTCGAAGACGGGACGCTGGTGCAGCACTGCGGCAACGACGATTACCGGTTGCTCCTGGGGGACGAAAAGCTCGACCCCGTGAGCACCATCAACACCAACGGCCGGCTCGTGCTCGAGGCGGGCGACGCCCACCTGCTATGGGATGTCATGACCGGCAAGGGCATCTTTGCAACCCAGCCCGACCGACTCGACCGCTGGCTCGAGCTCACCGGCTCGAGACGCGTGGTCTTCGGGCACACGCCACACCACGAGCCGAAGCCCGCCAGTTACCACGGTGGCAAGGCGATCAACTACGACGGCGGGCTGGCGCGCGCCCATTACCGTCGGGCCGCGCCGCTCGCGGCTAGCGTCGGCCCCCTCCCGCCCTAGGCGACCGCCGGGCGGCAGTCCTTGCACGGCCGGTAGCCGGCAGCGCGAGCCTCCGCCTCGTCGTGGAAGAAGACGAAGCTCTCCTCGCGCGCCCGCCGGCCGTGGAAGCAGGTCGGGAAGCAGAAGATCTTCGTGCTGCGGACGCCCTCGTAGCGATAGCCCGACTGCGCCAGCTTCTGCAGCCGCGCCAGCTGCACGCCCTCGAGCGAGAGGATCTGCTTTTTCACCTCCGGCCCACCGCCGCCGTAGTTGCCGATCACACCATCCGAGCGAACGACGCGGTGACACGGGATGAAGTAAGGAATGGGGTTGTTGGCCAGGGCCGTGCCCACGGCGCGCACCGCCGCGGGATGGCCGATCTCGCGTGCGATCCACCCGTACGGACGGACCTCTCCGCGCCGGATCTCCAGGGTCTTGTGAAGCACCGCCTGCGAGAAGGGCGTCAGTCCACGCAGGTCGAACTGCAGGCGCCGCTTGCCTGACAGCTGATCCTCGATCTTCGCCGCCAGGTCGGCAGGTGGCGAGACGCGCACCAGCGCGCGCCCGACCTCGCGCCCGAACCACTCCTCGAACTCGGCGGCGGACAGGCAGCGCATCGCCGCCGAGACGCCGAGCTTGCTCCATGCCACGTAGACAGGTCCCAGCACCGTCTCGAACACCGCGTACGAATCCGCCAACCCGGCCTGCGCCAGCACGCGGTCGGCAAAGCCCGCCGGCGCCTTCACGTCGCCCAGCCGTTTCAGGTCAATCATCACGGTCGCCATGGGTTTCTCCTCTCAACAATTTCAATCCGCGATGCACGTTGGCTTTCACCGTTCCGACCGGCTGTCCCAGCGCCTCTGCCGCTTCGGCGTACGACAGGTCCTGCACGTGCCGCAGCACGACCGCCTCGCGGTAGCGCGCCGGCAGGCACGCCACACGCGCCGCCAGCTCGTCGATCTCCGCCTGGCGCATCACGTCTTCCTCCGGTCCTGGGCCACGGGCCGGCTCGCTGCCGTTCAGCTCGACCAGGCGAGGCCGCACGCCGCGGACGCGGTTGCGCACTACGTTGACCGCGATGCGGTGCAGCCACGCCCTCTGTTTGAGGTCGCGGATGCGGTCAGGCGGATAGGTGGCAAGCGCCCGATAGGCGCGCAAGAAGGTGTCCTGCGCGACTTCCTCCGCGTCGTGCCGGTTGCCGGTCAGCGCCAGGCTCAGCGCGTAGATGCGGTTCTGGTGATCGAGCACCAGACGTTCGAATACGCGTTCCGTGCCTTCCATCGCCCTCCTAAACCCATCCAGCCTCGATTCGGTTGCAAGTGAAGCGGAACCATGATGCGACCAGGGGTGTACAAGATGCGTTCCGATGGAGGGCCGGCCAGCGGACGACTCCGTTTTGATCGCTCGCGCCCAGCGCGGAGACAACGCCGCCTATGAGGAGATCGTGCAGCGCTACCAGCAGATCGCGTTCCGCACCGCCTACGTCATCACGGGCTCGTCCGCAGACGCGGAAGACGCCGCGCAGGAAGGGTTCGTCAAGGCCTACCGAGCGCTCGACCGCTTTCGCCTCGATGCCGACCTCCGGCCGTGGCTCCTGCGGATCGTCGCCAATGAGGCTCGCAACCGCGTCCGTTCCTCGGGTCGGCGCCACCAGCTCGAGCTTCGCCTGACCGAGGGCTACCGCCCGGGGGATGCGGCCCCATCCCCCGAGGCGGTCGCCATCGCGTCGGACGAGCGCCGCCGCCTGCTCGCGATGGTGAACGCGCTCAGCGAGGAGGACCGCCTCGTCATCGCGAGCCGCTACTTCCTGCAGCTCAGCGGCGAGGAAACCGCCGTGGCGCTTGGTGTCGCCGAAGGCACCGTCAAGTCGCGACTGTCGCGGGCGCTGGCCAGGCTGAGGGCCCGGGTCGAGGAGGCGGCAAATGCCTGACCTGGAGGAGCAGCTGACGGCGCTTTCGACGGCGATTGAATGGCCGGAGACTCCGCCCCGTCTATGGGTGCATGGCCGGCCGAGCCGGGCGGTGGGGCAGCGGCCATATTGGTTGTCGTCGAACCGCTGGGCCCTTGCGGCCGCGGCCATCCTCCTGATCGTCGCCACGCTCATCGCCTACACGCCCACACGCGAAGCCATCGCGAACTGGCTGAACCTCCACACGACCATCCTGCGCACTCAGAACCCGCCGACCCCGACTCCGCTCCCGTCCGGACCACTCGGCGAGCGACTGCACCTCGGCAACCCGACCACCCTGGGCCAAGCCGAAAGCCAGGTGAGGTGGAAGATCGAGCTCCCCTCGTCCCT
>Ga0070707_100006767_pt1 | contig 10618 bp, 4 predicted proteins | sample KBSK5502metaG_FD_65468 | JGI IMG/M metagenome (GOLD analysis project Ga0070707, IMG submission 65468) | Corn, switchgrass and miscanthus rhizosphere microbial communities from Kellogg Biological Station, Michigan, USA - KBS K5-50-2 metaG | ecosystem: Host-associated > Plants > Roots >... | reverse complement strand
TTCGATCTGGTGGTCGCTACCCAGGACTGGCATCCGGCGAATCACGGCAGCTTCGCGTCGCAGCATTCCGGCAAAAAGCCTGGCGACGTCATCGATCTCAACGGAATCCCGCAAGTGCTATGGCCGGATCACTGCGTTCAGGGATCGAAAGGCGCCGAGTTTCATCCGAAGATCGACCGGCGCCGGGTGGCGAAGGTCTTTCACAAAGGCGTCGATCCCGATATCGACAGCTACAGTGGCTTGTTCGACAACGGACATCGCCGAGGAACGGGTTTGGCGGAATACCTCGAGTCGGCGGGTGTGACCGACGTCTACATCGCCGGCCTGGCTACAGACTATTGCGTGAAATTCACCGCGCTCGACGCCCGGGCCCTTGGCTACGAGGTCCACGTCATCGAGGACGCTTGCCGAGGGGTGAATCTGCAGCCCGGCGATTCAGCCACGGCCCTCGATCAGATGCGTGCCGCAGGCGTGAAAGTGTTGCACAGCAGCGACCTCGCGCCGGCAACTGTCGCGCGTTAATTCTGCTACCATCCCGCCCGCCCAAATCGAAAGGAGCCCCGCATGCGAAAGACAATTCTTGCGATCGCAATGACCGCCGCCCTGCCGCTCAGTGCGCAACAGGCGCAGGCACCTCAGTTGCGCACGCCGCGCGCCAGTCAGAAGCAAGTGGTGACGCAGACCGTTGGATTCACCGATATTACGATCACGTACAGCCGTCCCGGTGTGAAAGGCCGCCAAATCTGGGGCGGGCTCGTGCCTTATGACAAGGTGTGGCGGACCGGCGCGAACGAAGCGACCACCATCGCTTTCAGCGACGACGTGACCATCAACGGTCAGGCGCTGCCGAAGGGCACTTACAGCTTGCACACGATTCCGGGGAAGGACGAATGGACGATCGTGTTCAACAACACCGCCAATCAGTGGGGTTCGTTCAGCTACGATCCCGCCAAAGACGCGCTGCGCGTGAAGGCCAAGCCGCAGAGCGCGCCGTTCGCAGAGTGGCTGTCATTCGAGTTCCCGCAACTCAGTCCCGATCAGGCGACGGTCGCCATCCATTGGGAAAATGTCTCCGTTCCGTTCACCATTTTCACGAACACCACGCAGAAGGTTCTCGCCGATGCTCGCGCAGCCGTGGCGGCCGCCAAGCCGGATGACTGGCAGACGCCGCTGCGCGCGGCAACGTTCGCGATCGAAAACCGCGTCAATCTCGAAGAAGCGAACCGCTGGCTCGATCAGTCGATCAAGGCCAACGAAAACATTCGCAACCTCTTCGAGAAGGCGCGGGCGCAGGCGATGGCCGGCGATCGCGCGGGAGCAATCGCCACGGCCCAGAAAGCGATCTCGAAAGCGGGGCCGAAGGACGCTGACGAAGTTCACGAGATCGAGCATTCGATCGCGAGCTGGGGAGGGACGGCGACGACGAAGTAAGCTGCCCCTCACCCGTCCCTTCGGACCGCTCTCGGAACGCGCCGTCCTTCTCCCTTGGGAGAAGGTGCCGCGAAGCGGCGGATGAGGGGCGCGTCAGCGCTTCAGCTCCGCGGTCCAGTTGGTCACCAGCGTGAGCGGCCTGGCGCCTTCGACCTTCGAGACGTTCATGAGGAACTTCTGTCCGTCAGGTGAGACGTCGTATTGCATTCCGCCGGCTAGGGCTAGTCGGATCTGAAATAGAGGCGTCGGTGTCGAGATCTCCAGTCCTCGAGCGGTCGCCTTAACGGCAACGGATACGAGCCGGTCGTCGACCGTCCGATAGAAGAGCTCTTTTCCATCCCGCCGCCAGCGCGGCTGGTATCCACCGCCCGTTGAGACCTGGTACTTCGCTCCGCGTGGCGGAAATGGTTCGATGTACACGTTCAGCGAGCCTGAGAGATCGGACATGTACGCGAGCCAATGACCGTCGGCTGAAAGCTGTGGAGTGACCTCGTTGAACCGACCGGCAATCACGTTAGCGACTGTGCCTGTATCGACAGAGAGTTGGGCGATATCCCAATTGTTCCTTTGCACGGGATCATTGCTTTGGAACATGATCGTTTTACCGTCGGCGGACCAATCCATCGGAAACTTCAGCGCGCCGGAGGTGCAGACGCGTTCCGGTCCGCCCGCGCCCGACGACGCTTTCCGGTAAAGATCGAACGCACCGTTCGGCTGCAAGACGCTGTAGACGATCGTTTGATCGTCGGGACTCCAGATCGGAGAAACCTCGTTTTCCGGTTCAAACGTCAGACGGGTCGGCACTCGCCTGACCAGGTCGAACGTCCAGATATCGGCGAGGCCGTTTTGCGGATCGGTGACTTCGTACACGACACGCTTGCCGTCATGCGACAGGCGGGGGTGATTGTAGTCGCCTGGAGGCGTGACGACCTCGATCTCTTTGCCGTTGCGGTCGACCCACGACAGGTGGAGGTCGGAAGCATTTTCACCGCGTTGATACACCAGGACGCCGTTGTCGGAAGCCGAGAAGATCGCCCCGCTGGTCGCCCCCGGGTACGATTCCACACTCTCGGCGATCGGAAAGGGCTCGCGGGTGAGGCTTAGCTTCTTGGGATCGAATCTCTGACCGAGCAGCATCCGATCGCGGACGAAGATGACGTATCCGGGCGGCGCATACGTCGCCGGGCCGCTCGAGGAGAGCAGCGCTCGCTCCTCTCCGGAATCCAATGAGACTAGGTAGGTCTTGTTCCGCTCGTTCGGTTGGCCGGCCATGGCCTGAGAGTAATAAAGGAAATGATGGCCGTCGGGCAGGAAACTCGGCCAGCGTTGGCTGAACTCACCGGCTTTCAGCTTCATCACCGCAACTGGAGCTCCTCCGTCAGCGGCGACCCTGGAGATCGGCTCACGCGTACCGCCCGAAAAGAGGATGACTCCCTCACGGCTCCAGGTGCCGCCGCGCGGTTGACTGCTGACCGGACAAATCGGCTGCGGAGGACCGCCATTAGCGTCGATTTTCTTCAACTTGCCGGCAGCAAAAAAAGCGATGAAGCGGCTGTCCGGTGACCAGAACGGAAAGGCCGCTCCCTCGGTGCCGAGGAGCGGTTGAGCAGTCGAGGCATTCAGCGGACGCACCCACAGCATGGTCTTCCCCTCAGAAGCGACGAGGAACGCGATGCGGCGGCCATCAGGTGAAATGGCAAGGCCGCCGCTGGCGGGGGTGAACGCGAAGTTTGCTTTCTCCGGCGGAAGAATCGCGCTCTGAACCGTCTGCGGCTCTGGGCCGGTACGATAATGCAAATACGCGAAGGCACCCGCGGCGAGAATCGCGACGAGTGCCAGCGTCCATGCGATCCACTCACGCGTTTTGCGGCGCTGGGCAACCGGCGCCGCCACGCCCGCCTGTGAACCTGCCTCTTTGATCCAGCGCAGTTCGTTCGCGACGTCGCGCGCGCTTTGCCATCGGCTGTCGGGATCTTTGGCCAGACATGTCTTGACCACCCGTTCGAATGCCGGAGGCGTCAGCGGCTGGATTGTTGACATCGGCGGCGGATCGCGATCGACGATCGCCGCGATGAGGCTCGTTTTCGTTTTGCCTTCGAATGCCCGCCGTCCGGTGGCCATCTCGTACAGCACTGCTCCGAACGCGAAGATGTCAGTTCGCGCGTCGGCTTCCAGACCTTCGAGCTGTTCCGGAGCCATGTACTGAAATGTTCCGAGGATCGTCCCTTCCTGAGTGAGCTGTCGCTGGGCGGTGGCCATGTGCGAGAGCTGAACGACCGGACTCTCCGCCGCAACGATCTTCGCCAGCCCGAAGTCGAGCAGCTTCGCTCCCGATTTGGTGAGCATGATGTTGGCGGGCTTGAGATCGCGGTGCACGATGCCTTGCCGATGCGCTTTGTCGAGCGCTTCGGCAATTTCGATCCCGTAGCGAAGGACCTGTTCGATGGGCACAGGTCCTTTGGTCAATCGCTCCTCGAGGGATTCTCCCTCCACGAACTCCATCACGAGGTAATCGACACCGTCCTGGTGCCCGACGTCGTACAGCGTGCAGATGTGCGGATGGGTCAGCGAAGAGATCGTCCGCGCCTCGCGATCGAAGCGTTCGCGAAATTGCGGATTCGATGACAGATGCGAGGGAAGGATTTTGAGCGCCACGATGCGATCGAGGCGTGTGTCATTGGCCCGATAGACTTCTCCCATGCCGCCGGCACCGATGGCAGCCACCACCTCGTACGGCCCGAGGCGCACGCCCGGAGCGATGTTCATGGATGGCCGGATTATGGCTCAGATGAGACGCGCGAAGGGAGTGGCTCGGGCAAAAGCCTTTCGATCACCAACGTTCCACCACAGCCAGGCCAGAGCTGCCGTCCCGCTGATTTCCTTCGCACTCCAAAATCACTTCGCCGAGACCATGTTGGCGAACAGCTTGTACGCCCCCGGCACGCCCGCAGGCAGCTCGCGGAACCAGTCGTATCCGGTGTAGATGTACACGCCCTTGCCGTACCGCGCGTACAGCTCGCCGCCCGGTTTCTCGGGCTCGCCGGGATCGTTGGTCGCAATCGGTGTTTCGTAGCGCGGGTCCCAGTCGCGCGTGAAGTAGAGTCCGCGCTCCTGCACCCAGCCTTCGAAATCGGCCGGCGTGATCTTGTTCGGCACATTCAGCAGCGGATGGTCGGGCTTGAGGAAATGCACCGGCGCTTCCTCGACCGTTACGCGATCGTTGCTGATCTTGAATGGATAGGGCCCGGGACTCTCGAGGATCAGCTCCTGCAGCGTGTTGTATTGCACGACCAGCGTCCCACCCTTGTTCACGTAATCGAGAAGCTTCGGCTGCGCCGGCTTGAGGCGCTTGCGGACGTTGTACGCGCGCACGCCGGTGACGATGGCGTCGTATTTCGAGAAATCGGCGTGCTCCAGGTCAGCGTCGCTGAGTAAAGCGACGTCGTATCCGATCTGCCGCAGCGCGTCGGGAACCTCGTCGCCGGAGCCCATGATGTAGCCGATGCGCGACCCGCGTTTCTTCACGTTGACGCGCACCGCCTTTGCGGCGGCATCGCTGAACACGCGTTGCGCGGAGATGTGCGGATAGTCGATGGTGGTCAGGCTCTTCGAGACCTTCTTTCCGTTCGGCAGCTCCACCACGGCCGTCACCGCGGCAGTCGACTCGGCCGCCGGCGGAGTGACACGGAACGTCACGCGCCCCTCGTCACCTTTGCGCTCGAGCTTTACCGGCGCGGAGGGGGGATCGATCTTCCAGCCGGCAGGAGCGTCGAGCCGCACTGTAGTATTCATTGATATAGTGAAATCTTGTACCGCCACGGTCACGCTCTTCGGCTGCGTGTCGGGGAACACCACGACCTTGGAATCCGGACTGGCGGTCACTTCGGGGACCACGTCGAGCGATCGGGTCTGCTCGCCGCGCACCGGGTCGACCCAGCGATAGACCGCCGGCACCGTGAAGATGACGCTGTGGAACATGTTGTCGTCGAGCGTGACCACGATCGGAATGGCGGGCGGATTCTCCGCCAATCCGATCAGTTGCTGATCGTCGACGGTGTAAGCCCCTTTCCCGGCCGGCTTCTGCAGCCAGTACGGCTGCGAGATCGGCATGTCGTCGGGCACTTTGATCGTGATGTCGGTCTTGATCGGCTGATTGTTCTTGAGCGACTGTCCGACGCCTTTGCCCGGACTGGCGTAGCGGCCGGCGATCATCTGCAATCCGAACGGATAGTCGGAGCGATTCACGACCGTGACGCTGACCGGAATCTCGCCGCCCGGAACAACCGAAGAATCGGCAGCCGAAACATCGATCGAGATTCCGGCGCAGCCTCGGATGGCCTCGAGCAGATCGCGGCGCTTGATTGCGATCCACGGATTCGCGCGCGGATTCCACGCCGGGGTCGCGCCGAGATGATCGAGCCCGTCGAGCGCCTGCAGCAGAAGCGGAAGGCTCTTCGAGGGATTCTTCGGATCGAAGGCGTCGGATGCCTGCTGCAGGATCTTGCCGACCGCCTCGCCGCCGGCATAGCGCGACCAGGTGGTGTCGATCCCGTCGAACATGTCCGATTGGGCCGCGTCGCCGGCGAGCAAGTCGAAATAGTTGAGGATCGATCCTTTCCGTTCCGCTCCGCCAGTGCCCTGGCTTTTGTTCATTGTGCGGCTGATGCCTGCAATCTCGCCGTACGACCGGCCCAGCAGCGGGTTGTAGGTGCCGAGGTCCAGGCGGAGCGATTTGGCGAGCGATGGATCGTCCGGCGCGAGCGGACGAAACGAAAATTTGTTGAAGAGCAACCGGCGCGGCTGCCAGGGACCGACGTACCGAAGCTGCTCGGAGAATTTCGTTGCATCGCCGGCCTGCGCGAAGGCTTCTCCGGCCAGAATCGCGGAGGCGGTGTGATGACCGTGACCGCCTTCGCCGGTGGTCGGGAAGCGCGTGATGATCACATCGGGCTGCAGTCGTCGAATGTTCCACACCACATCGGCGAGGATGGTGTCGTGTCCCCAGATGGCCAGCGTCTCGGCCGGATTCTTCGAGTAGCCGAAGTCGATGGCGCGCGTGAAGAACTGCTCGCCGCCGTCGATGCGCCGCGAGTCGAGCAGCTCCTGCGTGCGCAACACCCCGAGGAGCTCGCCCTTCTCGTCGCCGATGAGGTTCTGCCCGCCGTCGCCGCGGGTCATCGACAAATACGAGGTGCGATAGAAACGATCCTCCGCGAGATAGGCGATCAGCGCGGCGTTATCGTCATCGGGATGCGCGGCCACGTACATCGCGCTGCCGAGGACGGTGAGTTTCTTGAGAGCGAGTTGAAGCTGCACGGCGTCGGAAGACGCGAACGCGTTTGTGCAGACGAAGAACAACAATAATGCGAACTTTTGGCGAATCATGACGGGGAATGTTAAACGAAGGCGTCAGGCGTTTGGCGGTTGCAAACAAATCGACACATGTCGGCAGGCTGTTCCGGCGTCTCGCGATATTGTGTGCATTTTCCATATGAATGCAGAACGCAGAATGCAGAAAGCAGAATTGAGAAACGACCAGGGATTTCTTCATTCTTCATTCTTCATTCTGCATTCTGCATTCATCTTCTTGCTCTTCCTTTCCAGCTCGGCCGCCCAGGGGCCGGACGCCGACTGGCGCACGATCACCACCGCACACTTCCGCGTTCACTATCCGGCGCAATACGAAGCGTGGGCGATGCGCGCGGCATCGGACATCGAATCCGTCCGCGCGGCGGTCGTAAAGGAAGTCGGATTCTCGCCGAAAGAAATCACCGACATCCTGGTCATGAATCCGGTGGCGGAGGCCAACGGAGCGACGCTGCCGTTCCTGGGACATCCTCGCATCGTTCTCTTCACCGATCCGCCCAAGCCCGAGAGTCAGATCGGCGAATTCGGCGACTGGATCGATCTGCTGACTGCTCACGAGATGACGCATCTCGTCCATTTGCTGCGGCCGTCGCGAAACCCGATGCAGCGTTTTCTCTCGCGTTTTCTCGATCTCAGTCCGATCACGCTCTCCGCGCCGCGATGGGTGCTCGAGGGCTATGCCACCCTGGTCGAAGGACGTCTAACCGGAGCGGGCCGGCCTAACAGCTCGATTCGCGCCGCGATTCTGCGCAAGTGGGCAGTCAGCGGCCGGCTGCCGTCGTATTCCGCGCTCTCCTCCGATCGCCGTTTCCTCGGAATGTCGATGGCGTATCTGGCCGGATCGGCGTATCTCGCGTGGCTGGAGCAGCGCGGCGGGCCGGATTCGCTGCAACATCTTTGGGCGCGTCTAACCGCGCGTCAGCGGCGCAGCTTCGATCAGGCATTCGAAGGCGTTTTCGGAGAGCGGCCGGAGCGTCTGTACGGCCAGTTCACGGCGGAGCTGACCGAGCGCGCGATGGCGGTGGCACGACTCGAGGAGCCGTCGCTGCGCGAAGGGGAGCTGTGGCTGGAAACTTCCCGAGACAGCGGCGATCCCGCGGTTTCGCCGGATGGATCGAAGCTCGCGCTCGTTGAGCGCGACGCGCGCGGACAGGCGAAGCTGGTGGTCTATTCGACCGGCCCGAACGCGGAGGAAGAAAAATTCAACACTCGCATCGAGCGGATGTTGCGGCGCGATCCGCAGGACGTCGCGCCGCTGCGCCGGAAACCGATTCCGCGCAAGCCGCTGTTCACGCTCACTCCGCCCGAAGGCGGCAACATCCAGTGGCCGCGCTGGACGCGCGATGGCAGTTCAATTCTGTACACGCACAAGCAGCCCGATCGCGAAAACTTTCTTCATCACGATCTCTTTTTGTGGACGCCGGCATCGCATCGCAACCGGCGCGTGACGCATCTCGCGGATGTCCAGAACGCCGATACGCTTCCGGACGGCCGCGCCATCGCTGTTCGAAATCGTGATGGATTATCACAACTCGTCATCGTTAATATTTCAACCGGCGAGGTCACGCCGCACAAAGCCCCCTCGCTCGACCAGATCTATTCGCATCCTCGGGCATCGTCCGACGGACGCATCGCGTGGGCGGAGCACGATCGTTCGGGATGGCGGGTGGCGGTCGACGGAAAGGCGTTTCCGATCGGCGGTCTCTTTTCGCCCGAATGGAATGGCGCGCAGCTCTACGCGGCGGTGGCCTCGCGTGGCTTCATCGAGATCGCGCGCATCGACGAGCGCATCGAGATCCTGACGCGAACTGCCGGCGTGGCGACCGATCCCGCGCCGGCGCCCGACGGCTCGCTGTATTTCATGTCGCTCGAACTGGATGGTTTCGTCGTGCGGCGCCTGCCAAACGTGGAACCGGCTCTCAGCCGGTTCGAGCCGCCTGAGAGGCGGCTCTACGCCCCCGCCGTTCCTCCCGAGCCGCCCATCCCGGTCACATTTCAGAGAGTGCAGCCGCCTCCGCCCCGCGATTATCGATTCGGCCGCCAGGAAATCGCCACGCTGTTCGGCGGATCGTGGACTGCCTACGATCACGCGGACGAATTCGGCGTTCGCGTTGGCGATGTCGTCGGACGGCTCGACGCCATCGCGCTGGCGTCTACTCAGCACGAAGCTGCGCTCGCAGTGACCTGGCGCGGGTGGCCGGTGGCGGTCACCGGGCATCTCTTTCGCCACGGGCTCGAGCTTCGCGGAAATTACGATTTACACGGGCCGATGACGCTCCTCTCTGTCGAAGGGGGAGGAGTCAGCGGACGGGAATCGCGATCGTTCATAGACAGTACATTCGCGTTGCGCCGAAAAAACGGTCGCGGAGCTATTCGCATCGCGATGGATTCCGAGCATCACTCGCGCGTCAGCGCGCGATTGAGTGCCCGGGCCCGAGGAGTCGGATTGGCAATCGCCGGCGAGGCCGGCAATCGCATGACGATCGGCGGCGTGGCGTCGTCTCTCACGCCCGACGGGTTGCTGATCGAGCGCGTGATCGATCCCGCGCTGCCGGTCGGATTTGCGGCGCCGAGGCGGTATCGGGGCGCGCGAGGGGAGGTGGTTCTTTCGGGGATCACGGCTTTCTGGCAGCGCCATAGCGAACACATCACCGTTCGGGGCCTCACGATCTCGACACACATGCCGCCGGTTCCGCTGGCGCAACTTCCGGCGTTCGACCTGACCGCCGGCGTCGCGCGCGTGACCAACCTGCGAGGCACAAAGGCATGGCTCGCCCTCCGCTGGCAACCGTAGCTTCGTGGCCCTATACTCTTTGAACACCCGGAGAGAGAGATGTGCCTAAATGTTGAGTCCTCGCGCAGAGATGGCTCTGCTGTTGGTTTTGACTTGTGTCGCTATTCCTGCCGCCGCCGACGTCACGGGAACGTGGAGCGGCAGCGGAGTGGTCAACGACATCTGCCAATACACGGATTCGCAGGGTCGCCCGGTAAATGTTCCATTCAGCGGGAATGTCACCCTGATGTTGACGCTCCTCCAAACGGGTGGCCTCGTGAATGGAACGCTCGAGATCGACAACGTTCCTGATACCAACGCAACCTGCCAGGTCACGGGAACAAAGCCGCCCAAAATAGTTCCACTATCAGGAACGATTTCAGGCTCCAGCATGACCGCAACCGCGATCGTACCCGGAGATCACGGACCTGTCGCGGTGCCGATCAACGCGACGGTAAACGGCAGCTCGATGACTTTCAACATCCCGAGTCCCGAAACCTCATTCAGCGGAACGCTCAATCAAACGAGCACCCAGCCGCCGGCTGGCGGGCTCACCGGCACGTACAGCGGATCCTTTACCTCGACGTTCGTGCCGTGCGGCAGACTTGCGCCGATCACGTTCTCCGGCTCGATGACCGCGGGTCTGGTCCAGGCGGGAACAGCGCTGACTGGTTGGGCCACAATCTCGAACGACAAATCCGATAACCTTGACTCGTCCGGCAACTGCACCGTCACGGATAAAGGCCCTTCGACGGCTTTGTTGAGCGCGGAGGTCAGCGGAAACTCTATTGTTGGTGCGATCCTCAACGCGAAGGGGAAGACAAGTTCGTGGGCCGGCACGATCGCCGGGAACACGATCAGCGGCACAGTAACCAGTCAAAACCCGGGTGAGTCCCTCACCTTCTCACTCACTCGATCTTCGACCGGCACGCCCGGCTCTGCCATCTCGAGCTTCACCGCCAGTCCCTCCACCATCAACGCCGGCGACTCGTCAACTCTCATGTGGATAACCATCAACGCCAGTGGTTCCTCGATCGATAACGGTGT
>Ga0070707_100006763_pt1 | contig 10619 bp, 10 predicted proteins | sample KBSK5502metaG_FD_65468 | JGI IMG/M metagenome (GOLD analysis project Ga0070707, IMG submission 65468) | Corn, switchgrass and miscanthus rhizosphere microbial communities from Kellogg Biological Station, Michigan, USA - KBS K5-50-2 metaG | ecosystem: Host-associated > Plants > Roots >... | reverse complement strand
AGGATCCCGATGATCTGCTCTTCGGTGAACCGTTTCCGCCGCATCGCGGGGCCCTCCCCGCGGGCATCCTAAGCCGAATCCTCACCCCCCTCGTGGCGGAGTTTTCGGGGAGCACGTCGCGGGGAGATCCACCACCGCATCGCTGACACTCGTGCTGGGGTCGATCACGATGGCCTTCAGTCTGGCGGCGGCCACCGCATCCAGCCCTTCCGGGGAAATGAACCCGGCCAGGTTGAACCCGGCCTGTTTGATCTCTTGCAGAACGGCCGGATCCGGCGGAGTCCAGCCCCAGGGAAGGAGAGCAAACTGTTCAGGAGGCACTTCCGGGACGCCGGGATCATTCTGGGCTGCGGCGGTCGTACAGAACAGAAGAACGATCAGGAGAACATAGGCGTGTCGCTTCATCTCAAAACCTGCCTATCCCCTTCCCGCCAGCCAAGCACGCAGCCTCCTGACGCCTCTCGCCCGCCGTATCCGCCCAGCCAACTCCCGCCCCGCCCGATCCCAGGCCTGTCCGGACAGTGGACTGCTCAACACCGCCCGCCAGGCGAGTCTTAGGGCGATATCCCTTCTATCCGCTGCTCGGTAATGATCACAGAAGTAGAGACAGTCGCCGCCCAAGCTCCCGGGTTCTCCCCGTAACCTCCCCATCAGCCGAAGCCCTCGCCAAGGCCGGCCATCCTCCGTCCGACGCTTCGCAGCCAGCCGCCGAGCCAAATCGGCACATTCCAACTGAGTAACCAAACTCCGCATCGACACCTGCCCATCATGCACTCGATAGTCGAGCAGCACTTCCGCCAGATTCGCGAGAGGGTATCGATCCGCCAGTCGTAACCAGAGATGGTAGTCCTGCGCCATCCCCGCGTTGGCACGAATCGCTTGATAGCCGCCCACCTCCAGCACCACCCGCTTACGAAACATGACGCTCGGATGAACAAACACGTTCTTCCTCAACAACACCTCGTAGATCTCATGACTGCTGGTGGGCACCCGCATCACACTAACGACGTGTCCTTCTTCATCGATCACATTGGCCCAGCTACCGACGAGCGCGACGTCTTTCTCACTATCGAGAAATCTCACCTCAGCCGCGAATCGATCCGGATGCGAGACGTCATCCCCGTCCATCCGGGCCACGTACTCACCGCGCGCCAGTCCTATCCCAACATTCAATGTATGGACCACCCCACGGCGACTCGCATTCCTCATCACTCTCACTCGAGGATCACGATATGCCTTCAGCACCTCGCCGGTACCGTCGGTCGAACCATCATCTATCACCACCAACTCAAACGATTCGAACGACTGCCGCAGAACGCTCTCCATTGCGGGCCGCAAGAATCGAACCGCATTCCATACCGGCATCACCACCGTTACTCGAGGCATATCCGCCGTCACCCTGCACATTCTCCGTCAGACTTTCGCAGCAACACCGTAAGGCTCTGCGCCAAGAGGTCCTCCAGTGCCAGCCCTCGACCGCGAAATGCCTCGGGAAATGTCTCGACCGTGCGCAGGTGGTTCACATCCACCCAGTTGACATCACAGCGAACCAGCTCGCAGCCGGACTCATCCCACAGGTGTCGGAACTGAGCCACCCGCCAGCGGTTGAGATGCTGGAGGCTCGTACGCTTGCGCCCGAGGTCTTCGATGCCAAGGTAGTCGAGCTTTCGCTCGAGGAACTTGGCCGAAAAGAGGAACTGAGGGTAAGGCATGCGCAGGGTGCGGTAGGCGTGCAGGCCCCACGGTCCGCAGTAAAGCGGGCCGAACTCGAGATAGAGCAAGCCACCGGGCTGGCAGGCCCGCACGAGCTGACGCAGCACCGCTGCGGGATCGGCGAAGTGTTCGAAGGAATTGTACGAGCAAATGAGGTCGAAGTGATTCTCCGGCACTAGCCCAGGTAGCGCCAAATCACCCTTGAGAAAGGGCAGCGGCAGGGCCCGGGCGTCGCGCCAGTCGTCTGCGTCGGCGAGGACGATCTCATGGCCGAAGCCAGCCAACAGATACCCGGTCATGCCATCACCACAGCCGGCCTCCAGGACACACGCGCCAGGGGTCTTTAGCTGGGCGCTGAGCGTGAGCAATGCCGCGGCTCGATCGGCGCCTCGCTTCCATGTGCTCAACGGATCGTAGCCATACTCAGGCACTCCAGCGGATTCGGCTTGGAGGAGCTCGAAGGCGGCCTCCGAAGAAGCGTAGTCCGGGGGCTCGGGGCGTGCCAGGATCGCGCTCACGTGCTTCTCCAGGGTCTTCCTCCGGAGTGAGGCATACGAACTGTGCAATCCCGGCAGGTGACGCGCCGCCATCGCCTTAGCGCGACGCCACATGCCCTGCGTCTGAGACCTGCTCGCTCGAGGACAGATGGGTCCGGAAGGTCGTGGGGTAGAGGTTCGCGCCCGAACACCGCAGCGCGGCTGTGAATCGAACCGGAATGCGCCACCAAAACAGCAGCTCCGACCGATCTCGTCGCCAGACTGCGACCGCGAACTGCCCATCGGTGTGGACGACTCGCAGATCATGGACCGTGATGTCGAGCCACCCTTCCCCAGCCGGCAGGTCAACTCGCTTACCGAATGTCCGGTTCGTCGCCTGATAGTGCCACCCCGCTTCGCCGGCCACACGCAAGGCAATGTCGATCTCAACGTCCTCGCAAGCGGTCGTTGCTCGATAGTACAGGCGGAGGCGAAACTCCTCTCCGAGTCCCATCTCTGTGCGTGGGATATCGACCTGCATGAACTCGATCCCGGGAGCCGCCGAGCAGTGCTTCTCGATATCTCCGTCCAGGCCCGGATGGACGAGCCGCTTGTAGGCCCGCACGCCCGCGGCGATATCCGTGAACAGCTCGTGCTCCCTGGCGCTCTTGACCAGCACGCGATCGCAATAGGTCGAGACCGTGTGCGTGTTGTGCGATACGAGGACGATCGCGGTACCACTGGCCTTGAGCTCGCCGATCTTGTTCAGGCACTTGACCTGGAACCCCTCGTCGCCCACGGCCAGGACCTCGTCCACGAGCAGAATGTCGGGCTCGAGGTGAGCGGCCACGGCAAAGCCGAGCCGGACGGTCATCCCCGAGCTATAGTTCTGGACAGGCGAATCGATGAAGTCCGGGATCCCAGCGAAGTCCACGATCTCGTCGAGGCGGCTGTCCACGTCCCTCCGGGGGATGCCGAGGATCGCGGCGTTCACGTAGATATTCTCACGGCCGGTCAGAACCGGGCTGAAACCGGCCCCCAGCGCGATGAGGGCCTGCATGCGCCCCCGCACTGTGACCCGGCCCTCGTCCGGCGTGATGAGCCCGTGAAGGATTCTCAGGAGCGTTGTCTTGCCGGCTCCATTTGGGCCGATGAGACCCAGAGTTTCGCCTGGATAGAGTTCGAAGGCAGTATCCCTCACCGCCCAGAATTCGTCGCGCCGCAGCGTCGAACGGTCACTTCCGCGGCCGAGCACCTCTCCGCCGAGGTCCCTCAGACCGTACCAGATCGAGCGCTTGAGGCTCCGGCAGAACTTCTTGCTCACGCCCTGCACCTCGATGAGGGGGAGGCTCACGCGCTGATCCTCTCGATGATGATCGGCATCGATACCCGATAGAGAAGCCAGGTCAGAAAGCTGCTACCCAGGAGGCACACCGTCACGACGACCATAGGCGTCATGTGCTCGACCGTGCCCTGCACCAGGAGCGTCCGGCTTGAAAGGAGGTAGGGGCTAACCGGATTCCAGGTCGCTAGCATGGAGTAGGGGAATGACTCAGGAGCGGGGTAGACAACGGGCGTCAAGAAGAAGCCCAGCTGGAGCCCGAGCGTGATGATCTGGGATACATCGGCAACGAGCATGCCAACGGGCGTCAGCGCTAGCCCGATGACGATCCCGAGCCAGATGAGAAGAAGGATGGTAACGAGCGCCAGCATCGATTGAGGTTTCAGCATCGTGCCAAAGTATAGGAGAACTCCTGCGAGGAGCACCGCCTTGACGAAAAACCCGAAGAGCGTCTGGTAGAGGGCCGAGAGGATGAGAGCCTCCCGCGGGAAACTTACCTTGGCCAGGATCGCACTCGCCCCAGTCACAACGCGCAACGGCGCCGCGACGGCCTCTGCGAATATTTGCCAGAGGGTTGTGCCCACGAGCACGAACAGCGGATAGGCCATGCCGACATCCGGGATATTCACCACGTTCTTCTGGTGGAGAACGATGAACAGAAGGGCCGACAGCAACGACGGCATGAATGCCCACAAGACGCCCAGAATGCTTTGCCGGTACTGGGCGGAGATGTCACGCACGGCGAGCCGCCAGGCAAGCTCCCGCGAGGCCACCAGATCAGCTAGCATGCTGGTGACCAGGCTGACGGGTGAGCGTACCTGGGATGCGGGCGTGAACGTAGCCGTGGGCAGGCTCTCCACTGAGCGAGAGCGCATGATCAGACGCCGCGGGATCTGCCCGAGTGGACAGGCGACGGGCGGCAATGCATCACGACCCCATCTGTTGCCGGAGCCGGTGTTTCACACTCCGGGCACGCAGCCTGAGTGCGGGCCTGAGCTCCCGGAAACGCGCCGCCGCTCGAACCTGATGCTCCTCGCGGCGCCAGGGCGTGTGCCAGCCCATGGACAAGAAGCGGTTGAACCGGAACGGGACGTCCAGACGCGTATCGTCGGTGAGCACCTGCGCGATGAGAGCCAGCGTGTGCACTCGAAACCACGTCGCGAACATCGTGGACATATCGGCAGCTGCCCGAGTAGCGGGAATTCCCATGTGGTCTTGCATAATGCCGCGCTTGTAAGGGAAACCGCCATCTCCGTTCTGCAGTCCCAGGATCGTGGCAGTCGCGCGCCGCAAGGCCGCGCGGATGTCCGGCCGGCGATAGTCGAACCGCTTGTAAACGTTCACCAGGATGTCGATCGCGTCCACGTCCTCACAGGCCCCTCCACCGCCGGCGGGTGAGAACCCACCGTCGGGGTGCTGAAGCCGGAGTACCGTATCCACGAGCCGTTCGGGACTCCGGATCGGCCGTGCCTCATGGTAGTAGACGAGAAGCTGGTGATAGCCGCCGCACATCGCGACAAAAGGCGAACATCCTACGCCCCGGGTTCCCCACAGTCCGGTCGCGGAGTCCACGGTGTCGTCGAGCCAGCGGAACCACTGATCGAGCGCCTGGCTAGCGCCCTGGTAACCCTCGATGTCCCGCAGGTGGACGAGGAGCTGGCCAACGAAGAGGAGGTTATTGCCCTCAAGCCAGGCGTCCGTCATGTCACGCCGCCCGAGCCACTCCGCGAGGTACGACGAATCGCAGAAGCGATGGGCAAACCGCAGGGGCTGTGGGGGGCCCATACCGAACTCCTGCATCGCCGGCAGCGCCGCGCAGGTCAGGTGAAGCAGAAGATGCTCACGATCGTGTTTCGCACCCGGTGGAGCGGTCCATGCCTGTATCTCAGGTCCGATGAAGTAACCGGTCTCAGGATCTTGACAGCCGACCAGGAATCGGCGGACCTCAGGCGGCACGTGAACCTCTTCACCCAGGTAGTGGCGCGTCAGTAACCCGTAGACCGTACCGTATAAGGTCACCGCGCCACCCGGCACCGACCGATAGCCGCCCGAGGCAGGATCGTACTGCGCCTCCAGGAAACCTGAGGCCCGCCGTGGCCACCTCTGGGTGCTCAGATACTTCTTCACTTCACCGGCCGCGAAGACGCCGAGCCCAACTCCGGGTGCTGCACCGGGCATCCACGATGCTCCGCATGATCGCACGCCGCATCAACCACAGGAGCAACCCGCTCTTCGATGGCGCCCAGCAGAATCCGGGTGTCTCTGCTATCTCTGCTACTTCGCCCGCTTAATTGCCCAATCATCGGATGAGTCCCTTGATTGATTGTCGCATTGTTTGCCTTCGAAGTTTCTGGCGCTATACTCCTACTATTGAGCGGAATGCATCTTTGAGCATACCCCCGATACCCTCGTCCACGCTCGACAGGTCTAGCACGTCTGGGTTAGCGACTCAGGCTGGACTCGTCACAGTGATCCAGCCTTCGTCCGGCTGGGCTCCACTTCGCCTCAGCGAGCTCTGGAATCACCGAGAAATTCTCTATTTTCTGATCTGGCGAGACATCAAGGTCCGCTACAGACAGACCGTCATCGGTGCCGCATGGGCGATCGTGCAGCCCCTCATGACAATGGTCGTCTTCAGCATTTTCCTGGGTGGCCTAGCCAAGGTACCATCGGATGGAGTCCCCTATCCATTATTTGCCTTCTGCGCCTTGGTGCCGTGGACGTTCTTCGCCAATGGCCTCAACCAGGCGGCCAACAGCCTCGTGGCGAGCAGTCATCTGATCACGAAGGTATACTTTCCGAGATTATTCATCCCGATGGCCCGCGTCTTGACGGCGCTACCGGACCTCGCGCTCGCCCTCGGAGTTCTCTTCGGGTTGCTCTTCTACTACGGCTTCCGGCCAACCCTTGGCGGCTGCCTCTGGCTGCCAGTTCTCGTTCTTCTGGCCTTCGTGACTGCTCTCGGGATGGGTCTTTGGCTCTCTGCGCTCAACGTGAAATACCGGGACGTACAGCACGCCGTTCCCTTCCTCATTCAGATTTGGCTCTTCGCCACGCCCATCGCGTACCCCTCCAGCCTCCTTCCGACACCGTGGCGAGTCCTGTATGCTTTGAATCCCATGGTCGGCGTGGTGGAGGGTTTCCGCTGGGCACTGCTCGGCACCAGTCACGCCCCCGGCCTCATCACTGCGACGTCCGCGCTTGCCGCCGCCCTCATCCTCGTCACGGGCGCTTTCTTCTTTCGCCGGGTCGAGAAAACCTTTGCTGATCTCATCTGAGTTCCGCGTGGCTGCTCGATGAGCGATACCGCCGTCCGCGTGCAGGGCCTTGGCAAATGCTACACCATCGGGACGAGCCGAGAGTCTTCGCAGCCGATGTTGAGGGAGGTTCTCGCCGACGCACTCATCAGTCCGCTGGCCATCCTTCGCCGTCTTGCACACCGCTTGCGATCAGGCCCGGTCCCGCGAGCCGCAGTGGCGGAGAAATCTCCCCGCCACTTCTGGGCCCTTCGGGAGGTCTCCTTCGACGTCGCTCGTGGCGAGGTCGTCGGAATCATAGGCCCTAACGGCGCCGGGAAAAGCACCCTCCTCAAGATACTGTCCCGCATCACCGAGCCGACCGAAGGCCGCGTCGAGATCCATGGACGTGTCGCTTCGCTCCTGGAGGTCGGTACGGGTTTCCATCCGGAGCTCACCGGCCGCGAGAATATCTTCCTGAGCGGCACGCTCCTCGGCATGCGGAAGGCCGACATCCATCGCAAGCTCCACGAGATAATCGATTTCTCCGGGATCGAGAGATTTATCGACACGCCGGTAAAGCACTACTCGAGCGGAATGTATGTCCGCCTGGCCTTCGCCGTGGCAGCTCATCTGGACCCGGACGTCCTCATCGTCGACGAGGTCTTGGCCGTCGGCGACGTCGCGTTTCAGCGCAAATGCCTCGCGAAGATGGAAGACGTCCACAGGCGTGGGCGCACGATACTGTTTGTCTCCCATAACATGCCAGCCGTCACTCGACTCTGCCAGCGGGCTCTCCTGGTCTCCGAGGGAAGGGTTCAAAGAGATGGACCAGCGTCGCAAGTTGCCGGCGCCTATCTTCTCGCAAGCATCAACCGAGCTGCCGAGCGCTCCTGGCCTTATCCTGCAACCGCGCCCGGAAATCACGTTGCCAGACTTCGAATGGTTCGTGTCAAGAACGACAGCGGCGTCACCACCGAAACCGTCGATAGACGCCGCCGTGTTGGGATTGAGATGGTCTACGACGTCCTCTCTCCTGGTCACGTACTGATTCCGTACTACGAGTTCTTCGACGAGAGCGGCCTCTGCATCTTCGCCACCAGGGACCTTGCTCCTGAGTGGCGAGCCCGTCCTCGGCCGTTAGCTACCTTTACGAGTACGGCCTGGATACCGGAACACTTCCTGACAGAAGGTAGCTTGCAAGTCGGCGCCGGGCTCTACTCCGCTGATCCGTACGTCGTTCATTTTCATCACCGCGAGTCCGTTGCATTTCATGTGGCCGACAGTCATGACACCAAGAGCAACGCAGCCCGAGGAGACTGGGACGGACCCCTCCCAGGTGTCGTCAGGCCGCTCCTGGCCTGGATCACTGAATCGGAGTCGGCACCGAGTCTGGTGTCCCTAACCCGGCCCTCCGACGGATGAGTGCCAGCCGCGATGCTCACGCACTGGTCAGTATCATCATTCCTGCTTTCAATTACGGGCACCTGATTGGTAGCACGCTGGATAGCGTGTTGGCCCAGTCGTCGCCGCACTGGGAGTGCATCGTCGTCGATGACGGCTCGACGGACCATACCGCGGATGTCGTCTCCGCTTTTACCCGGCGAGACTGCCGATTCTCGTATCTGCCCCAGCGAAACGCCGGGTTGTCTGCGGCTCGAAATGCTGGTCTGCATCGTGCCAAAGGCGCCTACTTCCAATTCCTCGACGCTGACGATCTGATCGAACCTCGAAAGCTCGAGCACCACGCCTCCCACCTCGAGACGCATCCCGATGTCGGGATCGTCTATGGACCGGCACGCTACTTCACCACACCCGATCCGACTCGGCACCGCTACTCTCCGTATGATCCGGATATTCCTTGGATGCCCGAAATCTCCGGAGCGGGAACCCGCATCCTCTCGGCTCTACTCACCCACAACCTCATGCCCGTCAACAGCGCTCTCGTGAGGCGAGGCGCAGTGCGCCACATTGCTTACTTCGATGAGCGCCTAAGGGCCCTCGAGGACTGGGACTACTGGATCCGCTGCGCTCTCGCCGGAGTGCATTTCGAGTTCGTCGCCGGCGAGGGCACATCCGCTCTGGTCCGAGTACACGCCGGAAGCATGAGCACCGAGTCTTTTCGCATGCGGGGTGCGCTTGTTCGTCACTATCGAACCACCGTTCGCTTTGCACCTGACCCGATCACGCGCAGGTTACTCCATCAACGCTTGATCGACGCCAAGAAGGCCCTCTCAGTCCTACACATCGCACATGGGATGATCATATGGGGTAGTTTCTCCAGGGCTCTCTTAGCACTCTCTCAGGGGCAATACACTCTGGCGGCAAAGTTTCTAGTCGCCCTGCTTCTCGTACCCATCGTCGGCCGGAGCAGATTCGCGTCATGGGCGGAACGCTTTTAGAGCATGAGCCATCCACCCCGCTTCATGTGAACATTGCCTGAATTCGTGCCCGCAAGATGGCGGGATCGACCCAGAACGCGGTTCGGTAGTCGCCATCTCGGGTTTCCTTGGCTATCAATGCGTCGTAGGCAAAACCAAGGGCCTGCGCCATGAAGCAGTAGTGTGGCGGTGTCGTGCCCCAGCTCAGGCGCTCGCTCGGAGGGAAGATCTCGAGGATTCTCAGTGAGGCCCCTCTCCGAAACATCATGTTGATTAAGCCGGCCCCGTGTATGGCTACCAAGTAGCCGACCTCCGCGAAGAGCCGCATTTGGTCGGCCACGGTCATCCGTTCGGTCGTGACGATTTCGAAGCCGAACTCCTGGCAGACGGCGATCACGTCGCGCCGGTTGCTAATGGTCCGCCCGGACGCTTCCTCTCTCGAGAGGAAGATCCGTCTTGCACGTTGGGCATCGCCATTCGGAGCGTTGAGACGCTCGAGCACGAAGTCGATATTCTGTCTGTTGCTTCGGGCCGTGCTGAATACCACGACCTCGTCGGCTTGAATGTACTCCCCTCCCTGAACAATGAGCCGGCGCCGCCCGAGAGCGCCTCGGTCTGCGAGCTCTCGAACGAACGGCATGTCGTAGGCACGTCTTCCGAGAAGGATCGGGATATCCGGCTGGAGTCCGCATAGCTCAGCGAGGCGAAGCCGGCCCCCGACGAGATCGTTCAAGAAGTGCCAGTAGTTACTCTCGCCCCACGAGCGGAGGTGGATAAGCGTCTTCTCTCTCCGAATCTCCCGAGACTTGAGAACTCTTGCGGCGAGATACTGCGAGAATCGCGGTCGTGGCGCGAATGCGCTGTCGATCAGACAGCTATCCACTAGATGCGCCGGCTTGCAGATTACCCATCCGTATTCCGGTTCGACGAATGATGGAGCGCGAACCAACGTCGCGCTTTCGCGCTCTTCCCAATCCCGCCAGGGCTGGACGATTTCGGCCTTGGCGGCCGGCGAGAGCGGGCGGCTCTCGAACGACATGAACGGGTAGCTCGTCCTTGCGAGCAGAAGCCCCTTTTGGAGGGCCTTCTCCTGTTTCGTGGAGGTTAGAAGCGTCCAGATGCTCCGTGGCGGAGATGGGCGAGCGACCCTTTCAGGCTGCCCGACCGGGCGAGCTTCACCCATCCTAGTGCCGTGCCCACCTCCAGGCCTCATTCTGAGCGGGTACCGAACGGCCTCTCAGTCGCTGACCTGTGCAAGTCTCGGCCACCTATTGCGTCCAAGGTGCTCGCCATGCCAAAGATAGGATCGCGGTTACCCAGGACATTAGACCGAGGAGACCCATACGTTCATCTTAATTAACAGCCGCCATGCGAAGGCTGCGCGCCTGGTTCCTGGCCCCGGTCTTGGACGCCTCTGTCAAGCCGATCGGCCAAGCCCCTCCCTCCTCCTCGACTCAGCTCCTTCTCGCGC
>Ga0070707_100006762_pt1 | contig 10621 bp, 7 predicted proteins | sample KBSK5502metaG_FD_65468 | JGI IMG/M metagenome (GOLD analysis project Ga0070707, IMG submission 65468) | Corn, switchgrass and miscanthus rhizosphere microbial communities from Kellogg Biological Station, Michigan, USA - KBS K5-50-2 metaG | ecosystem: Host-associated > Plants > Roots >... | reverse complement strand
CGAGCATGCTCGGCGTCGCGAACATCCTCGATCGTCCGGCGAACCTCCAGATCCGCCCGACGCTTGACGGCTGCGCAGGAGACGAACCGAGCCCATGAGATCAGGCCGGCTTCTGACTCGAACGTCGCGAACCGGGCCAACTCGACGACCTTGTCGATGCCGAGCTCGCCCGCAGAGAGCGCACAGGCCAGATCCGTCAGGTGTTCGAGCGCGTGACCGGTCGCGATCCAACGCCGAGCTTTCCATTGGGACATGCCCTGACGCATGGAGAGCCAATGCGCCATGTCGCGTGCTCCCGAGCCGCGCCAGAGCTGGCGTCGGTCGACCTCGGCGATGAAGCCGAGGAGCTCACGCTGGATCCGTGAGGCTTGCCGATGCGATCCATCGACCGCATCGATCAGTTCTTCGTCGCCGTATGCGTCTGTTGGGGACACCCGGACCTCGTTCGGTCACGGGGGAGGAGGCCATCACTGTATCGAACACATGTTCGATTGTCAACCCCTCGTTGAGTCGAGGGACTCCTCGGGCTCGGTGGGCGCCGCTGTGGTCTCTCCCGATGTTCGCCGCTCCACATCGAGCTCTTCGGTGTCGGCGGTCTGGAGCCGCGCGCCTTCGACCTCATGGCCGCACGTGAAGGTCTGAACCTCGCGACTCGCGGGCTGCTGTTCGCCGAAGTCGATCGCTACCGATGTGCCCTTGCCGCAGATCGGGCAGGTGACGGGATCGGGATCGGACATCTCGCTGCAACCGTACACTCGGACCCGCGAACCCCATGGAGCCCAAGTTCGATCCCGCGGTCGTTGAGGTGCTTGAAGCGTTCGGGCGTCGTCTCGCGGCCGGCTCTGAGGACGCCATCCCTGTGGACGACATCCTCGCGGGACTGCCCGCCCTCGAGCACGACCGTCCCCGTGCGCGCGTGATCCTCAAGCAACTCGTGTCGGAGGGTCTCCTCGAAGAGCGGACGCCGGCCGCGGAAACGACCGCGGGGACGTATTCCTTGACCCGACTGGGCCGAGCTCGGATCGAACAGCGGAAGCGCCCGGACGACGACTAGTACCGCCGGATGGCGGCCGAGCGTCTCCCGATAGACTCCGCGAACCAACCAACCCCGCACCATCTGACCGAGGAACGGCGGCCATCCATGAGGATCCTCGTCGTCGGGTCGGGCGGCGTCGGCGCAGCGTTCGCGCCGATCGCTGCTCGCCGTGACTTCTACGAGCGCATCGTGTTCGCCGATCACCAAGAGGATCGCGGCCGCAGCGTCGTGGAGCGCTACGACAAGGGCACCGGCCGGTTCTTGGCGGCGACGGTGGACGCGTCGGATCCGACCTCGATCATGGAGCTCTGCCGAGCGGAGGGGATCACCCACGTCCTGAACGCCGTCGACCCACGGTTCGTGATGCCGATCTTCACCGGAGCGTTCGAGGCAGGTGTCACCTACCTCGACATGGCGATGTCGTTGTCTGAACCGCATCCACAAGAGCCGTACGGTGAACCCGGCATCAAGTTGGGCGATGCGCAGTTCGCCCAGGCGGCCGCGTGGGAGGAACGAGGCTTGCTGGCGCTGGTCGGGATGGGCGTCGAGCCCGGTCTCTCCGACGTCTTCGCACGCTACGCGCAGGATCACCTGTTCGGCCGCATCGACGAGGTGGATGTCCGTGACGGCGCCGACCTCGTGGTCAAGGGGTACGACTTCGCGCCCAGCTTCTCGATCTGGACGACGATCGAGGAGTGTCTCAATCCGCCGGTCGTGTGGGAGAAGGAGCGCGGTTGGTACACCCTGCCTCCGTTCAGCGAGCCCGAGACGTTCACCTTCCCCCAGGGGATCGGGCCGATCGATTGTGTGCACGTCGAGCATGAGGAGGTCCTGCTGATCCCTCGGTGGATCGACTGCGGGCGGGTGACGTTCAAGTACGGACTCGGTGACGAGTTCATCGATGTCCTGAAGACGTTGCACAAGCTCGGGCTCGACGCGACGGATCGGATCGACGTCAGGGGGACGACCGTCAGCCCGCGCGACGTCGTCGCCGCCTGCCTGCCCGACCCCGCCGGCCTAGGCCCGAAGATGTCTGGCAAGACGTGCGCCGGGACCCGCGTCACGGGGACGGGCACGGACGGGAACGCGCGGGAGGTCTACCTCTACCACGTGGTGGACAACGAGGAGACCTGGGGCCGCGATCGCGCGCAAGCTGTCGTGTGGCAGACGGCCATCAATCCGGTCATAGCGCTAGAGCTTCTCGCGAACGGCTCGTGGTCGGGCGCGGGTGTGCTCGGCCCCGAGGCGTTCGAGCCAACCACGTTCCTCGAGCTGCTGAACGACTACGGGTCTCCCTGGGACATCGAGGAGCGCGTGCCGACTGCCTGAAACCCGGTATCGGGCCCGGCGTTCGCTCAGGTACGGCTCATCGAAGGCCGATGCTTCGATCGTCACCTGGTTGGAAGGCTTTCCTCGGGATGAGCTTCGGGCTGGAGCAGAGCGGCTCCGACGACGCGTCGACGCCGACGCTCACGGATCGGATCGAGCCCGGGTCGCTGTTGGAGGCGACGCCGGAGTGCCTCGTCGTGGCCCAAACCGACGGCCGGATCGTGTACGCCAACCGGCATGTCGAAGAGCTCACCGGGTTCTCGAGGGGGGAGCTCGTCGGGAGCTCGATCGAGCTGTTGATCGCCGCGGAGCTCTTGGATCTGCCGGAGGGATCCCGGATCGAAGCGATGTGTCGCCATGCGCGGCACGCGCCGATCCCGATCGAGGCGCACGTCGGCGCGCTGGACGTCCCGGAGCGGCTGCTCGTGATCGCGCTCCGTGACGCGACCGAGCTCCACGCCGGGCGCGAGGCTCGCTTCGAGGCCGAGGCGAAGTACCGCTCGTTGGTCGAGCACATCCCCGCCGTCGTCTACCTCGATCCCGTGGACGAGGATCTGAGCTCGATCTACGTGAGTCCCCAGGTCCGTGATCTGATCGGGATCGAGCCGGAGGTGTGGCTCGGCGACTTCACCGCGTGGCGCAACCACGTGCACGCCGACGACATCGAACGTGCCTGGGATGAGTACCAAGAGGCGTACCGCAACCACATCCCCCTCAACCACGAGTACCGGATGGTGCATGAGGACGGGACCGTCCGGTGGGTTTTGGAGCAGGCGTTCCCCATCGACGACGAGCGGGGGAACCCCTGGCTCATCCAGGGGGTGATCTTCGACATCACCGAACGCAAGAGCGCCGAGGAGCAGGTCGCCTTCCTCGCGTACCACGACAAGCTCACGGGGCTGCCCAACCGGCACCTCTTCGAGGAGATGCTCGAGGGCGCCATCGCCCGCGCCCGCCGCCACGACCTCGGCGTCGGCGTGCTGTACCTCGACCTCGACAACTTCAAGCTGGTGAACGACTCGCTCGGCCACCACGCCGGCGATCTGCTGCTCGCGCAGCTCGGCGACCGGCTGCGCGTGTGCACGCGTGACACCGACCTGGTCGCCCGGCAGGGGGGTGACGAGTTCCTCATCTTGCTCGGCGATCTGGAGCGTGGTTCGGACGGTCCCGACCGACCGGACCCGTCGATGGAGGTCGCCGAGTCGGTGGCGGAACGGATCCGCCACGCGCTCGAGGAGCCGTTCGATCTGGCCGGGACGCCCTTCTACGCGTCGGGGTCGCTCGGCATCAGCCTGTTCCCGCAGGACGCGCAGGACGCGGAGACCCTGCTCAAGAACGCCGACACAGCGATGTATCAGTCGAAGAAGCAGGAACCGGGTGGACACATCGTGTTCGCGACCGGTGGCAACGACGCCATGGAGAAGCTCTCGCTCACGACCCGTCTGCGCGAAGCCGTCTCCCAAGAGCACTGGGTGCTGCACTGGCAGCCGATCGTCGAGATCGAGACGGGGAAGGTCGAGTCCGTGGAGGCGTTGGTGCGATGGCTCGATCCGAACGGTGGGCTCGTCCCGCCGGGGGAGTTCATCCCGCTCGCCGAGGAGCTCGGCCTGATCGAGGCGATCGGCGATTGGGTGATCGCCGAGCTCGCGCGGCAACGCGCCGAGTGGGCCCGTGCTGGCATCGATCTGAGGGTCGGGTTCAACCTGTCACCCCGCCAGCTCTGGTCGGCGCACCTGGCCGACAAGGTGCTCGCCAAGCTTCAGGTCTCGGGGGTGGATCCGCGCGACGTGATCGTCGAGATCACGGAGTCGACGGCGATGGCCGATCCGGATCGCACCCAGAAGATCCTCTCGGACCTGCACGCCTGGGGGTTCACCTTGGCGCTCGACGACTTCGGGACAGGGTATTCATCGCTCGCTCGGCTGAAGCACATGCCCGTCGACGTTCTCAAGATCGACCGGGCATTCGTCCGGGACGTCCACCGTGACCAGAGCCTGGCGAGCATGGTCCGCGCGATGATCCAGCTCGCCCAGGGACTCGACATGATCCCGCTCGCGGAGGGCGTCGAGACGCAGCAGGAACTCGAGTTCCTGCGGGGGAGCGGATGCCGCCTGGCGCAGGGATTCCTGTTCTCGCGGCCGGTGCCGGCGGCGGAGATCCCGCCGCTCGTGGCCCAGAGCCTGCTGCCCGAAACCGTCGCTCCCTGACCCTCGCTCGAGGTTCCCCGACGCCCATCCCGGCTTCGTTACCATCTGCGGACCATGACCAGGCGGTACGACCCGAACGAGATCGAGCCTAGGTGGGTGAAGGTCTGGGAGGACGAGCGCCTCTTCGAGGCGTCCGAGGCCGCCGGCGACGATCGGCCGCGGTTCTACGCCCTCGACATGTTCCCCTACCCCTCGGGCGACCTGCACATGGGCCATGCCGAGGCCTTCAGCGGAGGGGACGCCGTCGCCCGCTATCAGGCGATGCGCGGCCACAACGTCCTACACCCGATCGGGTGGGATTCGTTCGGCCTGCCCGCGGAGAACGCCGCGATCAAGCGGGGCGTCCCGCCCTCTGCGTGGACCTACGCAAACGTGGAGCAACAGGAAGCCTCGTTCCGCCGGATGGGGATGTCCTTCGACTGGACCCGCCGGTTGCTGACGAGCGACCCCGAGTACTACGGGTGGACGCAGTGGCTCTTCCTCCGTTTGTTCGAGAAGGGCCTGGCGTACCGCAAGGAGTCGCCCGTCAACTGGTGCCCGAAGGATCAGACGGTGCTCGCGAACGAGCAGGTGATCCAGGGACGCTGCGAACGCTGCGGCACGCCGGTGGAGCGCCGGGATCTGACCCAGTGGTTCTTCAAGATCACCGACTATGCCCAGCGGCTCCTCGACGATGTCGACCTGTTGGTCGATTGGCCGGAGCGGGTGGTCACGATGCAACGGAACTGGATCGGCCGCTCGGACGGTGCGGACGTCACGTTCACGATCGAGGAGACGGGCGAGGAGATCACGATCTTCACGACCCGGCCCGACACGCTGTGGGGCGTCACCTTCTTCGTGTTCGCCGTGGAGCACCCCGCGGTGCAACGGCTCGCCGAGCTCGCCGGAACCTGGGATCAGGTGCGACCCCTCGTGGAGAAGGCGCGCGCGTCATCGGTGGCGAGCCATGAGGAGGCCGACACGAAAGAAGGGGTGCAGCTGGGTGTTCATGCCGTGAACCCGGTGAACGGCGAGCGGGTGCCGTGCTTCGTGGCGCCCTACGTGTTGATGGGATACGGGACGGGCGCGATCATGGCGGTGCCGGCGCATGATCAGCGTGACTTCGAGTTCGCCAGGCAGCACGGCCTTCCGGTGCGCGTCGTGATCGAGCCCCCGGAGCAGCACGGGGACCCGGCGACGATGACCGAGGCGATGCAGCACGAAGGCGTCATGGTCAACAGCGGGCCGTTCGACGGCGAGCCGTCACCCGCGTCCATCGCGAAGGTCACGACATGGCTCGAAAAGGAGGGTCGAGGACGATCGAGCGTCCGATACCGGCTGCGCGACTGGCTCATCAGCCGGCAGCGGTACTGGGGCGCGCCGATCCCGATCATCCACTGTCCGACCGATGGGGAGGTCGCCGTCCCGGACGATCAGCTCCCGGTGCTCCTGCCGGAGGATGCCGACTTCCAGTTGGGGGGCGAGTCGCCCCTCGCCCGCCACCCGACCTGGAAGCACGTGACGTGCCCCTCGTGTGGCGGCGAGGCCGAGCGCGACACCGACACGATGGACACCTTCGTCGACTCGTCCTGGTACTTCTTGCGCTACTGCTCGCCCTCCTACGACGGCGGGGCTTTCCGCCGCGAGGACGTCGAGCGGTGGATGCCGGCGGATCAGTACACGGGAGGCGTGGAGCACGCGATCCTGCACCTGCTCTATTGCCGGTTCATCACGAAGGCGCTGCATGACCTGGGCATGGTCTCGTTCGTGGAGCCGTTCCCGAAGCTCATGAACCAGGGTCAGGTGATCTACGGCGGCGCCTCGATGTCGAAGTCGCTCGGAAACGTCGTCGAGCCGATGCCGATCGTCGAGCGGTGGGGCGCCGACTCGATGCGGCTGATCATGTTGTTCGCGGGACCGTTCGAGGACGACATCGATTGGAAGCTGATCGCGGGAGACCCGAACCGACGTCCCGGCGTGACGTCGTGGCTGGGTCGCGTGTTCGGCGCCGTCGGTGACGCGGTCGAACGAGGCTCGGACGCCGAGGAACCCGCGGAGCTCGTACGGCTCACCCACAAGACGATCAAGGGTGTGACCGACGACATGGAGCGGTTCCGGTTCAACACGGCGATCTCGAAGCTGATGGTGCTGACGAACGAGATGCGCGCGACGCTGGAAGCGGGCGGCGCCGCTCGCGGCGCCGCCCGCGCGCTCACGCTGATGCTCGCGCCGTTCGCGCCGTTCGCGGCGGAGGAGCTGTGGCGGGTCGACCTGGGCGAGTCGTCCTCGACGTGGATGGCCGCGTGGCCCTCGTTCGACCCGGCGATGACCGTCGAGGAGCTCGTCACGATGATCGTTCAGGTGGACGGCAAGCTGCGCGACAAGCTGGAGGTCTCGGCCGACATCTCGGAGCAGGATGCGCTCGCGGGCGCTCGCGCAGCCGAGGGTGCGCGGCGCGCGCTCGCGGGTCGCGAGGTGCTGAAGGAGATCGTGCGCGCGCCGAAGCTTGTGAACTTCGTCACCGCCGGCTGAATCTGCGCGCATCCTCACTCGGTTCTCGCGCGTCGACGTGACCGCCGTCACGGCGGCTGCGACGGGCTCGCCATAGCCTCGCGCGCATGGCGATGAGGGAACGCCTGGACTCGCTGTCGCGCGGTGAGCTGGCGGGGTTGGTGGTGGTGCTCGTCGCCACGCTCGCGGGCGTCGGGCTGTGGTACTCGCGCTCATTGCCCAAGCCCATCCAGGTCGCGGAGACGCCGGCCCCGGCGTTCGTCCCCAACGGATCCGCGTCGGGTGCCCCGGGGGTGACGGGGTCGCCGGGCGCCTCGGCGAACCCTCCGGCGGATCTGATCGTGGATGTGACTGGATGGGTGCGTCATCCTGGCGTCTACCAGTTCCAGCCGGGCTCGCGGGTGGTCGACGCCGTCCAGCGCGCGGGAGGCGCGCGCAACGGCGCCGACCTCACGCTGCTCAACCTCGCGGCGCCGCTCGCGGACGGCCAACAGATCCTGGTGCCCAAGGAAGGTGCGTCGGCGGGCGGCGTCGCGGCCGGTGGCACCGGCGCGGGTGGGGTCGCGCTCGTCAACATCAACACCGCCGACGAACCGACCCTCGAGACGCTCAACGGCGTCGGCCCCGCGCTCGCCGCCGCCATCATCCAGTACCGGACGGATCAGGGACCGTTCGCGTCCATCGACCAGTTGGACGAGGTGTCGGGGATCGGACCGGCCACGCTCGAGAAGCTGCGACCCCAGGTGACGGTGTGATCCCGTGGGAACCTGGGGAGCGCCGCTCGCGGCCGGGGCCTTCTGGGCCGGCTTGCTGGCGTGGGACGGCCGGCCCGGCGCGCTCCAGACGTGGCCCGCGTGGGCCTGGCTCGCCGTCGGCGTCGCGATCCTCGCCGCGTCCTGGGTCGCGGCCCCCGGGTCCCGCCGCGGAGACCCGCTCGGCAGAGCGGGTCTCACCCACAGCGACCCCGAGGCGGTGGTCGCGGTTTCGGCCGCGGCGACCGACGGTCGCCGCGGCCCCCTCGCCGCCCTCACGCTGCTCATCATCGGCGTGTTCCTCTGCGGCGTCGGCTGGGGCGGCATCGCGCAGGCGCGCCGGGAGACCTCGCTCCTCGCACGTCTCGCGCCGCGCTCCGTCACGGTGGTCGGGACGCTCCGGGAGGATCCCGTTTCGAGCGCGGTCGGTTGGCACGCGCTCGTCGACGTCACGCGGGTGACCTGGCGTGGTGGCGCTGCTTCGGTCCGGGAGACAGTCTGGGTCGACGGCGACGGCGATCGTCCCGCGACCGTGCGCGCCGATCAGCTCGAGCTCCGCGGAGGCCTCCAGATCCCCGACGAGCCAGACTTCGCCGACGCGCTGCACCGACGCGGGCTCGCCGTCGTGCTTCGCGCCGCCGAGGTCGCGCGCCTCGGACCCGCACCGAACCCGTTCGTCCATCTGACCCAGGTGGTGCGCGCCTTCGTGGGCTCCACGATCGAACGGATCTTCCCGCCGCCCGAAGACGGACTTCTGCTCGGCCTCGTCCTCGGGGATGCGTCCAGGCTGGACCCCGTCACCACGCGTGCGTTCCAGTCGACCGGCTTGAGCCATCTGCTCGTCGTGTCGGGGGAGAACGTCGCCATGGTGCTCGCCCCGATCCTCGCGTTCGCGGGCGCGCTCGGGCTCGGTCGCATCTCGCGGTTCTCGCTGGGGATCGGCACGGTCCTACTCTTCGTCGTGCTCACCGGCGCGGAGCCATCGGTGCTCCGTGCCGGCGTGATGGCGACCATCGCGCTGACGGGTGTGTTGCTCGGCAGGCCGCGGGCCGCCGCCGTCGTCCTGGCCGTCGCCGTCCTCTTCTTGCTCGTCCTCGACCCGTGGCTCGTCTACGCGATCGGTTTCCAGCTGTCGGTCGCTGCCACCGCCGGGATGATCGCGCTCGCGTCGCCGCTCGCGGAACGGATGCAGCGATTCATCCCCCGTCCCGTGGCCCTGGCGGCCGGAACCACCGCGGCCGCGCAGATCGGCGTCACGCCGCTGCTGCTGTTCCATTTCCATGAGGTCCCGGGCGTGACGATCCTCGCGAATCTCGCCGCGTTCCCGGCTGTCTCGCCGGCCCTGCTCCTGGGCATCGCCGCATCGGTGCTCGGGCTCGTTTGGCTTCCACTCGGCAAGCTCGTCTCGCTCCTCGCGCTCGTCCCCATGCGATACCTGCGCTTCGTGGCAAGCCTCCTCGCGAAGGCCCCCGTGGCGTGGATCACCACCGGCGGCGGTCCGTCTGTCCTCCTGGTCGGCGCCGCGGTGTTCGTGGTGGTGGCCTGGTGGGTGCGTTCGGGCAAACGATTCCCTCGTCCGGGCATGGTCTGCGCGATCGCCGCGCTGCCACTCGTCGTGTGGTCCACGGCGATCGGCTCGGGGCCGCCTTCGAACATCACGGCGCGGTTCCTCGACATCGGTCAGGGCGACGCGACGTTGATCCAGAGCCCCGGCGGCGCCACCGTGCTGGTCGACGCCGGGCCCGACCAAGATCTCGTAGCGCAGAAGCTCGAATCGCTTGGCATCAAGCGTCTGGACGCGATCATCGCGACGCACGCGCACGTCGACCACATCGCCGGCATGCCCATGGTGCTCGCTCGGTTCCCCGTCGGGGTCTACTACGACCCCGCCTGCCATCACCACACCGAGGTGATGCTCCCGCTCGAGCAGGCGCTGGCGGCCGCCGGGGTCCCTGTGCGGTCGGCACGTCTCGGCGAGACCATCACGGTCGGCGACCTCGCGTTCAACGTCCTCGGGCCCGATCGGTGCTGGCAAGGATCGCATTCCGACCCGAACAACGACTCGGTGGTGCTCCTGCTCGACGCGGCCGGCACGACCCTGTTGATGACCGGATGTGCGGAACGTGAGGCGCAGCAAGTCATGCTGGACGCGGGGCTCGTCCCGGACATCGACGTGCTGCGCGTACCGCATCATGGCGGCGACACCTCGCTCCCGGCGTTCATCAACGCGCTCGACCCGGAGATCGCCGTGATCAGCGTTGGCCAACCGAACCCCTACGGGCATCCCAACCCGAACGCACTAGGCGAGCTCGATCAGGTGGGCGCGCAGATCTGGCGGACGGACCAGCACGGCACCATCACGATCACCTTCACCGGTCAGGGGCCGGTGGTAGCGTCCGAGCGATGACGACCCCGCCCGCCGTCACGCTCCTCTGGGGTGAGGATCCGTTCCTGCTCCGGGAGACGGCGTTAGAGCTGGTCGGCGACCGCCGACCCACCGAGGTCGACGCGACCGAGTGGCGGGGGAGCGAGCTCCAGGATCTGGCTACCCCGTCGCTGTTCGGTGAGCCGCGCGCGCTCATCGTGACCGATGTCCGCGCGCTCCCGAAGGAAGCGATGGGCGAGCTCGGCGGGTACGTCCGCTCACCCGATCCGGACGCGCCCCTCGTCCTGTGCTGCACGGTCGCGGAACGAGGCAAGCCACCGGCCGCGCTCCTCAAGCTGATCGAGCCGGCGGGTGTCGTCACGCAGGTCCAGCTCCAACGCAAGGACTTCGAACCTTGGCTGATGCAACGGGCAGGACGGGC
>Ga0070707_100006761_pt1 | contig 10622 bp, 12 predicted proteins | sample KBSK5502metaG_FD_65468 | JGI IMG/M metagenome (GOLD analysis project Ga0070707, IMG submission 65468) | Corn, switchgrass and miscanthus rhizosphere microbial communities from Kellogg Biological Station, Michigan, USA - KBS K5-50-2 metaG | ecosystem: Host-associated > Plants > Roots >... | reverse complement strand
GGATACGTCTCGGCGCCGACGCTGTTCAAGCGCCGAATCGTATCCCCGTCGGTGTGCGAGCCGCTACGCGCAGCTGTATGTCGATCGTCATCATGGCCGAGTGCGCCGGGAGAGAAGGGGGGAGTCTCCTCTGGGGGCGCGCACTCGACCATGGACGACCTGGCCTCTAGGCGACTGGGGATCGAACGCTCGGAAGCGCGATCTTAGACGTGCTCACTTGGGATCTCATGGGTCAAACAGTCACGATCACAGTTCCGTGCATGAACGGGTGGATGGTGCAGATGTAATGGTAGGTACCGGGCTTCGTGAACTTGAAGCTATAGGTCTGGCTTTGATTGAGCACCGGCGACGCGATGCCGTCCTGAGTGTCGGAGACGGTGTGCGCTACCTGGTCCCGGTTGGTCCACGTGACGGTCGTGCCCGTAGTCACCGAAAGGGTGGCCGGAGCGAACGCAAAGTTGGAGATGTTGATCGTATTCGCAGTGGCTGGGGCGCTCGGCGTGCCCCCGGCCGTGGACATCGTCGGCATAGGCATCGACGGCATGGGTGTTGCAGCAGCGCCTTTAGAGGAGCCGCAAGCTGACAGCAACACCAGGGCGGCGACGGCCCCAGCTGCCGCCACGGTGAGGCGCTTACCCGGGATGAGACGCACGAGAAGCTTCCCCCTTCTGGGTTCGGTCTTTCGAAATTGCTACTCGCCAATCAATAGGGGGGCGGGTTACACAAGGGCTTAGAAACCTCTGATGGTGGCGACTGGAAAGAGCTGTATCTGAGGTCCGCGGAATCCATCCCCACTTCTCGTTCGTACTCCTTTGCGGAAGCCCGACTTCGAAGGAGGGGATCATGAGGCGGATGCTCGCGGTTTTACTTCTCGTTCTCGCGATGGTGGTAGGAGGATCGGCCCTCGCCTACGCGGGGAACCCGAATCCGAACGGGGGCCAGCCCACGCAATCGTGCGGGAGCGACACGGCGCCCAACACGCCGGGAAACGCGGCGTCAGCGCCGGGGTCTGCGTTCAACCCCGCCGGCCACGCGGGAACGGTTTACGCGGGGCAGCAACCGCAGAACTCCAACAACTCTCACTCTTCCTCGCAGTACGACGTCGCCTGCTATCACGTTTCGCAGCACTGATCGATTGACAGTGACGAGGCTCGCTGGCCAGAGCCGGGCGTCTGGGCGCCGTCCATTCTTGGAGCAGCCCGTAGCAGAGTCGTAAGCTTATCTTGATGGAGACAGATCGAGCGCGAGAGCTGTTGGCTGCAGAGCGCGCGCGCATCGAGCGTGCACTCGGTTTGTTGAGTCACGAGGACGACAGCGAGCCGGCCGACGGGCAGGACGCCGCGAATCGGGCCAGCGATCTCTCCCAAGCCGAATTCGATGAAGGCTTCGAAATAGATCTACGTAATCAGCTTGCGGCGGTTGAGAGAGCCGAGCGCCGCGTCGCCGCCGGAACGTATGGTCTTTCGATCGAAAGCGGGCAACCGATCCCGGACGAGCGCCTTGAAGTGATCCCGACCGCCGAGCGGACGGTGGAAGAGGAGCAAGCTCGCGAACATCGATGACCCGGAATGCTCGGCTCTACCGGAGAGCGCTCGCTTTATGGAAATCACAATGTTCGGCAGCGCTTCTTTGCGCTTCTCAACGTTCCACTGCCTGACAGACCGAATGACGGCTCACAAGCCGCCCTAACGCGCACATCCCAGAAGGATTGGGCGAGCGAGCGAGCGAACTCCATCTCGAGAGCCTCTTCAGTCGAGCAAGGAGTCCGCCGTGGGAAACCATGCGCCGCGTCGTCCAGTCGGGCTGGCGCTTTCCCTCATGATCCTCGCCGGCATCGTGCCGGTCGTAACTCTTGCCGCGACGGCGGCGCCGAACACCGTCGCGATCAAGACGCTTTCGAATCGAGCGGACTTGGTGTCCGGCGGTGACGTCCTGACGCAGATCGTCCTTCCCGCAGGCGCATCGGTTTCCGGTCTCTCGGTGACCCTCAACGGTACGGATGCGACCCACGAGTTTGCGCTTCGCCCGAACCACAAGGTCGAGGGCTTGCTTACTGGGTTGAATCTGGGCGCCAACACCCTCGTCGCGCAGCTGCCGGACGGACGCGGCGCGCGCATCACAATCACCAACCATCCGATCGGCGGCCCGATCTTCTCAGGACCGCAGATCCAGCCTTGGCTTTGCCAGAAGGGTGCTCTCGACAAGCAGTGCGATCAGCCGGCGACGTTCGCCTACACATACGAGCAGGCCGGAACAGGCCAGCTCCAATCGTACGATCCGAAGAACCCGCCGCCGGCGCCGACGATCGCGACTGCGACGACGACCGACGGTGTAACGGTCCCGTTCATCGTACGCACCGAGACCGGATACATCGATCGCGATCAGTACTCGGTTGCGAGTCTGTGGCAGCCGGGCAAGCCGTGGCAGCCGTGGGCGCCACAGAAGCAGTACAACGGGCGTCTCGTCATCACCCACGGTGCAAGTTGCGATACGACGTATGGCACGGGCAGCGCGCCGAGCGTTGCGGACACGAACCTGCTCGGCGGCGGCTTCATCCTGATGTCTACGGCTCTCGACAACGCCGGCCACAACTGCAACATCGTTACCCAAGCAGAATCTCTCGTGATGGCGAAGGAACTCGTCATCGATCACTACGGCGAGATCAAGTGGACGATCGGGAGCGGCTGCTCGGGCGGATCACTGGTCCAGCAGCAAGTCGCCAATGCGTACCCGGGTCTCTATCAAGGCATCACGCCCCAGTGCAGCTTTACGGACGCGTGGTCTTCGGCGATGGAGTACGTCGACTACAGCATCTTGCTGAAGTACTTCGAGGATCCGTCGCGCTGGTCGCCGGGCACCGTATGGGATCCTCTCGCGATACAACAGGTGCTCGACCATCCGAACATCGCGAACCCGATCTCGTTCACGACTGCGATCCCGAACGCCGCAAACCCAAGCCGATCGTGTCCGGACGTCCCTGCGGCCAAGACCTACGACCCCAAGAAGAATCCGAACGGCGTGAAGTGCACGTTGCAGGACTACATGGTCAACGTGTTCGGAAAGCGTCGCGACGGGTTCGCGAACCGGCCGTTCGGGAATGACGGCATCCAGTACGGACTCCAAGGTCTCTTGAACGGTGAGCTATCCGTGGCTCAGTTCGTGGACCTCAACACCCACATCGGGGGTCTCGACTACAACGACAACACGCAGGTCGCGCGCAGCAAGCCCGACCTCATCGGCCTCGACCGCGTGTATACGAGCGGTGCGGTCGACTCGGCCAACAATCTGAACCAGGTTGCGATCATCGACTTGCGCGGACCCGACGTGGGGTCGTTCCACGACGTCTACCGAACCTATGCGCTTCGTCAGCGCCTCCTTCGCAACTTCGGTACCGCCGCGAACCAAGTGCTCTGGCGCGGACAGGTGCCCCTGCTCGGTGATGCCAACTTCGCCGATCAGGCCGTCTTTGCGATCGATCGGTGGCTCGCGCGCGTGCATGCCGACCACCGGGGCATCCCGCTCGCACAGAAGATCATCCAAGACAGACCGGGCGACGTCACCGACCGGTGCACCGATGGTGCCGGCGTGGACATCCCATCGTGGGAGTGCGACGCGGTGGTTGCCTCGTTCGGAACGCCTCGGATGGCGGCCGGCGGCCCCCTCGCCGACGACACCCTCGAGTGCCGGCTCAAACCGTTGCGGAAGGACGACTACTCGGGTTCGTTCACGGCTGCTCAGTGGGCTGCGCTTCAGAACGCGTTCCCGCAAGGAGTATGCGACTACACAAAGCGGGGCGTCCTGCAGCATGGTGCGACGGCCTGGCTGACGTATCAAGACGAAAGTGGGCGAGTTATCTATGGAGGTCGACCGATGGGGCTAGCCCCGACGTCGACGTCCTTCGGATAGAGGCATCTAATGAGACCAAGAGGCCCCGGTTGATCCGGGGCCTCTTTGCACTCCCGGGCTGCTAGCCTCGGCGTGTGTGCTACTCGCCGCAAGCGGATCTCGTTGGTGGCATCGTTGTCGGCGTTATCGGAGTCGATGCGCTGCGGCATGTGGATCACCGGGACGACCATCTCGCGATCGCCACGCTTCCACTCCTTTTAGGCGCTCATCAGATCGTCGAAGCGTTCGTGTGGTGGGGACTGCAAGGCCACGTGCCCGTCTCGGTGGGCCGAGCCGCGCTGTGGATCTATCTCCAGATCGCGTTCGTCGCCCTACCGATAGGCATCCCGCTCGCGGTCCGAGCGTTCGAACCCGACCGCCGCCGACGATGGCTGATGGATGCATTCGTCGCGATGGGAATCGCAGTCGGCCTTTACCTATTCATCGAGATCTTGCGTGGACCGATCGAAGCTCGTCTAGGGCACTATCACCTGGCCTACAGCGCGCCCATGTCCCACGGGCTGCTCGTCACGAGCCTTTACGTGGCTGCCGTATGCGGCGCGCTGCTTCTGTCGAGTTACCGTCACGTCGTGATATTCGGTATCGCGAATCTGATCGCAGTCGCGATCCTGGCTCGTCTTACGATCGACGGATTCGCATCCCTCTGGTGCGCCTATGCGGCCGTTGCCAGCGGAGCGATCGCGGCGCATATGCGCTGGGGGAAAACAGTGCACGAAACGGCTCGGGTTCCGACCGCTGTGTGAGCACCTCGGAGCGCCAGCAATCGGGGGACAACCGAAGCCTCGCAGAGGGTGTTCACAACCACCGCATCACGTATCGAGCGACGAGCCGCCACGCCAGAAGGAAGAGCAGCGTGAACGCCAGCGCGACTCCCATGAAGACGAAGGTCGAGCCCCAGGTGGCGGGTGTGCTGAAGAGCGCCTTGCGAACCACGATCGCGATGGGGATCGTCACGAGCCACGCTTGGATGAGCGTGCGGGTGCCCGGCCGGCGGTAGGTCCCGAGCACCGCTGCCGCAAGCCAGCCGACGATCACGAGTGGACCCATCACCTTCAGCACGCTCGAAGCTGTGATGCCGTCTTTGTGATTGGCGAGACCGATCAATGTGAAGACGAGCAGCGCGACGACGTCTCCGATCGCCAGCATCGTCGAATGGCTCTTGGTCTTGGCTGTTTCGGTCACTACGCCGCGCGGCGTGCCTCGCGCGCGCGAGGTGTGACGCGCCACTCCGTCCGCCCAGCGAACTCGTGGATGTGCGCGAGCCGAACGAGCGCAACGCGTAGATAGCCGTAGAAGAAGATCGTCGCAAGGACGTACGCACCGAATACCCCGAGTCGCCGGGTCGGTGGAAGCGCGTGCCTATATGCGACTCCCGCTTGGAACAGGAACGCGAACGAACCGATCGTGAAGAAGATCCGTGTCGCAAGCGACGCGGTCAGCGGCGAGATCCAGGCTTCGATCGTGAGCGGCAGTAGCAACGCGGCGATCCAGGCCGTTAGCGCACCGGCCCCGAAGATCCACGCAATGCCCAAGCGCTGTCGCAGGGGCATCCGGTCGTCGCCCCAAACCTGAGCGACGTGGCGGCGCGCGACTTGGAACCACCCTTGGGCCCAGCGAAGACGTTGGTAACACAAGGCGCGCAGGCTGGGCGGTGATAGCTCGGTCGAAACGATGCCCGGGTCGGCGACGATGCGGCCGCCGATCCGCAACAACCGCACGGATGCGTCGATGTCTTCGGTCAACGCGCTCGGGTCGAAGGGCACGGCCTTGAGTGCGGCTGCTCGCCAGTACCCGTTGCTGCCGCCGAATAGACCGAAGCCGAATGCGCGCGCCCGGCCGGGATGCCCGACGGTGTACATCTGCTCGAATTCTGCGGCAACGAGCGCGCTCAAGAAGGTGTTCTCCGAGCGTCGGACCGCGCATCGTCCCTGCACGACGTCTGCGCCGTTCGCCAGCCAGCGCCACGCTCGCTCGTAGCTGCGTGGTTCGGGGTGATGGTCGCAGTCGAAGATGCCGATCACCTCGCCGCTTGCGATCTGCACCGCCGCGTTGATGTTTTCCGCTTTCGATTGGCTGCCACCCACGTTGAGGACGACGAGACGCGGCTCGCTCATCGCGAGCGCGTCGAGCTTCGATTCGATCGCCATCGGTTCAGGCGTGTTGTACGCAACGATGACCTGGTGGTTCGGGGGCCCATTCCGCAGATGCTTCGTGATCGTGTCGAGCACGATCGACTCTTCGTTCGGCAAGTAGGCGGGGATGATCGCGGTCGTTCGCGGGAGCGGCCTATCCGGCACCGGCGGAAGCACCGGCGCGCGCACGGCGGCGAAGGCCTCGATCAGCCCTCCGGCGGCGAAGATCCCCGTCGCGATGCCTACGACCAGACGCAATGTCGAATGAACTTCGGCTGCCTCGCCCACCTTGTTGAGCAAGATCAAGATCACTGCGAGCAAGCCGCCTTCCAGGAGCAACAGCTGCAAGGCGAGCTGCCGCAGCGGCCGGCTACGTGAGCGGCTGCGGGTCCCTTCGCGGATGATCGTCGCGCTGTGAGTATCTGCCATTTCAGGGGCTGATAGTACTGAGTCTGCCCGGATTCGACCCGAAGGCACCTTTGTTACCCTGACATGTTCTGCAGCGCGACTCCAGAACAACCAAAGAGGCCCCGGGGACCCCGAGGCCTCTTCTCGTTGCAGCGCTACTTACCCGGCGCGCGATAGCCAACGGTCGTGTGTACCGCGCGGTCGACTTCTTCCGGCGTCAAAAGGACTGCGGTCTTGATGCGCACCGCTCCTGAGGCACCGACCACGAGGCTCACCGCGGCCGCGGTCGTGTTGTCGGGAAGCTCGGCGATGACATAAACGTCATCTTCTCCGAACGCGAAGAAGAACGCTTCGAGCGTTCCGCCGAGATCGGCAACCACCTTCTCGATCGCATCGCGCCGGCCGCTCCCACCTTCCTTGAGCACGCCCTTGATGCCGTCCGCGGTGTAAGACGCAAGCCACAGGTACTTGGCCACAAGTACCACCTCCAGATGAAATGAAATCGATGCGCGCTTTGCGCTTCGTGCGCGCGACCGCATCACCTCCCCAAAGTCGCATCTCTGGTCTACTCCCGCGAGCCGTCGCCAAGCAATGGGCTGTTTTCGCCCAGTGGCACGTCCGCGGTGCTCTATCATCTGATCGGGCGCGGTTCTCGCCCTCGCGGTCGGCGCATTCTTCGGCTGGGCGATGGCGAGTGTTCTCTCTCGCAAAGGAATCGATCGCCGCGCTCGCGCCGGGAGGCGCGCGGCGAAGCTGAACGTCCTCGAAGCGATCACGACCGAGTAGCCCGGGCGAGAATATGGCCCGGCTCGTATTTTGGTGATCCACATCTTTAGATTTCACCAAACAGTTCGATCCGACCCCGACGCTGAATCTATGGAGCGCAGTGGCCTCGAGCCAGCCCGTCATGTTGACGGAGTTCGGCTTCCCCGACCGCAACAGCGGGACGTTAACGGGAACCTCATCGCTGCGGCGAACGCGCGCGGCTGGGGCAGGGCGGCGTTCTCGTGGGGCTCGGCGACGACTGGGCAGTGGGGTCTGATCTCGAGCGCCGGTCAAACGTTCGAGCCCGCACCTTCAGGTATCCCGATCCTCGTCGGTCTGACCAACAGCTGATCCCCGCCGCACCATCGCGTAATGGTGGTGGTCTGTCGCGGGCCACTCGTTGCGCGCGCCGTACAAGGCCGCCAGCGGCGGCGGGAATCCCTCTGGTTCCACCAGACTGAATCGGCGTCGTTCGTAGAAACCGATCATGTCTTCGTCGCAGATCAGCCACACGGGCGTTTCAGCTTGATCCAGCAGGGTGCTCGCGATGCCACGGTTGCGCGCGTCGGGCCGAACCCACACGTCGTCGATCGTGCGCGCGCCCTCGACCTCGGTGATGCGCGCGACGCCGAGCACATCGTCGCCGTCGATCGCGGCCAGCCAGGTCCCTACATCCGGCTCGATCCCCATCTGGTCTTGGCGAAGCGCAGGCATGATTGCGTCCAGCGCTGATGCGTCGACGTGCTCGATCTTCACATCACGACGCTACTGCACCACACCGGCCGAAGGGTTGCTCGTTGTGGGAGCGTCGAAAGGGGCCGGCTTCCCCTTGCGCGAATGACAATGTGCCGACGGCTTAGCTGAAGCCGGTCGCATGGATAGGTCAGGCCAAGTCCGCGCAACCGATCTTCGCCCCGCCGGGCGCGTGCACCACGACCGAAACCGCGCCAATCCCTGCCGTTCGATCCGCTGTGGCGCTGCCGTGACCTACACCATCGCTGTCCGACGTGAACGACATCCAGATCTCGTTGAAGCCATCCGCCGGTCCGTTCGGGTCGAATCGGTAGTGCCCATCAGCGTCGCCTACGGCACAAGGCGACTTATGGACGTGCGAAGGGTAGAAGACATTGCCGAGCAGTCCAGTGACATGGACGCTGACGATCGTCTTTCCGTCCGCGGTGCGGACCATCTGCGCATGTCCTGCAAGATCGCCGTATCCGGCGAGAGTTGGATCGGTAAAGGTGGACGCGAACGGATGCAGTGCTCCGCGTGTGACTCGGGCGCCGGTTGCGCTTGCGGGAGCACCGGCAACAAATGCGATGGAAAGCGAAGCGAGCGCCATTACCGTTGTGCTCAAGATCCGATCCTTCATCTCATGCCCCCGTTCGTTGCAACCACCCGCTTAGGCGGCCGTTGTTCGAGTCGGCCTGCGTCCGCGAAAGACCTCTGAGATCGCGCCGAGCATCACGGCGAGGCCCAGGATCGGTGGCCACACCCACCAGGGCGCCATCAACATCGGCGCACCGACGGCAGCGATCATCCAGTTTCCGCCGACGCGGCCGCGGTTGCGGAGCAGGACTCCACCCGTAAACAAGCCGCCGAAAACGAGTACGACCCCCAAAGCGAACACGTTTTCTTTCTTGGGCTCCCGGATGAGCTGACCGGCGCCGATCACAACTTCGAAGATCGCCAGTCCACCGGCCAGGATCGCCCACCAGGGCCAGCGCGAGCGGGAGTAGTCACTTTCGGCGGACCGGCTTCCGACACGAGACAGAAGCGCGGCGATCCCCACGATGAGTACGGTCCCACCGATGACGATGAGACTGCCGGTCAGGAAGCTTCCCGTTACGGCTCCGCCGATCGCGATCGCGACCGCGACGATGCCTGCTGCGATCCCGGTCGAACGCATGATTCCCCCCTCCGCTTGCGCGCGCGGAACTGATACGGCCGCGTCGCGAACGATGCGTGTAAATACCTTTCGCCTCGGCTCATCGCGCCGCAGCTCGGCGAACGCGATGCGCATCTCGTCTCCGTACTCTCTGCGGAAAGACTGGGGATACAGCAAAAGGACCAACGAGTACATGCGCATCGAGCCCTGATCGAGCGCGCTCATGATCCGAACTCTGGTCGCGCGCGTGCAGACCAGCGCTTCACGGCAGCGTCACTGAGAAGACGCTTGAGTCGCTGTACTTCGGCGACGGAAACGGTCTCGCCCAGCCCGGTCATCTGGTAGATACGACGCCGCTCGTCATCGTCCGGGGCCGGCTCGATCTCCTCGATAAGTCCATCGGCGAGCATCCGCTTGATCGAGCCGTAGAGCGTCCCCGGTCCCATCCGAACCGCACCGTCGCTCAGATCGTCGACGCGCCTCATGATCGCGTACCCGTGTAGCGGACCACCGGTCAGGGCCAGCAGGATGTGGAACGTTGCCGATGGCAGCGGGAGGAAATCGTCGAGGTCCGGTCTCTCGGGCATGGATCGCCTCCGTGATTAGGGCTGCTTTTATATCGGGTCTCAATATATCGAGAGTCGATATAGTTGTCAATGGGCCCTGGTCAAGGAGAACTAAAGTCAGCTCAGCTCGAGCGCCATCCCTTCGCGCGCCAGCTCCGTCGTGCCGTTGCCGTCGCCCCAGAGCTCGCGCGCGCGCACGAGCTTCGCGTCGAGCATGTCGTCGTCGTGCAGCGGATCGTGGTGGAACAGCAGCAAGCTCTTCACGGCTGCGATCTGCGCGTACGTCACGACGTGCGCGATGCTCGAATGTCCCCATCCCACGCGCGATGGATACTCGGCTTCGGTGTACTGCGAGTCGTGCATGAGCACGTCGGCTTCGCGCGCGATGTTGTACCCCGAGATCCATGCCGGCGACATCTCGCGAAGATCGCCGCCGCGCGACGGTTCGTGATCAGGGAGGTAGGCGAGCGTCTTTCCGTTCTCGGTGATGCGGTAGCCAACCGTCGGCCCGGAGTGCGAGATCGGAGCCGCAAGGATGCTCGCGCTTCCGATCTGGAACGCTGCGCTGGGAACGTCGTGGAAGATCGGCTTCGAGGGGACGTCGGAGATATGCACCGGGAACAGCGGCGGCGATAGATAGCGCGCGACGCGATCCTTCAAGCTCGTCACCGGCGACGGTGGTCCCCAGAAATGGAACTCAACCTTCGGATCCCATAGCGGACCGAAGAACCCGAGCCCTTCGAGGTGATCCAGGTGCAGGTGCGACAGCAACAGGTGGATCCGGCGCGGCTCTTCGGTCGCGAGATGCAAACCGAGCGCCCGCAAGCCCGTACCGGCATCCAGGATGATCAGATCGCCGGTCTCGGTGCGAAGCTCGACGCAGGATGTGTTGCCGCCGGTGCGAACGGTGTCCGGTCCCGGTGCCGCGAGCGAGCCGCGACACCCCCAGATGTGCGC
>Ga0070707_100006758_pt1 | contig 10623 bp, 8 predicted proteins | sample KBSK5502metaG_FD_65468 | JGI IMG/M metagenome (GOLD analysis project Ga0070707, IMG submission 65468) | Corn, switchgrass and miscanthus rhizosphere microbial communities from Kellogg Biological Station, Michigan, USA - KBS K5-50-2 metaG | ecosystem: Host-associated > Plants > Roots >... | reverse complement strand
TGCGCCATGGCAGCCTCGGCGGCGGCCCGGAAGGTGGCCATCGTGGCGGGACGGCCCGCCAGAGCAGCCTCCGCCTCGACCGAACGCCAGGGCTTGTGCGCCACCCCGCCGAACGCCACCCGGGCTGCGGTGATGGTACCCCGCTCCGTCGCGACGATGGCCGCCACGGACACCAGCGCGAAGGCGTAGGAGGCCCGGTCGCGCACCTTGCGGTAGAGCTGCCGGCCCGGCGGCGCGGGCGGCAGGACCACTCCCGTGATCATCTCGCCCGGCTTGAGGACGGTCTCGATATGCGGTGTGTCGCCCGGCAGGCGGTGGAAGTCGCCGATGGCGACGCGCCGGGCGCCCTCGTCGGCGCCGAGCAGCTCGATCTGAGCGTCGAGGACGGTGATCGCGACGGCCATGTCCGAGGGATGGACGGCGATGCAGGCGTCGCTCGCGCCCAGGATCGCGTGTGCCCGGTTAACGCCGCCGATCGCCGAGCAGCCGGAGCCGGGATCTCGCTTGTTGCAGCCCGCGGCCGTGTCGTAGAAGTAGGGGCAGCGGGTGCGCTGCAGCAGGTTGCCGCCGATCGACGCCTTGTTGCGCAGCTGGCCTGAGGCGCCGGCGACCAGCGCCTGGGAGAGGACCGGGTAGCGGGTACGCACCCGGCCGTCGGCGGCCACCTCGGAGTTGACCGCTTGGGCCCCGATCCGCAGCCCGCCGTCCGGCAGCTCCGCGAGGTCCTTCAAGGGCAGACGGCTGATGTCGACCAGATGGGTCGGCCGCTCGATCTCGAGCTTCATCAGATCGAGCAGATTGGTGCCGCCACTGATGAACTTGGCACCGGCTCTGGACACCGCAGCGACCGCGGCCCGCGGGTCGGTGGCGCGCTCGTAAGTAAAGGGCCTCATCGGCGACCTCTTTCCGCGACATCGCGAATGGCGGCGACGATGTTCGGGTAGGCGGCGCACCGACAGATGTTGCCGCTCATCCGCTCGCGGATCTCCGCGTCGGTCAACTCGACCCGCGGCGACGCCACGTCGATGGTGACATGGCTGGGCCAACCGTCCTTCACTTCGGTGAGCATGCCGACAGCCGAGCAGATCTGGCCGGGGGTGCAGTAGCCACATTGGAAGGCGTCATGCTCAACGAACGCGGCCTGCAGGGGGTGCAGGGCGCCGGGCGCGCCCAGACCTTCGATCGTCACGATCTCGTCGCCCTCGTGCATGACGGCGAGGGTCAGACACGAGTTGATGCGCCGGCCGTTGATCAGCACCGTGCAGGCCCCGCACTGCCCGTGATCGCAGCCCTTCTTGGTGCCAGTCAAGTGGAGGTGCTCGCGCAGCGCGTCGAGCAGCGCGGTACGCGGGTCCAGCTCGAGGCGCCGCACACGACCGTTGACGGTCAGCGCGATCTTCATCGTGATCCCGGCGCCCCTTGTATCGACAACGGTGGATACGCTCATTGGCAACTCACTTTCTTAATCGCGACCGTCACTGCCAATCCTTGTCGATAGACCCCAGACGGCGAAAACAACACCGGCCGAGCGAGAGCCCCTGGGGCTCGTGCTCAGCCGGTATCGCGATTCGCTCCATCCGGCGCATGGGCGATCCTCTCGTGCGCGCCGGACTTCATAGCCTCTGAGGGGCCTCCATATTAGGCCGCGTGCTCGCCGGCGCAAGAGTAGTCGGTGGTGGGCTACTCCGGCAGGACCCACGTCTCGCCGATCCGGGTCACGGCCACCCGTTGCCGCTCCGGTCCGGCCGCGGCAAGAAGCCGGGCGATCGGCTCCTCCGCCGGCTCCCGGCTCAACCGGAAGGTCGAATGGTGGACGGGAAAGACGCTGGCCGCGCCCATGTCCCGCGCCATACGCCACGCCTGCTCCGGCGAGGCGTGGTTGTAGATCCAAGGGTCGTACGCTCCGATCGGGAGAATGGCGAGGTCGATCGGGCTGCCCCGACCGATGGGGGCGAGAACGTCGGTGTCGGCGGTGTCGCCGGCGAACAGGATGGTCCGGCCCCGCTTCCGGAGCACGTACCCGCCATACCCGCGGTGCCGGTCGGTGATCATGCGCGCGCCCCAGTGCTTCACCTCGACCGACTCGATCTCGAGGTCACCCACGCGGGTCCGGCTGCCCCATGGGAGCTGGTCGACCTGCCGGAACCGGCGCACGAGGTCGCGGTTGCCAGGCTGCACGATCACCCGCACGTCCCGCGCGAGCCGCCGCAGCGTGCCAACGTCCGTGTGATCCATGTGCGCGTGCGAGAGAAGGAGAACATCGAGGGGCGGAAGATCCCGCGGTCGAAGCGCGGGCGCCACCAGCCGGCGAGGGCCGAGCTTGGCGACGCCTTGGCCCACTCCGATGCGGGTCTCCAGTGCCGGGTCGGTCAGGATCCAGGTTCCGTACAAATTGACGAGCACGGTGGCGTGGCCCAGCCACGCGAACGTGGCCCGGTCGTCCGGCCATTGCTCCGGGGTCGGGCGAAGGGGGGCAGGGGTGACCGGGCACCCATCGTGCCGCCGATCGCTCAGCGCCGCGCGCGCATAGCGCCGCGCAAACCCAAGTCTGGTCTTCAAGATTCCGGTTGTCATCGCCTTCCATCAAAGGGCGCTTGGTTAAGTTAAACCGCTTCCTGCCACCATTGGTTTCGGGATCCCTGGTCCCCGAGGACGGGTCATGCGGGTGGTGCTGCAGCGAGTATCGAGAGCGTCGGTGACGATCGCGGGGCGGGTGGCGGGAGCCATCGGCCCCGGCTTCTGCCTCCTCGTCGGCTTCGGCCACGCCGACACGCCGGCGCAGGTGGACTGGATGGCCGAGAAGATCGCAGGACTTCGACTCTTCGCCGACGCCGACGGCAAGATGAACCTTGGTCTCACGGAAGTGGGCGGGACCGTCCTTGTTGTCTCCCAATTCACGCTGTACGGGGATGCCTCGAAGGGGCGGCGGCCCTCCTTCGTGGACGCCGCCCGGCCGGAGGTGGCTGTCCCGCTCTACGAGGCGTTCGTCGGCGCGCTCCGCGCCCGCGGGCTCGGGGTCGAGACGGGAGAATTCGGGGAGATGATGGAGGTCGAGCTGGTCAACGACGGACCCGTGACCCTGATCCTCGAGCGCTCGGCGTGAGCCGGCCAGTGCTCGTGCTTGCCTCCGGCTCTCCCCGCCGCCGCCAGCTGCTCGAGATGCTCGGCATACCGATCGAGGTGCGGCCGTCCCATATCACCGAGATCCGCGCACCGGGTGAGTCCCCGCAGGCGTACACGGAGCGTCTAGCCCGGGAGAAGGCGGCCGGGGTGGCCGGCGCCCTGGTGCTCGGCGCCGACACGACGGTCGTGGTGGAAGGGGAGGTACTGGAGAAACCGACCGACGCGGCCGACGCCCTCCGGATGCTCGCCCGGCTGCAAGGGCGTACCCATGAGGTGATCACGGCGGTCGCGCTCAAGACCGCCGGCGGGATCCTGGGCGCAACCGACGTCACGGCGGTCACTTTTCGCCCCGCGGACGACGCCTTCCTGCGCGCGTACATCGCCACCGGCGAGCCGATGGACAAGGCCGGCGCCTACGGGATCCAGGGGTACGGGGCCGCGCTGGTCGAGCGGATCGACGGCGACTTCTTCGGCGTGATGGGGCTGCCGGTGAGGCTCGTGCTCGACCTGCTCGAGCGGGCCGGTTATCGCTACGACTTCCGCGGCGCCTAGCTTCTCTGGCTCCCCGGTGCGCTGGAATCCCGCTTCACCCGGTACACCTCGACGGCCCGGCTCTTCCCCCTGAGCTCCGATCCTCCCAGGTGATCCACGGCCTGCTTGCGGCCGAGCGCGGCAAGGAACGGCTCGCTCACCAGGATCTCGCCGGGGGCCGCCGTCGCCGAGAGCCGCTGGGCGACGTTCACCGCGTCGCCGATCGCGGTGTACTCGAGCCGGCGGAGGCTGCCGATGTTGCCGATGAAGACCTCGCCGCGGTTGATGCCGATGCCGATGCCGATCGCCGGCCGCCCGGCCGCGGCCCACCGGGCGTTGAGCGCGTCCACGGCCTGCTGCATGGCGACGGCGGCGTCCAGCGCGCGCCGCGGGTCGCTCTCCCGCGCCAGCGGCGTGCCCCACAAGGCCATGACCGCGTCACCGATGAACTTGTCGAGCGTCCCGCCGTGCTCGAAAATCACGTCCACCATCTCGCTGAAGTACTCGGTGAGCAGATGCGCGATCGCGTCCGGCGACATCCGCTCCGCGATCGCGCTGAAGCCCCGGATGTCAGCGAACAGGACGGTGATGGGCCGGCGCTCCCCGCCGGGACGGATCGGCGTGTTCTGGCGGACGATCTCCGCCGCGACGTTCGGGGCGAAGTAGCGCTCGAAGTTCGAGCGAACGAGCGCCTCACGCCGGGCCTGCTCGGCGTAGCGGGAGTTCCGGATCGCCACGGCGGCCAGGCCGCTGAAGGCGACCAGGAACTGCAGGTCCTCGTCGGTGAACGCGTTCTCCGCCGTGAGGTTGTCCACGTACAGGACGCCCACCGCCTCTTCGGCCGAGGCCATGAGTGGCGAGCACATGGCGCTCCGCACGTTCTGCATCCTGATGGACTGGCCCTTGAAGCGGGGATCGGAGGCAGCGTTGTGGGTGAGTACCGCCACCTGCTCTTCCAGCGCCTTCCGGGCGATCGAGCGCGGGACGTGCTCCGGGAGCTCGACGTCCGCCAGGCGGGTGCGCGACAGCCGAGGAACCAGCTCGTCGCTCGCGTCCCGTCGGAGCAGGATCGACACCCGGTCCACCCGCATCACCTCGAAAGACACGTCGGCGATGGTGTCGAGCAGACGGTCCAGATCGAACTCCCCCGACAGCTTCTGCGCGACAGACAGCAACAGCGACAGCTTGCGGGCGGCCCCGTCGCCGGCCACGGGGCCGCTGGCGGCGAGCTCGCGGACGATGGTGTCGCCGGCGGTCGCGACGGGCGCGGGGCCGACCACGGGGGGGCTCGGCGGGGGCGCGATCTCGAGCTGGTAGGAGACCTTCCCGAACGAGACCGAGTCGCCGGGCGCGAGGCGGGCGGTGGTCAGCCGCCGTCCGTTCACGTGTGTTCCGTTGGACGAGCCAAGGTCCTTGAGCGCGACCCCGTCGGGACCCGCTGTCAGCTCGGCGTGGCGGCGGGAAATGGTCGGGTCGAGGACGGTGAGATCGCTGTCCACACCGCGCCCCACCACCACGGTCCGGCCCTCGGGCAGGTCGAAATGCTGGTCGTCGTTGGCGGAGACGAGGCGATACGCGGGCATGCGGGTAAGATGGTCAGCGGCCCGGCGGTTGGGCAGGTCAGCGCCGGCGGGGGTGCGGGCCGGCCAGTTGGGCGGCCAGGGCCAGGGCGAGCAGGACCGCACGCGCCTTCGCCTCCGTCTCGCGCCACTCCGCCGCCGGGTCGGAGTCGGCCACGATCCCCGCGCCGGCCTGCACCCAGGCCCGGTCGCCGCGGATGACGCAGGTGCGGAGGGCAATCGCGGTGTCCATGGTGTGCGCGCCCCATCCCACGTAGCCGACCGCCCCGGCATAGGGCCCGCGGCGTACCGGCTCGAGCTCGTCGATGATCTGCATCGCCCGAACTTTCGGCGCGCCCGAAACCGTGCCGGCGGGGAAGCACGCCGCCAGCGCCGCCACGGCGTCGAGCTCGGACCGGAGCCGGCCCCGCACCTCGCTGACGAGGTGCATGACGTGGGAGTAGCGCTCGATGGTCATGAAGGCCGTGAGGTGCACGCTCCCGAACTCCGCGACGCGCCCGACGTCGTTCCGGCCGAGGTCCACCAGCATGAGATGCTCGGCCCGCTCCTTCGGGTCGGCCTCCAGCTCCGCGGCCAGCGCCGCGTCCCGCTCGGGGCTCTCCCCCCGCGGCCGGGTACCCGCGATGGGGCGCAGCGTGATCTCCCGGTCCTCGACCCGGACCAGGATCTCCGGGGAGCTCCCCACGATGAACACGTCGTCGCAGTGGAGATAGTAGAGATACGGCGCGGGGTTGAGCGCCCGCAGGTAGCGATAGGTCAGAAACGGGTCGGGGGCCGGGAGATCGAGCCGACGGGACAGCACGGTCTGAAAGGCGTCGCCCGCGGCGATGTACTCCTTGATGCGGCGGACGTCGTCCTGGAAGCGTTCGTCGGCATAGGGGGAGGTCGTTGCCGGCAGCGCGGCAGGAGGATCGATGGGCAGCGGGCCGACGGTCACCGGCGCCGCCAGCCGACCCAGCCAGTCCTGGATGCGCGCCTCGCCCTGAGCGAACAGCGCTGCCAGCTCAGCGTCCGAGGCGCCCGCCGGCGTCTCGACGTTGGCGATCACCGTGGCCCGGTTATACACGTTGTCCAGCACCAGCAGCGTGTCCGCCACCATCAGGAGGGCGTCGGGCAGCCCACGGTCGTCGGGCGGCGGAGACGGCAGCGATTCGATGGTGCGGACGATGTCGTAGCCGAGATAGCCGACCGCGCCCCCAGTGAAGCGCGGCAGGCCGGGCACGTGCACCGGCGGGTAGCGGCGCATCGTCTGGCCCAGGTGCTCCAGCGGGGCGACGTCGTCCGCCACGGTGCGCCAACCGCCCGTCGCGGTCCAACGCTCGCACGTCCGGTCGCGATAGCGGAAGACTTCGCGGGGGTCCGTCGCCAGGAAGGTGTAGCGGGCCCAGCGCTCGCCGCCCTCGAGCGACTCGAGGAGAAACCCGTACGGTCCGCGATGCAGCTTCGCGAAGGCGGTGACGGCGGTGTCGCCGTCGAGCACGACCTCCCGCGTCACCGGGATCATGCCGCCGCCTGTGCGGGCCCGGGCCAGAAATGCCGCCAGCCGGTCGCTCATTTCGGGGCCCCCACCACGTAACTGCCGGCCGACGCGACCGTGGCGGAGAGGTTGTCCGCTGCCGGGCGCCGGGAGCGCTCAAAGACGATCGTCTCGCCAGGGCCCAGCTTGCCGATCGCGAGCAGGCGCTCGAAGGCGACGTCGGACCCGAGCGCGGTGCGTGCCTCGGGTGGGGCCTGGAAGTGCACCGCGTACTTGAACGTGAGCGTGGCGGATTTGAGCGGCGCCGACGTTGTCAGATCGAGCCCGTAGACGCCGGGGCGGACGTGGATCGCGACGTCGACCGAATCGGCGACGGTGCTGTCGAATGCCGCCGCGGGAATCTCGAGCTCGGCGAATGTGAGGTCGTCCGGCGCCGCGTGGCGCAGCAGAATGATCCGAGGCACGCCCCGGCGGACCCGGACCGTGGTGTCGGGCACCGGCGGATCGGACACCTGGAGCAGATAGACCTGCGAGAGCCTGTAGGTCCGGGTCGGGTCGCCCGTGGAAGGCGCGGGCGGCTTCCCCGGGGTGACGGGGGCCGACGCGCAGGAGATCAGCGCGCCGGTTGTCGCGGCGGTGAGGAGCCGGGATATTCCGGAGATGAGCGATGAGAGGTAAGAGGTGAGAGGGGGGATCCGGGATTCCATGCCAAGCTCCGGTGCGCGCGTCGTCGGTCTGTCCCTCTCGCTGCTCACGTCTCACCTCTTACCGCTGTCCGCCCAGGCCTGGAACTCCCCGACCGTCCTCGCGCTGGTGCGCCGGGGCGTCGAGCGACGCCAGACGGCCCAGGCCGACCCCGCGCTTCGGAGCTACCGCACGCGGGCCCACGGGTTCGTGTTCTTCCTGGCCCAGGTCGGGGAGGGACTCGGCGGGCCGCCGCGCCTCGTGAAGGCCGACGAGTTGGACGTGGAAGTGTACTGGCAGGCCCCGAACCGGAGCAAGCAGGTCATTCTGCGCTGGCGCGACGGCGCTTTCCTGCCCACCGACATCAACTACCACCGGGATCACCTGGGCATCGTCACCAACAACTTCGGCGACCTGATCCGGATCGGCGAGGGCGACGAGGTCAAGGACGCGGTGCACCCCCTCTCCCCCGGCGGGCTCGATGCCTACGACTTCGCGCTCGGCGACTCACTCGCGATTCAGGGTCCGCTGGGTCTGGTCCGCGTGCGCGAGGTGCTGGTCCGGCCCCGCGATTACGACCGGCCGCTCGTCGTGGGGCAGCTATATCTGGACGCGGGCACCGCCGACCTCGTCCGCTTCCGCTTCAGCTTCACGCCCGCCGCGTATCTCGAGCGCAACCTGGAGGACATCAGCGTCGTGCTGGAGAACTCGCTCCGGGAAGGCCGGTTTTGGCTGCCCTATCGTCAGGAGATCGAGATCCGTCGCCGCACGACCTGGATCGACTTCCCCGCCCGCGGGATCATCCGCGGGCGCTGGGAGATCGGCGACTACGACCTCGACGCGGCGGTCCCGCCTGCCGTGCTGGCGGGGCCCGAGATCGGCGGGCTCGCGCGGGCCCAACCGGACGACGGCACCTGGCCGACTCCGCTTCGCGACGCCATCGCCGACGAGGCGGCCCCCGTGGGGCGGCAGGATCTGGAGGCCGTCCGCGTCGAGGTCGCGCGTCTGGCGGGCGCCAGGGTGCTGAGCGGGCTTCCCGCCACGCAGATCGGGGCGGGGTCCCTGAGCGACCTCGCCCACGTCAACCGGGTGCAGGGCCTCGCGCTGGGAGTGGGGGGCACGGTGCGGCTCGGGAGCAGCCGGCTCCGGCTGCGGCCGTCGGTCGCCTTCGGGACCTCGGACCAGCGGCTCACCGGGGGGCTCAGCCTGACCCGCGGGTTCGGCGCCACCGAGATCGAGCTGTTCGGCCGGCGGCGGATCCGCGACCTCAGCGACGTCGCAGTCATCTCGCCGCTACTCAACTCGTTGCTCTCCCAGGAGAACGGCGATGACTACGGGGATTACGTCCTCCTCGACCTGGCGGGCGTCGGTGTGCGGCACCGGCTGGACGAACACCTGACACTCGGGCTCGTCGCGAACATCGAGCGAAGCCGGTCGTTGGACGTGACGGCGACACCGGCGCGCGGCAGCTATCGCCCGAACCCGCCCCTCGGCGCGGGCACCTACCGGATCGCCCGGCTTAGGATGGAGCGGGCCGGGCCCGTCGCCCTGCGGGCCGGAATCGGGGGCAGCCTGGCGCTCGAGGCTGGAGACGGGCCGACGACCTTCGTGCGTGGTTCGGCGGACGCGGCCTGGCTGGTGCCGGTCGGGGGCACCGCGCTCGCCGGCAGCGTCCACGCAGGGCTTGGAAGCGACGGACTCCCCGCCTACCGCAGCTTCGTCCTCGGCGGGCGCGGTACGCTCGTCGGGGAGCCGTTCCGCGCATACGGCGGCCGCTCCTATGCGCTGGCCGAGCTCGAATGGCGCGTGAACGTACCGGCGCCCGCGATTCCGCTGGGATCGTTCGCGTCGACCGGGCGCACCATGGTGCTGGCGCCGTTCCTGGCCGCGGGCTGGGCCGACCGGTCGTACGCCGGCCTCCCATGGCAACCGACCGCCGGTGTGCGGCCGGTGGCGGGGCTCGCGGCAGAGCTCTTCATGCGCTTGCTCCGCATCGAGGCCGGAGTCGGGCTCCGCGACGGGGACTTGGGGCTCACGCTGGACGTCCACCCGGACTGGTGGGGGGTGCTCTAGCCCGCTCTACCCGTGGCCCGCCGGGCGGTCTTATCTTGCCCTTTGCGACCGGGATCCTGCCGCTCCCCGAAAACCACCCCTCGCTCGAGCCGCCGCATGCAGTTCACGGACGAATGGCTGGTCCCCACCCTGGAACCCCTGTTACCCGCGGAGGCCCTCATGGCGCTCCGCGCGGCGGAGGGCGGCCCGGTGTCGCTGTGGGAGACGGCCGTTCAACGCAGGCTCGCCACCGACGCGCAGGTGCTCTCCGCCATCGCCGGGCGGTTCCGCTTTCCCGTCGCCGACCTGACGGCGATGGACCCCAGCGTCAAAGACGCGATCCCCGAGCAGCTCGTCCGGAAGTTCAACGTCCTGCCGCTCAAGGTCACGGACGCGTACCTCGAGGTGGCGACCGCCAACCCGTTCGACCTCGACGCGGAAAAGACGCTCGCGTTCGCAACCGGGCGGGACGTGCGCCTCCAGCTTGGCTCCCCTGCCCGGATCCGCGACAAGCTGGACGAGCTGTACGGGGGCGATCATGTCGTGTCCCGGCTGCTCGAGGGGATCGGCGGCGATTTCGAGGTCAAGGAGGTCACCGAGGGCGAGGACGACGCGGTCGGAAGCGCCGAGGAAGCGAGCCAGCGGCCGATCATCCGCCTGGTGGATATGATGCTGGCCGACGCCGTGACCAGCCGGGCGAGCGACATCCACGTGGAGCCCGCCGAGGGTGGGATCGTCATCCGCTATCGCATCGACGGCGTCCTTCGCCAGGTCATGAAGATCCCGCGCACCGCGGGGATCCCCTTGATCTCCCGGGTGAAGATCATGTCGGGGCTCGACATCGCCGACCGGCTCCGGCCGCAGGACGGGCGCGCCCGCATCACGGTAAACGGCGAACCCATCGACCTCCGCGTGTCGAGCCTGCCCGCCTCCCTGGGTGAGAAAGTCGTGATCCGGATCCTCAGCTCCAAGGGGGCGATCCTCACGCTCGACGGCCTCGGGATGTTCGCGGACGAGGCGGAGCTCATCCGGGTCCTGCTCCGGCACAAGGAAGGGATCCTGCTGGTCACCGGCCCAACGGGCTCGGGGAAGACGACGACTCTCTATTCCGCGATCCGCCTCATCCAGGGCGAAGGCGTGAACATCGTCACGGTCGAGGATCCGGTGGAGTACCGG
>Ga0070707_100006757_pt1 | contig 10625 bp, 10 predicted proteins | sample KBSK5502metaG_FD_65468 | JGI IMG/M metagenome (GOLD analysis project Ga0070707, IMG submission 65468) | Corn, switchgrass and miscanthus rhizosphere microbial communities from Kellogg Biological Station, Michigan, USA - KBS K5-50-2 metaG | ecosystem: Host-associated > Plants > Roots >... | reverse complement strand
GCCAGGTGCGGCAGACGAACAGAAGGATGTGCCATCCGTCCCCGTGCTGTCGCACTTCCGCCAAAAGGCGACAGCCTCGCGCTCCGACGCGAGCAGTGCGAAGCTCCCGCTTGCCGCGGCCATGCCACGCTAGCCTGCGGCTGCGAGGCGTTCGGGCGGGCTCGGGTGTGTGAAGAGCAGCTGGTAGAGCAGGCGCGGCGGATGATCTAGACGTTCGTCCAGCGCGTGAGCACTGATGTCGCGGTTAATGAGAATGGGGAGAGGCGGCGCCCGCCAGACTGCGGCACCCGGGCGTGCGCCGCTCCCCGCCACGTGGCGCGCGCCGCGCTCACACTTCCCCGAGCGTTCCCGGTCGGGGCGCGCGCCACGTCGATCGCCAACCGGGGTCGCGTTTAGGGAATGGTCTAGCGACCCGGCATGCCTCCGTGGGCTATCACAGCCTCAATCCGCAATGCTGGCGGATTTTTTCGAGTCCAGACACGGCTGGACAAACTTCGTCATTCCGGGCGCCACGCCTCCGCCTCGACTGCCTGAACGGTGAGATGGATCGCGTCGTCCTCGAGTTCGGCGACTGTGACGAATCCGGCCCACTTCTTCCCGTCTTTCTCAACTCTGATCGCCCCGCCGATGAAACTCTCCACTCCCTCTGCTGGCAGGGCTCCAAGGTCGAGGTCGATTCTGATCGTGGTCGGTTCGTTCATGGCAAGTGAGTGTAAGGAGGTCGTCGGGCGTTCTAGGATCGGCGGGTGGCGCTAATCATCCTCGAGCCCCAAGGCCCGGACGCCGGTTTCTACCGCGAGCAGTACGAGTCCCTCGTGCATGGCCTCGAGGGCGCAGGGTATGAGGTCGTTTTTGAGCCGCGGCCTCAGACGAGATCGTTCGACCCGGCGGACGTGGGCCGCGACGTCATCATCCGTCTCATGGAACACACGGAAGACATCGCGGTCGATGCGATTCTCGCGGGCGTGCTTGTCTGGCTGCGAGGTTGGAAGATCGGACGCAAAGGCCAAGCGCGCCGCGGCGTCATTTACGGCTCTCAGGGCGAGACTCTGCGGGAGTTCGATCTACCAGGCGACGACTGAACTCAGCGCGAAACGCCGAAACGCCGAGTCAGGACCAGCCTTGCCACGCTCAGCCCTTCGGCCGGGGTGCGTAGGCCTGGGATGTCGCGTTTTGGAAACGCGACAAGAACTGCCGGTTCCCTCCAACGGCTCGACTCCGAGGTGCGACGAGCGCGGCGAGAATCACGCCGGCTAACAGGAGCTGCAGGTCTGCCGGGAAGCGCCCCGAGCGGTGCCAGCCTCGGCGGCCGTGGAAGAGCTTGCTACCGCCGGGGCACAAGAACGGGAGGACGTGCTTGAGGTCGGGTGCGGAGCTCGCCCCGGCGCCGAGCATCGCCGGATCGAGCGGGCCGCGGCGCACGGCGATCCTGTGGCCGCAGCGGTAGCCAGCTCTGGCTGTCGTAGATGAGCCGAACGGCGCGGGCGAGGTCGAACGTACGCATCCACAGGGTCGGACGGCCCTCTCAGCACTGCGATGAACGCACGCTCGAGACCAACCTTAGGTTCGCGCTGAATTGCCCCGCCGCGCTGGTGTGGCGTTGATCCGCGTCGGCCAGCACCCTGCCCTCGCTGCGCGCCCTCGAGTGCGTCCCCCAAGGGACAAGCTGCCGGCCGCCGCAGCCACTTGTTTAAGACCGGTCGGGAGCGTACCCTACCCGGTAGCACCGACGATCTGCGCATGCTCGGCCGTGCGGCCGGCTCGATCGCGTTGCGAGAACTCGCCGGACCTGCTTCCGCCTCCATGCAGGAGTTTGAAGATTGGTGGGAACAAAGAGGGAAAAGCGAGAGCGGGAGCGGCAAGCCGCGCTGAATCAGGCTCTGCGCCGGGAGGTCAACGAACGGCGCACTCAAGGCGGCGAAGACGCCGAGGTCGTCCGATTTGTCTGTGAATGCTCGGACCCCGCTTGTGAGGAACTTGTTTCGCTCACGATCGACGAGTACGAGTTCATTCGCCGCATCCCGATCCGCCTTGTCGTCAGACCGGGCCACGTGCGCCACGAGAGCGAGCACGTGTTGATGGAGGAACCGGGACGCTTCCTTGTCGTCGAAAAGTTCGGGCCTGCCGGGGAAGTGGTTGCGCATCTCGATCCCCGCGGCCCGACGCGCAGACTAACCCGCCGCTAAACGATCCGGCCGCAGCCGTCAGAGGCATTCCGCCGCCATGGTGATCACAAGCACGGCGGGATCAGCGCCAGATCACGGAGCGTGTCGCAGTCCCGCCAAAACGCGACAGCGACGCACTTCGAGCTCGAGCTGAGGCTGCACCCGGCGGCTTTCAGGCTGGCGTCTGGGCTACGGCGGCAGCGAGCAGTCGCGCCGCCTCAGCCGCGAGCGGGCGCGCCTCGAGGCGTTCGAACACGGCTCGTGCCTCGGAGAGTGGGCGGGCGGCCTCACCACCGCGCTCGAGTTCGACCAGACATCGGCCGCCGAGTAGCAGCGTGTGTGCGCGCTCGACTCGGCACCCCTGCACCTCCCAAGCGCGGACGACTTCGGCGAACTCGGCGGCCGGCTCCTCGAGCCGTTCCCGTGCTTCCGCGATGACGAGACGTGCCGTTGCGAGCGCCGCGCGGCTTCTCGCCGTATCGGCGACCAGACCTCTGGTCAGCGCTTCCGCGCGATCGGCGCCGGACTCGGCGGCGCATACGCGTACGGCTTCCGCAAGGAACTGTGATCGGAACGCAGGACGAACCCGAGTCGCGTTCTCGTACTCGCGCACGAACGCGAGCGCAGCCTCGCGGTCACCGCGGACGTGCTCGATGAAGGCGGCAGCCACAGCCGCGGGCACTACCACCTGCGGATCGGCGATCTCGCGCGCGCGATCCATGAAGTCGTCGACGAGCGCGGCCGCGGCCTCGGTATCCCCGCGCGTCGCGAGGACGTGCGCCTTGAACGGCAGCGCCATGGCAGTTGTGTAACTGCGGCCGTGAGCCTGATCCCAGGCCACCAGCTCCTCGGCGACATCGAGCAGCTCGTCCCATTCGCCGAGGTCGAACAGCGTCCAGACCGTATGCGCCTTCCCCCAGAGCACCCACCCGACGAGGCCACGCCGCTCGCCGATCTCGATCCCGGCTCTGAAGATCTCGTGCGCGGCTGCAGAGCCGTCGACGTAGAGGACAAACGAGCCGAGGTTGTTGTGGGAGCGGACGATCTCGTGACCAACGCCGATCTCGCGCGCCCGCCGTCTCGCCTCGTACAGGTCGTCCAGGCCGCCCCAGTCGCCGAGACCGCAGCGCGAGCTGCCGCGCGTCTGGAGCGCGAGCACGATCTGCTCGTCCATCTCGAGCTTGTTCGCGAGGGCGAGGGTCTTCTCGGAGAAGGCGAGGCACTCGTCGTTGTTCCCGGCCAGCATGTGGTCACGCGCGAGCTGCCCGTACGCCCGCACGAGCTCAGGCCCCGGCGCCTCGCGCTCCAGCATCTCGACGGCCTCGTGCAGGAGGTCCCACGCGCGCCGTGTCTCGCCGCGAAACTTCAGCGCAGTCGCGACGCGCACCATCGCCTCGCCTTCCCCGAGCGGGTTGCCCCGTGCGCGTGAGGCGTCGATCGCCTCGTTGCAGTAGCGCTCGGCCTCCGTCAGACGGCCGCCGAGCCACGCAGCGTCCGCCGCCTTTCCGAGGATCCGGGCGCGCTCGGGATGTCCGGGGGCGACGTGCTCGAGCGCCTGCCGGTAGTACTCCTCGGCACGGCGCACGTCGAGGGGGAATCCGCGGTCGCCGGCCATCACGAGGAAGCGCCCGGTCGGCTCCTCGAGCTCGCGCGCCTGCGCATCATCGCCGGCCGCACGCGCCAGCTCGAGCGCCTGGCGGTAATGGTGGGCGAGGAACTCCGCGTGGTCCGTGACGCGCTCTGTCGAGATCCGCTCGATCCATGCGGCAGCAGACCGGTGGTGGCCCGCGCGCGCGGCCCGGGGGATCTGGTTGTACGCAACGTCGCGAACGAGCGCGTGCCAGAAGGTGTACTCCTCCTGATTCTGGACCGACGAACTGCGCACCGGGCGGACGAACTCTCGGCGCGCGAGCTCGTGCAGGCCCTCGCGCACCGCCTGGTCGTCGGCGTCGAGCATGGACGCGACGGCCCCGGTCCAGAAGGTTCGCCCGATGACGGCCGCACTCTGGATGAGCACCTTACGCGCCGGGCTCAGCGTGTCCAGACGCGCCGCGATCAACCCCTGAACCGTCTCGGGAACCGGGATCTCTCCTTCCGGCGCGACGGCGGCGACGGGCTCGCGCCGCCCGAGGAACCCACGGTCGAGCAGCATACGGACGAACTCTTCCGCGTAGAGCGGATTGCCACCGGCGCGCTCGAGCAGGACCGCACGCGTATCCGCCGGCAGCGCCGCTTGCGAGGACAGGGTGTCGACGAGCTCCGCGGTCTCCGCGTCTGTCAGCGGCGAAAGCGTGAGCATCGACGCGTTCCGCTTGCCGCTCCCCCAATCGAGATCGCGCTCGTAGAGCTCGGGCCGCGCGGTGCAGACGACGAGAAGCGGGACGCCGCTACCCCACTCGACCAGATGGTCCAAGAACGCCAGCAGCGCGGCGTCCGCCCAGTGGACGTCCTCGACGACCAGCACGAATGGCGTCCGCGCCGCGATCGCCTCGAGGAAGCGCCGCCACGCCGTGAACGACTCCTCCCGATCCGCCGCCTGCGCCCCCTCCGCTCCGACGAGGACGCCGAGCCGCGCGACGAACCACGACCGGTCGTCGCCGTCGTCGACGACGTCGGCGACCGCTGCCGCCAGCTTCTTCGCGACCTCCTCCGGGCTGTCGGACTCGAGGATCCCGGAGTGCGACTTCACGATCTCGCCCAGCGCCCAGAACGTCACGCCTTCTCCGTAGGGGACGCAGCGGCCTCGGCGCCACATAACGTCGTCGCCGCTCACGGAAAGCGTGCGACGCAACTCGGCAACGAGCCGGCTCTTTCCGACCCCTGCCTCTCCCGCAACCGTCACGAGCTGCACCGACTTCTCGCGCAGTGTCCGCGCGAATGTCTGTGTCAGCAGCGCGAGGTCCTGCTCGCGACCGATGAACGGCACGCGGTGTGGCGGCTCGACGGGCCGGAGTCGCAGCGCCGTCGCGCGCCAGGCAGCAACCGGCTCCGCCTTCCCTTTCAGCGTCGCCGGTTCGAGCTCCTCGTACTCCACTCGCTCGCGCGTCGCGCGGTACGTTGTTTCGCCCACAACCACCGTGCCGACCGGCGCCGCCTGCTGCAGACGCGCAGCCGTGTTGACGACATCTCCGGTGACGATGATGTCGCCCTCTTCGGCGCGCGCGCTGAGGTCGACGATCACCTCGCCCGTGTTCACGCCGACGCGGAGCGCGAGCGGGAAATCGGAGCGCCGGGAGTTGAGCTCTTCGATCGCAGAGAGGATGCGAAGCGCCGCGGTAACGGCGCGCTCGGGATCATCCTCGTGCGCGACCGGCACTCCGAATAAAGCCATCACGGCGTCGCCGATGAACTTCTCGACCGTGCCGCCGAGATGTTCGAGCTCCGCCCGGACGCGCTCCAGGTACGGCGCCAGAGACGCCCGGACGTCCTCGGGATCCATCTTCTCGGCTCGCTGCGTGAACCCAACGAGGTCGGCGAAGAGCACGGTGACCACCTTTCGCTCCTCGCGTCGGGAGGCGCCGGCCTCGAGCGGGGCTCCACACGCAAAACAGAATTGCGCGACCGCCGGGTTGTCCTGGCCGCAACGGTGGCAAATCGCCATAGGCTGAAGCGTACGGCCGGGGCCGCTGAGCTTCTAGGGCGAGCCTGGACTCAGGCGGCAGGCCGGAAGCGGCCCCGTCCCTCCGCCGCCGATCGACTGCGGTCGCCCCTTTCTTGGAAGCGTGACCGAGTGGGTCACTGTCGCTTTTTGGCGGAAGAGCGACAGGACACTCCGTGGCGAGTAGGAGCCGCCCAGAACAGGTTGGTTGACGTTTGCTCGTTCCGGTGGGAGAGTCGCAGCGGTCACAAACGGGAGGGAAGAGCGATGGCTTACTCGATCAGGTGTGCCGATGCCGGGGTGGACTGCCCGGGCTCGTTCACGACGGAGACGAAGGAAGAGCTCATGAAGCACGTCGAACTGCACGCGAACGAGGCCCATCCGGACCTCGACCTTCAGCCCGATCAGGTCGAGGCGCTCGTCAAGACCTCAGCCTAGGCAGCGCGCCGCAACGAGCGCACGACGACGCTGCCATCCCGCGAGCTGAATCCGCTCGAGAGAGCGGGCTCAGGGCCCGTGTCGTCTTTCGGCTCATCCTCGACAAAAGCAGCAGAGCCGGCTTTCCCTCCGGCGACAGGACGAAGCGCGAGGCGCCTGAGGTCGCGTCGGCCACTAGTTGTCAAAGGATTTTGTTTAGGTCGTCCTCGTGGCGGCTTCGACGTAGCTCCTCGTCCCGAACGTTGACGCGAACCCTCCTTGCCCGAAGCCCTCTCTAGCTCGCCTTCTCGATCACACTCCTCATCTCGCCGGCGTTGAACGCGCGTAGGGTCGTCGTCCGGATGTTCCCCTGCCCGGCAACCGAGAGCAGGGCAGCCGTCGCGGTCTCGTCGTCCGGTGCCTCAACGATCCCGACGAGGTCGTAAGGCCCAACTGTCCAGTAGATGTCTTTGAACGAGACGCCGCCCTGGCCCATCGCCTCCTGCGCCGCCTCGTATCGATCAACGCTGTCCTTGAAGTTCTTCACCCCCTGATCCGTCCAGTTGATCAACGTGACATAGCTGGGCATCGCTCCTCCCTTCGAAGATGAGCCGATTCAACTCTCCCGGCCGCTCCCGGTCAATCCGATAAGAGCAAACGTTCACGCGCCGATCCGCGGCCGCGACCAGTGAGGAAAGCCGTAGCGCCGACTGCGCGCGCGCTCGTCCTGTCGCCGGGGCGAGCCCGAGCGCTGGTTGTCGCGTGAAAGCCGAGGTGCGACAGAGGCGCGCGTCGGGCCGAGGTCGCTGTCGCGTTTCCAACAACCCGCGACAGGGCCCCGGCCCGCGGAGCACCAGCAGAGATTCGGGCAGCTCGACGCGGTTGCTCGACCTGCAGGCGTATCCCGGAGAGATAATCAAGATGCGACAACTCTGGCTGGGTTGGAGGAGCCATCACCAAGGGTGGACGAGAACCGGATAGGCCGCTCCGGGTCCTGGTGCTCTCCGCTGCGGTCGGCCTCGGGCACGAGTCCGCGGCGAAGGCGCTCGCGGCGGATCTCTCGCGCGAGGTCAGGGGCGTCCAGGTCGTCGTCCGCGACGCGCTGCCGCTCTTCGGCTGGCTGCTCACGCGGATCCTGCGCGACCTCTACCGCTGGCAGCTGCGCCGGGCGCCGTGGGCGTACGGCCTCGCGTATTGGCTGATGACGCGCGTCCGGCCGGCGCGCGAAGTCGGCTCCGCCTGCCTCGTGCTCGCCGGCTCGCGCCGCTTCCTCAGGCTCGTCGCCACCGAGCGGCCGGACGTTGTCGTCTCCACGTACCCCGCGGCGACGCTCGTGCTCGGCCACCTCCGCCGCCGGAGGCGGATCGCGACGGTGTGCGCGACGATCACCGACCTCGCCGGCCTCGTCTACTGGGCCCACCCCGGGGTCGACGTCCACCTCGTGATGCACGAGGCCTGCGTGGCGGAGATCGAGCGCGCAGCCGGCCGGGGCAGCGCCCGCCGCGTGCGCCCGCTCGTGGCGCCCGCCTTCTTCGAGGCTCGCTCCCGGAGCGAGGCGCGCCGGAAGTTCGGCCTGCCGGCGGACAAGAGGATCGTGGTCGTTTCTGGCGGCGGCTGGGGCGTCGGTGACCTCGAGGGCGCCGTCGAGGCGGCGCTCGCCGTGCCCGGCGCGAGCGTCGCGGTCTTGGCGGGCCGGAACGAGCCGACCCGGTGGCGGCTTGAGTCGCGCTTCGCCGGCGCAGAGCGCGTCGTCGTGATTGGCTTCACCGACCAGATGGCCGATCTCCTGGCCGCCGCAGACGCGATCGTCCACACGACCGGCGGCGTGACGTGCCTCGAGGCGCTCGTCGCCGGCTGCCCGCTCGTCGTCTACGGCGAGCCGCCCGGCCACGCGCGCGCGAACGACCCCTTCCTCAGCTCGCGGGGCCTCGCCGCGTCGGCGCGGACGCCAGCCGAGCTCCAGCAGGTCCTCGAGCGCGTGCTCGCCGGGGCTCGGGCGCCCGGCCCCCGGCTAACCCCCGCACCGAGCGCCGCGGCTGTCGTCGCGAGCGCCCGCGCGCGTGTCGAGCTGCTGCCTCGCTGGCGGCAAGCGCTCCCGCGGGCCGGCGTGGCGCTGGCGGCGGTTCTGTCGCTCGCCGGCTGGACGTTCGCGTCGGACGACCCGTACACGGCGATTGCCGCGACTTTCGGTTTCCGCCCGTTGGCGGCGGTGCGTACGCAGCGCCCGGAGGTCGCGCTCGTCCTACGCGTGCGGACAGCGCTCATCCCGGCGCTCGCGCGGCAGCTCCGGGGGTACCACGCCCAGGCCTCGTTCGCGGTCTCGCAGAGCCCGGGCAGGCGGACGCGGGCCGCCGTGGCCGCGGCGGGCGATGAGCTGACACCGGAGCTCAGCGGGGGTGATCCAACGGACTGGCTCGCCGCGAAGCGGCGGCTCAGGCGCAGCGCCCGCAGCCTCCACCTCGACAGCCGCTTCCGCTACCTCGCGCCGCCCTCGGGGCTGGCGCTCGGGGAGTACCTGCTCGTGCGCGCCGACGGAGGCCTGCCGGTTGTGGGGGCGGTCCGCCTTCGCGCCGGGCAGGCGATCGCTCAAGGCTCGCTTCGGCCGGGCGAGGTGATCGTGCTGACGCTGGACGCCTCGCCGGTGCGCACTGGGTGGACGCTCGGCAGGGTGCTCGACGAGGTCGAGGCCGACGGGCTCTCCGCAAATTCGCTCTCCGGGGTTCTTGCGGACGCCTCGAGGAGGCCCTCGAGCGCGGGAGAACGGTCAAGCACGACCGTCCCAGCGACGACGGCGGCGAGCGAGGCGACCAGGACGGCCGCCGTCGGCGGGGCCGACGGCCAGTGCTCGCCCACGAGCAGCGGCGCGAGCAGCACCGGCACGAGTGTCTCCACAGCGAAGACGACCGGTGCCACCTGCGTCACAGGGCGGTGCTGCAGCGCGCTCATCTCGCTGAGCACGCCGACGCCGGCCGCGATTCCTGTCAGACCGAGCCAGAGCAGGAGCGACGGCCAGGCCCCCTGCGAGAGCGCGTCCGAGAACAGCTTCGTCGCGATGCTGCTCCAGGCAAATGCAAGGCCGGCGGCCCATGCGCCGATGAGGCCGTCACCCCGTCGGGTGGCGGTCACGAGGTACGGCACGAACGCGAGTGCAGCGAGGGCAGCCAGCGCCGGCACAAGCAGCTCGGGTCTCGCGTGAGCGTCGGTGCGCGCAGGGGCCGCGAAGGCGAGCCCCGCAACGCCGGCGAGGATCGCGGCGACGGCGCTGACCTCGCGCCGCCCGACCGGCTCGTCGAGAAGCCGGCCGCCGGCCGCGAGCAAGAGGATCAGCCCGAGCCCGAGCGCCGGCTGCACGAGTGTCAGCGGGGCGAGCAGGAGCGCAACGGCCTGGAGCGGCCAGCCGAGCGTACCGACGAATGCGGCTGCGGTCCAGCGTGGCCTGCGCATCAAGCGGGTGAGCAGCGAGAGCCGGAACGAGTGCTCGAGCCGTACGACGCGCGCCTCAAGCGCCTGCAGCGCAACCTCCAGGCAGTAGAGCGCAGAGGCGGCCGCCGCGCAGAGGACGCCGAGCAGGAGCGACACGGTTGATCGTTCGGGACGATAGCCGCCTCGGCCTGCCGGCTGCGCTTGCGCTACTCGCTGGCGCGCATGCCCTCCCGGCGGCGGCAATGGTCTGGCCGCCGCTGCGGAGGCCGTTCGGAATCCAGGACCGAATCGACGCCGCGGAGGGGGTCGCGCTTACCTTCGACGACGGGCCGCACCCACAGGGGACGCCGGCGGTGCTCGAGCTCCTCGCCGCGGCCGGCGCGAGGGGGACGTTCTTCCTCGTCGGGGAGCAGGTCCAGCGGCGGCCGGGGCTCGCGGCCGAGATCGCCGCGGCCGGCCACGAGATCGGTCTCCACTGCCACCGTCACCGCAACCTGCTGCGGCTCACGGCGGCGCAGATCCGCGCCGACCTCGAGCGGGCCGAGACGGTGATCGCCGAGGCGACCGGGCGCGCCCCTCGCCTCTACCGCGCCCCGTACGGCCTCTTCAGCGGCGCGAGTCTCGTCCTCGCCCGCCGCCGCGGCTGGCGGCCGCTCCTGTGGACCCGCTGGGGACGCGACTGGGAGAAGCGGAGCACGCCCGTCTCGATCGCGGCGCACGTGACCCGCTGGGTGCGCGCGGGCGACATCCTCCTTCTCCACGACGCCGACTTCTACAGCGCCCCCGGGTCGTGGCGAACGACAGCGGCGGCGCTGCCGCTCGTGCTCGAGGAGCTCGAGCGTCGGGGCCTCGCGCCGGTCGCGATCGACTGAGCCGCTCGTCGATCGGGGAGGGCTTGCGCTATTGGCCGCGCTGTGTGCCCTCTCGCTGGTGGCGCTCGCGCCGGCGGCAAGCGCGAGCACGGCCTATAGCTTCAACCTGCATATGCCGAACACGGCCGTGAATCCTGGCAACGGCGACAT
>Ga0070707_100006755_pt1 | contig 10626 bp, 9 predicted proteins | sample KBSK5502metaG_FD_65468 | JGI IMG/M metagenome (GOLD analysis project Ga0070707, IMG submission 65468) | Corn, switchgrass and miscanthus rhizosphere microbial communities from Kellogg Biological Station, Michigan, USA - KBS K5-50-2 metaG | ecosystem: Host-associated > Plants > Roots >... | reverse complement strand
TATCCAACGGATCAGGAGAAGCTCGACGAACAGGAGCGTTGCGCTGGTGAGGAACAGCCGTACCCGATCGCCCGCGAGAGCCGAGACTGGCCGCAGAATTGGCCGCAGGAGGGCCTCGCGAACGCGCAACATCCAGGGCGGACGCTACCACGCCGGCCGCTTCGCCTGCCGCCCCGGCACGCAGCCTCCACGGTTCAACCGTCAGGGTGTCCCGACCATCGCTTGTAGCCGACGTTCGTCAGCCGGATGGCCGGCGGAGAGGGCACGGCTGGGCGGGAGCAGGGCATAGATACGCGCCCGTGCTTTAGTCGAGAAGCCGTCGACGCAACAGGGGCAGCGGCAGCGAGCCGTGGTTCAGGCACGCCTCGAGGTGCTCGCGGTAGACGAAGCCGGGCGTCTCTCCATACCCGCCGACAACCCGCGGACGCGGCACCGCGTTTTTGCCGCGCGAGTCGCCGGAGGCGGCCGCCCGTCTTCGTCGGACCTCGTCCTCGAGGTCCCAGAACTCGAGAGAACCCACGAAATAGGTCGACAGCTGGGTCGACGTGAGGCGCGCGCGGTCGAACTTCGCGCGGGCCTCGGCCTCCTCCTGGAAGCCGCCGTCGACCATCAGCGCGACGGCCTCGGCCTCGGTCATCGCGCCGGCGTGGATCCCGACGTCGATCAGGGCGTTGGTGATCGACCGGAGGTAGAACTTCCAGTGGGTCAGGAGGAGCGCCGGGTCGTCCGCCCCGTAGCCCGCGTCCATCATCACCTGGGTCACATACACGGCCCAACCCTCGGCGTAGACGCCGCTCCAGAAGATCGTCCGGACGATCGACGGCGAGCGATTGGCGTACACGCCCTGGAGGTAGTGGCCGGGCACCGCCTCGTGGATCGTCAGGAGACGGAGCATCCGGTCGTTGTCCTCGCGGAGGTGCGATTCGACCCGCTCGGGCGTCGCGTCATCGTCGACCGGGGTGATGAGGAACATGGCCTTCTGGCCGAGATCCAGCGGGCCAGGCGAGCTGAGCATCGCCCCGCCGGAGGCCCGCAGGAAGAGCGGCGTCCAGCTGATCTCGAGCGGCTCGTCTGACAAGCCGACCAGGTCGCGGTCGCGGCAGAACGTTTCGATCCGCTCGAGCTCCGTCCGGCAGAAGTCGATCAGCTCGGTCGGGCCCGGATGCTCCGTCGCGATCGCGCCGAGGACCGCCCGGACGAGCTCGTCGTCCGCGGCGCGGATCGAGCCGGGATCCGATCCGAGCCAGTGCGGCGCGATCTCACGCGCGAGCCGGATCATCTCCGCGCGCACCGTGCCGTACTCGCGCTCGGCGCGTTCACGGATGCGCTCCGGCGTCATCCCCGGGTCGCGCATCGTGTGGGCCATCCGGGCGGCGAACAGCTCCGGTCCCAGGCGACCCTCGCCGACCGACGCAGGCACGAGGTTGTCGCGAAGATGGGTCTCGAACCCGGCGAGCGCATCGCCCGCGGTCTGGCGAGCGATCCGCAGCCGGGGCAGGACGGCTCCCGCCGGGGGGTCGCCGGCCGCCGCTGCCGACTCGCCGGCTTCGATCGCCTCGTCCACGATCGAGATGAGGCCCGGCCATTGCTCGAGCGCCTTCTCGGCGTGGAGGCGATCGACCGGCCGGCCGGCGATCCCGACCAGCACCTCGCGCGCGGCCGCGAGGACCGCCGGGATGCCTTCCGCGCGCGCCGCAAGCGATGTCAGCCGTTCACCGAGTGGCGCGAACTCGCGCGCCAGCAGGTCGAACAGGCCCTCGCCGATGGCGTAGACCCACCACATCGGGCTCCACGCGTCCTCGCGCAGCTCGCGGTCGCCGAAGGCCAGGGAGGCCAGCTCCCCGAGGACGACGTCGCGGTCGATCCGTTCGTCGCCGCTGAGCTCGTCGTCATCGAACGCCCCGAAGGCCGCCGACCACTCGGCGGCGAACGCGAGGCGGCGCTCGCGACCGGCGGCCGACAGGTCCGGCCAGCTCGAATCGTGGGCGTGGTTCCCGACCCGCGTCGCGAACAGCGGATCGAGCGCGAACATGGCGTCGAGGAACGCGTCGACGCGGTCGCTGAAGGCCGTCACGAGCGTCGAGTCTAGCGGCCGACCAGCCGGTCAGCCCGTAGGCCGATCAACCGCCGGATCGCAGCGGCTACCATCGATCGATGGCGCTCGCACCCGAACGAGTCGAACCCGTCACGCTGGCCGGCCGGATCGTCCGGCTGGAGCCGCTGAAGCTGGAGCACGTCCCGCGGCTGGCGGAGGTCGGGCTCGATCCGGTGATCTGGCAATGGACGATCGCTCGGCCCACCACCGAGGCGGACCTGCGCGACTGGGCCGAGACGACGATCCGAGCGCGCGACGCCGGAGCGGAGCTGCCGTTCGTGACCCTCGAGGCGGCAACCGGCCGGCCGATTGGTAGCAGCCGCTATCTCAACATCGTCCTCGAGCATCGCCGCCTCGAGATCGGCTGGACCTGGGTCGCGCCTCCCTGGCAGCGGACCGGCGCCAACCGCGAGGCCAAGCTGCTGATGTTGACCCACGCGTTCGAGACGCTCGGCTGCCGCCGCGTCGAGTTCAAGACCGACTCACTGAACACGCCGTCGCGGACCGCGCTGCTCGGCATCGGGGCGACGTTCGAAGGGATCTTCCGGAACCACATGGTCATGCCCGATGGGCGGATGCGGCACTCCGCCTACTACAGCGTCATCGAAGACGAATGGCAGGCGGTCAAAGCCGGGCTGGAGCGCTCTCTCGCCCGCTTAGGCGTGCGATGATCCGCGCGCCGGATCGGATCGGCCGGCCCGCCGCCCAAGGCTTCGGAGGGACCCGATGGTCGAGCTCATCGTCCGCATCCTGATCAACGCCGCCGCTCTGTTCGTGGCGGTCAAGGTGCTGCCCAGCAACCTCCTGTCGTTCAACTGGGGCAACGACTGGTGGAAGCTGCTCCTCGTCGCCCTCGTCTTCGCCCTCGTCAACAGCTACATCAAGCCGATCGTGAAGGCGCTGTCGATGCCGATCGGGCTGCTCACGCTCGGGCTGATCGCCTTCGTGATCAACGCGGCGATGCTGCTCCTGACCGCGGCGGTCTCCGGGCAGCTCAAGCTCGGCTTCAAGGTCGGTGACTTCCCGCCGACGATCAACTCCGACGCGATCGTCGGGGCGATCCTGGGCGCGATCATCATCAGCGTCGTCTCGACGCTCGCGAGCATCGCCCTGAGCCCGCGGAAGATCCTCTAGCGCCATGGCCGACCGGCCGGCGCGGCGGCGCCGACCGAGGGGCGGAGCCCCACCGGTCGAACCCCCCGACCGCCTCCCCGCGATCGCCGCTTCCCTGCGGGCCGCCGCGAACCGGTTCGGGACTCCCGTCTACCTGACCGACGAGGCGGCGGTCACCGCCGCCGCGGAGGAGTTGCGGGCGGCGTTCCCGGATCCGTGGATCCGGCAGTACTCGCTGAAGGCCAACGACGTCGCCGCCGTGGTCGCCCTCGCCACGGGACCGGCGCACGGGCTCGGCGCGAACGTCGTCTCGCGTGGCGAGTGGGCGATCGCCCGACGCGCCGGCGTGGCGAACCCGCGGATCACGTTCGAGGGCGTGGGCAAGACCGATGCGGACCTGGCGGCGGCGGTCCGGTCGGCCGGCGGGGGCGATCCGATCGGGTGGCTGGCCATCGAGTCGAGCGACGAGGCCGCGGTGCTCGTCGCACGGGCGCGCCGCGCCGGGCTGGGGCGCGGGCCGGGCCGGCGGCGGACGCTCGACGTCCTGTTCCGGTTGAACCCGGATGTCGCCCCGGAAACGCACGCCGGTTTGGCGGTCGGGCGGGGCGGGGCGAAGTTCGGCATGACCGAGACCGAGCTGAGCGCGACCGTCGAGATGGTCGTCGCCGCGAGCGCGGGGCTGCGACCTCGGGGGGTCCAGGTCCACGTCGGATCGCAGCTCGGCGCGGTCGACGCCTGGCGGGACGCGATCCGTCGCGGGCTGGCCGTCCTCGGCCTGATCCGCGGCGGGGTGCCGGCGTTCGACACGCTCGACGTCGGCGGCGGCTTCGCCGTGCCGCCGATCGGCGAGACCGGGCCGCGGCCGGCCAGGTTCGCCCGCGAGATTCCGAAGCTCCTCGAGGCGATCCCGGTGGATCGACGGCCCCAGCGGTTCGCGATCGAGCCGGGCCGGTTCGTCGTCGCCCGAGCGGGTTGGCTCGTGGGCCGCGTCCTCCACGTCCGCGATCGCGGCGGGCGCCAGGTCGTGCTCGACACCGGGATGACCGAGCTGATCCGGCCGGCCCTCTACGGCGGTCGCCACCCGATCGTCGCCCTGACCTCGCTGGGGCGGCCGGTCGGAGTTGAAGCGTCCGAGGCCTCGTCCCAGGAGGCCGATATCTCGGCCGTCCACGGCCCGATCTGCGAGTCGACCGACGAGCTCGACGAGCACCGCCTGCCGCCGCTGCGGCGCGGCGACCTCGTCGCGATCCGCGACGCCGGGGCGTACGCGGCGAGCCTGTCCTCGACCTATAACGGCCGGCCGCGGCCGCCGCAGGTGATCCTGATGTCGTCGGGCGAGCTCGTCCTCGCCAGACGGCGGGGCACGACGGCGGGGCTTGGCTGATCGAGGAGCTCGGAGATCTTTGCGGACCGCGCGGCGGGCGGGAGGCCGTGCAGGCGACCGAAGAAGTCGAGGTTCTCCTCGGCGCTGAGCCGCTCGTACAGGGATGGGGTTTCGGTCAGCAGGCCGATGCGGCGGCGGATCTCCTGTGGATCGGCCAGGACGTCGATCCCGTCGAGCCAGGCGTTGCCGGCCGACGGGCCGATCATCGCCGTCAGCAGGCTAACGGTTGTCGTCTTGCCGGCACCGTTCGGGCCGAGCAGGGCGAAGACCTCACCGGGAGCGAGCTCGAGGTCGAGGTCGCGGATCGCCCAGACGTCGCCGAATCGGCGACCGAGCCCGACCGCTCGGACCATCGATCCGGCGGCGGGCGCGACGGCGCCCGCCGCGGATATAGCGAGTGCGGTCATCCGACGGTGCCTGAGCTCCTGTCTGCGATCGAGGACGAGCATGCACGATCTGCAGCAAAGCGTGGCGTGCCAGCGCGCCCGCGAATCGTGTCGGACGGCCGGTCCACGGTCGGTCGTTCGTCGCGTACCCTGCGGGTCGTGGCCCCGTCATCCACGTCCGTCACGCGCCACAACAAGCGTCCCAGGCACCCCGCACGACCCGTGCCGGTGCTCCTGGGCGTCGTCGGCGGGCTCTGCCTTGTCGCCGCCTTCGCGACCGGCACCGCAGCTGGAGGCCCGCCGTTTCCCGACCCGACGGCGGGCGTCCACGTCTACGACACCGCCGGGATCTTCTCGCCTCCGGCGATCTCGCTCGCCGAGACCCAGATCAGGACGATCGAGGCGCGCAGCCGCGCCCAGATCGTCGTCTACTCCCAGCTCGTCGAGGACGGCCGTTCGACCGACGAGGCCGCCAGAGATGCGGAGGCGCTCGGGACGCAGTGGGGCGTCGGCCGGAAGGGCTTCGACGACGGGTTGGTGATCCTGTTCGACATGTATCCGAGCGGAGCGCACGGCCAGGTGATCCTCGACGCCGGGTCGGGCTTCCGAGCGTCGATCATGGACAACGCCGAGAAACAGCGCGTCTTCGACCAGGACATGCTGCCCAGGCTCAGGACGCAGGACTTCGACGGCGCGCTCCTCGCCGCGATCGATCGGGTCGACGCGGCAGCCACGCCGGAGCGCGCCGCCGCGCTCGAGCGCGGCCGCCAGATCGACGCCGTCGCCGGACTCCTGATCGCGCCGCTCATCTTGGTGATGTTGATCGCCTGGTCCGGCTTGTCCTGGATCCGCTTCGGCCGCGACCCGGTTTATCTCGACGACCCGTCCGTCCACATGGCCGGGCCGCCCGAGGGCCTGACCCCGGCCGCCGCCGCCTTCGTGCTGGCGGGTGGACCCAACCGCCTGGCGCTGACGGCCGCGCTCCTGGACCTTGCCGCCCGCGGCCAGCTCGCATTCGAGGAGGAGCATCTCGGACCTCTCGGCCGGACGAAGCGGGTCGGGATCAACCTGAATCCTCCAGCGCCGGATGCCGTGACCAACGCGCAGCGACGCCGCAACCGGGCTCGGCCGCTCGGAAGGGCGGAGGCTATCGCGTTCAGCGGCCTCGAGAAGATCGCCCGGACGGAAGGCGGTGGCGACCACATCGGGCCCGCCGAGCTACTCGGATTCTCGACGACCGTCGGGACCTTCGACAAGGCGCTCGAGGATTCGATCGTGCAGCAGGGCTGGTTCGCCGTCCGGCCGTCGGCCGTGCGCCGGCGCTGGCTCATCCGGGCGATCGGTATCGGCCTCGCCGGCGGCGCGGCCATCTTCGGCGGGATCCAGATCCCGTTCAACGGGCTCCTCTTCATCGGGATCGCGCTCGTGGCCTCCGCGATCGCGGTCGGCCTGATCGGGCGCGTGATGCCGGCGGTGACCCTGCCCGGAGCGATGATCCGGGCGATGCTCGCCGCATACCGCCGAACGTTGAAGAAGACGATGGAGCTTGCGCGCTCGATGGACGCAGTCATCAGCGAGGCCGGCCTGGCCTGGCTCGATACGCCTGACCAGGCCGTGGTCTGGGGCACCGCGCTCGGCCTCCAGCACGAGATCGACGGGGTCCTCGAGCGGACGTTCGACGATCAGCGGCAAGGCCGGATCGCACCGGGGGTCGTCTGGTTGCCGGTGTGGTACACGGGCCCAAGTGGGGATGCGGGCGGACATGGCTTCGCCGGCTCGAGTTCAGGTGGAGGCAGCGTCTTCTCGAGCTCCGCCGTGCCGAACCTCGGCGGGATGTTCGCCGCGCTCGGGACAATCGGCAACGCACCCTCTTCGTCGGGCGGCGGCGGATTCGGGGGCGGCGGCGGATTCGGCGGCGGCGCGTCTGGCGGCGGGTTCTGACCTGAGCGTCAGGCGGGCGACGCCAGCTCGCCGATCGCCGCGGCGAGGCCGTCGACGTCGTCCGGGCCGTTGTGGAGAGCGCTCGAGGTCCGGATGAGACGACGGGGAGGGTCCGGCGACTCCGCCGCTGGCACCGGGAACGGATAGATCGGGACCTCGATCCGGAAGTCGTCCAGGAGGCGCTGCTGGAGCGGGTCGGTGTCGAGCGGCGAGGAGCCCGAGCCGGTGACCGCCAGCGGGCCGCTCGGCGGCATCGGCAGCGCGACCATCGCGCCGATCATCGAGTCGGGCGCGGGAAGCGACGAAGACAGCCCGAGAGCGGGAGCCAGGACCTCCCGTCCTCGGAGCGCCAGGGCGTGGTTGCGCTCCATCACTGCCGGCCACCCGCCGTCGAGCGTCCCGCCGATGAACGCGAGGGCATCGGGCACCGCCAGCCACGCGGTCGGATCGAGGGTGCCCTGCCAGTCGAACTCGGCCCGGAACCGCGTCGTCGGGGCGCCCGCCTCGCCGAGGATCGCGTTCGCGCCGTGCGAGATCGTGTTGGGACGGATCCCGGCCTGGCGGTCGCGCCGGGCGTGGAGGAAGGCCGAGCCTTTCGGGGCGCAGACCCACTTGTGGAGGTTGCCGGCGTACCAGGCGGCGCCGAGCCGGTCGAGGTCGAGCGGCAGCATGCCCGGGGCGTGCGCCCCGTCGACGAGCGTTTCGACGCCTCGGTCGGCGAGCTCGGCCACCAGGCGGTCGACGGGAAAGACGAGCGCCGTCGGGCTGGTCACGTGGCTGATCACGGCCAGCCGAGTCCGGTCGGTGACCGCGCCCAGGATCGCGTCGACCACCTCGTCATCGCCGGTGACCGGGAACGGGACCCTGGCGACGACGACCCGCGCGCCGTCGCGCTCGGCGGCGTGGCGGAGGACGTTGATGACTGCGTTGTACTCGTGGTTGGTGGTCAGGAGCTCATCGCCCGGCTCGAAGCGGATCGAGCGGACGGCGGCATTGACCGCACCCGTCGCGTTCGTGACGAAGGCGAGGTCGTCTGGATCCGCGCCGACGAAGGCGCCGAGCGCCGCGCGCGCCTCGGCCAGCAGGCCGGGGAGGTCCCGGGCGAGGAACTGGATCGGCTGCGCCTCGAGCCGATCGCGCCAGCGGCGCTGGGCGTCCAGCACGGGCCGCGGGCAGGACCCGAACGAGCCGTGGTTCAGGAACGTGATCGCGGGGTCGAGCGGGAAGACGCCGGCGAGCTCGGACGGCACCCCCCGATCATGACGGGTACACTCGGGCCGTGGGTGCCGTCGACACGATGGAGACGTTCTTCGAGCTATTGAACGCGGGGGACCGCGAGGCGGCGGTCGGGCTCATGGCCGAGAACGCCGAGATGCGAGTACACGTCGGGGACAGCGCCCAGACCCTCCGCGGCGTGGACCGTATCGGCGGTTGGTTCCTGCGAGGCGACGCCGGCCTTCGGATGATCCCGGGCGAGGTCCGCGACACCGGTAACACCTACGAGGCGGACGTCCTCGTCGTCCGGCCCGGAGCCCCATCGCTCCATCTCGACGCGACCTTCCGCGTCGAGGCCGGCAAGATCACCTCGATCAACCTGGCGCCGCGCTAGGCGGCGGTTGCGCCGGGCTCGGCGGCGGATGCGCCGCGCTCGGCGTGGCGCTGCGGCGGGCGATTCCGGCGCGGGTCCTCAGGGGGCGCTCGACGCTGAGCCGGACCCACCAACCTGCGCCGGCGGCGCCTCGCTCGGCGTCGGGATCACGATCTGCTGGCCCTCGGTCACCTTGTTCGGGTTCTTGATGTCCGGGTTCGCCGCCAGGAGCTCCTGCAGGGTCAGCCCGTGCGATGTGGCGATCTTCGAGAGCGTGTCGCCCTTCTTGATCGTGTAGACGATCGGCGTCGGAGCCGGCGGCACGGTCGGCTGGAGCGACCGCGCCGCCTGGCTGGGCCCCGGAGAGCCGCTTCCGGTGGGTCCTCCCACGCCGCCGCCGAGGTTGAGCAGCGCGGGCAGGAAGAACAGGGCGATGGCCAGCACCGCGACGGCTCCCGCCATCAGGGCGATCCGTGGCACCGGCGGCATTGCGACCCGTGAGCGGATCTGCGGGTAGGCCTCGGACCGGCGTGGGCGCTCCCAGTCTGGACCATCGGTGCCGCCGAGATGCTGGTCGTAGGCCCGCGGCCGACGCGTCGGACGGCGCGGCTCTGCCGCGTCCCCCTCCCAGTCCTCGACGTCTCCTTGGGACCGCGGGCCGGAGCCCCGAGCCGCGCGCTCGCCGGCGCTCGCCTGTCCGGCGCCGGCTGCGGCTGCGGCGGCGGCCTCGCCGTCGGACCACCCATGGTCCTCGTCGCTCCGCCGCGGCGGCGGCGATCCGCCGGCGAGTCGGTCGGCGGCGCTCCCCGCCAGCCCCTGGCCCGGATCGGCGGCCCGTCGGCCGAGGAACGGCGGCGGATCCGCATCGTCGCCGCCGCGTCCTGACCCCTCGGCCGAGGCCAGCCACGGCGGCGGTGCCGCCCAGTCACGCGGCGGGTTGCGCCGGACGGTGTCCGGTTCGTCGTCGCCGCCGGCCCGGGCGCTCGCCGCGAGACCTGCGCCGGCCGTAGCGGCGGCGAGACCGGCGCCAGCGGCCCCACCCCCATCGTCGTCGCCGGCGTCGGCGTCGGGCGGTCGGTCCGCGTCCGCGTCCGCGTCCGCATCGTCCGCGGCGGAGGCGGCGGAGGCGGCGGACGCAGCGGCTGCGCCCTGCGCGGAGGCGCCATGCGTCCGGGCCGCCTCGCGTCGCGCCCAGTCCTGGAAGGTCGGGCAGACCGGGAACGCCGTGGAGAGGCAGTACGCCTCCTGATGGGCGAAGGCTCGGGGCGCCGGCGGCGTCTCGGCGTAGCAACGGTGGCGGTGATCGGGGGCCGAGGCTCGCTCGTCCCGGTCGTCCTCGAACGCGACGAAGGGACAGGCCGAGGCGCCGTCCGCGAGGGCCAGGCCGCGTTCAGTCACCGCCCGATGATACCGGCCCGATCAGCCCTCGACGGCCGGAGGACTCGTTGCCCGGCGTCGTCCGGTCCCAGCGCCGGAGGCCCGTGGCGGAGACGGCGGAGGTGGCGGCGATCCGGCCGGGCGGCCATCGGGACCGCCGATCCCGAGCATCACGGTGTTGCCCGACGAGCCGCCGACCTGCTGCAGTACTCGCAGCTGGAGGAGGCCCGGGTTGTCCTCGATCATCCGGCCCGCATTGGCGAGCGACCGCAGCGCGGCGGTCTCGCCCCGTGCCCGCTCGAGTGCGGCCTCGCCCTCACGCCGAGCCGCCACGATGCCGGCGAACGCCCGCTTCAGCTCGCTCGGGACCATGACGTCGCGGACGTCCACGCCGAGGAGCTCGATCCCGATCCTCGCCAGCTCGCTGGCGACCGCCGAGCCGACGGCCGGGCCCAGCTCGCCACGGGCGGCGAGGATGTCGTCCGCCGAACGGCCGGCCACGACCTCTCGGAGCCCGGCATGGAGGGCCGCGTAGAGCGCCGACATGTAGTTCTGGTCGTTGGTCACGGCGGCGATCGGATCGGCCACGACGTACCGCGCCGCGAGGCTGATCCGGAGCGCGACGCCGTCGGCGGTCAGGATCTCCTGGCCGGGCACGGTGAGCGACGTCGGCCGGCCGTCGAGCAGCTGGATCTCCGTGAACGGCCGCAGCGCGACGTGGGTTCCCGCGGACAGCAGTCCG
>Ga0070707_100006753_pt1 | contig 10628 bp, 10 predicted proteins | sample KBSK5502metaG_FD_65468 | JGI IMG/M metagenome (GOLD analysis project Ga0070707, IMG submission 65468) | Corn, switchgrass and miscanthus rhizosphere microbial communities from Kellogg Biological Station, Michigan, USA - KBS K5-50-2 metaG | ecosystem: Host-associated > Plants > Roots >... | reverse complement strand
AGCTCGTGCCGCAGCTGGCCGAACGCGATACGGATCGCTTCGCGGTAGGTGTCGGGATGATCGAAGAGGAAGGCGCGCGTCGCGAGATCCTCTTCTATCTCGTCCAGCCGTTCGATCGTCGTTTCCATCGTCCACCTCCTGCTCACGACGCTAACGCGAGGAGGTTGCACATAGATGTCGGCGCTGTGACGGCTGTGTGAACAGTACGTTGCGCCCGCGTTAGTGCTCGCCGTGGTGCTTTCCGCCGGGGCCGCCTCCGAGGTTGAACCCGGATAACACGATGTCGACCGACTGACCCGGCGAGAGACGGGAACCGGGAGAGGGGTTCTGGCTTACGACGGTGCCCGACGGGTCCGTGCTGAACAGCGCATAGGACTGACTGCCCAGGGAGAGGTGGGCCCCGGAAAGCGCCGCCTGCGCCTCGTCCACCTTCATCCCCGTGAGATCCGGGACGGTGCAGCACGGAGGAGGGCCGCTCGACACCGTTAGCGTGACCGCCGCGCCGTTCTTCAACACCGTGCCCTGCGAGATGTCCTGCCGCATCACTGTGTTGGGCGCGAAGGTATTGCTCGGCGCGGTCTTCGTTTGCAGCGTCAGCCGATCGCGGCCCGCGAGCGATCTGGCTTGATCGATGGACATGCCGATGAAGCTCGGTACCGTCGTTGTCGTCGGTCCTGCCGTCGCAGCCACCACGCCCCACGCCAGCAGCGCAAGCAAGATCAACGGTACGAGCACCTTCGCGATGCGCTTCCCCCACCACGCGGGCGGCACGGCGTCGCCGACACTTCCTCGCCGCGGCTCCGCAAGCGCAGCCGGCGCGCGCGCAAGCACCACGGTTTGGTCCGGATCTTCGATCGGGAGCACACCGGTCTTCTCCAGCGGCGCGCTGTACGCCGCGTCGAGCGCCGCGCGCACCTCGGCCGCCGATGTGTAGCGCTCCAACGGATCGCGCGCCAGCGCGCGCATCACGACGTCGTTCAGCGGCTGCGGGATCGACGGACGCAACGACTTCGGCGGCGGCGGATCGTCGGAGAGTCGCGCCATCGCCACCGCGATCGGTGTGTCCCCGCTGTAGGGCCGCTCGTTCGTGAGCATCTCGTACAGCACCACGCCGACCGAGTACACATCGGTCGCCGGAGTGGTCGGCTCGCCGCGCACTTGCTCGGGCGCGCTGTAGTGCGCCGTTCCCATCACGGTTCCGGTCTGCGTCAACGACGCGTCGCTCAGCGACCGCGCGATGCCGAAGTCGGTGACCTTCACGTCTCCGTCGGGCGTCAGCAAGATGTTCGCAGGCTTGATATCCCGGTGGATGATCCCCGCGGCGTGCGCGCGGTCGAGCGCCGACAGCACGTCGTCGGCGATCCGCACCGCCTCCGCGATCGGCATGCGCTTGCGCGCCAATCGCTGCGCCAAGGTCTGCGAGCGCACGTACTCCATAACGATGCCCGGCTTGCCGTCCTCTTCGATGTAATCGAAGACGTTGGCCATGTTCGGGTGCGAGATCTGCGCGGCGGTCAGCGCCTCGCGGCGGAAGCGCTCGGCGGCCCGCTCGTCATTGGCAAGCGAATCGTGGAGCAGCTTGACGGCGACGGGACGCTGCAGGAGCTCGTCGCGCGCGCGCCAAACCTCGCCCATCCCCCCAACAGCGATCTGCTCTTCGAGGAGGTAGCGACCGGCAAGGAGCGTCTCCACCATGAACATGGCAGTCTGGAGGTGAGGGTACCCACGGCGCAAACTCCAAAAACATCCAGCGCCTCGGCGTCTATCAATCCCTGTCGATCCGCGGCTTTTGGCGCGCCCGCTTCACCTCGGATCGCTGTTTCTTCTTTCGAATCCGCTTGTCGACCGCGCCCTTGGAGGGCTTCGTTGTCCGCCGCGCGCGCGGTGGCGGCCGTACGGCATCCGCGACCAGCCCTTGCAACCGTGCCAGCGCGAGCACCCTGTTCTCGGCCTGGGTGCGGCCGCTCGATGAAACGACGTGGATGCGACCGCGCGCGTCGACCCTGCTTCCGAGCCGCTGCAGCGCAAGCGTGCGCTGCCGTTCGCTCAACGCACGCGAGGTTTCGATCGGGAAGATGATCTCGACGCGCGTGCTGCGCTTGTTGACGTTCTGACCGCCGGGACCGCTCGAGCGCGTGAAGCGAACCTTCAGCTCGTCGCCGGGGATGGTGACCGATCCCGCGCGGAGATCCTCCATTCAGGCATATTCGCCTTGGAGCACCTCGAACTGCCAAACCTCGCTCCCGGTCGAGACCGGGCCCTGCTCCGAATGCTGGCGGTGCCCTTCGGAGAAGTACGTGGATCTCATCCACGCGTCGAAGTCTTCGCGCACGCGCCACCGCGTGTAGACGAGGTACTTGGTCCCGTCGGTGGGGCGCAGCAACTCGAACGCTTCGAAGCCCGGTGCTTCCGAGACCTGCCCCGCGCGCTTCGCGAAGCGCTCCTCGAACTCATCTTTCCGCTCGGCGGGAACGGTGACGGCATTGACGACGACGATGGACATCTATGACCTCCCGGTTGAGACCGGGTCAGTCTATTGGGCCGGCAGCTCGACGGGCCTCCGCGCGCGCCGGCCGAGTCGCATCCCGGCAGCGATCACGAGGGCGAGCCCCAGGATCATGAAGATGTCGCCGAGGCTTAGCACGACGTGATACGGCTTGACGGGGATCACGTCGCCGAGCCGGTACAGCGTGGTGTGCGGACCTCCGAGGACGATGCGGTAAAAGCCCCCTTTCCCCACCGTGATCGCGCCGGCTTGACCGGACGTCGCGTAGGCCCAGCGCGACAGCGGCATGCCGTGGTTGGCGGCGATGACGACGAAGTTCAGAGCCCACCCAACCGTCACGACGGCGAACGCCGCTCGAACCTCGCCGCGGGCCATCAAGATATTGACGATCAGGAACACGAGAACACCGGCGAACGTGACGAGCTGCAGCGGATAACGATGCCTGTTGATCGAGTCACTGAATAAGGGGAGCAGCCCGATCACAAGCGCGAGGAAAAGGATCCAGACGGCGCGCAGATGTAGCTCTTTGAGTCCGTTGATCGATCCTCGCGCCGCGAAACCGATGAGCAGCCCGAGCCCGATCATCGTTGTTAGCAGCAGTAGCACGGGTTTGCCTTCTCCGGGGATCCTGTGAGGTACTGATACCACCTCGCAGGAGGTTGGTGTCGTTACCGGGTTCGTCAACGAACTCAGGCGAGAATAGTGCGACGTGAACGTTTGTCCCGTCATCGTCGGTCGCGACGTTGAGATGCAGGCTCTCCTCGCCACGCTCGGCGAGGGAGGCCTCGTTCTCGTTGCCGGTGAAGCAGGGATCGGCAAGAGTCGTTTGCTGCGCGAATTCGCGGCGCGCGCGGAGGACGCGGGGCACACCGTCGTGTGGGGCCGGCCCGAATCCGTCAGCGGTGCGGGCCCGTACTCGCTGATCCTCGATCTACTCGACGATGTCGCGTCGGTCGCGCGCAAAGGCGCCGATGAGGCGCGCGATCTCGCGGAGAGCTTGACGCAGCCGGCAGGCAAAGGGACCGAACCGCCCGCCCGCAAGATCGCCGCGCGCGTCCGCGGCATCGTGTCGCAGCTCGGCGCCCGGCCGGTCGTGATGATCGAAGATCTGCAAGGCGCCGACGAGCTGTCGCACGCGGTCTTGGCACATCTCGCGCGGTCGGCGCGCGACGACGGCGTCGTGATCGTCGCGACCTACCGTACGGAGGAAGCGAACGTCGATCCGTTGGGGAGGCTGCTCGACATCGTCACACGCGATCGCATCGCAACGGAGCTGACGCTTGCGCCGTTGGGCGAAGAAGCGACCGCCGAGATGGTCGAAGCGATGTGGGGCGCGCATCCGAACCCGTATGAGCTTGCCGCGATCGAGCGGCTGGGCGAAGGCATCCCATTCTTCATCGAAGAGCTGGCCGCGGCGCGCGCGACGGGGGAGGGGACGGTACCGGCCAGCATCGCGCGCGCGGTGCAGATCCGCCTCGGCCGGCTCACCCCCCAAGGGATCGCGATCGTTCGCACCGCGTCGCTGACGGTCGGCCCGATCGACCCCGGTGTGCTCGCCGACGCGTGCGGCATATCGGAGGAGCAAGTGCCGCAGCATCTCGTGGCGGCGGTCGTTGCAGGGCTGCTCGCCGAACAAGAGGGTCGGTTGGTGTTCCGGCACGCGCTGGTGCGCGAAGCGATCGAAGAGAGCATCGTCTCGCTCGAGCGCGCGGAGATCCACGAGCGCCTCGCCGTCGCGATCGAGAAGCGTCACGCGGGCGCGTTGGATCAGCATGCGCACGCGTTGGCTCGCCACCACACGGAAGCGGGTGATCCGGCGGCCGCTGCGACGTATTGGGTGATGGCGGGGCGGCGTTCGCTCGATGTCGCCGCGCTCGAGGAAGCGCGCGCAGCGTTCACAGCCGGGATCGACCTCGCGCGCGACGACCACACGCGGCGCGCGGCGATGTCGGGGATGGCCGATGTTCGCGTGCGTCTGCGCGAGTTCGACGCGGCTGCCGATCTCCTGCGCGAGGTTGCGGAGGCCGCGCGCGAAACAGGGGAGATCGCCGAAGCAGCGCGCGCGCTGGGCTCGCTATCGCAGGTCTATCTTTCCTTCGGCGAGCACGCCGCGATCGAGGTCTTGGACGAAGCGTTGACGTTGCTTGCCGACGAGCCCGACGACGGACTCGTGTGCGAGCTGCTGATCGAGAAGGGGTACGCACTCGCGCGGGTTTTCGAAGACCCGATCCAGGGCGAAGCGCTGCTGCAGGAAGGCGCGCGCCGGGCGGAAGCGCTGAACGACGTGGCGTTGCGCGCGCAAGCGCTCGAAGGCCTCGCGTGGATCAGCGAGCTCAAGGGCCGGGCAGAGGAAGCCAACGAGCGAGGGGAAGAAGCGTGCCGTCTCGCGATCGAGTCGAAGCGCGATTCGCTCATCGGGAAGACGTTTAGCAACCAAGCGGTGCGCCTTTCGCTGCACGGGCATTGCACCGAGGCGCTGAAGCGGCTCGACCAAGCGCGGGAAGAGCTGTCCGCGCGCATGGGGAGCGGCTTCATCGCGTCCCTCGACCACTTGCGCGCGTGGGTGCTGTGGCGCATGGGCTCGCCTGCGGAGGCAGAACGCTTCGCGAGCCGTCTCGAAGCCAGCACGATGGCGCAGCAGTACGGCCGGGTGATCCGTGCGTGGGCGGCGGTCGAGCGCGGCGACATCCGCTTGGCTCGCTCGATCGTCAGCTCGTGGTGGCGCGAGCTCGGCAACGACAACTATCGCCGCGAGAGCGCGATGCACCCGGAGGAAGTGGCGGACGGATCACCGTCGCTGTTCGCGATCCTCGGGGAGCTGATCGTTCGCGTGATGGTGGAGGACGTCGACGACTTCACGCTGGAGATGGCGCGCGCCTACCACGATTTCTGCCGGGTCAGCACGCACGAGGTGAGCGCCCAGACGGCGATCCTTCACGCGCGCGCGCGCATCCTGAAGGGCGACCTCAACATCGCGGAGACGATCCTCAACGACGCCGAGGCGTACCTCCGGTCGCATCGATACCCGTTGCACGCGGCCGGCGTGGCGGAGGTGCGAGGGCTGCTCGCCGTTGCGCGCGGCGACATCACCCAAGCGGGCAAGCTCTTCGAGCTCGGCACGACACTGTACGGCGACTCCGAGAACCTCTCCGATCGCGCGCGTTGCACGCGCCTGTGGGCGTCCGCCTTGCTCGCCATCGGGCACCGCGAGGAGGCGGCCGCCCGGCTGGGAGAGGCGCGGGAGGTGGCCATCGAATGCGGCGCCACCGCCGAGGTCAACCGGATCGAGTCGGGGATGCGGGTGCTGGGCGCCCGCCCGCGAGCCGGCCGGCCGAAGGGGCCGAAGCGGCCCGAGGGCAGCCTGAGCGCGCGCGAGGAGGAGGTTGTGGCTCTGGTCGCGGCCGGAGCCTCGAACGCGGAGGTGGCCGCGAGGCTGTTCATCTCCGAGCGCACCGTCCAGGATCACATCGCCAACGCCCAGCGGCGTCTGGGGCTCAGCGGTAGGGCCGCGCTTGCAGCCTGGGCGGCCAAGCAAGGCCTCGTCTAGGCGGAGCACCACGTAAACCGGCGCAATCCGGACAGGCGTAGTCACTCTGAGTGGTCGAATAGTACCCGGCCCGGTCATGCAGACGGCCTACTGCCGCCCCGATGCATTGGGTGTTGCTGATCGACGTAGGAGAGTGAGAGACGATGATCGAGACGATCTTGACGGCGCTGGAGAACAGCACACCAGCCTTGCGCCAGAGATACCTCGACCGGATCCGCTCCGTTGGGACGGCGGAAGCGCGAGCGATCGAGGAGCGGTTGGTGGACCTCATCAAGCGCGACCGGAACCCTGCGAACGCCTGACCAGCAGCTTTAGCTAGAAAAACCTAAAAGCCTCTCCCCCCGCGGATCGGCGGAGCCCCTAGGACTCCGCCGATCCGCCATTGGGCTCACCTGCCACGTTCGGCCCGGGCGATATGCCCCGTTAGGCCTATCCCGTATATATCCGGGATTCCCACGGTTTTTCGTTCAGGCAACCGGCCCTACCGTTCCTAGCGTCGCTACAGCTAGGGGGGTAGATGGGTCGCAACGGAACGAGCAGCCGCACTCAAGCTGCTCTCGCGGGACGGAACCCTCGGCATCTTCAGCCGAGCGTGCCGGCTTGGGACCAGGCCGGCCCCCCTCTCCCATGGTGGGAGAGCGTCTCGCCGACCCCATCTGCCGACCGGCACATATGCCTCGAACCAACTTCAGATCTTGAGAAGCCATCTACCTCGCCAAACGGCGAGGCGGGCACGGGGGAGAGGGGGTGGGCCCCTATGAAGCGCATCCTGCTCGCACTTGCAGGCCTCGCGGCACTGTTCCTCGCCGCCGGTGCTCCGTCGCACCTGTAAAAGATCAAGGTCGGCCGCGGTTTGGCCGACAGTCAATAGGGGAGAGCTCACGCCCTCGGGCATGAGCTCTTCTGACTGTCTGGGCCGAAACGGAGAGACCGCGGCATGCTTGACCTTCCCAAGCGCGCGTGGGCGTACTTCGCCGTTGTCGCGGCGATCTCGTTCGCGGTTGTCTTCGTGCAAGCCCAACACACCCACATCCAACTCGTCGTCGTCGCGTTCGGGATCCTTCTCTTCGCGACGGACATGGCGCCGATCACGTTGCGCGATGTCACCTACACGGTCAGCCACATCATCGCCGTTGCCGCTTTGATCGCGTTAGGTCCGGCGTCTGCCGCGATCGCCGCGTCGTTCGGTGGCTTGGTTCACATCTTCGGGAAGCGCCCGCGCTACTGGAGCGGCCGGGTTGTCTTCAACGCAGCCCAGCTTGCGCTGACCACAGCGATTTCCGGAGCGGTGTATGTGGCGCTCGGTGGACCGGTCGGATCACTATCCGGCCACGACTTCCCGAGGGTCCTCGGCGCGATCATCGTGGCAACCGTCGTTTACTACCTCGTTAATGCGTTGCTCGTCGGGAGCGGGATCTCGATCATCCGGCAGAAGGGGCTCCGAGAGGTTCTTCACGAGAACTACTCCTCGATCGCCGGAGGAACGATCGCCTTCAGCTTGGTCGGATTGCTTCTGGGAGCGTTGTATTTCTTGATCGGCTTCTGGGCGATGGTCTTCATCATCGTCCCCGTGCTTTTGGCCCGTCGCGTCCTCCAAGCCACTGCTCGCATGGATGAGGCGTATGAATCGACGCTGCGCGCCCTGGTCACGGCGATCGAAGCGAAAGATGCCTACACGCGGGGTCACGCGGAGCGCGTCAGCAAGCTCACAACCATGATCGCGCGCGAGCTGGGTTTCACCGAGAAGAGCGTGCACAACATCCGCATCGCCGCGCTCATGCACGACGTCGGCAAGCTCGTCGTGTCCACGGCCATCCTCACCAAGCCCGGCAAGCTCACCGACGAGGAATACGAGCACATGAAGTGGCACCCGATCTTCGGGTGCGAAGTGATCGAGGAGATCGAATTCCTCCGCGACGGCGAAGCGGTCAACGCTGTCCGGCACCATCATGAGCGCCTCGACGGTCGTGGGTATCCCGACAACCTCTTCGGCGATGACGTCCCGCTCACCGCGCGCGTCGTGATGGTCGCCGATGCGTTCGACTCGATGACGTCGACGAGGACCTACCGCTTCGCGAAGTCGGTCGACGATGGGCTGCGCGAGCTTCGCCGCTGCGCCGCGACCCAGTTCGATCCCCTGTGCATCGCTGCGCTCGATCGCGCGGTGCACAAGCACGGCTGGGAACCGACGCCGGAGCTGTACGCAGGCGAGCAGACCGAGCGCCCCGCGGTGTCGGTGCACGCGCAGCACGCGTAGCCGACGATCTGTTCAATACAGTCATCCTCCCTTGCTCTCGCCGTCGTCCGCGGCTAGACTGTACGAATATGGCCCGGCCACTTGTACGACTCGAAGTGAGCGTCAGTGAGTTCAGACAGAATCTGCGCAGATGGCTCGATGCTGTCAGGCGCGGCGAAGACATCGTTCTTACTGAGCGCGGGCGACCGATCGCTCGAGTTTCATCCGCCGAATCCGAGTCCGCCTACGATCGTCTCGTTCGAGAAGGCGTGATCACACCGGCAAGGCGTCCTCGGCTACCCGACAGCGCCTACCCCCCTCGTGTGAAGGCGCGCGGATCGGTTTCCGATCTCATCAAAGAGCAGCGCCGGTAGGGTCGTGGATTGCTACTTCGAGACTTCGGCGATCGTGAAGCTCGTCCTTGAGGAGTCAGGATCAGACGAAGCCGCGGTGCTTTGGACTCGATCGACCCGCCTCGCGACGAGCCTTCTTTCATACACTGAAGCGCGTGCCGCGATCGCCTCTGCGCGGCGGGGAGGCCGTCTATCTAGCGGGGGCGCTCTTCATGCGCGGAAGTCGCTCGATCAGCGCTTCCTTGGAATGGACTACATCGACGTAACAGAAGCGACGGTGCGACGAGCGGGCGATCTCGCGGACAAGCATGCACTTCGCGGCTTCGATGCAGTTCATGTCGCGTCCGCGGCAGAGATCGGCGGGGGGGCAATCCTCGTAACGTGGGACAGAGACGTTGCCCTGGCAGCACAGCGCGAAGGGCTTCAGGTTGCCGGAGTGCGCCTATAGCGCGCCCCGATCTCGATGGCTACATTCCCGGTCGTGGGTTGGTAACCACGAACACTTCCTCCCAAGACCCACCGCCAAGGTCGAGTCTCTGGATGGAAACCTCGACCCGTTGGCCCATCTGCAGCTTCGGTTGACCTGGACGCATCAACGGGATGCTGCAATGTTGCGCGCCGCCGTTGGAGGGTGTGATGCAGATCGCAGAGCCGTCGACGTCCACGGCAGTGATCGTGCCACTGAGATGACCCACGACCTTCAAGGGCTTGGTGCCACCGTTGTGGATGATCGTGGCGAGGCCCCATCCCAGACCGAACGCTAAGAGCAAGGCGATCACGATGGTCGTTCGAACGCCGAGGCGTACGGGCTTCGCAACGGAATCGCGATGGATCATGACGATCCCCCCATTCCCTCTTGCTGGTGCTATCGCGAGTGTAGCGCCAGAAGGTTCATCCGGGACATGGTCTAGGATTGGTTCCGTGATCATCGTCCGGCGCGACAAAGAGATCTACGCAGCCGAGGGTGGCTGGTTCTCCGCGCGATGGCACTTCTCGTTCGATGCCTACCGCGATCCCGACAACATGGGCTGGGGCACGCTCCGCGTCTTCAACGACGACCGCCTGATCCCCGGCGCGATCTGGCCGCTCCATCCGCACCGCGACATCGAAGGACTCACGTACGTTGTCGAAGGCACGTTCAAGCACGACGACGACTTAGGCAACAACGGCGTGCTCCCCGCCGGCTCCGTGCAACGCATGACGCTCGGCAGCGGCGCCTGGCACTCGGAGCAGAACGGCTCGGCCACCGAACCGATGCGATTCATCCAGATGTGGATCATGCCGGCGCAACGCGGTCTGGAGCCCGAGGTCGAGCAGAAGATTTTCTCGAAGGAGCAGCGGACCGACAGGCTGCTCGAAGTGATCGGGCCAAAAGGCGGCGACGCCGTGCTGGTGCATCAGGACGCGCGCGTTTACGTGTCGTCGCTGAGCGAAGGCACCCAGGTCGAGCATCCCTTCCGCCCGGGCTTCGGCGCGTACCTCTATGTGATCGCTGGTTCGATCCGGTTGAACGACGACGAGCTGAACACGGGGGACGCTGCGAAGATCGGCCAGGAGCCGACGATCGCGGTGCGCGCGCTGGCGCCGGCCGAGCTGATCCTGGTCGAGGTCCAACTGGAAGCCGCTGGCAGCGAGGGGACCTGAGTCCCGTTTTCATAGGGAATCCGTACATGCCGATACGGGAATCATGGTGCGTCGCGATATCGTCAAGTCCGTGAATTCGCTGGAGAGCGAGCCGGCGACGCAGGCCATCACACCCAACGGCTCCGCACACCCGACGATCGTTCTGGTCGAGCCGGACCCCTATCTGGGGTTCTTGATCAGGCTGCACGTCCCCGAGGCGAACGTTCTCGAGACCCCGGTGGGTGCGACCGCGGCCGATATCAAGGCGATGACGCCCGACCTCGTCGTCGTGGGCGTCGAGACGCAGCCGAGTCCGATCCAAGACCTGCTTGCGGGGGACGAGCGGCCGCGCGTGCTCGCCGT
>Ga0070707_100006751_pt1 | contig 10632 bp, 7 predicted proteins | sample KBSK5502metaG_FD_65468 | JGI IMG/M metagenome (GOLD analysis project Ga0070707, IMG submission 65468) | Corn, switchgrass and miscanthus rhizosphere microbial communities from Kellogg Biological Station, Michigan, USA - KBS K5-50-2 metaG | ecosystem: Host-associated > Plants > Roots >... | reverse complement strand
TAGTGTTGGTTCATCTCTTGTTAGTGTTGGTTCATCTCTTGTTAGTGTTGGTTCATCTCTTGTTAGTGTTGGTTCATCTCTTGTTAGTGTTGGTTCATCTCTTGTTGAAAACGTCACGAAACTGGTTGATGTCGAGACGAAACTTGTTGATGTCGTGGCGAAACTGGTTAATGTTGTCGCGAAACTAGTTAAATCAATAATGGAAGGTTCGGAAAGGCGAGTCACTCTGGCGGAGCCGGCAAATATTCGCGGGAGTACGCGCAGACGATTGAATAATGTTCATGGGGACTGAAGTCCGATCGCCTGCAAAGATCCCTAAGCGCATTCATGGCATCGTCATCGGGTGCGGTGCAACGATCGGACGAAGTCGTTTGAACCAACCCCCTTAAATTTCTTACGATGCCGCCACGGCGGGCCTGCCTGTCATCAAGGGCGTGCCGCCGAGGTTGTGGCTTTGTCGCCGACGATCTTAATGAAGTCGGCGTTGCTGGCGAGGCCACCATGAAGGCCAACATGCTGCGTGACGTCCAGTTTGTATTTGCGCATGTTCTGGTAAAGCGTGAGCATGCCTGGTGAAATCAGTGAGGGCTGTGTGCCGGGCGCCGGCGGCGAAAAGAGGTCTGCGTTGATGAGCATCTTTTCCTTGGGCAAGTAGACCATCAGCATGTCCTGGCTGTGATTGCCTTGAGCGTAGGTGTTGTCACCGAGCTCGTAATTCATGTCTTCGACATAAAGAACTTCCATCATGCGCTCGTGATCGGTAATCACGTATCGGACACTGCCGCTGGAACCGGCGCCCGGGCCGCCGAAATCCGCGGTGTTGCCAACAGTTTCAATCGGAGGCGGGCGCCGGCTGATCCAATACATCGGGTTGAAGAAGGACATGTGATCGGGCTGCAGGGTGCGGGGCGCGGTGGAGAACAGCAAATCAACGTAATACTGCCGGTTGATGGCGTGGGTGACGACGGTGGTTCCTTGCGCGAGATAGGTGCGCAGGCCGCCGGCGTGATCCATGTGGTGGTGCGTATTGACGACGTATTTGATTGGCCTGTTCGGCGCGAGGCGCGCAACTTCATCCATCACCGCCAGAGAGCGCTCTTCATTTTGCGGGGCTTCGACAACGGCCACAAAGTCGTTGAATTCGACGAGCACGCTGTTGTGCGAGCCTCCGCCGAGCAGCCACACGCGGTCGGCCAGCTTTGTACTTTCCACTTTCGCCGGTTCCACTTTGGCGTTCCGGACGACCTCCGGCACGGGCATTGTGGTTATCGGCGCATTCGGCTTCACATCGGTGACGGCGTACTCGTAGACATTGTGCGCGGGGTTCAGCCGAGGATCGCCCTGATGGACGTGGATGAGACCCGGGAACATCACGCCGCCGTAGTCCTTGTAGCGGGTATAGCGGAATTCATAATCCATATCGCCATACACGGGATTGGGGAACCAGGCGTCCGTCAGTTCGATCAGATTCTGGTCGTTGATCGTTCCGTTAATTTTGTACTTGCCCATCGTGAAAGAGACGATAGTGACCTTACGACCGAAAGCCGACAGGCCAAAATCCGAGGCGCCATTGACCGGCATGGAGATGGCGGTGGCATCCTTGGCCGCGAGCGCAATCTTCAGGAAGCCGTGGGGCGTCAGCGCCACTTCGAGCATTCGCAGATCGGAGTAGGGAACTCCGGACAAGTACAGACTCGTCAACGGCACGGGCTTATCGCCCTGCATGTCCCAGGCGTAATTGCCGCTCAAGACGGACGTCACCCTGGTTTCCGGCATCGGGAGGTTGCCGAGGCGGGGGTAGTTGCCCTGGCGGCGCGTATAGTCTTCACGGGACCATCTGGCGTCGTAGTCGATGACGCGAGTGTAGTCGGCGACCTCGTACTTCGGCCAATCTTCGTTCAGCGTGTAGGTCTGTCCGACTCGCGAGTTCCAACCCCGTGCGGAATATTGAATAGTCTTCAGATTCGTGCCGCCCATCGCTTTCATCGATGCTTCGAGGACCGAGTGGACGTCTTTCACCGGTACCTGCTGCGCTGATGCTGTCGTGGCCACGAGCACAATGACCACTACGACCAACGTAACTGAGATGCCAAGCCTGCGCATTGTCAGAACCTCCGCCGTGCCTGGGCACGAGAAAATCATGATTTTTTGGCCGCAATGCATAGTTACGCTGCCATGGTATTGAAGCTGGAAACGGCTGTCAAAGCTTTGCAGGCCTGTGGGGAGAATGCACGCAGACAATTCTTACCTGACGAAATTAGCCACGGATTACACGGATTTCGCGGATTTTATCTGTTAAATCCGTTCAATCCGCGGCTTAATCCTCGGTCGATCTAACCGATCCTCGCAACAACAAACGATCTATGACGTGGCAGCTTTCACATTGAGCGCCTCTTGATCAACACGGCCGCGCTGGATCACCCCTTCGGATTACCGTGCCCGTGCGCGACCTTTGCTCCGCAGTTCCATCATCGAGACGACGATTGGCTGGTCCGCGTTCGGCGAACTGCGCGCCATCGTCTGGATCTGGTTGCAATTGTTTTGTGCCATGCCGTCCACGGACAACCAGAACATTCCGATCAACAGTGGCACAACTTTCGCGGCAAACCACGGTCGGGAAAGTCTGCTGTTGTTATGACGCATAACCACTCCTTATTTGTGTCCGGCAAGTCGCAGAGTGCCGGAGTTTGATTCGTCAACGATCTGGGACACCAGCATCCGGGCTCGTTCGAGACCGAGTCGTCACGTAAATTTTCGGGGATAGTCCTGAAAAGGTTCGCGCGTCACGCGACCGGCGGCGCAAGTCGAGGGCGCGGCTAAAGGTTCGGCGTCCGCTGGAATTTCTGATTGCCGATTGCTCCTAAGTGCGAGACACTACGTTTTCTCTGAAATATCAGCTCTTTGTGGAAAAACTCTCTCTTATATAATTCACTCTTAATGTATGGATGCGAAACCAATCTTGTTTGCAGCTCTACTGACCATTTCCGTGGCGCCGAAGGGCGTTACGGCGGTTGCGGCGCAAGCTGGTTCTGAGCAGGGGCCCTGGGGCGTGATCCAGGGCTATTGCTTCGGCTGCCACAACAGCAAAGCCCGCGTAGGCGGCCTGGCATTGGATTCGTTGTCGCCCGACCATATCGCCGAAGATGCGAAGACCTGGGAAGCCGTGATACGCAAGCTCCGTGGTGGTCTTATGCCGCCACCCGGCGCTAAGCATCCGGACGGGCAGTCTGTGGTGGAGCTGATCTCGTGGCTCGAGAAAAAGATCGATGCAGCTGTTCCTGATCCTCCAGCTGGCCGTGTTTCATTGCGCCGCTTGAATCGCAGAGAGTATGCCTACGTCATACGCGATTTGCTTGGCATCAAGATTGATGTGGAGAAATTGTTGCCGATCGACGATCGCAAGGGCAACTTCGATAACAATGCCACCGGCTTACAGGTATCGCCCGCCTTTGTTGATCAATATATCGCTGCCGCGCGCGAAATAGCGCGTGAGGCCATGGGCGACGCCGAGGCCCCTCGGGTGACGACCACTTATGGCGACATAGCGAACATGGTGATTTCGTTACCGCCGAGAGGCGATCCCGGCACCGGCAGACAGCAGCATCACATAGAAGGAATGCCTTTCGGTACGCGAGGAGGCTTCAGCGTCAAACACATTTTTCCTGTGGACGGCGAATACGAACTAACCATCGGCGACATGGCGCTCGCGCGGGAAGTGCCGCGGATGGAGTTCGAGAACACGGTGCTGGCGCTGCTGGACGGCAAGGAAATCTACCGCACCAATATCGGCGGCGAACCGGACCACAAGGCGATCGACCAGCGGCTGGATCCGGCAGTCGAAGAAATCAACAATCGGTTGCAGAAGATCCGCTTTAAAGCCACCGAAGGCCAGCATGAATTGACGGTAACGTTTCTGCAGCGCAGCTTTGCCGAAAGCGACGAGCGCATTCGCACTGTTGCGCTCGAGGGTGGTCAGGAGCGCATACAGGCTGCGCATGCCCTGCAGATCCGCGGGCCTCTCACCGTCACCGGCATGAGCGACTCCGTCAGCCGCCAGAAAATTCTGATCTGCCGGCCCACGAGCGGAGCGAGTGCAAGCCCGACAGGGCGCAGCAATCAACAGAAGGACAAAAACGACGAGACGGCCTGTGCGCGCAAGATCGTCGGCAATTTCGCACGGCGGGCATTCCGCCGCCCCGTCACGGACGAGGATCTGAATCCGCTGATGGGCTTCTACAAAACCGGGTATGCCAATGGCGGGTTCGAGAAGGGCGTACGCGAGGCAGTCACGGCAATACTGGCCAGCCCGCATTTTCTGTATCGTGCGGAAACCGGGAGCGCGGCAGGCGGCGAGCGAGCGCTGAGCGATCTGGAACTGGCTTCGCGTCTTTCCTTCTTCCTGTGGAGCAGTCTGCCGGATGACGAACTGCTCGATCTCGCTGTCAAGTCGCGCCTCAGCCAGCCCGACATCCTGGCCAGGCAGGTGCGGCGCATGCTTGCCGACCCGCGAGCAGAGTCCCTGATTAACGATTTCGCGTTCGAGTGGCTCAACGTGGCCAAGCTGGACGAGATCAGCCCGGACTCCCGGCTGTTTCCGCAGGCGAGCGGCTTACTGGATCCGCGCGGGTTGCTCAAGGAAGAGTTGCGGCTGTTTATCGAGAGCGTGTTGCGTGAGAATCGCAGCATTATCGAACTGTTAACGGCGAACTACACTTTCCTGAATGAGCGCCTGGCAATGCACTATGGCATCGAAACCGTCAAGGGCAGCCAGTTCCGCCGCGTCACACTCGAGGACGAGGCCCGCTACGGCCTGTTGGGCAAAGGGGCCATCCTGATGTTGACCGCGTATCCGAATCGCACCTCACCGGTACTACGAGGCGCCTGGATACTGGAACGTGTTCTCGGTTCGCCGCCGCCGACGCCGCCTCCAAATGTGCCAACCCTCGCGGAGAACGGACCGGGTCAGAAAGCGAAAACGGTACGCGAGCGAATGGAGCAACACCGCTCGAATCCGACTTGTTTCGGTTGTCACGGAGTCATGGACCCGATCGGGTTGTCGTTGGAAAACTTTAATGCTGTGGGTCAGTACCGGACCTCTGACCAGGAAACTCTGACGGCGATCGACTCTTCGGGGCTCCTTCCCGATGGCACAACCATCAAGGGACCTGCAGACTTGCGGCGGGCGCTGGTCGCGCGGCCCGATCGGTTTGTTGAGGCGTTCACCGAAAATCTGTTGACCTATGCTCTTGGCCGCAGCATTGAATATCGCGACATGCCGGCCGTCCGAAAAATCGTGAGCGGCGCGGCGGCGAACGATTATCGGTTCGAGTCCATTGTGCTCGGTATTATTTCAAGTGATGCCTTCCGCAAACGGGAAGCCCCGGAGTTGAGCCGGGCATCTGCGAAATAGGCGTTAATAAAGTAGGCTAATACGGACGGAGGAACCAGGAATGTTTCTAACCCGAAAACACTTGTCGCGACGCACGCTGCTGAAAGGCGTCGGCGCTTCGCTCGGCTTACCGCTGCTGGATGCGATGATTCCGGCAGGTACGGCGTTGGCCCAGACCGCCGCCGCTGCCTCGCCCCGGCTGGGCTTCGTCTACTTTCCGCATGGCGCCCTCCAGGATGAATGGCAGCCTAAGAAGATAGGCCGTGATTTCGACTTTCCATTTATCCTGAAGCCCCTCGAGCCGCTGCGTGAGTACCTGACCGTGGTCAGCGGTCTCCGTAACAAAGGCGGCGAAGGCGGTACCCCGCACGGATACACCGAAGAAACATGGTTGTCGTGTGTCCTCCCGCGCACTCGCAACGTGGCCAACGGCCGTGGCGTAACCGTCGATCAGATTGCGGCAAAGCGTCTGGGCAAGAACACGACGTTGCCGTCGATGGAACTTTGCGGCGAGCCGGGAGGCAACATCTCGTATCGAACACCCACTCAGCCGCTTCCGATGGAAACCAATCCGCGCAAGGTTTTCTATACGATGTTCGGTCAGGGCGACAACCAGAGAGAACGGACCGCCATCCTGAAGTCGACGGACAGTCTGCTCGATTATGTGAAGGAGTCTACGGCAAGCCTGAACCGTAAGCTTGATGCCGCCGACCGGACCCGGGTGAGCGAGTACCTCGATTCGGTGCGCGAGATCGAGATCCGCGTGCAGAAACTCGAAGCGAGTATGGCATCGCTGTCCGGTTTGCCGGATGCGCCGCTTGGCGCGCCGGAGGACTTCGACGAACATCTGAATATTCAGTTCGAAATGATGGCACTGGCTTTTCAGACGAATCGGACCAATGTGGCATCGATGCGGATGGTCAAGGAAGCCAGCATGCGCGTTTATAAGAATCTCGGAATCAGCGAAGCTTTCCACCCGACGTCGCATTGGGGCGGATTTCCGGAGCGAATTGCCAATCTAAGACTCATCCAGAATTATCACACGGGGGTTTTCGCGAAGTTTGTCGAGCGCCTCGGAAACATGCCCGATGGCAACGGTTCGATGCTCGACCATTCCATCATTTTGTTCGGCAGTAACATGGCCAACAGCGATGCTCACAACGTCGATCCGCTGCCGCAAATGCTGGTTGGCCGCGGCGGTGGTGTTAAAGGGGGACAGCACGTGCACTATCCACAGGACACCCCGCATGCAAATATCCTGGTCACGATCCTCGACCGGGCGGGCATTCCTGCGGAAGACTTCAAGAACTTCGCCGACAGCACGGGGCCTTTTTCAGAGGTGTGATGATGCGAAGCTTCCTCGTCACAACCATTGTCCTGACCGTGGCGTTGCCCGCGTTAGCGCTGCAGACAACCGACATCAACCCGGTCAATAGACGTGCAGTGGATGGCAGCACGCCACTGCAGTGGGCGGTCTACGAGAATGACGTCAACGAGGTCCTGCGTCTCCTTCAAGCAGGAGCTAATGTGTCGCTGGCAAACAACTACGGCGCGACGCCGATGTCGCTTGCAGCCGAAGTCGGAAACGCCGATATCATCAGGCTGCTGCTGGACGCGGGAGCGGGCGCCGATTCTCCTGATGTCGACAGACAAACGGCGCTGATGGCCGTTGCGAGAACCGGCAATGTGGAAGCGGCGGAGCTCCTGGTCAAACACGGCGCCAGCGTCGATGCGCGGGAACGCTGGGGCGGACAGACTGCGCTGATGTGGGCATCGGCGCGGCGGCATCCGCAGATGATGCAGTTTCTGATCTCCAAAGGCGCCGACATCAATGCCCGGTCCATTGATCGCGACTACCAGCGGCATGTGACGGCTGAGGGACGTCCCAAGAACCTGGACTCGGGAGGATTTACGCCTTTGCTCTATGCCGCACGCGAGAACTGTCTTGCATGCGTGGACGTTTTAGTCCGTAATGGCGCGGACCTCAACCTGCCGGATCCCGATGGCGTCACGCCGCTGCTGCTGGCGATCATGAATGTGAACTGGGATCTGGCGAAGAAACTGATCGAGGCCGGCGCCGGCGTCAATCAGTGGGACATGTTCGGAGAGGCGCCCCTGTTCACTGCGGTTGGCGTGCGCAATCAGGTCACCGGAGGACATGCGTCGATCGATCCATTGAATGAGACCAAAGGCATCAACATCGTTCGCATGTTGCTCGAGCACGGCGCCAATCCCAACATGCAGCTCTTCTTTCGTCCGGCGAATGTCCGGGGCTCGACGAATACGCGAGGCTCGACTCCGCTCATCCGCGCGGCAACCAACGGGGATCTCGAAGTGGTGAAACTCCTCCTGCAAAACGGCGCGAACGTCAATCTGATGATGGCAGACCGCCAGACTGCGCTCATGGCGGTCCTGGCAGGCCGGGCGCCGGAGCCGCAGGCTCTCGAGATCATCCGCGTCCTGCACGAAGCCGGCGCGGACGTCAACGTCATCGCCCTCATCAACCACAGGGAAGAGAGCCGGGGCGGCACGGCGCTCCACTACGCGGTGCGCAAACGCTATAAAGAGGTCATCAAAAAACTCGCGGAATACGGCATCGATATGAATGCCAGGGATCAGGACGGCCTCACCGCGCTCGACTATACGCAGTCCCGCGGCTTCATGGCCTTCATGGCCGTGCAGACTCCCTTATATAAGGAGGAGGCGGCGCTCCTGCGCCAGCTTGGTGCGAGCGAGGAGTTCAAAGGAAAGATCGACTGGCCCGTCCTGGGCCCGCCTCAAGGCATCGATGTGGATATCTGGCCGATAGGTGAACCGGTAGTACATGATCCGGTCTATACGCATGCGCCCACAAGTAACTGAGAACCGGTTCTCGCGACGGCACTTTCTGGGCGCAGGCCTCGGCTGCCTGCTGATGGGACGTTATGCCGCGGGCGCACCGCAGACCTCTTCACAAATTACAGCCACTGCTCTTGACGGTCCCGGCGGCCTCTTCCTCTTCCAGGGTGCAGGCTGCAATGTGGTCGCGATGCACGGTGAAGACGGCGCGCTCATGATCGATGGCGGGCTTGCGGCCAATGCTGACGCGCTGCTGCGGACGGTCAAGGAGCGAACAGGCAACAGCCGTGTACATACCCTGATCAACACGCACTGGCATCCGGAACAGACGGGAGCGAACGAAGCCGTCGGCCGGGATGGCGGCATAATCATTGCCCATGAAAAGACCCGGATGTACCTGAGCAACACTGTCACGTCGGTAACCTTTCAGGGCCGCCTTGGACCGCTGCCCCAGGTCGCGCGACCGAATAAAACAACTTACGAGGGGGGCTCGCTGAAGTTCGCCGGGCAGCAGGTTGACTACGCTTACCTGCCCTCCGCGCACACCGACGGTGATCTCTACGTCCATTTTCCGGAGATGAACGTGTTGGTTGCCGGCGGAGTGGTTTCCGCAGAGCAGTGGCCCATCCTCGACTATCGCAATGGCGCCTGGATCGGCGGCCGCGTGCGCGCCCTTGAAAGACTCGCAAAACTTGTTCGGCCGGATACACGCGTCGTGCCGGCCCAGGGCCGTCTCATGACAGGCAGCGACATCGTGCGTCATCGCGATATTTACCAGAAGCTGGTTGTCGAGATGTTTGGATATATGAACATGGGACTGGGCCCTGAAGACGTCGTGGAACGAAACCCCCTCAAGGAGTACGTCGCCGAATTCGGTGACTCTTCCGCCTTCCTTTACGGCGCCTACCGCAGCATGCTCATCGCCTATGTACCGGACTGAAGAAGTGATTGTGGGCCTTCTGGACGACACGCCCCGTGGTATTTGTAGGCGCCGGTTTTAGCCGGCGTGGCGCAGATTGTCGCCAACGTCATCCACGGCAAGTAGACGCGTTCTGTAAACCAGCGGAATCGCGGCTGCCCCGCCCGATGCCTTATTTCGAAGCCCGTTCTTCGTCAGCGCGGGCTCCGGCGAGGATTCCCTCCAGACCGGTGTTACCTTCGTGGCATGCATATTCGAAAAGCTTATCGGGTGAGTGGCGCAGGGGGATCATTACGCTCCATGGTCTGGTCCACGTATCCGGGTCGTCAATCGTGAATTCGTACTTGATGTTTTCGGGGCCTGTACGGGTGAACCGTTCAACGACGTGCAGCTTCGCGCTCGATGCCGCCTGGAAGCCTTGCGGCGCATAATTGGTGGTATCGACCACAAGCGTATCGCCTTCCCAGTGTCCACGCGAATCTCCCATCCATTGGTGGACCATCGATGGCGGGTGCGGACGCCCGTCAAGCGGGATGATGCGAGCGTCGTGAGCCATTTCCATCAGGATGACCACGTAGCCGGTCGTTTGCACGATCTGATAGTAGCTGTTATAACCCGCTCGAAGGCTTGGCGTGCCGAACGTGACGCAGCGTTCGCCCAGGCTCCGGTCCTCCGGGCCTTGGGCCGGGCGTTTGCGCGCGGCATCGGCGGCCTCGCGTCGGGTTTGACCCTGCGGTGTCATAGGCGGCAGCCGCCCGTCAGGAGGATCCGTGATCAGCGAAGTCCGGTTATCCCAGTCCCTCTGGACGAGCCAGAATGAGTTGTAGTCGCCCGTGCCGAAGTCGAACTCGTTGGGCGCCTTTCGGTAGGGAGTCGACTGGCCTGCCTTGACACTCTCCAGCACCGAACGGAAAATCTCATCACCGAAGGCCGCGTCTCCATCGCCGTTAAAGAGCTCGCCCGCCTTATTCTTGAGGGCCGCTACTTCTTCGTCGGTCAGAGTCGTCCGTCCGGCCAGCACCGTCGGCCTCTCCAGCGGCGTGGCATTGTTGTTGGCCCACACTCCCTGGAGATCAGGCTGCCCATCGGGCGTTCGGGGCACCTTCCAGGCCTTCTTAATGCTGGACGGGTTTGTCTTGGCCGCCGGAGCCTGAGCCGCCACTTGTCCTTCGGTCAGCGGCATAACCAGGACTAGTCCGGTTACAAAAGCGAAATGTCGGAACTGCATCTCGTCCTCCCGCGGGTTTATTATACGCTCAGCAAGATCGGGGAGGACGCAACCGTGAAACACTGTTTAGTGCGTTCGGGTATCTTCCCTGTTCAAGCCTTCCTGATCAGACCGAGTCGTTCGGCGGGCTTATACCCCGGAAAGACCTGGGCCGCGTCTCGCCCGAGATGGCTGCTGACCAGCTCGCCGAGCACGTCGCGGAAATCGGTCGTGACTGCGAGGTCTCGTCCCTCGTAGAGTTGTTCGGGCTCCAGACCC
>Ga0070707_100006750_pt1 | contig 10634 bp, 7 predicted proteins | sample KBSK5502metaG_FD_65468 | JGI IMG/M metagenome (GOLD analysis project Ga0070707, IMG submission 65468) | Corn, switchgrass and miscanthus rhizosphere microbial communities from Kellogg Biological Station, Michigan, USA - KBS K5-50-2 metaG | ecosystem: Host-associated > Plants > Roots >... | reverse complement strand
GGGCGCGGCTCGTGTAGAAGCCGGGGCCGTCCCGGACCACGATGACGTGCTTGCCCATCCGCCGGCCGAAGACCACCGCCGTCGCCGTCGCCCACGCGTCGGTCTCGGGTGTCACCACGACCTCGAGCAGCGGCATCTTCTCCACGGGCGAGAAGAAGTGCATGCCGAGGACCCGGTTGGCATGCCGGGCGCCCCGGGCGATGTCTCCGATGGGAAGCGACGACGTATTGCTGGCGAAGACGCAGTCGTCCGCGATGACGGCCTCCGTCTCCGCGAGCACGCGCCGCTTCAGGTCGAGGTCCTCGAACACGGCCTCGATCACGAGGTCGGCCCGGCGGAAGCCGGAGTAGTCGACGGTGGCGGACAGCCGCTGCATCCTTCGCTCGACCTCGCGCGGCTTCAGGCTCCCCCGCCGCCGGCGCTCCTCGAACACCTCGCGCGCGTGACGCAGGCCGCGGCCGAGCGCCTCGAAGCTGGCGTCCTTCAGCCGCACGTCGACGCCGGCCTCGACCGAGACGGTGGCGATGCCGGAGCCCATCAGCCCCGCCCCCAGCACCGCCAGCTTGTGCACCTCCCGAGCCCGGGTGCCCTCGGGGTATCCCGCATCCTTCTTGATGTCCTGGGTGGCGAAGAACACCGACACGAGGTTGCGGGACACGTCGGACACGGCGAGCTCGCCGAAGTGGCGGGCCTCGATCTTCAGGCCCTCCGCGAGGCTGGTGGCCGTCCCACGCTGCACGGCGTCGATCGCCGCGAGCGGCGCCGGGTAGTGGCCGTGCGTCTTGGCCATCACCGAGGACCGCGCCTTGCTGAAGATCACCGGACGGATCAGGCGCTCGCGGAGAGAGATGCCGGGGCGCTCGGGACGACGGCTGCCGTCGGCCAGGTCGAGGACCGCCCGGCGGGCGGCGGTGAGGAGGGCGGCCGGCGGCACCACCTCGTCCACGATCCCGGCCCTCAACGCCCGCGTCGCCTTGACGGACCTTCCGGTGACGATCAGGTCGAGGGCGGTGGCCAGGCCCACCAGCCGCGGCAGCCGCTGCGTGCCGCCCATGCCGGGGATGATCCCCAGGTTCACCTCCGGCACGCCGAGCACGGTCTTGGGATCGTCCGAGGCGATACGGTACCGGCAGCACAGGACCGTCTCCAGCCCGCCGCCCATGCACGATCCGTGGATCGCCGCGACCACCGGGACGCGCGACGACTCCAGCCGGCCGATGACGCCCTGGGCGGACCGCGACAGCGTCTCTCCCTCCAGCGCGCTGCGGATGCCGGTGAACTCCTTGATGTCGGCGCCCGCGATGAAGTTGTCGGGCTTGCCGCTGCGCAGGACGACGCCCTTCACCTCGGGGCGAGCCTCGATGTCGCTGATGAGCGCGTCGACTTCCTCCATCACCGGCCGGCCCAGGGTGTTGACCTTCTCCCCCGGCACGTCGAGCGTGACGACGAGGACGCCGTCCGGCCCCAGCTCCTGGGTGAGCGCGCGACCGGCCGCCGGCACGGCCTTCGCGTCCGCTCCGATCATCGCTCGAGCACCATCGCGAAGCCCATTCCGCCCTGCGCGCAGATCGAGAGGAGGCCGTAGCGGCCCTGGCGCCTCTTCAGCTCGTTGGCCAGGGTGGTGGCGATGCGCGCCCCCGTGGCGCCGAAGGGATGGCCGATCGCGATCGAGCCGCCGCTGACGTTGAGCCGCTCGCGGTCCACCTTGCCCACCGGCTCGTTCCTCCCCAGCTTCTCCCGCGCCCACTGCGGCGACTCCAGCGCCTGGATGTTCGACGCCACCTGGGCCGCGAAGGCCTCGTGCATTTCGATGAGGTCCATGTCGGCGAGCTTGCGCCCCGCGCGGTCGAGGGCCTTGGGGATGGCGAGGCCCGGTCCCATGAGGAGCTGCCCCCCGGGATCGACGGCGGCGACCGCCCACGAGCGCACGAAGGCGAGGGGCTCGAGGCCCTCCTCTTTCGCCCGCGACTCCGACATGAGCAGCACCGCCGCCGCCCCGTCGGTGAGAGGCGACGAGTTGCCGGCGGTGACGGTGCCGTACTTCCTGTCGAAGACCGGGGGCAGCGCGGCCAGCGCCTCGGGCGTCGTGTCGCGCCGGATCAGGTTGTCGACGCTGACCGCCGTCTCGTAGCGCGGGGGCAGCAGCACCGTGCACATCTCCGCGGTCAGCCGGCCGTCGTCGACCGCCGCGGCGGCATTGCGGTGGCTGAGATAGGCGATCCAGTCCTGCTCCTCGCGGGAGATGCCGTTCTCCTTGGCCATCTTCTCCGCCGACTGGCCCATCGTGAGGCCGGTCGACGGCTCGGCGATCGCCGGCGTCTGGGGCGCGAGGTCCTTCGGCCGCAGCCGCGCGAACGCCCTCAGCTTGCCGCCGAGGGTGCGCGCCTTCGAGGCTTCGACGAGAGCCTTCGCCATGCGCCGGCTGTGGAGGATGGGGATGTCGGACAGGCTCTCCGCCCCTCCGGCGATGCCGACGCTGGCGTGCCCGTCGCGGATCTCGTCCACGACCTCGGCGATGGCTTCTCCCGCCGATGCGCACGCGCGGTTGACGGTGTGGGCGGGGATGCTCGCGGGGAGGCCGGTCCCGAGCACCACCTCTCGCGCGAGGTTGGGAGCGGCGACCGACGGGATGACCTGGCCCATGACCACCGTGTCGATCCAGGCCGGGTCGGCCTCGCTGCGCTCCACCAGCTCGCGCACGCAGGCCCGGGCGAGATCGACCGCGGTCAGGTCCCGGTAGACGGTTCCGGCTTTCGCGAAGGGGGTCCGGCAGCCCGAGATGAGGGCCACCCGCTCACCCGATCGGCTTTCGGGGGGCACTGAGGGATTATTACACGGTCAGTACACCTCGAGCAGCCGGTCGTCGATGGTCAGGCTCAGGCGAAGGTGCTTGGGCGCCGATGCCCCCTTCGCCACGGGCATGGACAGCGTGCCGTTCGAATCGGCGAAGCCCGCCTTGAGAAGGAAGGCCTTCGTCTGCTGGTTGCGGGGACCCTCTCGGAAGGGCGCGACCACCGTGGCGCAGCCGGCACGACGGGCCGCCTCGAACAGCGCCGACAGGAAGGCGTCCTCGATACCCCGACCGAGAGCGCGGCAGCTCATGAGAAAGGTGTCGACGAGCAGCCGTTCCCCGAGGCATTCGAAGATGGCCAGCCCCACGAGGCCGTAGTCTCCCAGGCGATCGCGCGCGCTGAGGATCAGGATCGTGCTGGACGATCGTGCCTCCCGCACCTCCGGCAGCGAACGACGCTTCAGGGAGAGGTTGAACTGGTTCGTCTTCTGGGTGAGCTGCGCGACGCGCGGCATCTCCCTCTCGGACGGGGGACGCACCTCGACCGCGAGCTCGAGAGATGCGAGGAAGGCGTCCAGACCGCCGGCCTGCTTGAGCAGCTTCCGACGCTTGCCCTCGTCCGAGACGAGCTCGGTGCGCGAGGCATCCTCGGCCGTGAGCCCCGTGGCGTCGAAGCACCAGAGGCGGGCCAGCATCTCGGCGAATCGCGTCGGATCCTCGGGCAAGGGTACGACGGTGACCTCGGGTGCGTTGACCTTGACTTCCTGGCGCTCGACGGCCGAGTCGTCCAGGAACACGAAGGAATCCAGCCCCAGATTCAATTCCTCCGCGAGCTCGCGCAGGTTGGCGGATTTCGCCCGCCAGTTGATCCGGGCCGCGGCGATGTCCTGCCGCCGAAGCGCCATGCCGGGGTGGGCGTCGAAGGCATTCCAGACGTCCGCCGCCTCGTTCTTGCTGACGAGGACCACGAGAACGCCGCGCTTCTTCAGCTCGAGGATGGACCGCTGGAGGAGCCGAAAGCTGCGCCCGGGATGCTCGTCGTCCAGCTCGATCCCGTCGATGCCGTCCTCTCCGATGACGCCGCCCCAGAGAAGGTTGTCGCAGTCGATGGCCAGCACCTTCTTGGACGGAACGAACCTTCCTCGCACCAGCCGCGTGATCGCCAGGGCGAGGCGCTGGAAGAGGACGGGCGAGTACGGCGAACGAGCCACCACCTCGGACGCCGTGTCCCGGGCGTTCTCTCGGCCGACCTCCTCCACGATTCCCGACAGGTCCAGTATCTGGACGCCATCCCGCTGCCGGAGCTCCTCGCCCCACCACAGGCGAAGCCGCTCCGTCGCGGCCGGATCGCCGTGAAAGAAGGGTGAGACGACGGGGGGAAGGCTCGACACCACCAGGAAGCCTCCGCCCGAGCGAAATCCTTCGATGGCCGCCAGGAGCTGGCGCGCCCGCACCATCCCGTCGGGATCGCGTTCCGCGATGAGATCTTCCGGCCGGACCAGCACCACGTTCAGGCCGCTTTCGTTGCCGTGGAAAGGGCTGTCCGGAGAGAGAAGCGCCTGCTCGACCTGGTTGAAGTCCTGGAAATGCACCGCGACGGGCACGCCGAAGGCGCGGCACCACAGCTCCAAAGGAGCGGCCAACGGCTGCGACGTAAAGGTCGCGGAGACGACGATCCTTCGCGCCGGTCCCGTCTCGGTGCCCTCGAAACGGCGGGCGAGCGCTTGCGTGACCGCTTGCGGATCGAGCAGCGGGAGCAACTCTGGATCGTCGTAGAGATCCTCCTCCGGAGCCTCACGGCGTGCGGAGGGGACTGCCGGCGTCTTCGGACCCGCGGAGGATGCAAGCAGCCTTTCGATGGAAGACACGGAATCCAGCCCGGGGACATCGCCGGCGGCAATGCGAACCCCGAAACGGTCGTACAGGCCGGCCGCGATCGCCATCTTGGCGAGAGAGTCCCATGCGGCGCAGTTGTCTGCGCGCAGGTTGGCCCCTACGTCCTCCGGCCGCCGGCCGATGGCCTTCGCGACGATCGCTCTCAGCGCCGCGCGGTCGAGGTCGTCGGACCTTGCGGGCGCGGGCGCCTGGACGGGGCCGAACCCTTCGCGCATGCGCAGGAAGACGGCGGGATTCCCGCCCCAGACCTCGCCGCGGCCGATCCGCGAGAAGGGAAGGAGGTTGCTGCCGATCTCCACCATCGCGTGCTCGTCGATCTGGACTCCCATGGCGATCCGGCAATTCCCGCCGATGGTGACGTTCGACCGGATGGTGGTGCGGGCCGCCTGGTAGACCGACGATCCGCCCGGACGACGATTGAAGGCATGGCACACGACCTCGGTGGCATTGCCGATGATGACGTTGTCTCCGATGTAGGTGAGGTCCGGGTCCTGCAGCCACGTGAAGATCCCGATGTTCTTGCCCATATGAACGCTGGGGGCGTAGGCATGCATTGCGAGCGTCTTCAGGCCGAGAAAGACGAAGGGAGGGTGAGTCAGGATGCCGAACATGGGCAGGGCATGCACGAAGATCTCACGGCGGTAGATGTAGTTGACCACTCCCATGGACATCGCGTATCTCCCGCTCTCCATCGGATCGAAAGCGTGCTCCGGCTTGCTGTACACAAGCCCGAGCAGACGCATCTCGAGGGCGCTGATGGCCAGGAAGACGATCAGCCACGAGACGTAGAGCACGGGCGCCAGGGCGAGCAGGATCCGGGAGCTGATCGCGAAGCGGTCTGCGATGGAGGCCACCGCGAAGACGCAGATCCCAGTGCTGAGGACAGGGGCGACGAACGTCAAGATGACGGACGCCAGGTCGGCGACGAGCACGAGGATCACGAGTTTCGATGGACGCATGTGCAGTCTCCGCAGGCTATCGCCAGACATCGGCGCCCGGCCTCACGCTCCTTGAGGCCGACCAGTTGGATGTTTCGAGGAGGGAGATCTCGCCGGCCGGGATTATAGTCGAGCGCTGCCTGCCGCCCAAGTCACCGTTTTGGCTCGGCCGTTGAACGTGGGTGTGTGCCAGGCTATTCTCCGCCCCCGTGAGCAGCGCCCTGAAGCATCGCTGGAGCGTCGAGAACAACTTCCTGCTGGGGATCACCGCCGGAAGATGGTGGCGCCTCCTGCGGGAGAACCGCTTCGCGGTGGATCCGGCCTACTGGCACCGGGCCGCCGTCATCACACTGGCCAGCTTGTTCAACTGGCGGGACGCGCGGAACGAGGAGCGGTTTTACGCCGAGGCGGTCCGGGGAACCGTGGTGGAGCGCCCGCCGCTTTTCATCCTCGGTCACCCGCGCACCGGAACGACGCACCTCCATAACCTGGTCACCTTGGACCCGCAGTTCGGCTTCCCCAACGTCTATCAGGTAACCTACCCGCACTCCTTTCTCTCCACAGAGGAAAGACGGAGCCGACAGTTCGCCTCGCACCTGCCCTCCAAGCGACTCATGGACAACGTCTCGTTGGGCGCGGACCGGCCCCACGAGGACGAGTTCGCCCTCGCCATCAGCAGCCTCTATTCCCCGATGCTGGCAGTGAACTTCCCCCGGCACGGGGAGAAGTACCGACGGTACCTGACGTTCGAGGGTGTTCCGGCCGAGGAGTTGGAGGAATGGAAGCGGACGATGCGCTGGTTCGTGAAGAAGCTGACCCTGAAGCAACGGCGCCGGCTGGTGCTCAAGTCTCCGCAGCACACCGCCCGTATCCGGCTGTTGCTGGAGCTGTTCCCCGAGGCGTGCTTCGTGAACATCCACCGCGAACCCTACACTGTGTTCAGCTCCTGGCGCTATGCGCTGGACAAGGCGGTGTGGTTTCTCTTCCTCCAGAAGCCACCGGCGGGGAACATCGATGAGGATCTCTTGAGGGACGGCAAGGTCATCTTCGACGCCTACTTCGACCAGCGCCACCTCGTTCCCCCCGGACGGATCGTCGACGTCGCCTACGAGGACCTCGAGGCGCGGCCGGTAGAGGTGATGCGGGAGATCTACGAAAAGCTTGGCCTGACGGGTTTCGAGGGGTTACGCCCGCGGCTGAACGCTTATCTGGACACGATACGAGGCTACCGGAAGAACCGCCTGGCGGAGCTCGCTCCCGACGTGAAGGCGAACGTCAACCGCGAGTGGCGGCGCGCCTTCGACGAGTGGGGCTATCGGGCCTGAACCGCCGTCCCCCCGTCCTACAATGATGGCGTGATGAACACCCATGCACGTATCGTCCCGATCCTGGCCTTCATGCTCTCTGCCTGCTCGATCGTGGCCTGCCACAGGGTCACCGAGGAGCCGCCCCCGAGCGCGAGCCCGACGCCGCCCGCCGGCCTGCCGGCGGTGTGCAGCTCGAGCGACGTCTTCCACGTCAGGGTCCCCTATTACTACGACCGGTCCAGCTCACCCACCTTCGACTACGCGTTCCAGTTCAGGACTTCGTCCAACTCGAGCGCCCCGGTCGTCATCATCCTGGGCGGGGGTCCGGGCCAGACGCTCATCGGCGCCGCGGCCCCGGAAGGGGCCATCCCGACCAGCTACAACCTGATCTTCACCGACCCTCGCGGTGAAGGCTGCAACGCCAGCCAGGGAGCGCCGTTCCCGGTCGATTTCTTCAAGACCGAGTACCTGGCTCGCGACGTCCTGAGCATGATCAGCTCCCTCAGGCTGAGGGACTACATCATCTACGGCGCCTCCTACGGGACGGTGCACGCCACGGTCACGGCCAGCATCGCCGAGCGGGAGCGATTCAACCTGCCGAAGGCCGTGGTCCTGGAGGGGGTCCTGGGCCGCGCCTTCATCGGCGGCATCGACGAGTACTACCAGACCTTCGTCACGGAATGGTCGCGGCTGAAGGGCATCCTGGATCCCCGAGTGGTCGCCATGCTGTCCAGGACACCGCTCCCGCTCGGGTACTCGTCGCGCGACTGGGCGACCTTCATCCGGCTCGAGATGATCTCCGGCGAGGTCCCGAACTCCGGCCATCCCCTGGTGAACCTGCTGAACCCGCTGGTGTCGGACGACCCGGGGAGGGCCGCGGCCGCACGAGACGCCCTCGATCAGGCGATCAGGTCGACGCTCGCCCTGCAGCCGACCGCGGTGAGCCTGCTCTTCGAAACGCTGTTCTGCCGGGAGCTCGCCGGGAAGTGGTCCGTCGGGTGGGACCTGGTGGGCGGGAACCTCGTGCTGAGCGGCCAGGATTTCTGCCCCCTGATCAAGGTCCCCTTCACGCCCTACGACGCGGCGGACTGGCCCGTGGCGACGCCCATCTACTATTTCCAGGGTCCCAACGATCCGACGATCGCCATGTCGAACGCCCTCCACCATTTCAACGTGGAGACGAGAAGCCGCCGCAACTTCGTCGTCGTCGGCGGCGCCAGTCACGCCCCGCTGGCCGTGAGCCTGCAGGCCCTGGGCTGCTCGAACGCGGTGTGGGACGCCATCGCCTTCAACCCCGCGGGATTCGTGTCGGCCCTGCGACAGTGCCCCAACTGGCCGATCGACTGGACGCCGGGCAATCCCTCGCCCTGAGGCCCCGCCTGACCATCCCTACGTTCTTCATCGTCGGTGCGCCGCGCTGCGGGACCACCTCGCTGTACGCCTACCTCACCGCCCACCCGCGCGTGTTCATGTCCACGCCGAAGGAGCCGCACCACTTCGGCTCCGATCTCCAGCTCCGCTGGCGGCCGTTCGCCGACCGTGCGCGGTACCTCGAGCTGTTCGCGCGCGCGAGAGAGGGCCAGCTCGCCGGCGAGGCATCGGTGCAGTACCTCTATTCGCAGACCGCGCCGCGTGAGATCCAGGAGATGAGCCCGACGGCGAAGATCATCATCATGCTGAGAGATCCCGTGGAGATGGTGCGTTCTCTGCATGCCCACAACCTGCTCCTGCTGTACGAGGATCTGACCAACCTCGAGGAGGCCATCGCCGCCGAACCGGACCGCCGGCTCGGACGCCGCATCCCCGCGGCGTGCATACCGCCGCTGACGCTGCAGTACACGACCCTCGGGCGGTACACCGAGCACGTCGTGCGCTACCGGGAAGCCTTCGGGCCAGACCGCGTGAGGTGCATACTCTTCGAGGACCTCAAGGAAGATCCCCCGCGGGTCTACGCGGAGACGCTGGCCTTCCTCGGCCTCGAGCCCGGCGGGTCCCCGGACTTCAAGGCGCACAACCCGCGGCTGCGCTGGCGGAGCCAGAGGGCGGCGCGGGCGATGATGGGTCCCTACCGTTACGGGATGCGCGTCGGCTTCGATCTGCCGACGAAGCTCCTGCGGAGCTCGGTGCTCCTCGCCCTGGCCCTGCTGTTCGCCCTGCCCGTGAAGGCCATGGTGACCACGGCGGCGGCACCGCCCCTGCCGCCGGAGCTGGCCAGCGCCCTCCGCGGGCGATTCAAGGACGATGTCGAGCGGTTGGCCGGAGTGCTGGGTCGAAGCCTGGCGGCGTGGTTGCGGCCGGAGTGACCTCGGGCGATGGGGCAAGGGCACGGAGGCCGTGTTGACACGCTCGGCCCGGTGGCCTACGCTTGATTCCGTGACGTTCGTCCTCGACTGCCGGCGTTCCTCTGCTTGCGGCTGTTGTATGTGCGCAAGGGCCGCCGGCGTGCCGGAGGCGATCGGGTAGGAGCCGACGCCGCCGGGACGGACCGAGGCCCTTCGAGCGATGCTCGGAGGGCTTTTCCATTTTTTGGGCGGTGGCCCGGGAGGTGCGCCAGGGAGAAGTCTCGAAGGCAAGCTTCACGAGGGGCCGTCCGTGCGGCGGGCGGCCCCTTTTTTCGTTCTACCGGCGCCACACGCCGAGCATGACGGTCATCTGGGGCTGAGTCGTTGGCTGACGGCCAGGATATTTCCCTCGGTGTCCTTGAACCAGGCGGTCTTCGCGCCGCCGCCGGTCGCGATGCTGTTCTTCATCGTCACCCCGGGCATGTCGTACTCCTCGAATTTCACGCCTCGCGCCTTCAGCTCGGCCACCTCGGCTTCCACGTCGTCGACCTGCCAGAAGGCCTGGCTGGCCTTGGACGTGCCCGCGTTGCGCGTCGGGTACATGAACACCTCCGTGCCCCCGCATTCGTAGATCACGCCTCCGGCGTATTCCGCCTTGGGCTCGAGGCCGACGGTCTCCTCGTAGAATTTCCTCGCGCGTGAGACGTCGGACGCGGGGATGTAAGCGCGAATCGGTGCCGTACCCAGCATGATTCACTCCTCTATCAGCTCATCGGACTCTTCTCGTCGTCCCTGTAGCCGGGCTCCGCGCTCAGCCGGCGTCGAGCGCGGAACGTACGGCCTCCTCGAGGGCCTCGAGCGTGAAGGGCTTCTGCAGGAACGGCACGTCGGCGGACAGGCGAGGATGGTGCTGGCGCGGGTAGCCCGACACGCGGAGGATCTGGACGTTCGGCCGCATCTCGCGCAGCCGCTCGACGAAGTGCGGGCCGCTCATCTTCGGCATGACGAGATCGGTGACGACCAGATCCACCTTTTGCGCGGCGTTCCCGGCGATGTCGAGAGCCGCCACCGGATCGGCCGCTTCCCACACCGAGTAGCCCAGGTCGCGCAGGTGCTCGGTGATCATGCTCCGGAGCACATCGTCGTCGTCGACGACCAGGATCCCCTTGCTCCCGGCGCCGTGCTCGCCCATCTCGTCATGCTAGCCTTGAATGCCCATGCCCGTCACCCGCCCGTCGGGCCTCGCCGAGTCCGTTCCGCTCGCCGGCCTGTCCACGCTCGGCGTCGGCGGTCCCGCCCGCTACTACGCGCGCGCCGCCAGCGCCGAGAGCGTGGCCGCCGCCGCGTCGTGGGCGCTCGACGAGGGCCTGCCGCTGCTCTTCCTCGGCGGGGGCAGCAACCTCGTCGTCTCCGATGACGG
>Ga0070707_100006749_pt1 | contig 10634 bp, 9 predicted proteins | sample KBSK5502metaG_FD_65468 | JGI IMG/M metagenome (GOLD analysis project Ga0070707, IMG submission 65468) | Corn, switchgrass and miscanthus rhizosphere microbial communities from Kellogg Biological Station, Michigan, USA - KBS K5-50-2 metaG | ecosystem: Host-associated > Plants > Roots >... | reverse complement strand
CTTCGGCTTCATTTCCTACGTCCTGCTCAGCGTCATCGCAGGACGGTATCGAAAGCTGCACTGGCTCATGGTCCTGTTTACGGTCCTGTTCGTTATCCGCTACGCGGCGATGTGAGGGCGACATTTCACGCGATCTTGTCTTTCCGGAAGGCTTCTTCAACGACTGTGCTATGCGGTATGCCTTGATGCGCTCGCATCTCTTCGCTCATGAAGCGGGCGCCGCGTGCAGGACGGAAGCGATGGCCGTGGCGCATGGTGTAAACCTGCGTGAATTCCGCGCCGAAGAAAAGGATCTGCGATGAGTAATAAACCCATGCGAGCAGGGCCAGGAAGGATCCGGCAGCGCCGTAGGCGGATTTGAAACTGCTGCGGCCGAGATACAGACCGATTCCAATTTTTCCCACCGCGAAAAGAGCGGCGGTGACTGCCGCGCCGAGCCACACATCACGCCACTCGATATCGACGTCTGGCAATATCTTGAACATCATTGCGAACAGCAGCGTCGTCGTGCCGAACGACAGGGCGAAATCGGCCACGGGCCACACCGGTCCGGTTATCGGCAGCGCTTCCTGAAAATATTTGCTCGCTGCGGCGAGGAAGGCGCTGAGAATCAGAGATGCCACGATGACAACGCCGATTGCCACCACCAGCGCGAATGAAAGAAGTCTCGTGCGGAGGATGTCCATCCAGACGCGGCGCGGCTTCGGCGTGACTTCCCATATCGTATTCATCGCGTCCTGAAGCTGCCCGAAGACGCCAGTCGCTCCAATAATCAACGTGATGACGCCCAGAATCGTTGCCGCGCTGCTTGCCGGCGACTCGTGCGCGCCGCGAATAATCGCCCCGATGGCTTCGGCGGCGTTGTCGCCGGCGATCACTGCAATTTCTCCTTCGACTTGAGAAAGCGTGTCGCCCTTGACGAATACACCCGCGAAGGCGACGAGAAGAATCAGGAGAGGGGAAATGGAAAATGCCGCGTAGTAAGCAAGTGCAGCACCAAGCCGAGGAGCCTTATCCTCTAACCATTCATTAAACGTTTCACTTACGAGCGCCCAGAATGTGCGCAAAGCGACCCCCTCTAAATTTAGGTGCACTGGAAGGTCCACGCTCATGTAAAAACGCGGGCTAAAGCCCGCGACTACATCGGCAATGGTGTAGTCGCGGGCTTTAGCCCGCGTTATGATGGTTGGTTATGCCCAATGACGCGATTCGCAACATAGCGATCATCGCCCACGTCGATCACGGAAAGACCACGCTGGTCGATGCGATGCTTCGCCAGAGCGGGATTTTCAGAGCCAACGAGGAGGTGATGGAGCGCGTGCTCGATTCGGGCGATTTGGAGCGCGAGCGGGGAATCACGATTCTCGCGAAGACCACCGGCATCCGTTATCACGGCGTGAAGATCAACATCGTCGACACTCCCGGGCACAGCGACTTCGGCGGAGAGGTCGAGCGCGCGCTGAAGATGGTCGATGGCGTTGTTCTGCTTGTCGACGCGAGTGAGGGCCCACTTCCGCAGACACGTTACGTCCTCATGAAAGCGCTCGAGGCGAAGTTACCCGCGATCGCCGTCATCAACAAGATCGACCGGCCGGATGCGCGTGTTCAGGAAGTCGTGAATGAGCTCTACGATCTCTTCATCGATCTCGATGCCACGGAAGAGCAGCTCGAATTTCCCATCGTCTACACGAATGCGCGCGCCGGCGTCGCGAAGTCATCGCTCGAGGATTCATCCGGTGACCTGCGTCCGCTTTTTGAAGCGATCATTCAGCACATTCCTGTCCCGCCCGGCGACGCGTCAGGGCCGCTGCAAATTCTCGTCGCGAACCTGGACTACAGCGATTATCTCGGACGCCTCGCCATCGCGCGCGTGTTCAACGGTACGCTGAATATCGGCGACGAAGTGGGAATCGTGAAGCTCGATGGCGCTCTGCAAAAGACAAAAATCACGAAGCTCTATTCGTTCGAAGGGCTGAAGCGCGTCGACGAGACGATCGGCAAGCCCGGCGACGTTCTGGCGATTGCGGGAGTCGAGGGCATCAACATCGGTGAAACCGTGACGAATGCGGAGACACCGACGCCCCTGCCGCGCATCCACATCGATGAGCCGACGATCGCGATGGTTTTCACGATCAACACGTCGCCCTTCGCGGGAAGAGAAGGCACCTACGTCACCTCGCGAAATCTGCGCGAGCGTTTGGAAAAAGAGCTGCTAACGAATGTCTCGATTCGGGTCGAGGAAGCCGGCGGGCCCGAAGCGTTCCGGGTGATGGGACGCGGCGAGCTGCAACTGGCGATTCTGATCGAAACCATGCGCCGTGAGGGTTACGAGCTCATGGTCGGCAAGCCCGAGATCCTGACGAAAGAAATCGATGGCCGACTCCATGAACCATTGGAGCTTCTGGTCATCGATTGTCCTGAGTCGTTTCTCGGTGTCGTGATCGAAAAGCTCGGCGGCCGCAAGGGCAAGATGGTCAAGATGGTGAATCATGGCTCGGGCCGGGTTCGCCTGGAGTTTCATGTTCCAACGCGCGGATTGATCGGACTGAGAAGCGAGATTCTCACGGATACCCGCGGTACCGCCATCATGAACTCGCTGTTCCACGGATACACCGATTGGCAGGGCGACATCCCCATGCGTACCACCGGGGTACTTGTCGCCGATCGGGCGGGCAGAGCGACGGCGTATGCCATCTGGAATCTTCAGGAAAGAGGGGAGATTTTCATTACGCCGGGAACCGAAGTCTATGAGGGAATGATCGTCGGGGAAAATGCGCGCGCAGCCGATCTGGATGTAAACATTGTGAAAGAGAAGAAGCTCACGAACATGCGCGCTTCGACAGCCGATGAAGCGATTCGGCTCGTGTCGCCGCGTATCCTCAATCTCGAACAGGCGATCGAATTCATTCGCGACGAGGAATTTGTGGAAACGACGCCGCAATCGATACGATTACGGAAGAAGGTCCTGCAGGCCAACAAACGATAAGTTTAGCCGTCAATAATTTAGAGGCAGAAGGAAACATGGAAATGAAAACGAACACTTCAAACGTATGGCCCTATGTCATTGCTGGCTCCGCGATTGGCGGCGCCATTGGATACCTTTTCATGACCGAATCCGGACGCAAAATCCGGCACGCGGTCACGCATCCCGATGAACTGGCCGACAACATCGAAGATGCCCGCAGTTTTGTTGAAGACAAAGCAAAGATCGTCACCGGGCAGGTCCGCAACGTCCTCGACAAAGCCAAAGCAGGGTTGGATCAGGGCCAGCGCGCATACCGCGAGGCCGAACAGGGCTATCAAATGCAGATGCGGCAGCTGGAAGGGAAGAATAACGAGATTACGTCGAGCGTTCACAGGACCGTCGACAATGTGAATCGCACGGCCGTCACGGTTGAGAAAAGCGTTCTCGATCCGATTTACGAACTGGGCGCACTCTATCGCGGAATCGAGGCCGGCATTCGAACCGTGTTAGGAGATACGCCTCGGGCGCACGGGGAAGTCTCCTCGTTCTTTAAGAACGAACGAGCAGGCAGCTAAGGAAATCTTGTTGTGTCTTTGTGTCTTAGTGCCTTGGTGGTTTTCAACCACGAAGACACAAAGACACAAAGTCTACTTCTTCCACGCTCCCAGCAGCCGCCTCAACAGAACCAGTTGTCCGAGATGATACGCGTTGTGATCCGCCACGAGCAGCGCTTCCCGGAAGATGGTCTGTCCGGTACCGTGCGGGATCCTGGCATGCAGATCCGTTTCAGGATTCCCCACGAGATCCAGCATCGCTTTCATATCCTTCTTAAATGAAGTGATGCTTTTCTTCCACGCATCGCTGCTCGGCGGCTTCGCCGTTTTCGGCCAGTAGCCGCCGGGCCATTCCGGCGATACATGCTTCGCTTTGCGGCTGAACTCCAGAATGTCCCACGTGGCGATCCGCAGGTGCTCCAGAAGCTGCCACGCTGTGTGCTCCGCCCCTTTCGGTTTTGTTCCCTGCATGTCCTCAGGAAAATCCTTCATCACGTCATCGAAACTCACGTGCGCATTGCCGCCCTTCAACAACGCCACAACCTGCTCGCGAACCGGGTCAGTCATAATTCATCCTTCTTGAGACAGAGTTTGAACATCGCTAAGAATTTTCGTGGTGGAACAAAACCTACAGCCTCGTGAATCGCTGCAATCGCAGCGTCCGTTTTCATCTTCTTTGCAGCCTTGACCAGGTCCGGGTGCGCCTTCTCGAAAACGCGATAGGGATATCCTTCTTTGCTCAAATAAGGAATTCCGTTCTTCGGAACCTCGGATGGCCCACGATCAACGAGCATCTCGCGCATGAGCTCGCCGACAGCAAAATCCGCCGGATCCGGTCGGGGGGTTCCGTCGACGCCAAGAAAGCGCCGCACATCGCCGACGCTCGCCGTGCCGTTTTCCTGAATCAAACCGAACGCGCGCCCGGCATTCGGGGAAAGCGTCGTCGCGCGAAATCTCGTGCGTAGCGCGTAGAGGGCAGGGACGACATCACGGTGCACGAGCACCAGACGGTCGGCAATGACATTCGTTTCGATGACCTCGTCGCGGGCAAGCAGAGCATTCGTCAGCTCGATGGCGAGGCGTTTGTCGCGGGCTGCGGCATACATGCTTGCAAGGGGAAGCGCCGGTGTGGAGTTGTAGCGAAGCGCGAGCTTCACCGTCTTCATGAAGCGAATCGCGTCATGCTCTGTTTCGATGCTGTGCATCACACGACCTGTCCTGCGACGAAGCCTGAAGCCCAGGCCCATTGAAAATTGAAACCACCCAGATGTCCCGTCACATCCACGACTTCGCCGATGAAGTATAGGCCCGGCATGCGGCGAACCTCCATTGTTTTGGATGAGAGTTCGTTCGTATCGACACCGCCGACGGTGACTTCGGCTTTGGCGTAACCTTCGGTGGCCGACGGCGTGAGCGTCCAGCTTGAAATCGGTTTTGCACCATACAACTCGCGCCATTTTTGAACGAAGCGGCGGGGTTGCTGTCTGGGCTCGATGACAATGGGATCGCCGGGCTTCCAGTACGAGGAGATTTGAAGAATCGCGGGACCGCTCAAGCCGCGATGCGTGAAAAGGATGTTCTCCTGGAATGAAACGCGTCCCGCGCTGACATTCGCGTCGAGAGAGACTCCGCTGAGATCGCGCAACAATCGCCCTTCATCGCCGCCCAGCGTCAACGGCACCAGACCCGGACGCACGTTGGCCAGCCGTACGCCGAACTGCTGCGCCACGTTGTAGCCGAAGTCGGTCGCCCCAATTTTGGGAATCGAGAGCCCGCCCGTGGCGATGACGAGCGAGTGGCATTCGAATTCGCCGAGATTGCCGGCCAGGACGAATGTTTTATCTTTGCGGATTTCCGTGACCGAGCATCCCACGTGAATGCGCACGTTCGCATCGGTCGATTCCTTCAAGAGCATGTTGATGATCTGTTGCGACGTGCCGTCGCAGAAAAGCTGCCCCAGTTTCTTCTCGTGGTAGGCGATGCGATGGCGCCGCACCATGCGTATGAAGTCCTCCGGTGTATATCGCGAGAGAGCGGACTTGTGAAAGTTTGGATTCTCCGAAATGAAATGTTCCGGCGTTGTGTAGATGTTGGTGAAGTTGCAGCGGCCGCCGCCCGAAATTCGGATCTTCTTACCGACGGCATCGTTCCGTTCGAGCACGGCAACCGAGCGGCCTCGCTTTCCTGCTTCGATTGCGCACATGAGACCGGCGGCCCCGGCGCCGACAATCACCACATCGTAGATCACTCAGGAATCATATACTTATCGCCGACGACTTATCGCGTCGGGGAGGAGAGAGATCATGGCAGGAATGCACGAGGTGGATTACAAGGTTTTCGGTGACGACATGCAGAGCTCGCCGAGGTCGGCGGCGAGTTGATCGCGCAGAAGGATTCGTTCCTTGCGGCGGCGAAGGGCGTAAGTATCGGCATCGCATTCCAAAAGCGGCTAGGTGTCGGATTCTTCGGCGGAGAAGGATTCATTATGGAACGGCTGCAGGGAGATGGCTGGGCCTTCGTGCATGCCGGCGGAATGCTTCTGGAACGCACGCTCGCGCCGGACGAGATCCTGCGCGTGGATTCAGGCTGTCTTGTTGCGCTTCAGCCGACCATCGATTACGACATCCAGTTTGTGGGAAACATCAAATCCGCCCTCTTCGGAGGTGAAGGACTCTTCTTCGCTACACTCCGCGGCCCCGGCCGCGTCTGGCTGCAATCTCTGCCACTTAGCCGCATGGCCCGACGCATCGTCGCCGCGGCACCCCAAACCGGTCGAGGAGGCCGCGAGGAGGGCTCAGTCCTTGGAACCATTGGGGATATTCTTTCTGGGGACCGATCCTAGGACAAAATCTGAAAGCCAAATGCCATTGACCCATTGACCCATTGGCATTTGGTTTCCTTATAGTTCCGTTCCCTTTTAAACCGAATTTGCCCGGAGGTGTCACTGGTGTATAACCGACGGTGGCTAGTGCTGAGGGAGGACAATGCGAACACGGTGGTTCTCACTTCCGATTCTGATTCTGGCGTCAGGGCTGGCGCTGGCAGGTGCCAATAAGGACTGCCTCTTTCTCGCCAATCCGGACGAGTTCACGACCAACATAGAGCGGGTCCAGAAGGCCCATTCGGAGCTCACGTCCAGCGTTTCGATGGTGGTCCACAGGGCCATGTTGTCTATCACCCGGGGCGAGGAGCAGGCAATCCAGACGCTCAACGCGGCGACGGTTCCCCGCAAGAACCTCATCGACGATGCCATTTTCAATCGCATGGCGGCGGCCAAAATTCAATCGGCGCCGATCGCCTCCGATGCGGAGTTTCTGCGGCGCGTGACTCTGGACTTGACCGGCCGTATCCCATCGGGTACCGAAGTCATGAATTTCATCTTCGACACGAATCGCGCGAAGCGCGAAGCGAAGATCGATGCGCTGATCGGCTCACCGGAGTTCATCGATAAGTGGACGATGTTTTTCGGCGATCTCTATCGCGTGAATGCCCAGTCCAGCAGCGTCAATCGCGATATCCACGGCCGGGACGCGTTCTATCTCTACATAAAAGACTCGATCAGCCGCAATAAGCCCTACGACCAGATGGCTCGCGAAATCATCGCGGCCGCGGGCGACACCTTTGCACAGGGAGAAGCGAACTGGCCCGTCGGCAACACTGTTGCGATGGGTCCCGCCCAGGACACGTACGATGGAGGGGCCGTGAATACGGCGGCGATGTTCCTCGGCGTCAATGTCGCCGATTGCCTGCTCTGTCACGATGGCGCGCGCCATCTCGACCAGGTGAATCTGTGGGGTTCGAAGCAGACACGGCAGAATATGTGGGGCCTCTCCGCTTATTTCGCGCAAGTCCGCATGCAGCGCCAGGTTGTCCAGACGATGCCGACGCAAATTGCGAAATACATCGTGACCGACGCCGCCACCGGCGAATACACGCTCAACACGACGACGGGGAACCGTGTGGCACGCCAGCCGATCAATGGCGTCAATATGATCGCGCCGAAGTACCCGTTTGGATCGTCAGCCGCGATCGCTCCAGGCCAATCTCGCCGTCAGGTTCTCGCTCAGCAGATCACCGGTGACTTTCAGTTTTCTCGCGCGATCGTAAATTACATTTGGGAGAAGTTCATGGTCGAGGCATTCGTTTCACCGTCGAATGCTTTCGATCTTGCGCGTCTCGATCCGAACAATCCGCCCCCCGCGCCGTGGACGCTGCAACCAACGAACCCACAGCTTCTCGATGCGCTCGCGCGATGGTTCCAGACAAACGGATATGACGTGCGCGCATTGATGGCACTGATCACGAAGTCGACCGCATACCAGTTATCGGCGACTTATCCCGGCACGTGGGATGTCAGTTATGTTCCGTACTACGCCCGCAAGTACGTCCGCCGTCTCGATGCCGAAGAAATCCACGATTCGGTCGCCAAAGCCACCGGGATTCTCGGCAACTATCCGCTCCAGGGATCGGACCTGGCGCCGGTGCAATGGGCGATGCAATTTCCGGATACACGCGAGCCCCGATCCAATACCAATGTGGCCCAGTTCCTGAATTCATTCGGGCGCGGCGATCGCGATACCACATTCCGCCGGTCCGACGGCTCCATCCTGCAGGCGCTGAACATGCTGAACAGCCCGGTCATCATGGCGCGTATTCATCAGGCCAATCAAGGCTCGCACGTCGCGGAGTTACTGGCGCGGACGAATGATGCGGGAAGCATCATCTCGGACTTGTTTGCGACGAACCTATCGAGACCGCCATCGGATAACGAGATGGCTTACTTCCGAGTGCTGTTTCAGCAGCAGGGTACTCGCCAGGCGGCCGAGAACCTGCAATGGCTACTGCTGAACAAGGTCGATTTTCTTTTCAACTATTGAGGCCTATGGAACCCATCATTGATCGAAGACTCTTTTTCAAGATTGCGGGAACCGGCGTTGCGGGATATTTCGTGTCACCGATGCGGACGTTTGCTCAAAGCTCCGTAACGAGCAGCCCGGTCTCATTACTCAATACTGCAAAGAATTGCATTTTTGTTCTGCTGCCGGGCGCCCCCAGTCAGATCGATACGCTCGATCTCCGCGTCGGCGCGTGGACGCCGGCGGACTTCGCGCCCACGACAATCAATGGTATCGACTGGCCGAACGGCCTGTTGCCGAATCTGGGTGGGCAACTCAGTCTCAGTCAGTTCTCGATCATTCGAAGCTGCCAGTCGCCTGCGCTCGTCCATGTGCTTCTCCAGAACTGGAATCAGATTGCGAGAAATCCGGCAAGCGCCACGGGGAAGATCGCGCCCAACATCGGTTCTGTGGTGGCTCTGGAAATGGAGCCGCAGCGAAGGACCGGTCAAAAGCTGCCGGGATTTCTGTCGTTGAACGGCGGAGGCAATTTGACGGGCGCCGGATATTTTTCCGGCAGGTATTCTCCGTTCGATGTCGCGCCCAACTCGGGTGGTGTCGCGAATCTCGCCAACCCTGATGGGCAGGCCGTGTTCACGAACCGGTACAACATGTTGCTGGCTGCAGACGTGTCCCTGCGCTCGGGCCCGTCACCTTTGGGCAGTGTCGTCGAAGAGATGTCGGACTTCTACTCTTCGGCGCGCAATATGATGTATGACCCATCGGTCACGAATGCATTTCGGTTCACGACCGCCGATCAGCAGAAGTACGGCAACAGCGCTTTTGGAAACGCATGCGTCACGGCACGCAACGTCCTGGCGGCGGATCTCGGCACGCGCTACATCCAGATCACGCTGGGCGGCTGGGACAATCATCAGAATATCTACGCTGCGAACGCAGGAGTCTACCGTCCAGCGAGCCAGCTTGATGCCGGACTCGCCAACCTCATCGCGGACCTTGCAGCGATGCCGGGCAGCGGCGGAGGAACGAAGCTCGATGAAACGCTCATCGTCGTGAAAGGCGAATTCGGACGGACGGTCGGCAACATCACGTCTCAGCAGGGACGCGATCACTACTTCGTCCATTCCGCGCTGCTCGCGGGCGGCGGAGTTCGCGGTGGCCGCGTGCTCGGAAAAACAACAGCGGATGCCAGGTATGTCGAAGATCCGGGATGGTCCGCACAACGGGCCGTCTATGCGGAGGATATCGCCGCAACCATCTATTCGGCGCTCGGCATCAATTACACGACAACACGTCATGACGATCCGCTGGGACGCGGATTTGAGTACATTCCAACAACAACGGCATACATCGGCACACCAATCGAAGAACTATTTCGGTGAAATGGTTTAAGAATCTCGCAGCAGGATGCTTTCTGATCCTCTCGGGAGCCGCGCACATTCAGCATGCACGGCCCATCTCCCTGGCGTTTGAAGAAAATCGCGGACAGGCACCTTCGGAAGCGCGGTTTCTTGCGCGCGGACCCGGCTACAACCTGACTCTCTCGGCGGAAGGGAATCGTCTCGCCCTGAGACATGCCGGCAAGCGCGTAACGCTCGCGACGAAGCTTCTGAGCGCGAATCCGAATCCGGCCATTCGAGGCGAAGAAAAACAGGCCGGAAAAGTTCATTACCTCCGCGCCGGACAATCGCTGACCGACATTCCGACGTATGCGCGCGTGCGGTACGAGCAGGTTTACCCCGGCATTGATCTCGTGTACTACGGCAATCAGCGCGGGCTCGAATACGACTTCGTCGTTCGCCCGGGAGCGGACCCCAAGGCCATCGCGCTTCAGTTCGAAGGCAGCGACCGGATCGATGTCGACGCCAACGGCAACCTTGTTCTCGACGTGAATCAGTCGCGCGTCACTCAACACAAACCCATTGCGTACCAGGATCGGCGAGGCGTTCGGCAGAATATCGACGGCCGATACCGCGTCATCTCAGCCGACACCGTAGCGTTCGAACTTGCGGCATACGATCCTGAAGCCACGCTTGTGATCGATCCCGTTCTGACCTACTCCACATTCATCGGCGGCAGCACCGGCGATGACGATGCCCGCGCCGTCGCGACCGACTCCGCCGGAAATGTCTACATCACGGGATCGACGACATCGACGAACTTCCAGACGCTTGGACCGATCCAGGCGAACCCCGGCAGTCCAGATCCGGAGGCGGGTTTGAGCGATGCATTCGTGATGAAGCTCAATGCTTCGGGCAA
>Ga0070707_100006748_pt1 | contig 10636 bp, 14 predicted proteins | sample KBSK5502metaG_FD_65468 | JGI IMG/M metagenome (GOLD analysis project Ga0070707, IMG submission 65468) | Corn, switchgrass and miscanthus rhizosphere microbial communities from Kellogg Biological Station, Michigan, USA - KBS K5-50-2 metaG | ecosystem: Host-associated > Plants > Roots >... | reverse complement strand
CGCCCGATCAATGACCGCGCGGATCGTCAGGGCGGCGAGATCGTCCGGTCGGACCGACGCCAGCGCACCGCCGTACCGCCCGACCGGGGTGCGGACCGCCTCGACGATCCACGCCTCCCGGACGGGCCGGCCGGGATCACGCGCCATGGCTCACGGGAGCTTCGAGAACGCCTCGTTCAGCAGGGCATCGGTCGGCGCGTTGCCGCCGACGGTCCAGATCACGTCGCCCTTGAGGTAGAGATAGGTCACCGTCGGCGAATCAGGGGTGACGACCTTCTTGACCGACTTGCCGCCCAGGCTCGCGTCGGTGATCGTGGCGCCCTGCGGGGCGGATTGCGTGTAGGCATTGAGGAACTGGTCGGCGGGCACGCCCTTGATCCGGAAGGCGATGACGCTGATGGCCGTCGTCCCGCCGAAGGCGACGCTCAGGTCGGACGGCGACTTGCCGAGCTGGGTGAGGATCGGGCCGATCTCGTTGCCTGCCGTCCCGGTGCCGAGGAAGTCGGAGCCGGTCATGCTGATGACCTGGAGCTTCTCGCCGCCGATCTCGTCGGGGAACATGGCCTCGAGCTCGGTGTCGGCGGTGAACGAGGGCAGGGCGAAGCTGAAGCCCGGCAGCCCGGACGTACCCGGAGCCTCGGTGCCAGGGACCTCGGTCGCCGGCGCGCCGCCCGTCCCGCTGGTGGGCGCGGACGTCGGGGCATTGCCGCTGCAGGCAGCGATTGCGAGCGCGATCCCGGCGGACAGTGTCAGCGCGGCGCCGGTTCGGCGTGCGGTCATGGGCTGTGCCCCTCCCCGTGAGTCAACGACGTGCGTTTCCGATGTGCGGCCGAGCGGATCGTACGCGTTGCCTCAGATCCCCGCTCTCGCCGAGCGAAGGAGCGGGAGCGTCGGCCGGAACGTGTCGGCGTCCTCGTCGCTGAGGGCGTCGAGCATGACCACGACCTCGTGGAGGCCGGTCCGGCGGGTCCATTCGAACGGACCGAAGGGATGGTTCGCCCCGAGGCGCATGGCCTGATCGATGTCGTCCTCACCGGCAACCGCGTCGCCGAGCGCGCGGTAGGCCTCGTTCACGATCGCGAGGATGACCCGTTCGGCGATCGTCCCGGGGTCGATGCCGCCCGCACGGGCAGGGCTGCCTGAGCGATCGGCGAATCTCGCCGCCGGCCCGACGGCCCTCCCCTCGACGTACCGGTAGAAGCCCTCGCCCGTCTTGCGCCCGAGGCGGCCGGCGCTCACCAGCTCCTCCTGGATCGGCGACGGGCGGAAGCGCGGCGGCCGGCCGGACGCCTCGAACAGGCCGCGCGCCGCGGCGAGGTTCACGTCGATCCCAATGAGGTCCATCAGGGCGAACGGGCCCATCGGAAAGCCCTCGGCGACGATCGCCGCATCGATCGCCTCGATCGTCGACGCCCCGGCTCGAAGCAGCCGCAGCGGCTCGAGCGTGAACGGGCGGTTCACCCGGTTGACGATGAATCCGGGTGCGTCGGTGACTCGGATCGGCGTCTTGCCCCAGCCCTCGACGATTCCCGCGGCGCGTTCCACAGCCCAGGGCGCGCTGGCGCGACCCGCGACAACCTCGACCAGGGGCAGCACCGGCGCCGGGTTGAAGAAGTGCAGCCCAACCACGCGCTCCGGTCGGGACGCGGCCTCGGCAATCGTCGAGACCGAGAGGGCGCTCGTGTTCGTGGCCAGCACGGCATCCGCCGGCGCCGCGTCATCGAGCTGGCGGAAGAGCCCGCGCTTGACGTCCAGGTCCTCGACGACCGCCTCGATCGCGAGCTGCGCATCGGCCACGGCGGCGGCGGCGCTGCCGACCACGTCGACGGCGAGGAGGCGATCCGAGGCGTATCTCGCGGGACCGGCCGAACCCGCCTTCTCGGCCCGTCGGGTCAGGCCCCGCCGGATCCTTTCCAGCGCCCTGTCAGTAGCGCCCGGAAGCGGGTCATGGAGCGCCACCCGCCAGCCGCCCTCGAGGGCGACCTGGGCGATCCCCGCGCCCATGGTTCCGGCGCCGATCACAGCGACGCGCGCCGCCTCCAGAGGCTGTGCGTTCGTGTCTCGCTCGGCCATCCGGCCGAGCGTATCCGAGCCAATCGGGAAGGCGATGTGCACCTATCCATCGCAGACCTCTCGCATCCGCGTCGCAGCGCCATGCGACAGACATGCCATAGATTTGGCAGCGCATGGCAGGCATCGCCGACGCGCCGCTTGTTCCGGCCGATGACCGGGCGACCTGGCGCGCCTGGCTCGAGGCGAATCACGCGCAGGCGACCGGGGCCTGGCTGGTGACCTGGCGCAAGGGCCAGGGCCCGGTCCTCGACTACGGCGACGCGGTCGAGGAGGCGCTGTGCTTCGGCTGGGTCGACTCCACCGGGGGCCGACTCGACGATCGCCGGACCAAGCTCTATTTCGCGCCGCGGAAGACGCGCAGCGTCTGGTCCGCTTCGAACAAGGCGCGCGTCGAGCGGCTCATCGCCGCGGGCCTGATGCGGCCGGCCGGGCTGGCCGCGATCGAGCGAGCGAAGGCGAACGGAGCGTGGGTTGCGCTCGACGAGGTCGAGCAGGGCATCGTGCCGGCAGACCTGGCCGCGGCCCTCGACGCCCGCCCGCCGGCCGCCGAACGCTTCGCCGCCTTTCCGTGGTCGGCGCGGCGTGCGCTGCTCATCTGGGTCGCGGACGCGAAGAAGCCCGAGACACGGGCGGCGCGTGTGCTCGAGACCGCAGTCCGGGCCGCGCGCAATGAGCGCGCCAACGAGCGGCCGCGCGATTGAGGCGACGCCTCAGACGGGCTTGAATGCCTCGAACGGTTGGCGGCACTCGGCGCAGTGCCGGATCGAGCGGCACTGTGTCGGCCCGAACACGTTCTCGAGCGTCGTGCGCGCCGAGCCGCAGTAGGGGCAGCGCACCGGCGCGCCGCCGAGCATCGGCAGGGCGCGATCGGAGGCGAGGTGGGGTGGCGGCGCGAAGCCGGATCGCCGAAGCTTCTCGCGGCCCTCGGGCGAGATTCGATCCGACGTCCACGGCTCCGCGAAGGACGTGGCGACATCCACCGGCCGGCCGAAGGCCGCCAGCCGCTCCGCGACGGTCGCGCGAATGAGGTCGAGCGCCGGACAGCCGACGAATGTCGGCAGCAGCTCGACCCGGAGGCGGCCTGGCTCGACGTCGACCGCCCGGACCATCCCGAGCTCGACGATCGATACCGCCGGGATCTCCGGGTCGGGGATCTCGTCGAGGGCGGCCATGACCATCCTCGGATCGAGGCGCCGCGGCGCGGTACGGAGCTCGGGCATCACCACGTCACCCCGTCCTCCGAGCGACGCACCATCGTGAACTCGCTCCACAGCCAGTCGAACGCCGCCGAGTGCTCACGTCGGCCGTTCGGCGAGGGTTCGATCGACGGTGGCAGCGAGAGACCGAGCGGGACCATGACCGTCGTCAGGTCAGCTCGCCACGCCGCCTCCGCCTGGGCCATCGAGCGGGTCAGGATGCCGGCCTCCAGGAGCAGCTGCTCGCCTTCGAGCGGGGTGAACACGGTCGGCGCGTCAAGGCCGTGGCCGAGCAGCGCGGCCTCGAGGCGCCGCCGGGGCTCCGACCCGCCGTTCGCCAGTCGATCGAGCCAGGCGACGACGTGCATCCGGTGGTACCGCTCCTCGCGGCGCAGCTTCTCGACCAGCTCGGCAAGCGGCCGGTAGCCCGGCCCGATCGAGGCCAGTCGCGCCTCGTCGGCAAGCTCGTAGAAGAAGCGGCGCGCGATGGTGTCGGCCCAGTCGCCCCGTGGGTGGTCGAGCAGCCGGCAGTGGCGGTACTCGTCCGGCGCGCGGTCATAGGCGAGCGCGTCCTCGTCGCGGCCGTCGGCTGTGACGTCGGCGAGCAGCTGGTACAGAGCGCGAGCGTGGCCGAGCTCGTCCTGCGAGATCGAGCTGATCGCCACGTCCTCCTCGAGCAGCGGCGCGATGCCCGTCCACTCGGAGTCGGTGAAGCCGCTCACGAACTCGTCATCCGCAACCGTGAACAGGAGCTCTGCGAGCGCGGCCCGCGTCCCCGTGTCGAGGGCGTCCGCGGCGGCGCTGCCGGTGCGCGGCGGTCCCGCGAGGCTCACGAGGTCGCCTTCGCGCGACGCCCGCCTGTGCGGTCGTGCCCTGTCGCTCGTGCGGCGGGTTTCGAGGTGCCCGCACGCTCGCGAGCGGCCGCGAGCTTGTCGCGCATCACATAGCCGCCGGGCTTCTTGAACGAGCGATCCAGCGGCGGATCGAGCAGGTCCGGGTCCTCGAGGACCGCGATGTCCGCCCGCCGAACCACCCAGAGGCGCGAGCTCTCGTTGCGCCGTCCGAAGAGCTCGCGGGCGTAGTGCACGGCGAGCTCGGGGTCGGGCGCGAGGACGTTGCCGCCGTGGCGCATCGGATCGCCGTCCTTTGCCTGCTGGAACACCTCATACGGTTCCAGCTCGGCTCGCGACGCCGCCGCCCGTTTCGACGCGGCCATCGTCAGTGCACCGGCGCGGCCGGCAGCCCGAACACCGTCTGCCGGACCCAGCGGGTCTCTTCGCGGTTCAGGCGCCGGAATTCGAGCCGCTCCTGCGATTTCGGGCCGTGGCCGGTGACGACAGAGCGCAGCTCATCCCACGACGGCTCGGTGTACAGCCAGACCTTCGTCGCCTCGTCGAGGCGGAGGTTCGGGTCCGGAATCCTCAGCCCCAGCTCCCACAGCCGTGGCACATAGATCGTGAGGAACTCCTGGCGCAGCTCCTCGGACGTCTTGGCCTTGATCCGCCAGTGGAGATCGCGATCCTTGTCCCGATCGCCGCGCGGCCCGTGCATCTGCATCAGCGGGCCCCACCATCGGTCCAGGGCTTCCTGGACCAGCTCCCGCTGGGACGCGGACCCGGTCATGAGGGTCACCACGACATCGCGGCCGTGCATGATGTGGACCGACTCCTCCCAGCAGATCTTCTGCATCGTCCGGGCATACGGGGCGTAGCTCGAGTCGCGGAGCGCCTGCTGGGCGACGATCGCCGCGGCGTCGACGAGCCAGGCGATGATCCCGATGTCGCCCCACGACCTGGTCGGGTAATGGAAGACGTTGTGGAATTTCGTCTTGCCGGCGATCAGGTCGTCGAGCATCGCCTCGCGCGGCTTGCCCAGGTCCTCCGCGACGCGGTACAGCAGCTGCGCGTGCCCGACCTCGTCCTGGACCTTTGCGGTCAGGGCCAGCTTCCGGCGCAGGGTCGGCGCCCGCATGATCCACTCGCGCTCCGGCAGCACGCCCATCAGCTCCGAGTTGGCGTGCATCTCGACGAACCGCAGCACGGCCGAGCGATACTCGTCGGGCATCCAGTCGGTCGCCTCGATCTTGCCGCCGGCGGTCACGTGGGCCTCGAAATGGGCGAAGCGCTCGTCGTGGGGCAGGTCCTCCTCGTTCCACGGCCGCTCGCTGCGCTGGCGGACGGGGAGAACGGGGTCAAGCGCGAGCGGGTCGGTCATCAGGCGTCCTCCTTGGCGAGGTCGATGCCATGATCGCCCACGAGCGGCGTCATGCGCGGCCCTCCAGCATGCGCAACGCGAGGTCGACCAGGTGGTCGGCGATCCGCTCGGCCGTGAGCCGGCCGTCGGGGTCGTACCACGTCGCGACGCCGTTGAGGGCGCTGAGCAGGGCGGTCGAGGCGATCGCCGGATCGGTCATGTCGAACGCCCCCACGGCGATGCCGGCCTCGATCCGACGCCGGAACCGCGTCTCGTAGGCGTCGCGTCGGGCGAGGATCGCCGCGCGCCGTTCCTCGCCGAGGGCGCGCCACTCGTGGACGAAGACCCCTGCTTCATCGACGTCGCCGGTCAGCACCTCGACGTGTGCCCGGACGAGCGCCGCGACTGCCTCGGCAGGATCACCGGCCCGGCGGGCCTCAGCGTCGCGCCCGGCGCGATCGGCGGCAGCCTCGAAGCGAGAGGCGGCACGGTCGACGATCGCCCACAGCACGTCCTCCTTCGAGGTGACGTGGGCGTACAGGCTGGCGCCCTGGACCGACAGCGCGCGGGCGATGTCGCGGATGCTCGTCGCCGCATAGCCGTGCTCGCGGAAAAGGTCGCTGGCGACATCCTCGATTGCCTGACGCCGGCTGATCTCGACCATTCGACCTCGGTCTACCTGGGAACTACCTAACTAACGCTCGTTAGGGAGACCATAGGTCTCTGAGGTCAGCGACGTCAACCGTCGGAGCTGCAGCCCTACTCCCCGGTGAACCGCGGCGGACGCTTGGCCATGAACGCGGCCATGCCCTCGGCGTGGTCCTTCGTCCGGCCGGCGAGGTCCTGGAGGCGCGCCTCGTACTCGAGCGCGGCGTCGAGATCGTGTGTCCAGGCCGCGTCCAGCGCACGCTTGGTCAGGGCGATCGCCCTCGGCGCGCCCGCGGCGAGGCGGGCGGCAACCGCTCGCGCCTCCGCGGCGAGCTCCGCTGCAGGCACGACCCGGCCGATCAGACCGAGGCGAACGGCATCAGCAGCCGAGACCGGATCGTTGAGGAGCGCGAGCTCGGCGGCGCGGGTGGCGCCGACGAGGCGGGGCAGGAACCAGGTCGCCCCGCTGTCGGGCACCAGCCCGACCCGCCCGAACGCGAGCGCGAAGCTTGCCTCGTCCGAGGCGATCCGGATGTCACACGCCATCGCCAGCGACGCGCCGGCACCCGCGGCCACCCCGTTGATCGCAGCGACGATCGGCTTGGGCAGCCCGCGCATCGCTCGGACGATCGGGTTGTAGCGCTCGCGAACCTCGACCCCGAGCGGTGCTGCTTCCGGCTCGAGCCGCTCGCGAAGGTCCTGGCCGGAGCAGAACGCGCGGCCGGCGCCGGTCAGGATCACGGCGCGGACCGCCCGCTCGCGCTCGACGCGTCGGAACGCCGCGAGCAGTGCCTGCTTCATCGGCACGGTCAGCGCGTTGAGCGCGTCCGGGCGGTTCAGCGTGATGGTGGCGACTCCCGCCTCCGCGTCGAGCTCGACGAGGACGGTTTCGCCGGCGGCCTCAGGCATCCGCCCCGGGCGCGAACCTGATCAGCTCGTGGCCGTCGCCGACCAGCTCGAACAGGCCGCTGTCGATCGGCTCGTGGGCATCGTCGACGAGGTCCGCGACGAATGTCGCGAATTGACCCGCGAAGTCGTTGTCGCCGGGGCCGAGCGAGCCGGCGATGAGCAGGTCGCGATCGGGCAACGCGACGAGGACGCGGCCTGGCCCGCCACACTCGCCCGCGAGATGCTGGCGGACGTCCTCGAGCAGGATCCGCGCGGCATCGCCGCCCTCGCCGGTATCCGAGGACAGCAATCGCCGTTCGCCCGAGAGCTCGTCGGTCCACGGCGCCCGGGCCGACCACGCGGCGAGATTCGCCATCGCCATCTCGCGCAGCTGGTCCGCATGCACGCCCCAGGCGAGCAGGTGGTCCGCATTCACGAGCACGTCGTATGCGGCCTCGCGGAGCACGTACGCGACGGCGAGGTCCGCCGGACCCGGGTCGATGAGCGGCAGGGCATGCTTCTTGAGCCCTTCCTGGGCCAGGGCGGTCTCGTCGATCTCGGCGAGCATGGTGCCGTGGGTTCCGGCCGGCCGCAGGACCGGGTAGACGTGATCCGCCGCGGAGGTCCAGTCGTGCTCCGGCGCCGCGGCCGGCGACGCATCCATGACGGGCGGCGCCTGGTGGCCGCTCACCGGCGCGCTCTCGTCGATCGGGGACAGGATGTCGGGCGGGGCGTCGCGCCAGGCGGGTGCCGGCTCGTCGCCGAGGTCGCGCCCGAAATCCCGCTCCTCGGTCATCAGCGTCCCCTCCAGGTCGGCTTGCGCTTCTCGGTGAAGGCGGCCATGCCCTCCTTCTGGTCCTCGGTGTCGAAGAGCAGGTAGAAGCTGCGGCGCTCGAACTCGAGGCCGGCCTCCAGCGACAGCTCCTCGGCGCGATTCACGGCCGCCTTGGCGGCGATGACGGCAACGGGCGGCATCGCGGCGATCCTCGCGGCAAGCTCCAGCGCAGCGGGAACCGTCGCATCCGAGGGCACCACGGAGGTGACCAGCCCGTGCGCCTCGGCCTCGTGCGCGCTCATGTTCCGGCCCGTGAGCACCAGCTCCATGGCCCTGGCCTTGCCGATCGCCCGGGTGAGGCGCTGCGTCCCCCCGGCGCCGGGCATCACCCCGAGCTTGATCTCCGGCTGCCCGAACTGCGCGTCCTCGCCGGCCACGATCATGTCGCACAGCATCGCCAGCTCACAGCCGCCGCCGAGCGCGTAACCGCGAACCGCCGCGATCAGCGGCTTGCGCACCCGCTTGATGCGCTCCCATCGATGGAACGTGTCATCGACGGTCAGGCTCGTGGGCGACTGCCGCGCGAGCTCGGGCACGTCGGCACCGGCCGCGAAGGCGCGGTCGCCCGCCCCGGTGATGACGATCGCCCGGCAGCCGGGATCTCGATCGAGCGCCTCCAGGGCGTCCGTCAGCGCACCGATCAGGGCGAAGTCGAGCGCGTTCAGGACCTCGGGTCGATCGAGAACGACGAGGGCGACCCCGTCGACCGGCCCGTCGGCGCTCGGGGCCGGCAGCGTGACGTGCAGCGTCGGATGTTCGGACGACTGGGCGGTGGTCACGGCGTGGCGACAGTATCCACGCCGCTCCTATCCAGCGCCGACCAGATCGGGCGCAGCGTCGGCGACCAGGAACGTCGCGAGGCCCGGGGCGATCTCGCGCAGGACCCGGGCCGCCGCGCGCATCGGCTCGGAACGCAGTGCCTCGTCCATCGCCGCCCGGTCGTCGAAGTCGAGGGCGGCCGCGACGGCGATGTCGGTCTCCGCGCCGAGCGCCTCGCGCACCCGCCAGGCGCGCGTCGCGCGCAGCCCGGGTGTCTGCGCGACCAGCGGCATGTGCTCGTCTCGGTAGCGCGACTCGAAGGTTGCCAGGGCGTCGGCGCCGCCCTCCGGCGCCCGATACAGCACGAGCAGCGTGGTCATCCGCTTCCTCCTGTTCCCGAGCCGGCCATGGCGGTCGTTGATTGCTCGACGAGCGACGCGCGGCGGCGCGCTTCCGCTTCGGTTGATCGATAGAACCCGGTCGTTGCCTCGTTGAACAGGCCGGGCCGGCGGGCCATCACCTCGTGGCCGCAATCCGGCACGACGAACAGGCGGCCACCCGGGAGCTGCCGCGCCAGCCCAGCGGCGTGCTCAGGCGGGACGAACGGGTCGCGGTCACCGCAGACGACCATCGCCGGGCAGTCGATGCGGTGCAGCTCGGCCGGCGTGAGCAGCGGCTGGGTCCCGATGTCCGCGGCGATCGCGGGCAACAGGCGCTGCCAGGCCCCCGTGCCCTGGCCCGCGTCGTGTCGCCGCGCCAGGGTGGCCGCGAACTCGGGCTCATGGGCGAGAATCCGATCCGGATCCATGAGCCGCCGGCCAACGCTCGCCCGCGGCTCGCGCAGCGTGGTGATCCCGACGACGATCAGCGTCCGCAGCCGCTCCGGCCAGTGGGCACCGAACTGGAGCGCGGTCATCGCGCCCATCGAGAACCCGAGCAGGTGGAACGAGTCAAGCCCGAGCGCGTCGACGAAGGCCGCCAGATCGTCGACCAGCCAGTCGTACCGGAACCCGGCAGCGGCGTCCCAGCGCGTCCGTCCGTGGCCGCGCGCGTCGGGCATGTGGACCTGGAACGCCTTCGACATTCCAGGGAGCTGCGCCGCGAAGTCCTCGCGGGCGAGCGAGGTTGCGCCGTGGAGGAGGACGAGCGGCGGACCTGCGCCCTGGACGTCGTAGCCGATGTCGAGGCCGTTGGCCCGGAGCGTCGGCACTCAGCCCTCCGGCTTGCCTTCGACCGGGCTGTCGCTCCCCTGCTCGACGCGCAGGTAGCGCCGGCGGAAGTACAGCAGCGGCGCGACGCCCTCGCGGTCCTGCTCGATCGAATCGACCTTGCCGATGAACAGGTCGTGGTCGCCGGCCGAGAAGGTCTCGACGGTCGTGCATTCGAGGGTCGCGATCGAGCCGTCGATGAGCGGCAGCCCGGTTGGCCCGCGATGCCAGGCGGCGCCACAGAACTCCTCCCGCCCGGGGCTGACCGGCGCGTGGGCGAAGCAGTCGGACAGGAGCTGCTGGTCCGTGCCCAGCACGTTCACGGCGTACCTGCCGGCCCGCCTGACCATCGGCGTGATGAACCTGCTCCGGTCGAGCGCGACCATGACCAGCGCGGGCTCCAGGGACACGGACGAGAAGGCGTTGACGGTGATCCCGGCGGGCTGCTCGCCGTCGAAGGTCGTGACGACGCTGATCCCCGTCGCGAAGTGGCCCATGACCTTTCGGAACTCGTCGGGTCGGGGCTCCATCGTGGCCAGTCTACGAGGTGGTCGGGCGCGACCCCCGAGACCTGCCGAGGCGTGCCAGCCCGGTCCGCACGATGCCCTCGATGCCCTCCAGCTGCGCCTGCAGGGCGTCCGCCCCATCGGCGGTGAGCCGATAGGGCCGTCGCCGGTCCTGCGCGGGCAGGGCTTCGATGAGCCCGTGCTCTTCGAGCCGAGCGAGCGTGGCGTAGAGCGTCCCCGGACCGAGCGGCTCGCCCGTCAGCTCGCGCGCGGCGACCATGATCGCGTAGCCATGCTTCGGCCCCTCGCTGAGCGCGAGGAGGATCGCCA
>Ga0070707_100006747_pt1 | contig 10637 bp, 10 predicted proteins | sample KBSK5502metaG_FD_65468 | JGI IMG/M metagenome (GOLD analysis project Ga0070707, IMG submission 65468) | Corn, switchgrass and miscanthus rhizosphere microbial communities from Kellogg Biological Station, Michigan, USA - KBS K5-50-2 metaG | ecosystem: Host-associated > Plants > Roots >... | reverse complement strand
CGGAGTTCGCGCTTGCTGGTCACGGTCTTTTCGGACAAGGGCTCGAGCTCGAGTTTCTCGAAGTACGCATCGAGTCGATTCCGGGGCAGGTCCGCGAGCAGGACGCGGCCCATAGCGGTCGCCCAAGCGGGGAGGCGCGATCCAACGCCCAGGGTCATGCTCATGATCCGCTTGGTCTCCACCCGGACCACGAAAACGATGTCCGTCCCGTCGAGGACTGAGGCCGAAGTCGTCTCACGTACGACGGCGGAAAGTTCCTCGAGGTGCGGACGTGCGATTTCCCACACCGGAAGGGACGAGAGGTACGAGTAGCCGAGCTCGAGGACTCGGGGCCGAAGCGAGAAGTGGCGTCCGTCGCTGTCTACATACCCGAGCTCCTTAAGGGTTAGTAAGAACCTGCGCGCGGCCGCGCGCGCGAGCCCCGTCTGGTCGGCGACTTCGGAGAGCGTGAGAGCGGGCCTTTCGCGCGAGAAAGCGCGAATTACGGCAAGTCCGCGCTCTAGCGACTGCACGAACTCGCTGCCTCGCACCTCGGTTGACAAGGTCAAGCCCTCCGCATCACTATCGGTTCATAGAACGTACAAGAGTTCGCATAGCGAACGCAAGCCTCCCGCGCGCCTACGTCATCCAAGGGAATGGGTCTGGAGGTCATCGCGAATGACAGAGTACGCCACTAGGTTCGGCTCACTTGAGGGCTACGAAAAGGGAAGCCTCGAGATCATCGACGACGATCCCAAGCGTTATACGTACTCCAACGTCTTCGAGGTTGCGAAGACCTCGAGGCCGTGGGAAAAAGTCGCCGTCGCGAAGAACATGGAGTACGTCCTCGAGGCCGTTCGTGCAGAGGGCACCTCACCGTGGCGCATCTGCTCCCATGACGAGTTCGCGATCACCATGGATGGCGATATTGAGTTTCGGTTCATCAAGCCCAAGGACGCCTCGGTCGTTCCCGAGAAGACCGAGGGCTCGGTCCGTCTCGAGAAAGAGCCGGCCGGCCAGCGCATGGGCACAGTGCGCGCTCGCAACGGGCACATGACCCTTCTACCCGCGGGCGCCGCCTACCAGATGCGCGCCGAGCGACCGTCGGTCCTGCTCATTCAGGGCATTTCGGGCGCCGACACCGTCTTCAAATGGGCAGAGATCTGCCAGACCGTGAGATAGGAGAGCATCGATGGCAGTCACGACCGCACCCGAAGTCAAAGTGGACGCGACCGAGGCCAACGAGCACGGGTATCGGACCTTCAGGATCGGAGAGTTCGAGTTTCGTCGCAACGAATACTTCGTGTACATCACCTGGCCCACCGGACGGCATGTGATGTCAGCCGATGCGTTCCTGAAGGCTCTCCAGCGCGACGTCGCGTGGGACTTCTTCTACGGGATCGTTAACTTCGACGGCGTCATCGGCACGGTGAATCACTACGGGACGGTCGATCTGTTCGCGGGCCGCTACAACGATTCCTACCGCAAAGCTGAGCTCGACCATCTCGAGAACTTCCAGACTCCTCTCATCCGGGAGACCTTCAAGCAGATGCTCGACGACTGGACCAATGACGGCTTCGACCCCTTCGCCAGTCCGACCGAGACGGGCTCGGCTTTCGGACCCAAGCGTGGCAATAACCGCAAGGCGATCACGCGGCATCGCGTTGCGGCCAAGCGCATGGTCAGCGTCCCCGGCGACGAGCAAATTCGGACCGACACGAGCGGGTTCAAGGTGAACCGACACTTCAAGGACGTCGGACAGGACGAGCCCGACGTGCGGCCCGAGCCCGGGTTCGAGAACGAGATCGCGTCCTTCAATCTCTTCGCGTATCTGTCGAGGTCGGATGTCACGTGGAACCCGTCGGTTGTCGCGGCCTGCAAGAACAGCCTCGCCTGCCCGACCACAGAGGAATACATCCTCCCGATCGTCCACGGGAACGACCGCGTCGAGTGGTTCGTCCAGCTGTCCGATGAGATCTGGTGGAACGTCGAGGATCGCGACAGTGGGGTAGCGCGATGCAATCTCGTCATGAAGCCAGGCGACGTGGCTTCGATGCCAGCGGACATTCGACATCAGGGCTATGCGCCGAAGCGATCGATGCTTCTGGTGTGGGAGAACGCCGACCCACGCTTGCCCGCGCTTCTCTCCAGCGGGAAGCTGCCGCCGACAGCGGTCGACTTCTAGCCGGCCGCGGCGGTCGTCGTGGCCGTGCTCGCGCGTCGCCTGCAGGACCGCCTCTTTATCGGAGGCGAGTTCGTCGATGCGGCCGACCGCGCGAGCTTTCCCGTCACGAACCCTCACGACGGTTCGAAGCTCGCCGACGTCGCGAGAGCCGGCGAATCCGATGTCGACCGCGCCGTTGCGGCTGCGCGGGCCGCGTTCCCGGCATGGAGTGCGCTGGCCGCGGCAGACCGCGGGCGCTTGCTCCTGAAGCTTGCCGACGCCGTCGAGGCGAATGCCGCCGAACTCGCGCGCCTTGAGTCTCTCGACACTGGTCATCCGATTCGCGATTCCTCACGGCTGGACATCCCGCGGACGGTGGCAACGTTCCGCTACTTCGGCGGGATGGCAGACAAAGTCCAGGGCAGCGTGGTCCCTGTGGAGCGTGGCTTCTTCAACTACGTACTGCGCGTTCCCGTCGGGGTGGTCGCGCACATCGTCCCTTGGAACTTCCCGCTCATGTTCACAAGCTGGAAGATGGGGCCCGCGCTCGCAGCGGGGAATACGGTCGTCTACAAGCCGGCCGAGCTCACACCACTGTCGACCCTGCGTCTCGCCGAGCTCGTCGCCGAGGTCGGATTCCCTGCCGGCGTGGTCAACGTCGTGCCCGGGGCGGGCGCGGTAGTGGGGGCTCATCTCGCCGCGCATCGGGACGTTGACAAGATCAGCTTCACGGGCTCGACCGCGGTCGGCCGCACGATCGTGCAGGCGTCCTCCGGAAACCTCAAGCGCGTTCAGCTCGAGCTTGGCGGCAAGGGAGCGAACATCGTGTTCGCCGACGCGAACCTCGCTGCGGCGGTGAACGGATCCGCCTTTGCGATATTCCACAACCAGGGGCAGGCGTGCATCGCGGGGTCGCGCCTGATCCTGCAGGAGACGATCGCGCAGGAATTCGTCGACCGCTTCGTCGCCCTCGCCCGCTCCATCCGGCTCGGTGACCCGCTCGATTCCGCGACCGAGATGGGCCCGCTTACGTCAATGGGCCATCGCGACCGGGTGCTCTCGTTCGTGAAGATCGCAAGAGATGAGGGCGGCGAGGTCCTGACCGGCGGCAAGGCACCGTCGGATCCCGCGCTTGCGAAGGGCTCGTATGTCGAGCCCACGGTGGTGCGGGCGCGCGCCGGCGACCGCGTGAGCCGTGAGGAAGTCTTTGGCCCCTTCGTGACCGTGACCACGTTCGCCGATGAGGCCGAGGCGATCGCGATCGCGAACTCCACGGATTACGGACTCGGTGGCGGCCTTTGGACGCGCGACGTGCAGCGCGCCCACCGCGTCGCCGGCGCGATCCGCAGCGGGATGGTGTGGATCAACACCTACAAGCGGGTGAACCCTGGGTCGCCGTTCGGCGGCGTCGGCGGCTCCGGCTACGGACGCGAGATGGGCTTCGAAGCGATGCTCGAGAACACGAGCGCGAAGTCGGTCTGGCTTGATGTCGATGCGCAACTGCCGCCGTGGTATCCGCGGACGGAGACCTAGCAGGGTGCCAGGGCGATGAGATCGTTCGTCTACGAGTCGCTCCCCGGCCGCGTGATCTTCGGTCTCGGATCTATCAGTCGGGCCCCTGCCGAGGTCGAACGTCTCGGACGGACCCATGTCCTATTGATCTACGACCCTTCGACCGCGGCTACTGCGCAGGAGCTCGCGGTGCGTCTTGGGCGTCGAATCGCCGGCGAGTTCACCGATATCCGACAGCACACGCCGATCGAGACCGTGCTCGCGGCGCGCAAAGCCGCGGCGGATGCGGGAGCTGATTGCGTCATCACGATCGGCGGGGGCTCGACCACCGGCTTCGGCAAGGCGATCGCGCTTGAAAGCGGGATCGACACGATCGCGATCCCCACGACCTACGCGGGCTCCGAGATGACTCCGATATACGGAATCACGGCCGACCGACACAAGCGGACCGGTCGAGACCTCCGCGTTCTTCCAAAGGTCGTCATCTATGACCCAGAGCTGACCACGTCGCTTCCGCCCGCCACAACGGGTGCCAGCGGGATCAACGCGCTCGCCCATTGCGTAGAGGCTCTGTATGCGGAAGAAGAGAACCCGATCACTTCGCTCGCCGCCGAGGAAGGTATTCGCGCGCTCGCCCGCGGGATCCCGGCATCGGTTCGCGAGCCCGCGAACCTTGCGGCGCGGAGCGACGCGCTGTACGGGGCGTATCTAGGCGGTGCGGCCCTCGCCGTGGTCGGAATGGCACTGCACCACCGCGTCTGTCACGTGCTCGGCGGCACCTTTGGGCTGCCGCACGCGGAGACGAACGCCGTCGTGTTGCCCCACTCGGTGCGGTTCAACCAAGACGCCGCGTCCGAGGCCATGTTGCGGATATCGCAGGCGCTCGCCGTCGATGATCCGGCTAGCGGGCTCTTTGATTTCGCGATCGCGGTCTCCGCGCCGACCAGTTTGGAATCGCTCGGTATGCGACGTGAGGACCTGGATGACGCCGCGCGGATGGCGGCGGAGCCGCCGCTCTGGAATCCCCGTCCGGTCCAGGCCACCGAGATCCGCCAGCTGCTCGAGGAGGCCTTCTGGGGCCGCCGTCCGCCGCCTCGCGACGCCACGCTGGTCCACGCCTCCACGAATCGGAGCTCCGACGACCGCAAACACGCTGGGTCGCGTCCGATCCACGTGAGCGGGCCAGCACGAAGCAAGCGCGTCTAGAGTTCGGTGGGCGTGAGACGAAAGTTGACCCGGATCGCCTGAGTACGGCCCTGTGACTCTGTTTGCCAGCCCAAAGGACGCGCAGGAGCGACTCGCCGCCGTGGGGTACCTCCTCGACGAGCAGGCCGCGGTGACCGTGTATCTCGCCGAGCCGCTTTCCAAGCCGATCTTGTGCGAAGGGCCGGCGGGAGTGGGAAAGACCGAGCTCGCCAAGGGCCTCTCCGAAGCTTCGGGCCGTCCTCTGATCCGGCTGCAGTGCTACGAGGGACTCGACGAAGCAAAGGCCATCTACGAATGGAACTACAAGAAGCAGCTGCTCCGCATCCAAGCGGACTCGGGAGAGACCGACTGGCACAAGGTCGAGCAAGATATCTTCACCGAGGACTTTCTACTGGCGCGGCCACTCCTGCTCGCCATCAAGGCGACGCGTCCGGTGGTCTTGCTCATCGACGAGGTCGATCGGTTGGAGGAAGAGGCCGAGGCCCTCCTGCTCGAGGTCTTGTCGGACTGGCAGGTCTCAGTCCCCGAGCTTGGCACAGTGCGCGCCACGCAGGTCCCGCTGGTGGTGTTGACCTCGAACAACACGCGCGAGCTCTCTGAAGCGCTCAAACGGCGCTGTTTGTTCTTGCCGATGAATTACCCGTCGATCGAGCGCGAGCGGGAGATCATCCTCCGGCGCGTCCCAGGCATCGAGGCCGCGCTGGCGGAGCAGATCGCGCGCATCGTCCGATCCATCCGGATCCTCGATCTCAAGAAACCACCATCGGTATCTGAGACGCTCGATTGGGCTCGGACGTTGGTATTGCTAGGTCACCGGAGCCTCGACGGCGGCGTGCCCAAGGACATGCTTCCGTTGCTACTCAAGTACCAGCAGGACATCGACAAGGTCGCCGCCGAGCTCACCCCGTGACGGAGATGGTCACGCTGCGACAGGCTGTCGCCGAGCTCGTCCGTGACGGCGACGCCGTCGCACTGGAGGGTTTCACCCACCTGATTCCCTTTGCGGCCGGACACGAGATCGCTCGCCAAGGCCGGCGCGACCTGACCCTCATCCGAATGACCCCGGACGTCATCTACGACCAGCTCATCGGGATCGGCGCGGCGAAGAAGCTCGTCTTCTCGTGGGCAGGGAATCCCGGTGTCGGTTCGCTGCATCGCTTCCGCGATGCGGTCGAGAACGGCTGGCCGAAGCCGCTCGAGATCGAAGAGCACAGTCATGCCGGCATGGCGACGCGCTACGTCGCCGGCGCGTCAGGTCTGCCCTTCGGCGTGCTTCGCGGGTACATCGGCACGGATCTTCCGAAGCACACCGCCACCATTGCGACGATCACGTGCCCCTTCACTGCCGAGGAGCTGACCGCCGTGCCCGCGATCAAGCCCGATGTGGCGATCATCCACGCGCAGCAGGCAGACCGCCGCGGCAACGTGCTGCTGTGGGGAATCGTAGGGGTGCAGAAGGAGGCAGTGCTCGGTGCAAGTCGAACCGTGGTCACCGTCGAGGAGATCGTCGACGCCTTAGTGCCGCGACCGTACAGCGTGGTGCTCCCATCCCGCGTGATCAGCGCAATCGCCCTCGTCCCCGGCGGCGCGCATCCCTCCTACGCCGACGGGTACTCGCGCCGCGATAACAGCTTCTATCTTCGCTGGGACGAGGTCGCTCGGGACCGCGGTGTCTTCACGGCTTGGATGAAGCGTCACGTGCTCGGCACCGCCGACTTCGGTGAGTACCGCGCGAGCCTGGACGACATAAGTGCCTGAGAGCTACACGAGCGACGAGATGATGATCGTCGCGGCCGCACGCCGACTGCGGGCGGACGCCTTCTGTTTTGTCGGCATAGGCCTGCCGAGCGCCGCCGCCAATCTCGCGCGGTGCACGCATGCGCCCGACTGCGTTCTCATCTACGAGTCGGGTCCGATCGGCGCCAAGCCGAGTGTCCTGCCGCTCTCGATCGGCGACGGGGAGCTTGCCGAGACCGCCGACACGGTGGTCCCACTCCCGGAGATCTTCGCCTACTGGCTACAAGCAGGGCGCGTAGACGTCGGGTTCCTTGGCGCGGCGCAGATCGATCGCTTCGGAAATATCAACACGACCGTGATCGGCGGCTACGAGCGTCCGACCGTTCGACTCCCCGGTGCGGGCGGCGCCCCTGAGATCGCGGCGTCAGCTCGCGAGGTGCTTGTCCTTCTGCGGCAAACACCACGCACCTTCGTGAAGCAGCTCGACTTCCTCACGTCGGCTGGTTTCCTTGACGGAGGGGACGCAAGGAAGAAGCTGCGGATGCGTGGCGCCGGGCCGACGGCCGTGATCAGCGACCTCGGGACCTTGATGCCTGACCCACGAACCAGCGAGCTCGTCTTGACAAGTTTGCATGCGGGGGTCACGGCAGAGACGGCGCGCGGGGCAACGGGTTGGGACCTAAAGGTTGCTGTTGACCTTCTGAGCGAACCTCCTCCTTCTAATGTCGAACTCACGACCCTGCGTGCGATGCAGCCAGCGGCCTAAGGGCCGCATCCGCATTGTTCGCATAGCGGCGAAGTGTTCGGTCCTCGCCCGACTTCGGCACAATGAGGCGCAGCTCTTAAGACGTTTGGGGAGGCCGCAATGCGCGCAGTCCGTTTCGACAAATACGGCGACTACGACGAGCTCAAAGTGGTTGATGTACCGGAGCCTGAGCCCGGGCCTGAAGAGGTGCTCGTCAAGGTCGCAGCCGCTGCGGTCAATCCTTTTGACAACACCGTGCGTCGCGGTTGGGTGGCCCAGGTGGCTCCTGGAATGATCCAGGGCAACGAAGGCGCGGGTGTCGTCGTCGGAAAGGGTACGAAGAATCTGCCGGCAGGCACTCGCGTCATGGTCGTCGGGGGTTACGGATTCTCACGATCCGGCACTTGGCAGGAGTTCGTGACCGCTGGTCCGACCGAAGCTGTGCGGGTCCCGGAGAACTTGTCCGATGTTGAAGCGGCGGCAGTACCCGTCGCCTTCCTTGCCGCCGAACTCGCGCTGACGATTGGCTGCCAGATCAAGCCCGGGATGACCATGCTCATTCCTGGAGTGGGCGGGTCGGTCGGGAACGCCGCGATCCAACTCGCTCGCGTGCACGGAGCCGGCCGCGTGATCACATCCGCGGGCAGCAGCATCAAGGCGAAACGCGCCGGAGAGATGGGCCACAAAGACGTGGTCGATCTATCTCAAGAAACGCTGAGCGAGGGCGTCATGCGCCTCACAGGCGGAAAGGGCGTCGAGGTCGCGCTCGATTCCATCGGCGGCGCGATCACCGGTGAGGCCGTCAAGTCCCTCGCCGCGGGCGGCCGGGTCGTGCAGATGGGCTACCCGGGCGGCACCGCGTTGACCGTCGACTCGGTCACGCTCATATGGAAGCCCGCGAGCATCCACGGCTTCAACATGTATTTCCAGTCACCGGAGGCTTTCGGCACCGCCTGGAACACTCTTCTGCCGCTGCTGCGCGACGGAAAGGTGAAACCGGTGGTCGACCGAACGTACCCGCTGAAGGAGGCCGGCGCGGCCACGCGACATCTCATCGAGGACCGGCCGTTCGGCAAGGTCGTACTCACGATCTGAGACGGCGCGAATGAAACATGAGGCCGGAGGTTCGATCCTCCGGCCTCGGTTCACCAACAACGATGACGTTTCTAGTTCGCCTCGTCCGCCGGGTACGGGTTATAGAGCGCGCCGATGTTGATTCCCCAGATCGCGTGCCACACAAAGATGGATACGAGTGTCTTCCAGCCGAAGTTGAGAGTCAGGAATCCGGCGTTGAACTGCGGGAAGAGCACCGGCACCCACCAGAGCGCGCTGATCAGCCCGAGCACGATGCCGAAGAAAAGCCCCTTCGTAAGGTTGCCGCGCGTCGTGTTCGGGAGCGGGATCAGAGGGTGGATGAGGTACACATATACGAGCGCGTAGCTGATGCCCGTCATGTAGTGAAAGATTCCGCCGAGGATGAACTGCGACTGCGGATCGCTCTTCGGAACCAGCAGGATCCCGTTGAAGAGACTGAAGTCCAGGTTCGCTAGGCCCACACCGGACAACCAATACCCGGTGACCGTGGCGATGTGCGTGGCAACGAAACCCGCGACGAGCGCGGTGACGAGCTTGCTCGAAGAGATCGTGACATGACGGCTCGTGACGAGCGCTCGCGACTGGGCTCGCATCGATGTAGCTGTTGCGCTGGTAACTGCCAAGGTGAGCTACCTCCCTCAACGCGCGGTATTTCGAAGTCGCTCGTAGACCCAAACGCAAATCCCTGCGGCCTTGCCTCCCCCAAGGCCGCGGCCGAGGATCTCTCCATCCGTGCGCTATGCGAACTTTCGTCCGTTGCGCGCACATTCAAGCGCCGAATCTAGGAGGGCTCGCGCCGGGCGTCAAGGGTGCGAGGCGCTCGAGGCTCGTGGCGGCGTGGATGCCGCGTGGACCGGACCAACCGGCCGTGGTTGGTAGACCTCGAGGGGGCTGGCTTCGACGGACGACAGCTCGCAGCGCTTCAAAGGTCACCGGTGATCATGCCGTGTGCCCGCGCCATGCGCGGCGCACGGCAAGGGTCCCAGCCGCGAAGAGTGGTCAGTCAGGGGACACGATTTTTCGAAATTTCTTGGAGTCTCGGGTCTGGGCCCGCGAATTGGGCAGCGGTCTGCAAAACCTTCATCGCGGGTTCGATTCCCGCCGTCGCCTCAGAAGCTAGGGAATTCGCGTATCTCCGGGTCATAGGTCAAGGGGCCTGAAGACTCTCGTCGTGCGTTTGGTCACGCTGGGTCCCCAATCGAAGGATCGAAGCAAGGGTCTGTCGGACGAAGGCAAAGGTCTGCAGGGCAAGGGTCTTCGGCTCGGCGCTTTGGTTCGACCTCGGGAAAGCTCGGACTGCACGGCCCGACCTGATGTGGCGGCTGGCTTCCAACCAGATGCCGTTCCAGCGCGCCGCCGGGGAGGGCAAAGGCTGATCGCGTCACATTTTCCGCCCGCGAAGGGACGCTGACCTAGCTGGGCATCCCCGCGATGATCCGGATCTCGACGAGGAAACCCTCGCGCGGCACCGCGGCCTGCACCGTGGTGCGCGGCGGCCCGTCCTTCGGGAAGTAGGCACCGTACGCGTCGTTGAACGCGTCGAAGTCGGACGCCGAGCGCAGGAAGACGAGCGAGTCGAGCGCGTACGCGAGCGACGTGCCGGCCTGCTCGAGGATCGCGCTGATGTTGTCGAGGACGCGGCGCGTCTGCGTCGCGACGTCGCCACCGCTCGCCTGACTGGTCTTCGGATCGAGCGCCACCTGCCCCGCGACGAACACGAGGTCGCCGTAGCGGAGCGCCTGCGCGTACGGCAGGCCGGTGTGCGGCGCCCGTGCGGTGTCGATGACCTCTCGCTTCGGCATGTCTCCTCCTACGCGCTCTTGCCGCGGGTCGCGATCGCGAGCTCGCCCTCGACCGTGCCGTCGTCGCGGACGAGGATGTACTTGTCGTAGAGGTTGATCGTCGTGTCGCAGTGGCTCGGCACGAGCCAGACGACCTCGCCCGCGCGATGCGTCCCGGCGAGCCCGGCGATCTTCCCGTGCTCGTCGCCTGCCTCCTTATATGTGGCCTCGGGGTGGTCTTTCACCTTGGGGACACCCGAGTCGGTGCTCGCCGCCTTCCACCCGGCGTCGACGACGAGCGCGTCGGGGCGGTTGACGCTCAGCACGCTCGTGAGGATGAAGAGCGCGTTCTCGAAGGAGGGCTCGACCGCGCCATAGCTCGAGTCCATCACGCAGTACGAGCCGGGCTGGATCTCGT
>Ga0070707_100006746_pt1 | contig 10637 bp, 12 predicted proteins | sample KBSK5502metaG_FD_65468 | JGI IMG/M metagenome (GOLD analysis project Ga0070707, IMG submission 65468) | Corn, switchgrass and miscanthus rhizosphere microbial communities from Kellogg Biological Station, Michigan, USA - KBS K5-50-2 metaG | ecosystem: Host-associated > Plants > Roots >... | reverse complement strand
GCAGCTGCCGCGCTGGCGTGGGGCTGCGCCCGTCGAGCGGGCGCTGATGGCCGGCGACGAGGAGACCGGTGTCACGATCATCGAGCTGGTAGAGGAGCTCGATGCCGGGCCGATCGCCGCGCAGGAGCCGTTCGAGGTCGGGATGGAGGACGACGCCGGAGCCGTCTTCGCCCGCGCCGCCCAGTTGACGCCCGATCTGATCGACGCCGCGCTCGAGAACGAACGGCCGACACCCCAGCCCGAGGACGGCTCCACCTACGCCGAGAAGATCGGGCCCGCCGACCGAGAGCTCGACTGGTCGCGCCCGCCGGAGGAGCTGCACAACCGGATTCGCGCCCTCTCGCCGCATATCGGCGCGCGCGGCCTGGTGGAGGGGCGGCCGGCGATCGTCTGGCGCTCGCGGCTCGTCGACGGCGGCCTGGAGTTGCTCGAGGTGCAGCCGGAGGGCCGTCGCCGGATGACGTACGACGAATTCCTGCGCGGCCTGCGCTGATGGTCTCGCCGGCACGCGCGGCCGCATATGAGACCGTGCTCCGCGTCTTCGAGCAGGACGCGTATGCCGACCGGGCGCTGCGAACCGCGGCCGCGAGCCTCGATCAGCGCGACCGCGGGTTTGCCCAGCGGCTTGCCTACGGGTCGATCCAGCGCGTTCGCACTGTCGACCATGCGATCGAGCAACTCGGGCGGCGCCCGGTGCGGAGGCTCGACCCGCCGGTTCGGGCAGCGCTGCGGCTCGGCGCTTACGAGCTCGGCTTCATGCAAACGCCCCGGCACGCCGCAGTGAACGAGGCCGTCGAGCTGGTGCGGCGCGCACGGCTCGAGCGAGCGGTCGCCTTCACGAACGCGGTCCTTCGCCGCGTCGCGGATGGGATCGAAGCGCTTTTGGAGTCGCTGCCGGAGGGCGCCCTCAAGCTCTCCTACCCGAACTGGGTCGAGCAAGTGTGGACGCGCGACTTCGGCCGCGAGGAGGCGCTGGCGCTGATGCGGGCGCAGAACGAGGCGCCGGAAACGGTCGTGCGGCTGATTCGCGGCGAGATCGACGGCGAGCCGACGGACATCGCCGGCGCCTATCGCGTCGAGCGAGTCGACGAAGAGGCGCTCGTGGAGGGCCGGATCTGGCCGCAGAGCCGCGGCTCTCAGCTCGCGGGACTCGTCGTCGGCGCACGCGAGGGCGAGCGGACCCTGGATCTCTGCGCGGCGCCGGGCGGCAAGGCGACCCAGCTCGCGGGAGACGTGACGGCCGTGGAGAAGCACCCCGGTCGTGCGCGGGAGCTGGAGGAGAACGCGGCCCGCCTCGGGGCCGCGAATGTCAGCGTGGTCTGCACGGATGCGCTGGAGCTGCCCTCTGGGCTGCGCGACTACGACCGCGCACTGGTCGACGCTCCCTGCTCGGGGCTCGGCGTCCTGGCCTCGCGGCCGGACCTGCGCTGGCGAGGGGAACCGTTGCCGGAGCTGCAGCTCGCGCTATTGCATGCCGCTGCGGACCGCGTCCGCCCCGGCGGAACAATCGTCTACTCCGTCTGCACGCTCAACGCCGACGAGAACGAAGCCGTCGTCGACGCATCCGGCCTCCCGCCGGAGCCGCTCGGGGAGGAGTGGCCGCCGTTCGTTCATCCGAAGCGGCCAGAGTTCCTGCTGACGCGGCCTGACGTGCACGGGACGAGCGGCTTCTTCATCGCGAGGCTTCGGGTCTGATCGAGGTCCCCGAGCGGCTCGCCTGGTGGCGGGATCGCGCCGGCGGGGCGGCGTGGCTGGAGTCGCTGCCCGGCTCGCAGAGGAGTGTGCCGAGCGCTGGTCGCTCCGGCTCGGCGAGCCCTTCGGGCACGGGCACGTGTCGTTGACGATGCCCGGAACGCTGCCGGATGGGGATCAGGCCGTGCTCAAGCTCAGCTTTCCGGACGAAGAAAGCGCGCACGAGGCCGATGCTCTCGTGCACTGGCGCGGAGAGGGGGCGGTACGGCTGCTCGAAGTCAACCGCGAGCGGAACGCGCTGCTGATCGAGCGCGCCGAGCCGGGCACGTCCCTCTGGGAGGTCGCAAACGACGAGGAGGCGACCCTGACCGCAGCCTCGGTGTTGAGGCGCTTGTGGCTTCGTCCGCCGCCTGATGGCCATCCGTTTCGCTTGCTCGCCGACGACGCCGAGCGCTGGACGTCGCAGCTCCGCTCCGACTGGGAGACGCTCGGCCGGCCGTTCGAACGAAGGCTCGTCGACGCAGCCGCCGCCTCCGCCCGGGAGCTCGCCCGGTCGCAGCCGAAGGTGGCGGTCTGCCACCAGGACCTCCAAGGCAGCAATGTCCTGACGGCTCAACGGGAGCCGTGGCTCGCGATCGATCCCAAGCCGATTGTCGGCGAGCCCGCGTTCGACGTCGCGTCGCCGCTCAGCGACCGCCGGTGGTCGATTGACCGCGGGATTAGTCAGAGGCGCTTCGACCTGCTCGCCGCGGAGCTCGACCTCGAGCGCGATCGCATGTGGGGCTGGGGCCTCATCCATGCGCTTCATTGGGGCGTCGGCCCCAAGAAGATCGAGCCGGACCTGGTCGAATGCGCTCGGCTGCTGGCGGCGTAGGATCCAGACGAATGACCTGGGCGGACGGGTTGCGAGAGGCCGAGGTCGAGCCCTCGCTCTATGCGGCCGACTTCGCGAGGCTCGGAGAGCAGATCGAGCAACTGCTCGCCGCGGGCACACGCGTCTTTCACTACGACGTGGGGGATGGGCACTTCGTCGAGCCGATCATCATGGGGCCGATCGTGCTCCAGTCGATCGGCGGCCTCATTCACGGCGGCGGCGGCAGCGTCGACGTCCACTTGATGATCGAGTCGCCGGAGCGGCATTTCCGTGCCTTTCGCGAGGCCGGCGCCGACAGCGTCACCTTCCACTACGAGGCGGTTGAGGACGTGGCCGCGATTGCCACTGCGGCCCGCGAGCACGGCCTGGGGGTCGGCGTCGCGCTCAAGCCGAAGACGCCCGTCGAGGAGGTGGCCGAGGCGGCGATCGCGGCGGGTGCGGACCTCGTGCTCTGCATGAGCATCGAGCCGGGGTACTCCGGCCAGAAGTTCATGCCGGAGGCCATCGAGCGCCTTGGTCGCTTGCGCGAGCTATTGCCCGAGGCGATACAGCTCCAGGTCGACGGCGGTGTCAATCACGACAACACCCACGCGGCGCGAGAAGCGGGGGCGAACCTGCTCGTCGCGGCGACCGCGGTCTTCGGCGAGGGCGACCCGGCGGCCGGCTACCGCGGACTCGTGGAGGCGCTCGGGTGAGTTTCCTCGAGCGGGCTCTCGAGCTCGCCGAGCGCGGGCGCGGAACGACTCAGCCGAACCCGGTCGTCGGGGCGGTGCTCGTGCGGGACGGCGAGGTCGTCGGTGAGGGCTGGCACGAGCGCAAGGGCGAGGCTCATGCGGAGGTGAACGCGCTCGTGGCTGCGGGCGACCGTGCAAGGGGCTCGACGCTCTACGTCACGCTCGAACCTTGCGCGAGCTGGGGCTCGACACCGCCTTGCGCACAGGCGGTGATCGACGCCGGCATAACGAAGGTCGTCGTGGGGACGCGGGATCCGAATCTCCAAGCGGCGGGCGGCCTGGAGCAGCTTCAAGAGGCCGGCGTCGAGACCGAGCTCGCCGACGGTGAGCTCGGTTTCCGCGCTCGGCAGCAGAACGAGGCCTGGCTGACCTGGGTGACGAAGCGCCGGCCGTTTGTCACCTACAAGGCTGCGACGACGGTCGACGGGCGGCTGACGTTGCCGGGGTCCCGCTGGATCTCAGGCGAGGAGAGCCGGCGGCTCGTCCACGAGCTGCGGGCCGGCTCGGATGCAGTGGCAGTCGGCATGGGAACCGTGCGTACCGACCGCCCGGCGCTGAACGCCCGCGACGTCGGCGCTGCACGGCAGCCGCGGCGGCTTGTCTTCGGCACCGGGCCTCTGCCTGAGGGCGTTGACCTGGAGCTGCGCTCGGGCCCGCTGGCGGAAGAGCTCGGCCGTCTTGGCGGTGAGGGCGTGCAGTCGCTGCTACTGGAGGGCGGGCCGACTCTCGCAACCGCATTCATGCAAGCGGGCCTGATCGACAAGCTGCTCGTCTTCGTGGCGCCAAAGCTCGCGGGCTCCGGGCCGACACTGTTCGGGGAACTTGACGACCCGGTCGAGTTGCGTCGTTTCGAGACGCGCAGGGTCGGAGAGGACGTGCTTTTGACGGCCTATGTCAACGAGCCCTGAGAGCATTCGGGTGGGCGACCGAATCGTGAACGCGATCTCGCATTGGTTGGCCCATCACAGCTCGGACAATGAGCTCCGCGCCGAGCTCGAAGCCGTCGATCTCGTGGACTTCACGCCCACCCAGGCGGAGGCCGTGCTCGAGCTCCTGAACGAGCTCGACGTAGGCACAGAGCGCCCGGCGCTCGAGATGATCGCTCGCGAGACCCTCGAAGCCGTCGCGGTCGGCGACTGACGGTCACGGCAGTTTGCAACCTGGGCACTCGAAAGTAGCGCGCGTGCGTGATCCCAGGAGCCGTAGGCTGGCGGCTAGGTCCACCCGCCACCCGCGGTGAGCGTATCGACGAAAACCGCACTTGTCTGGCGCGCGCCTGTGACGATTCAGCGCCGATGCGGTTGCCCTCGGGGGCGCGCCACGCCGTAGGCTTTCCGCCATGTTCACCGGCATTGTCCGCGAGCGCGCGAAGGTCGCATCGTTCGACCACGGCCGGCTCGTGGTCGAGAGCTCACTCGACCCGACCGTCGGCGACTCGGTCGCCGTCGACGGTGTCTGCCTGACAGTGGCCGAGCGCACCGACGGCGCGCTCGCGTTCGACGTCATGCCGGAGACGTTTCTGCGCGCCAAACCTTTCGGAACCGAGGTCAATCTCGAGACGGCGCTTCGGGCCGGCGACCCGCTCGGTGGCCACTACGTTCTGGGCCACGTCGACGGCGTCGGGCGCATCCGCGCAATCGAGCCCGAGGGCGACAGCCGCCGGGTCACGATCGAGGCGCCTACCGGCGTGCTCCGCTACTGCGTCGAGAAGGGCTCGATCACCGTCGACGGGGTCTCGCTGACGATCACGGCGCTGGCCGAGGAGACGTTCGAGGTGGCCCTCGTCCGCCACACGCTCGAAGCGACGACGCTCGGCTCGCTAAAGCCGGGCGACAGCGTCAACCTCGAGGTCGACGTCCTCGCCAAGTACGTCGAGCGGCTCGCCGCCCGGTGAGGCTCGCTCCGCTCTACCACGTCGAGTTCTCCTATCCGGAGCACTACGAGATCGGCGGCCCCGATGTGGGCGGCGTCTTCGTGGCTGAGGGCCGCTGCGAAGGAGCTCTGACCGGCCGTTTCCGCGGCCTCAACCATCCGCGGCTACGGCCCGACGACGTCTACCTGCCGAACTTCCAGGGCGTGATCGAGACCGAGGACGGCGCGCGGATCGCGTTCGATTACCGTGGCTACGGGCGCCCGCGAGACTACGGACGAGAGGTCGTCGGAGCCGCATTCCACTCGACCGGCGACGAGCGCTACGCTCGCCTGAACGACGCCGTCGCCGTTCTGAGCGGCCAGGCGCGCGACCGCCAGATCACGCTCGAGGTGGCGGAGCTTCTCTGGGAGCCGCACTGAGCTGCGAACTCGCTATCTTCCGCCGCCTCTACGCCTGTCCATGACGCCGGGATTAACGGCCGCGGCGGCGGAGCCGCCACGGCCTCCAGGTCGGCATCGCAAGCGACGCCTTGGAGCAAGGGTACGATCCAGCGGATGGCAACCGAGCTCGAAAAGCAAGCCCCTTTCGCGACCGTCGAGGAGGCGATCGAGGACATCCGCGAGGGCAAGTTCGTGGTCGTCGTCGATGCTGCCGACCGCGAGAACGAGGGCGACTTGACGATCGCGGCCCAGTTCGCGACTCCCGAGGCGATCAACTTCATGGCGACGCACGGCCGCGGGCTGATCTGCCTTTGCTTGACCGAGGAGCGCTGCGACGAGCTCGGCCTGCAACCGATGACCGAACGCAACGAGACGCCGTTCGGGACCGCCTTCACCGTCTCGATCGAGGCCCGCGAGGGGATCGCGACCGGTATCTCCGCGCACGACCGCTCTCGCACTGTCCAGGTCGCGATCGACCGCAGCAAGGGCGCGGACGACCTCGTCCGGCCGGGCCACATCTTCCCGCTGCGGGCGCGCGACGGGGGCGTCCTCCAGCGCGGTGGACAGACGGAGGCGTCGGTCGATCTCGCCCGGCTCGCCGGCCTGATCCCGGCGGGGGTCGTCTGCGAGATCATGAACGAGGACGGGACGATGGCCCGCGTCGACGATCTGATCCCGTACTGCGAGCGCCACGGGCTGAAGCTGATCACTGTCGCCGACCTGATCGAGTACCGCCGCCGGCACGAGAAGCTGGTCGAGCGGACGACGGCGGTGCGGCTGCCGACGGCGTACGGAGAGTTCACCGCGGTCGCCTTCCGCGAGACCCTGACGGGCAAGCACCACGTGGCGCTCGTCAAGGGCGACGTCGACGGAGCCCAAGACGTGCTCGTCCGCGTCCACTCTGAATGCTTGACCGGCGACGTCTTCCATTCGCTTCGCTGTGATTGCGGCGAGCAGCTCGAGCAGGCGCTGCTGCAGCTAGCGCGCGAGGATCGCGGCGTCCTGCTCTACATGGCCCAGGAGGGCCGCGGAATCGGTCTGCTTAACAAGCTGAAGGCGTATGAGCTGCAGGAGAACGGTCTCGACACCGTCGAGGCGAACCTCGAGCTCGGCTTCCCCGCCGATGCGCGGGACTGGGGGATCGGCAACCAGATCCTCGCCGACCTCGGCCTGACGACGATCCGGATCCTGACGAACAATCCGAAGAAGATCAGCGGGCTGGAGGGCTACGGCCTCACGGTCGTGGAGCAGGTGCCGATCGAGGTGCCGCCCAACGCCGAGAATCGCCGCTACCTGATGGCGAAGCGGGACAAGCTCGAGCACAGGCTGCACCACCAGGATCTCCGCTTCGACGAGCTGGAGCGCGAATAGTGAGGCGTCGCTTGCGATGCCGATCTGGAGGCCGTAGCGCTGAGGCGTCGCTTGCGACGCCGGTTGGAGGCCATGCCGGCTTTGCCGGCGTGGCCGTCCGTTTTGCCGCTGCGGCCGTTCAAAACCCGCTCGTGAAGACGCGTTCGGTACGTCGTGCCGACACAGGTGTCGCATGACCGAAGAGCGCTGGCCCGGCGAGGACCGGATCTCCACAACCGAAGAGGACGAGCCCGGGGCGCAGCCGCCCGAGGCGGAAGCGGAGGCTGAGGCCGACGTCGCTCCAGGCGAAGACGAGCACGCCGAGGCCGACGGCGAGCCGGCGCCGCCAGAAGAGCAGCTCGACGGCAAGGAGGCCAAGCAGCGGCGCGACGGCGATACGCCCGTGCCAGACGACGAACCGCCCGCCGAGGAGGACGAGCTGCCTCGCCTGCGCGCGCCCGGCCACGCCCCTGGTCAGCTCTCGGTTCCGGATGGCTACGGCACCCTCACCGGCTCCTCGGACGGCGCCCGGCGCTCAGTCGCCGTCGTCGTCAGCCGCTTCAACGGTGAGGTGACGAACAGGCTGCTCGAGAGCGCGCTCGATGAGCTCGAGCTGGCGGGCGTTGCCCGCGACGCCGTCACGGTCGTCCAGGTTCCAGGCGCGTTCGAGCTGCCGCTCGGCGCGATGGCGCTCGCGAAGACGCGCCGGTTCGCGTGTGTCGTCGCGCTCGGCTGCGTGATCCGGGGCGAGACCCCGCACTTCGACTACGTCGCCGGCGAGGCGGCGAGCGGCCTGCAGCTCGCGGCGCTGGAGACCGGGATCCCGGTCTCGTTCGGCGTGCTCACCCTCGACTCTGCCGACCAAGCGGACGAGCGAGTCGGCAAGGGCGCCGAGGCTGTCCGGACAGCGCTCGAGATGGCCGACCTCTTCTCGCAGCTGCGGGCAAGCGCCACCGGCTGAGCGAGGCGGCGCTTGCGACGCCGCTAAGGAGGCCGTGCCGGCTTCGCCGGCGCGGCCGTTTGACCCGATCGACCGAGAAGGGACGGGTGCGCGCGGCCTGCGACCCGTCATGGCTCAGCTACACTGCCGCGCCGTGTCCAAGGTCTGCGCAGTCTGTGGGAAGAAGCCGGGTTTCGGGAACAACCGGAGCCACTCGATGGTGGCCACGAAGCGCCGCTTTAACCCCAACCTGCAGCGCGTCCGGGTGCTCCTGGACGGCAAGGCGACGCGCGCCTACGTCTGCGCTCGCTGCCTCAAGGGCAACAAGGTCCAAAAGGCGATCTAGCAACTTCTCAACACGTATTCCACGTCTAAAGGACGATGGAGCGGGCTGAGCCACAGCTTTCCTCGTCGCTCGGCCGGATCACGATCTCGACCGGCGCGATCGGCCAGATCGTCTCGCAGACGGCGGCGCGCTGCTACGGCGTCGTCGAGATCGGCGGCGGCGCGCGAGCGAAGGTCGGGCGGCTCTTGCCGCGGAGCCGCGGGGTGTACGGGATCACGGTCTCCGGCGACGGTGATTCGGTCTCGCTCGACCTCCACGTCGTCGTCGAGCACGGGCTCAACCTCGCCGAGGTCGCGGCGACGATCCGCTCCCAGGTTCAGTACGAGGTCGAGCGCCTGACCGGCCTGCGCGTGGCGGCGGTGGACGTCCACATCCTGGACGTCCGCCAGTCGGCATGAGCCATGACTGAGCGAGAGGCGCTGCTCCACGTCGTACGGGGCGCAGTCGCCGCACTGGAGCGCAGCCGGGCTCGGATCGACGATCTCAACGTCTATCCCGTTCCCGACGGCGACACCGGCACGAATCTGGCGCTGACCGCGCGGGCGGTGCTCGAGGCGCTCGAGGATTCGACCGCCGAGGACCGCCCGACGATCGCGCGCGAGACCACCCGCGCCGCGCTGATGGGCGCCCGCGGGAACTCCGGCGTCATCCTCTCGCAGATCGTCCGTGGAATCGGGGAGTCGCTGGAGGCGGAAGCCACCCTGGACGGCGGCGTCGTGGCTCGGGCGCTGCGCGGCGGTTCGGACGCCGCCTACCGGGCGGTGCGCAAGCCGGTCGAAGGAACGATGCTGACCGCGATCCGCGCGCTCGCAGAGGCCGCCGAGGCGGAGCAATCGCGGCCAGTCGCGGAGCTGCTCGAGCTGCTGGTGACCTGCGGCGAGGAAGCCGTCGCCCGCACCCAGGAGCAGCTCGACGTCTTGCGCGAGGCGGGCGTCGTCGACGCCGGCGCCGCCGGTCTCGTCGAGCTCCTGCGCGGAATCGCGTCCGTCGTCGCCGGACAGCCTTTGCCAGAGGAGCCGCCGGTGGAGCGAGCATCCGTCGAGGCGGCGCATCAGGAGCTCTCGCGGTTTCGCTATTGCACGACCTTCGTGATCGAGGGAGAGCTCGATCCGGACGCGCTCGAGGCCGAGTACGAGCGGCTCGGAGACTCGCTGCTCGTCGTCGGAGACGAACACGCCCTGAAGGTGCACGTCCACACGGACGATCCCGGCGCGGCGCTCACGATCGGCACCCGCGTCGGCGCCATCGAGAACATCGAGATCGCGGACATGCACCGGCAGACGCAGGCGCGCGAGCGCCGGCTGCTGGCTGCGGTGCCCGACCCGCCCCCTGCCACGGCGGGCGTCGTCGCCATCGTCGCCGGCGCCGGCAACCGGCGCCTGTTCGAAAGTCTCGGCGCGAGCCAGATCGTCGAGGGCGGGCAGACGATGAACCCCTCCGCGGCCGAGCTCCTCGCAGCCGTCGAGGCGACGAACGCGCCCGAGGCGCTCCTGCTGCCGAACAACCCCAACATCGTGCTCGTCTCCGAACAGGCCGTGTCGCTAGCGGCCAAGCCGGCGCGCGTCGTTCCCACGACGTCGATGCAGGCTGGCCTGGCTGCGCTGGTGGCGTTCAACCCCGAACGCTCGGCCGAGGAAAACGAAAGCGCGATGGTCGAGGCGGCGGCGCGCGTCGCAACGGGCGCGGTGACCACTGCCTCTCGGGACGTCCAGCTGAACGGCCGCGCCGTCGACGCGGGCCACTACATCGGCCTGCTGGACGACGAGCCGGTCACCGGAGGCGCCGAGTTCGAGCCTGTGGCGAGAACGATCCTGGAGCGCCTGCTCGACGAGCCGCGGGAGGTCGTGACCCTGCTGACCGGAGAGGAAGAACCGGATCTCTCGCAGCTCCTCACGGAGCTCGAGCAGGCGAACCCCGACGTCGAGATCGAGGTTCACGAAGGCGGCCAGCCGCATTATCCGCTGCTCGTCTCGGCCGAGTAGCAGCTGGCCTTATCGCTACATTCGACCGGTGGAGTCTCCGATTCGCGTCGTCCTGGTCGAGGACAACCGGGTCTTCCGCGAGGGTCTGGAGCTCGTGTTGGGGCTGCGCTCCGACATCGAGATCGTCGGCGCGGCGGAGGACGGCGCCGAAGCGGTCGTGCTCGCGCGCGAGCTGCGGCCCGACGTCGTGCTGATGGACTACCGGCTGCCCGGAATGGACGGCGTCGAGGCCACGGCGGCCGTGCTCGAGGCATACCCTGGCGCGGCGGTGATCGGGCTGACGGCATCGGCGAACCTTCGCGAGCGCCAGGCGCTGAGCGATGCCGGCGCGGTCGACTGCCTCAGCAAGGACGGCGAGCTCGACGAGATCGTCGGCGCGATCCACCGCGCGGCGGGCACGACCCCG
>Ga0070707_100006745_pt1 | contig 10638 bp, 8 predicted proteins | sample KBSK5502metaG_FD_65468 | JGI IMG/M metagenome (GOLD analysis project Ga0070707, IMG submission 65468) | Corn, switchgrass and miscanthus rhizosphere microbial communities from Kellogg Biological Station, Michigan, USA - KBS K5-50-2 metaG | ecosystem: Host-associated > Plants > Roots >... | reverse complement strand
TGCGCAGTGTCGCGATAGCGACGTCGAGATAGACGGTATTCCAGGCGGCAATAGCCGCCATGAGCAAGTGGAGACAACTGGCGCGATGGATTTGATCTTCCAGAGCACGATCGCGTAGTTGGGCTTTGCGGCTGGTAGGAACAGGTGCGACCCGTTCACGCGAAACCGTAGCAATAGGCCCTCGAGTAGTAATGGACCCAAAAACAACGGCAAGGATTGTCTATAAACACTCTTCTGGCTCTACAGGCAGCTTGAACTGAAGCAAAGAACAGGGGCATCCTGAAGAAGAACAAGGAGGATCCCTTCGAGGGCAGACATCTCAATCGGCGCTACGAGCCCTTTCATTTTCTTACCGTTGTTTTTGGGTCCATTACTACTCGAGGGCCATACACTGCCCAGTCACCCAGCATCAATCCTGTCACTTCCGAGACACGCGCCCCTGTCTCGAAGAGCAGCCAGGTGACGACCTCACCTCGTTTGCGTGTGTACTTCAGCGGGAGCTGCTTTCCTCCCTCAAGGATCAGCGCAGGAAGCTTTGGATCATCCAGAATCTGTGGAACCCACTCATCGTGTTGCAATTTGAAGTAATTGTCTGACAATCGATGGGCTGGTTTCTTTTGCGGAGTCACAACGCCACTCCGATCTGGCATTCTCGGATGATCATCTTCTTGCCCCAATCGAGCTTCAACCGTGGCAACGGTCGCTGCTATCGGCTCCACAAGAGGATTGAGAAACGAGTAGGAGCCGCGAGCCGTCATGATTTGATAGAACAATTTCAATGCAGAGAGGAAAACACGCAAAGTGCTGCGTGTTCCGGTCGTAATGGCAACAAATTTCCAGCCCTGGTGGTGTGGTTGCACTCTACACTGGAGTTTGCTTACCAGATAGTCCTCCACTGCCTGTCGTACTTGCCTTGATGGAGCATTCCATCTGTTCCCAGCACGAAGTTGCCAGACATCAGTGTCTAACCATGCGAAGAATGGGAGAATCGCATGGAGATACGTCTGAACAGTTTTCGGGGAGAGACGGTGACTGGCCTCTTTGGCAAAGATGGTCAGCGGAAGATGGAGGCGGTCATTGCTATCAAAGACCAGAAAGGGATGCTGGTGTTCAGCTCCTTTGGGTCGAGGTGTAAACCAATACGAGGTCATCTTTGCTACAAAACTCCTTTCAGTTACTCATGAATGAGTAGTGACTCCCATTATGTAGCTGAAAGAGCTTCTAGACAATGTTCAAAAGTTATGTATTACAAAGGGGTTTACTGTACAGTCGGGCGTGTGATCGAGGTATTTACCACCCAGCAAGGCGACCTGTGGCTTTTCGACGAGCAGTTGCGCCGCTGGGAGCGAGGAACGCTGACACCGGCACAGCGCCGGGAAGTGGAACGGCTAGCCGGCCAGATGCTCCAGCTGCACGAAGTGATTAGCGCTATCCTGCGCTTGGCGGAGCAGTTGCAAGAGCGCACCATCGAAAAGGTGGTGGCGAAAAGTGACGTCGAACTCGGCTTAGAGACGCTGCTTTCCGGCTGGCCCACCGATTTGTGAGGAATAAAACTATGAGCCGACTATCTGCCTCAGAACTAGACCTTTCTGCGCTTCCGAAGATCGTCTGTGCCCTGGATCTGGAAACGTCTGGTCCCAATGCGATTAAGCCAGACCGCGCCGATCTGGCAGTAGTCGGCCTCAAGATCTACACCTGGGATGAGCAACAGAAAAGCTATCTGCCAGGTCCCTATGAGCACTACGCTCCAGCGGACTTCTTGGCCCTCCAACAACGGCTGGACAAGTTACCGGGTCCGATCATCGGTCACAACCTTTTCAACTTCGACTATCTGGTCTTGCGCCGTCACCTCAACTTGGAGCGCATTGTCGAGAAGTCGGCAGATACGCTCCATTTCCTGTACGAGCAGGATGGTGGTGGTGAGGACGGGTATCTTTATAAGCTGGACCTGCTTGCCAAGGAGAACTTTGGCGAGGGCAAGACAGCGAAGGCGTCAACGATCCCCAAGCTCCTTAAGGAGGGCAAACTCGCCGAGGTGCTTACCTCTAACGAGCGCGACTGTGATCTCACGTTCCGTGTCTGGTGGAAGATGGTCTCCGAGAGGCATATCTCCGCAGGGGAGGCCAGGGACGACGAAGGAGAACTCTTCGAGGTGACATATGACCTGGGGGAAAAGGATATCAGCGTACTCACCTGCGCCACACCCCGTTTCACCTATACTGCATGGGTTGAGCAGTTTGAGCGGGATGGATGGATCGTTGTGCCGCCCCGAGAGCAGAAGCGGCGCGAGAAAGAGCGTGAGCGGCTGAGAAAGGAAGCGTGGGAGGCTTCCAGAAAGCGCGACCAGGCCATGCGGGAGTTCATCAAGCAGCACTTCCGGGACGACATTCCTCGCAAGTTCGCTCAGTCCAAGCCAGACGACACTCCGGCTTCCCCCGATGTAGTAGAGGAAGCGCGGGCGCTGCTCGCACGGGCGGGTCTGCCGGTGAGTGCCTGGACCGAGGGGGTGGTTTACCGGCTGCTTCGAGGGGAGCACGTTTATCCAGCCAGGCTGGAGTTTGCCGGGCGTCCGGGCGATCAGGAGGGGCGTACCGAGGCGATGAAAGGCATGCTGATCGCGCTCGTCGCCGACGGATACATCCCGCGCTACTATGCCGGTCAGGAACCCGACACTGATTCGGTTTCCCTCGCCGGCCTGCCACCCACGCTCGCCGAACAGTATGTCAATGAGAGGCGCCAGCGCTACTTTGAAATGGAGGCCCTCTTCGGCCCGGCGGGTATCGAGTTTGAGCCTCCGCCACGCGTAGCATCAAACGTCCATTTCGCCTATACGGACGCTATGAATGTCCTCCGTGGAGGTGGATACGTGGTCTTTGAGGATGGCTCCTATGTGCTCGACACGGATGAGATTGCCCTCTCGAAGTTAGAGCCGAAGGTACTCACGAGTGAGGAGAGAGGGCACCTGGAGGCATATGTTCAAGGCCCTCCTGCTGAGTTTATGGTGCCCTGGCACTCTGGAGTAGAGGGCCATAGCATGGCTCTGTACTACCGTAGCGATGATGTGTCGCAAGGAGCAATGTTTCACATGAGCTGTTCCTGTAGCTGGCAGTCTAGTCCCGCTTCTCTTGAAGTAGATGCGCTTGCTTCAGGCGTTTTGCATGTGAGAGCGGTAGGCCGACAGAAAGACGGAAATTCAGTCTTGCGGTTTCGGGAGCATACCCTCACTGCGTCCCCATTGAGTGCCCCTGGCTCCCGTAATCGGAACGAAGAACGCTGGATCGGATTATGTGCTTGCGGTTGGTCCTATATAGAGCGAACAGAAGATGATGGAGATGAGGCCTGTAAGAAGCACTGGACAGCGCTTCTGGATGATCCCGCGATGCGTGCAGATTACCTTGCGTTCCTCGAGGAGGAGGGCCTCCCTCTGCCAGGGCAAATAAACTCCATAGCGAGTGCAAGCGAAAGCGAAAAATAACCCCTGCCATGCCTTGACGGCTGGGCCTGTGGCGGCTAAAATAGCATCTGAAAATGTCACAGAGTGTTGAAAAACTCAGAAAAGGATGAGTCTCATTACCCCATCTTTCAAGCTCAAATGAGGGAACGAGGCAGCAAGCGGCTCGTTCCCTCATTGGGGGTCGTGATGCCTTGTTGGTGTTCTTACCGGTTACTGGACCGTCAGGGTGCCCTGCATGTAGCCCTTCGTCACCATGGGACCTTCCCATCCGCTGGCTCCCGTGCCACAGGGATCGTAGCAGCGGAAAGAGTAGCTGCCGGCCTGACCGGTGTGGAAGGTGAAGCTGATGGTATCGGACTCCTTGCCATCTCCAGGCAGGGGCACGTTGAGATGCAGGGCGGTAATGGTGAAGGTATGGGCGATTTTGTCGGGTGCTAGGGAGGAGTAGGGTCGCCCGTTGAGGTAGGCCACTGCACCAACCGTCCCTTGCACGGCGGCAAAGGGTGTATCTTTGGGCATCGCTGTATCTCCCAGGTCATAATCGTGTAAGGTGATAGTCACCAGACTATTGGCTGGCACCACCAGATTGGTCGGCGAGTACGCTGGCCAGTCCTGCTGCATCCCCGGCTGGTTGATGACAATATTCAGATGCGCCGAATAAGGCCGCTCTACCGGCGCGGCATAGGCCACGCTGGTACTGTGCTGACCACTCACAGCGAGATGAGCGATGACACCCGCCGAGGCGGCCAGGAGCGTCAAGACGATGGCAATGAGGAATCCGGCGAGAATGGGTGGCACAATCCACCCCTGGTTCCCCCGCTCGCGAGGGGGAAGGCTTGAGTGCTCAAACATGTCGGTTTCTCCTTGAGAAGAAGTCGGGACGATCTTGTCGATGAAACTTGCTACAAGCTTACCTGCCGCTTCTCTCAAACGCATCACAGCGCAGATCAGCACCATCACAATAGCATCACAGCGAGACTTTCCCCAGGACAACACGAGCAGCCCGTTGTGGGTTTTTCTGCCTTTTTTCTCAGAGCACAGCTGGTAAATGCCGTACCAAGTGAGCAGGTTTAGCCCTCCGACGTAAGCACTTGCCCTCCAATGTGAGCACTGGGACAAAGTTTCCTGGAAAAACTGCTCCCCATCAGGTATACTGTTTCCAAAACCTGTAAATTACATTCCTCATCGCGGGGATTGATGTAAATATGATTACTGAATGGCAGCAAAATTTGATACTTATATGACGTAATATCGGCGTTGCCTTGTCCCTCCCGTAGTGATGGGAAGGGCTTTGCAGGCTGGTTTAAGAGTTTTCTCTTTGAGAAGGCTATCTGCGAGAAGCGTCATATAAGTATCAAAAAACGACGTCATTCAGTGGCTGATGGCCAATTTGGGGGCTTACTGGTCGCTTGCAGACAACGGCAAGCTGGAAATTTCTCACATCTGAGTTCTCCTTCTGTACAGGAAGCAGGCAGTTTGCCCCCAAATTGGACAAGAGGCATTCTGTGAGCGGAAATGTGATCATTGGGTGGGTGATGCGGCCTCTTTGGGGTCTGGCGCGGCAAAAGCCTCGGCTTGCGCACCGGGTTGTCTGGCCTGCCACGTAGCTGTTGCCGACAGAGCCGGCAGGCAGGTGGAACTCAGTCGGACCAGCCCCTCTCCCCCGCAGTGCCCAGCTAGCCCGCGTGCTGCTGGTGGGCCAGCACGCCGTGGGAGCCAGACCTGGGCAGCGTGCTAGGGGCTATCCACGGCAGCATCCTCAATGGCCCCCAAGGCACGCAACGTGGCCTTCTGCGCCTGGGTCAAGCCCCGGATCCCCGTGATATCGAGGCGCTCGTAAGGTCGATCGCGTCGCAGCGTGCGCAAAGGTTCGCTGCTCTCGAGATCCCAGATGTTGATGGCCCCGTCATCCCCGCAGCTGGCCAGCGTGCTCCCATCGGGACTCACCTTGAGCGCCTGGACGGTCCCCTGATGCGCTTCTCGCACCCGCACGCACTGCCCGCTCTGCACCTCCCACCAGCGCACCCTCCCGTCACTGCCTCCACTGACCACCAGCTCTCCACTGGAAGCCCAGGTCAGCGCAGAGACCACCCCCGGATGCCCCGCAAAGGCGTGCACGCGCTGCCCGCTGTGGGCATCCCACACGAAGAGCTCCCCGCCCTCTCTGCCACTACCACCGGAGGCCAGCCGCATCCCATCGGGGCCCCAGGCCACGCTCGTGACGGCCCCGTGATGCCCCACCAGCCGCAGGAGCTGCGTCCCATCAGAGGCGTCCCACAGGTAGACGTGGCCATCATCGCCCCCGCCGACCACCCGCGTGCCATCCGGGCTCCAGGCCAGGCGACGGATCCAGGTCGCGTGCGCCTCCCCGACCCAACGGCGGCAGCGCGCTGTCACATCCCACACCTGCAATCCACGCAGATAGGTTCCGCAGGCCAGCAGTTGCCCGTCTGGACTCCACGCCACGCCATAGAAGGGGGTGTCAGCAGAGTCGGAGTCCCCAATGATCTGGATACAGGAGCCCGAGGTCGGGTCCCAGAGCCGGATGGCACTATCCCACCCGCTACTGGCGAGCCTGCTGCCATCGGGACTCCACCCCACGCTGTACACATCGGCGCTATGTCCCTGCAGCACCACCCGCGAACTGCCCTCATGGCCATCCCACAGCCTGATCGTGTGGTCAAAGCTGCCACTGGCCAGCGTGCGTCCATCCGGACTCCAGGCCAGTGCTTGCACCCGCTCCGTATGCCCCACAAGCGTCTGCAGACAGCGTCCGCTTTCGAGTTCCCACAGCTTGACGCTGCCATCCCAGCTCGCGCTGGCGAGCGTGCCTCCATCCGGGCTGAAAGCCAGAGCAAATGCGTTGGCGCTGTGGGCCTGCCAGACCTGGTGAAGGGTCTGGCCTGCCTCCTGCTCCCGCTCCCACACCCACACTTCCCCCCGCCTGCTGCCTGCGGCCCAGTACTGCTCGCTGCGGCTGATGGCGACCGCCCAGATAGCATCGAAGGTCGAGGTCCAGACGCTCTCACGCATAAGGGCCCCGGTAAGGGTCGCGTCTTGCATCTCGACGCCTTGCAGATACACACCGCGCAGGGCAAGATGCGAGAGATCAAGGCCACGCAAGTCCCCCCGCAGCACACGCAGCAGCGTCACCAGATTGGCCGGTCCATACCCCTGGACGTTTTCGGGCAAGGCGCGCATCTTATCAAGCAGGGCACCTACCTGTGCCTCCACATTGGCGTGCTCCGGGGCTACGCTTTGCACGTGCGCGAGCACGGGAGCCAGCAGCAGCCGCTCCTGGACCTGCCGCACATAGTCCTTGGCATGAGCCTGTACGAGCCCATGCTGGATCAGGCGCACGAGTTGTCCCTGCTCCAACTCACGACTCGCCTCCGCGACGAGCCGCGCGGTCGCATACTCCAGCACCACCGACTGCAGCGTGAAGCTGCCCGCCCGTGGCCCGTGCTCGATCAAGCTGCGGCGGCCCAGCCCCTCAAGGGCTTCCAGCACCTGTACAGCAGTCCTCGGCCTGCTGAACACCGCCAGAAGTTCCTCCAGGCTCACCGGCTCACGCAGAATGGCGAGCCAGTAGAACACCGCCTGCTCGAGCGCCGAGAGACGGTCGAATTGCTCGTCCAGCAGCTCCCGCACCCCACCAAAGACCACCTCCCCCTGCTCCAGGAACGGCACAATCTCGCCCCCGAAGAGCTCCACGATGGTATGCGCCACGATCTTTAAGGCCAGCGGATTGCCCCGGTACACCTCGACCAGCCGCTCCCGGTCGTGCGCGGTGCCTGCTACGTCTTTCGCCTCCAGTAACTGCCTGCCTGCACGGCCGTCCAGCCCTGCCAGGCGCACAGCATGCACCGGCGAACGGCTGCCTTCCAGCGGCACGAGGTCCGTCGGTTTCTCCCGACTGGTCAGCAGCAGGCAACTCTGGTGCGCCGTCTCCCCCATCCGTCGCAGGAGCCGGGCATACCCCTCAAAGCCTGCACGCATACAGCCCGTGCCCTCCCCTTCCTCCAGCAGCATCTCCAGGTTGTCCAGCACCAGGAGCACCCGCCGAGCGCGGAGCTGCTCCATCAGGAGATGGAGGCGTCCTTCCAGAGAATCAGGCAGCTCCGGCAGCGGTTGCGGGGCGAGCACCTGCAGGCACGCCTCTAGCAGCGCGGAACATCCGGGAGCATCACGCAGGGACCGCCAGATGACTACCTCGAACTGCGTCGCCACCCGGTGCATCACGGTGACCGCGAGTGCCGACTTGCCGATGCCGCCCATGCCCAGCACACTCACCACCCGACAGCGCGCCTCTCCCACCCAATGCTCAAGCGTCGCCAGTTCTTCCTCGCGCCCATAGAAGCTCGGCACATCCAGCGCGTCGCCCCAATCCACCCGCGGCCCCAATGCAGGCTGGGCCAGGACCTGCTCATCCGACTGAGCTGTCACGAGCACAAGCCGGGGGCGCTGGGTGCCCAGCAGCCCCTGGAGCCACGCTTCATCGAGCAACACCTTCTGGTGTGCTGCGTGCCAGAAGGCCCGGATCTCCTCTTCCTCGCGCCCGGCTGCAAAGGCCCGCTGCCCGACGGCGAAGGCCAGCAACGCTTTGAGGTGAGAGGCCTTGGGATAGCTGCCGCCAGCTTCCCACTTGCCTATGGCTCGGCGCGAGACACCCAGCAGCTCAGCCAGGCCCGCCTGGGTCAGTCCGATGGAGGTGCGCAGGGTCAGCATGGCCTGGCCAAAGGCATAGTCTGCTTCACCGTAGAAGGATCGCTTCATGCGTGCGCTCCTTTCCGCCCGACCCCCAGACGTGATACCAGCGATGGGAAGTAAGGGGAACTGCTCTGGTATCTCATGGACGCTGACGCGCCTGCCTCATCGCGCTATACTCCTCTCAGGTGTGGTCCAAGCAGGTCCACGCGTGTGTGGGGTGAGAGGGGAACGAGACGAGACCTCCTCTCACTCTGCCAATTTCATCCCTCTATGATAGCAGATTTTCCCCTGGATGACGAGGATCTTGCAGGCGCTTTCCCTGCTCGATGAAGCAGGGGCAGATGGCTGTCCATCTCTGCTCGCCTGCGCATCTGCGCGTCGCCTCAGCCGTCGTCATCACGCTCCTTTCCTTCTCAGCGATGCCGGAAGGCGTGCTCTTCTCGTCTGTTCCACAGGAGTGAACTAAGGGGAACTGAGATGGTATCTGATGGCCAGTGACTTCTCCAGAGCATCCTTCTATACTCCTAGCAGGGGTCACAATATTTTTTCGGATGAAACATACGCTAAGCCGTAGAATGCCTTCACAGGCTGATCTATCGAAGATGTGTTGAAAGGGTTCAGCACTTCAAGAAAGGGCTGAGAAACACCTTTTGCATCTCTCGCAGGAAAAACACAACTCATGGTGACTCATTACTGACCTTAGCGTAGGTTTAGCCCGGGATAATATGGTGAGGCCACTTACGGATGCTGGATACGCTCCATGCGGGTCCACTCTGATTGAGGAAGGTTTGGGGAATGGACCAGTGACTCCAGACGCTTCCTCTGACTTCATCCCTTTATGATAGCACATGTGTTGACAAACGACCAGGACGTTTTCAAGCGTTCCGAAATCAATGCAAAAGGAGCGACTCTGGTCATCCGGAGTTCTCGCGAGATGCATTGAACGGGACAATCTGACCGATTGACCCAACCGACACACCCAAAGGAGTATGACATGACAGTTCTCACGATCCATGAACAGCAAGAGATCGACCGCGCCAACACAGATCGGAAGCAGCCGGTCGTGTTCGTCCACGGCCTGTGGCTGCTCGCCAGCAGTTGGGACAACTGGCGCGCGCTCTTCGAAGAGCAGGGCTACACCACGCTCGCGCCGGGCTGGCCCGATGACCCGGACACCGTCGCACAGGCCAATGACGACCCGGAGGTCTTTGCCCACAAGCGTCTTAAGCAGATCACCGATCACTACGTCGACGCGATCCGCCAGCTCAAGAGGAAGCCCGCTGTCATCGGCCATTCCTTCGGCGGCCTCATCGCGCAAATGGTGGCCGGGGAGGGCGTGGCCGCTGTGACGGTCGCCATCGATCCCGCTCAGTTCCGCGGTGTGCTTCCCCTGCCGCTCTCGGCGATTAAGTCGTCATCGGCGGTCCTGGGCAATCCCCTCAACTACACCCGGGCCGTCCCGCTGACCTACGAGCAGTTCCGTTATGCCTTCGCTAACGCCGTCGATGAGAAGGAAGCCCACGAGTTGTACGAAAAGTACGCGGTCCCCGGTTCCGGCACGGCCGTCTTCCAGGCTGCTGCCGCCAACCTCAACCCCTGGACGGAAGACCAGGTCAACACCAAGAACCCCAAGCGTGGCCCACTCTTGCTCATTGCGGGCGAGCAAGACCATACGGTCCCGTTGGCGGTCGTCACGGCTGCTTACCAGTTGCAGCAAGACAATCCCGCGGTCACCGAGTTCCGCGCCATCCCCAATCGAGGGCATTCCCTGACGATTGACCACGGATGGCGTGACGTGGCCGAGACCGCGCTCGCCTTCATCGCCCAACAGCTGAAGGTCGGTTAGAAGAGAAAGGCCTGGAGGCGTCGCTTCCATTCTGGAAGCGAAAGCAGGAAATGCATGAGTGTAACCAACGTGATGCTGGTTCACGGGGCCTGGGCGGACGGCTCCTGTTGGAGTGCCGTCATTGAGCGCCTCCAGCAAGCAAGCTACAGCGTGACTGCCGTCCAGCTTGATTTGACCTCGCTCTCTGGTGACTTGGCGCGGGTGCGGCAGGTGTTGAGTGCCTAGACGAGCCCGACCATTCTGGTCGCGCATTCCTATGGTGGCGGCGGCGGTCGTCTTTCTCGCATCAGAGTCCGCCTCGTTTATCACCGAGGCCAATCTGTGCGTTGATGGCAGTTCAGTTGCCAGTGTGTAAAGCAGAGCTATTCCAGAAAAGGAGCGCATCATGAGTCATCCCATCCCGTCCACAGTCCGCGCTGACGATCTGCTTCGTCACCTGCAAGATTTGCGGTCCGGCACCTACGAGGGAGCAATGAGCCGCGGTGCCAAAGAGGGAGTGTATCGCCAGGGAGTCGAACTGCTCAGGTCAGTCGCCGTGGAGATCTTAGAGGAAGCCAATACCTTGTTCTTAAACGGCACTGGAACTGTGCAGATGATCGGCCCCGAAGAAGATGGTGCTGGCGGTCTG
>Ga0070707_100006744_pt1 | contig 10641 bp, 6 predicted proteins | sample KBSK5502metaG_FD_65468 | JGI IMG/M metagenome (GOLD analysis project Ga0070707, IMG submission 65468) | Corn, switchgrass and miscanthus rhizosphere microbial communities from Kellogg Biological Station, Michigan, USA - KBS K5-50-2 metaG | ecosystem: Host-associated > Plants > Roots >... | reverse complement strand
TGCGGGAAAGACTCTATCAGCTCTACCGGGCTAGCGATATTCTTCATCGCCATCGTTTCGCGGCGGCTTGGCCCCCTCTGGTCCGCCAAATTGGCCCACTCTTTCACCGCCGCCGACAGCGATAGGAATGGAATTACCTGTGACCATCAGTTTTGCTGATCGAAAACGGTCCGATTTCCATCGATTATCGTGGTCACGCTCAATCTTCAAACATCCACGCGGATCTTCAAACATCCGCACGGATCTTCAAACATCCGCACCGATCTTCAAACATCCGCGCGGATCTTCAGACATCCGCACGGAGCTTCAAACATCCGCACGCATCTTCAAACATCCGCACGGCATACGGGGCACAGCATTCACCGGACTTCTCACGTTAGTTGCCGAAGAAAAGTTGAGCCGCGAAACAGTGCTCGACTATTTCGCGGAACTCTTTAGAGGGAGACTGCAGCGAGAGCCATCGGAAGTCTGGAACTCGCTCGTTTGCATCAACTTCAGACCTTTACTGCATCGATTTGATGGAGGACATCGAGCTCGCTTATCGCGATGGGCTGGTCGATCCAGGAAACATCGGCATTGATGATGTTCGGCACGATCTCCGGCTGGGTGCAGCGCGGCTTTTGGCACGAACAAAGTCCGACCGTCATCACCGCATGGTTCGGGACATCATCAAGGAAATGGAATGGTGGGCATGTTTCAACCGGCAGGAATCCAACACGACGAAGGTCGAATCTGAGGCTATCCCCTCTCCAGTTCGGCAACCGCAGCCGAAGGTCGGCAGGAACGAGCCGTGTCCCTGCGGTAGCGGGAAGAAATATAAGAAATGCTGCGGAGTTTGATGCCGATACCTTTGCACGCAGTATGGCCTCACTTTGATGCGAGAAATTTATCCGCAATCGCGAGAAATTCTTTTGTATTTTCTTCGCTGGGATAGTGCCCGGCTCCCGGAATTGTAACGATCTGCGCATGCGGCAGCGTCCGCTTCAATTCTTCCTGGGTTGGAGCGGGAACGATCGTGCTCCTGCCGCCGAGTATATAAATGATGGGCGACTTGATCTGGCGAACGAATCGCCAGAGTTCGGTCGGCACGAATCCGTTGCCAATGGCCGGATCGTGCTTCCAGATGATGCGGCCATCCGGCCGCGGCTTCGAGCCGTAATGAGCGTAGGCTCGCAGGATTTCATCGGGCGTGCCCGAGTTCGGTCCCTTGAGGCTGGCAAACAAATCGTCCTCCGAGGCCCATCCTTTTTCGTCTTCCCGCTTGAGACGCGACGTGAAACCGTCGGCAATTTCGCGCGGGCGCTCGGGACCAACATCTTCGGAGATGACGGCCGCCACAAGTTCCGGATGCATTCCGGCAAACACCTGCGCGACGCGGCCTCCCGTGGAATTTCCCCAGATCACGATGTTTCGCAAATGAAGCTGTTCCGCGAGCGCTTCGATGTCCTTCGTGTAGTCCTCGACGAGATACGCGCCTTTCGGATCCCATGCCGAATCGCCGTGCCCGCGCATGTCTACGGCGATGACGTGATACTTCGCGGCAAAATGCGGAGCGATGTGATCAAACGTATGCGCAACGCGGCCGATGCCGTGCAGCATGATGAGCGGCTGCTTCCCTTCCATTCCCCAATCGAGGTAATGAATGCGCAGCCCGTTCACGGTCGCGTACCTGTCAACCGGCGTTTGAGCCAGAAGCATGAGCGCAAGAAGGAAGCTCATCGTCTTTGCTCGGAAGAAGGCAGGGCAAAGACAAAAAGCCCGTTCCCCGAATTCAGCGGACGGCGAATCTCCGAGGCGAGTTCAGACGGAATCAGCGTGGACCAGCTTCCGCCGCCGATTCCCGTTGGCAGCGCGACGTATTGTTTGCCTTTCGCGAGATACGTGATCGGAAATCCCTGCGCGGAGGTGGGCAGGCGCGACTGCCACAGGATCTTTCCATTCGTGGCATCGTAGGCATACACGTGACGATCCCAGTCGCCTCCGAACACAACGTTGCCCGCAGTGGAAAGCGCTGCGGTGTTCGACGGCGATGCCGTTCGCTGCCGCCACAATACTTTTCCGGTCTGCGAATCCATCGACAGAAACTCGCCGAGATTTCCGCCGGACTCGGGATGCTTGTAATCCGCGCGCGCGACGGGCCCGGTACCGCCTTTGCCGACAACCTTTTCAACGGCGCTGAACGTCCCCTTCTCGCAGGTCAGATTCATCGGAATATAAAACGCGTGAGTCTGCGGGTTGTATGACATCGCGCGCCAGCTCTTGAATCCTGCGGTGCTTGGGCACCAATCGACCTCGACCCCGAGCTGCGGGACCTTCAGGTACGTCACCTTGCCTGTCTGTCCATTTAACTGAACCACGTTTTGATAACCCAGGTCGGTCGCGTGAATGAATTGTCCGGTCGCCCGATCGAGCTGCCAGAGGATCCCGAGCTTGCCCATTTCGAAAACCGACTTTCGTCCACCGACATCGACAAGGATTCTCTCGAACACTTCGTCCATGTCCTGCGTTTCGCCGGGAAGATGCTGGTAATACCATTTGAGTTTGCCTGTATCCGGATCGATCGCGAGTGTGGAGTTTGTGTAAAGAGCATCGCCGTCGGTGCCGCGCGCGACTCTGGCCCAGGGCTTCGCTTGTGCCGTGCCGATGTAAACCAAATTGGTTTCCGGATCGTAGCTGCCGGGAATCCATGCGTCGCCGCCGGCGCGGAACGTTAGTGCAAGATCGCCCCAGGTTTCGCCGCCGGGCTCGCCGGGACGAGCGATGGTCGACGTGCGCCAGACTTCTTTGCCGGTTGCGGCATCGTGGCCGCTGATAAAGCAGACATCATCTTTATACCGGGAGCAGCCGCTCATGCCCGCGATGACCTTGCCGCGGGCGACGATTGGGCCTGACGTGTAGCCGTACCCCAGTTTGGAATCCGCCACTTTGGTATCCCACGCGAGCTTCCCGGTTCGCGCATCGAGCGCAATGATGTGCGCATCGCCGGTCGTGGCAAAAATCTTGTCACCGAAAATCGCCAGGTTGCGTTGAATGCCGCGGCTCGCATCGCTGCCCGCTGCAGCAGCCAGCGCCGCAGGGCGATACTGCCAGATCAAATCGCCGGTCGCAGCGTCGAGAGCCTGGATCACGCCCCGCGGATTGGGCAGGTACATGATGCCGTCGTACACGAGTGGCGTCATTTCATTCGCGCCGGTATCGTCCATCGCCCACGACCATGCGAGCTGAAGCTGACTCACGTTCTGCCGATTGATCTGATCCAAAGGACTGTAGCCCCATGCATTGTCTGTGCGCCGCCAGTTGAGCCAGTCCCCCGGCGCCGGGTTCCGCAGCATGGCTTCGGTGACGGGCTTGAAGTCCTTCACCTGCGCGAAGAGGAACAGACTGCCTGCGAGGATCGCGAATGTTAAAAGAGTGAATCGAACTTTCATGGCTTCTCCTTCTTGAACGCGGGCCTTAAAAGCTGTGAACGAAGTGCAGGCTGAAGCACATTCCCCTCGTTGCATCACCGCAAGGAGGGGTGGCTGCGCGGTTGAATAAGAAGTCGCGAAGCTACCTTGTTCCGCGCAGACGGGGTGGTCTTCCTTGTTCTTCTCAATAGGAAAACCACCCCGGCCTCGCAATCATCGGACGCTTCGCGAAATCTTTTAATCGCTCGGCCACCCCTCCTTGCGGTGATGCAAGGAGGGGAATGACGCCGCTTTGCACATTCGTTCACCATCTTTAGGCCGCGTTCCGTCGGTCGTCATTTAACAGTCAACGCAACGAGCGCGTTATCCGCGCCCGCGCCGGTGGCGACGACAATGAATTGTTTGCCGGCGCGTGTGCGATACGTCATCGGCACGGACGTGTTCTCGTATGGAATACTGCCGCGCCAGATCTCTTTCCCCGTTTTCTTGTCGAATGCGTAGAGATATTTGTCACCGCCACCGATGAACACCAGGCCGCCTTTGGTGACCATCGCGCCGCCACGATTGTTGGGCGAACCCAGGCGCGCCGGCAATGCAACACCTTTCAGCAGCGGATGATTCCGAATCGCAGGATTTCCCTCGCCGAGCGGAACTTTCCATGCGATCTCGCCTTTGTTCAGATCGATCGCCGTGAGCACGGCCCACGGCGGCGAGACCAGTGGAATGCCGCCGGGCAGCGCGGCTGCATCGCCGCCACGCGCGAAAACATTCGAGTACTCGACCGTGACGAGCGGATCCGAGCCGTTGTTCTTCGCAAGACGATTCACACCGATCTGATTGGCCGCGCGCACAAATAAGTATCCGGTTTCAGGATCGAATGCGGCGCCGCCCCAGTTCGCGCCTCCATTCTGCGACGGCCGCTGCAAAGTACCTTTGAGCGACGGGGGCGTAAACATCGGACCGATGCGAAACTTTCGCAGTTGGTCTTCCGCCATGCGCTTGATCTCGGGCGTCAGATTGTTTGCATCTTCGAGCAGCACTCCCTGCTCGACGAATGCCGGCGGTTTGGTCGGAAACGGCTGCGTGGGATACGGCTTCTCACCGGGCACATCGCTTTCGGTCGGCACCGGCCGCTCAACGATCGGCCAGATCGGTCTGCCCGTGACGCGGTCGAATACGAATGTGTCGCCGCGCTTGGTCACCTGAGCTACAGCATCGATCCGCTGGCCATTCACGGTGATCGTCACGAGAGTGGGTTGAGTCGGAATGTCCCAGTCCCAAAGCCCGTGATGAACCGTCTGAAAATGCCATTTCATTTTCCCAGTAGCCGCATCGAGGCAGACCAGCGATTCCGCAAACAGATTCGCGCCAGGACGGCCGCCCCCATAGTAGTCACTGCTTGGAGTGGAAGTCGGCAGATACAACAGGCCGCGAGACTCGTCGAGCGCCATGGGGGCCCAGACATTGCCGTGGCCATTGTTGCGCCACGAATCGTTCTCCCATGTTTCGGCGCCGGGATCTTTTGCAGACTGCGGGATGACGGAAAACGTCCAGACGCGCTTGCCTGTGCGGGCGTTGATGGCCTGCACATATCCGATGGGATCGGAAACCTGAACGCGATCGGGTATCTGGCTTCCAACGATAACGAGATCCTTATAAACAACCGGCGGCGAACTCTGCGTCGCGTGTTTGATATCGGAGATGCGCGGAAGATCGGTGAGCGAGACCTCGCCGTTATTTCCAAATGTGTGGACGGCCTCTCCAGTGTGCGCATCCAGTGAGAACAGTCGATGACGGCTGTTCAGGAAAATCCGCAGCCAGCCGTTGTCCCGCCAGAACGCGGTACCGCGAAGTTTCCAACCGCTGGCCGAGAGGAGTTGGCCGAGCTTGTATGCTTCGCCGTCGAATCGCCAGAGCTCCTTGCCGGTCTCGGCATCGAGCGCGGCGATGCTGTTGTAGGGTGTTGTGACGTAGAGGACGCCGTCAATCATCAGCGGCGTGGCTTCGAAGAATCCAGGCGTGGTGTCGTATTGCGGAAGCGGTGTTTCCCAGTGTTTCCACTGCCACGCGATCTCGAGGCGCTGTATGTTGCCGGCGTTGATGTCTGTCAGAGATGAATACTTGGTGCCCGCCTGGTCGCCGCCGTAGTAGAGCCATTCCACCTGGCGACTCGCTTGAAATCCCAACAGGATTGGAACCACGAAGACACAAAGACACAAAGGGATCCACCTTCGTGTCTTTGTGCCTTTGTGGTTTCTCACTGTCCCGTCCATTGTTTCCTCATAGCAGCGCGGTCAACCTCCTCACCCCGCAGGTAAACTTTGTAAATCTTCCGGGTATTGGCAATGTTCTCCAGCGGGTTCGCGTTGAGCACAACGAAGTCGGCGCTCTTGCCGGGCGCGACCACGCCGAGCTGATCGAGCTTCAGTGTGGCGGCCGCATCGCGCGTCGATGCGACGATCACTTCGGCGGGCGTCATTCCCGCCTTTGCCATTGCATCCAATTCCCAGATGGCGTGCCAACCCATCGTGCGGCCCGGGTCTCCAGCCGAGTCACTGCCGAGCACGATCCGTACTCCAGCCTCTCGCATCTTCTTCAGATTCCGGACCTGCACGTCCCAGGACCTGCGCGTGTTCGCGAGCGCTTCCGGTTTGCGGTTCGAAAATTGATTCTCCAGGCGTTTGATTTCTCCCGGAGGAATCGTCTCATGAAGTAATGGATCGTCGAGCCACGCCGGGCGGCCCGCGTCCATCGCGCGGCTGGTAACGCCGAGATTCGGTGTGACGAACACACCGGGATGCGCTCTCAGCAATTGCAGAAACTCTTCGTCGACCTCTGCGTCCCGCACCAGATGCGTGAAGCCTTCGATGCCTGCGCGCACCAAGCCCTTCGCATCTTCGAGATCGAAGACGTGCGCGATCGCGCGTAGATTGTACTTGTGCGCTTCGTCGATTGCGGCGCCATAGAGGTCCGGCGTCAGTTTCTTCTGCGTTTTGTTTCGATCGTCCACCCAGATCTTCACGAAGTCCGGCCGATGCGGCGCCAGATCTCGCACGGCCTGCCTCGCCTGATCGACCGTTGTGACGACGTACGGAACGTCATTGCGCGCCGGATCGTTGGGCCCGGACCCCGGATACGCCAATCCCCGACCTACAGTCCGATACAAAGCCGCTCCCGGATTCACTTCTTCACGCAGTTGATAAGGCAATTCGCCGAAATCCGTTCCCATGCTGATGGCCGCGGCGAAACCGTGATACGCGTACCGCCTGAGGTGATCGAGCAGATTCTCGCGATTGAAGTTTGCCTTCGACATGCTCCCGTCGCGCTGATTCAGAAATCCGAAGTGACTGTGCACGTCGACCAGACCCGGGATAACGGTCTTGCCGGTGAGATCAACGCGCGTCGCGCCCGGCGGCGCCTGGACTTCGCCCTTTCTGCCGACCGTCGTGAATCGACTGTTCTGGATAACGAAGGCAGAACTCTCGATCGGCGCGCTTCCATCGCCCGTGATCAGCCGCGCGCCTTCGAACACAATCGTCCGATTGCCCTGCGACAGGCAAACCGACACAACGATCGCACAACCAATCAGTATTTTCAGAGCGCGCATGAGACCTCCGACCCTTGTGAGGATATTCGTCGCGAATTCTACTCCGCCACCCGTCTTTTGACCACTTTTCAGCATCTTAATAAGTGTTTTGCGGGGAGGATAGCCATGGATTGCGGGGACGGATAAGGAAAGGCAGGCGAGATTCAATGTCGGCTGGCAACTGCCCGAAGTACGTTTTTGTCATCGCCTGATCACCACGATATGGGGATGCGTGTTCGTTGGCGACTTTCTGATCAGGATTATTCTGGTCTATACGCTATCGGCAGAGATGGTGTTGATCATCTCGCCCATCATGATGGGTACTTTTACGCGTTCGGTAACGAGCACTGCAGGGTAGTCATCTAAGCCGCTTTGACTTCCTCCGTGCCCTTCCAGCGTTTCAATTTGTTGAGTAGTGCCTTATAAGAGATGCTCATTCTTCGTGCGGCCTGCTTTCGATTACCGCGCGTTTCTTCGAGGACGCGATAAACCAATTCTTGTTCCGCGCGCTCGGCTGCGATTGCTCCGACACCCAGGAGAGATAAGTCAGGCACGGAAGCCTTCGGCTGGCTGATGTTGGCAACCGAGGTTTTGGGATTCAGTTCCGAAAAAAGAGCATGATGGTCGGGCAGGACCATGAATCGCTTGATGTAGTTTTCGAGCTGACGGATGTTGCCTGGCCAGTTGTACTCGACGAAGCAATTCAACAAATCTTGTGGCAGTTCACTCGTTGCGTTGTAACGCTCCCGGTATGTGTCGATGAAATGCCTGGAGAGGAGCGGTATGTCTTCTTTCCGTTCCCGCAGGGGTGGGAGGTCAATGCGAATGACGTTAAGCCGAAAATAAAGGTCTTCGCGAAACTTTCCCTTAGCCACGGCATCTTCAATGTTGATATTCGTCGCGGCAATGATTCGGGCATCGACCTTGATCGTCTTTCTGCCGCCGAGCCGTGAGAATGTTCCGTCCTGCAAAACGTGGAGCAGCTTGGCCTGCAGCAGGGGGCTCATTTCTCCGATCTCGTCCAACAGCAGTGTGCCCCCGTCGGCAAGTTCGAATTTCCCCGGCTTGTCGGTATTGGCTCCGGTAAAGGCTCCGCGCTCGTAACCGAACAGTTCCGATTCCAACAATTCATGAGGCAATGCTGCACAGTTTACTTTGACGAATGCCTGGTCCTGTCGCCCTGAATGCAAATGCGCATGGCGCGCCATCACTTCTTTGCCGACTCCCGACTCGCCTGCAATGAGGATCGGCACATCTGTATGCGCGACGCGCTTGATGATTTCTGCCAGACGACGCATTTTCGGATTGAGCGTTACGAATCCGCCGGACGTTTCGGCAGCGTGATCCAGCACCTTATGAATGGCCAATTCCAACGCATCGTCGTCAAACGGCTTCATCAGAAAATCGCAGGCTCCCGTTTTCATGGCGTCGACGACGGTTCTGACGTGTCCCACTCCTGACAGCATGATCACCGGTATTCCGACACCCGCGGTCTTCAATTTCTCCATCACTTGGATGCCGTCATTGTCTGGCAGCAGGACGTCCAGGAGAATCACTGAAGGCAGAGGCTGTCCTGATAACAGGCGGGCGATGAGCTGGTGGCCGTCCTCCACGGCATCTACTGAATGCCCCTTCGAATGAAGTAAGGTAGTGACGTAGTCGCGAAAACTGCGGTCATCATCAACGAGTAATACTGATTGAGTATTCATTCCTGTTTCTTAATCCCGGCTCGTCTATCGCATGCTTAGGGCCAACCCTGCATCGGGATTTCGAGCATTGTCCGTCCGATCATCGCAAACAGTTCTCAGTGAACGTCTTTTATTCTGGTGGATGAGGCTGGAATCCACGCTGGTAGAGAGTTTCGAGCGATTGCTATTGGCGGCGATTCAGGGAGTTTTCCCCACTACCACCGGGTGGAATGGGTCGCGCGGTACTTCTGGACATGCGGACTGGAATCGTCACACACTCAGCTCAGAGCCTCGCGCGTCATCGGCTCGTCTCGCTGCGTACTGCGAACGTGGAGGTATTAATGCCTGATTCATCGTCTTACCCATATGCGACGCATTTGAACATTTACTACGGTCCGCTCGAACGGGTCGACGTTCAGAAGCTCGTCGAAGAGTGCAGGGACCAATGGTACAACCAGACATTATGTAAGGTGAACGATTCGGTCGTGCGGCTGGGCGTGCTGCAGGGAGAGTATCACTGGCATAAACACGACAAAGAAGATGAGTTCTTTTATGTCGTCGAGGGACGATTCCTTATCGACCTCGAGGACCGGACAGTCGAGCTGGAGCCGCGCCAGGGCCTCGTCGTGCCGAGAGGGGTCGTGCATCGAACGAGAGCTCCGGAACGCACGGTTGTTCTGATGGTTGAGCCGGCCACCGTCGTCCCGACCGGCAACTGAGATGGTACAATCTCGCCCATGAAAAGGCTTTTTTGTGTCTTATTCTCTTTGTGGTGGATGCTGCTCCTCGCCACCGCACAAGACGCACCCAATAGCGCCTCGCGTCCACTTCAGGGCTTTGACCGCGCAGGCGCGGATCGCGAGCGCGCCCTCGAAAAACAATTCGATTCTTTCCTGAAAAAGGACGAAGTCCGCGATTGGATGAAGCGGTTGTCGGCCAGGCCGCATCACATCGGATCGCCGTACGGCAAGGAGAACGCGGATTTCGTTGCCAGTCTATTCCGTTCATGGGGCTACGACACCCAGATCGAGCGCTTCGATGTTCTCTTCCCCACGCCGAAGACGCGCGTGCTCGAAATGACATCGCCGGAAAAGTTCACGGCGAAATTGGAAGAGCCGGCGCTGAAAGAGGATTCCACATCCGGTCAGAAGTCCGAGCAATTGCCGACCTACAACGCGTACTCCATCAATGGCGATGTCACCGGACAACTCGTTTATGTGAATTACGGTGTGCCCCAGGATTACGAAACGCTCGAGCGCCGCGGGATCGATGTGAGAGGCAAGATCGTGATCGCGCGTTATGGCGGCTCATGGCGCGGCATCAAACCGAAGGTTGCAGCCGAGCATGGAGCAATCGGTTGCATCATCTACTCCGATCCGCGCGATGACGGATACTTCGAAGGCGACGTTTATCCAGGGGGCGCGTGGCGCAACGAATCTGGCGCACAGCGCGGCTCTGTGGCAGACATGCCGCTTTATCCCGGCGATCCACTAACGCCCGGAGTTGGCGCAACGCCAAACGCGAAGCGTCTCGATATCAAGGACGCCCAGACGCTGACGAAGATTCCCGTATTGCCTATTTCCTATTCAGATGCGCTTCCTTTATTGAAAGCGTTGGAAGGGCCGGTTGCGCCGGCGGCCTGGCGAGGTGCATTGCCAATCACCTACCATCTCGGGCCAGGCCGCGCGACGGTTCACTTGAAACTCGAGTTTGATTTCAAGCTCGCGCCTGCATACGACATCATTGCGCGCCTTCCTGGAAGCGAGCGTCCGGACGAATGGGTGATTCGCGGCAATCATCACGATGCCTGGGTCAACGGAGCTGCGGATCCTGTCAGCGGTCTCGTTGCCGTCCTTGAAGAAGCGCGCGGCCTCGGTGAATTGACGAAATCCGGCTGGCGTCCGAAGCGAACGGTGATCTACGCGGTTTGGGACGGCGAAGAGCCCGGCCTGCTGGGTTC
>Ga0070707_100006742_pt1 | contig 10643 bp, 10 predicted proteins | sample KBSK5502metaG_FD_65468 | JGI IMG/M metagenome (GOLD analysis project Ga0070707, IMG submission 65468) | Corn, switchgrass and miscanthus rhizosphere microbial communities from Kellogg Biological Station, Michigan, USA - KBS K5-50-2 metaG | ecosystem: Host-associated > Plants > Roots >... | reverse complement strand
AACGGGGATCCGAATCTTGTGCCAATACTGACCGATCCTCGCAACAAAAGCTATAAGCAACCCAGCTGCGCAAGCAGTACAACTGTAATCACGCAAACACCTCCGGACAACAGTTTCTGGCTGAATGTGCTGATTACATTCCTTCCCTGGGTCTTCTTGATCGGCATCTTCATCTTTATTAGCCGCCGCGCCACACAAGGGCAGCAGGGCATTTTCAGTTTCGGCAAGAGCCGTGCCAAGCTGATACTCGAGGATCGTCCCTCCACGACGTTTGCAGATGTTGCAGGTGTAGACGAGTCAAAGTTTGAACTGCAAGAGGTGGTCGAGTTTTTGAAGACACCCCAGAAGTTTCAACGCCTGGGCGGCAAGATACCGCGTGGTGTGTTGCTCGTTGGCCCTCCAGGCACGGGTAAAACCTTGCTGGCGAGAGCCGTCGCCGGTGAAGCTGGCGTTCCGTTCTTCTCCATGTCCGGCTCGGAGTTTGTCGAGGTGCTGGTTGGCGTCGGCGCCAGTCGCGTGCGCGACCTCTTCGACCAGGCGAAGAAAGCGGCGCCCAGCATCATTTTCATCGACGAGATCGACGCGGTAGGCCGGCAGCGAGGCTCAAGCATTAACACCAACGATGAGCGCGAACAGACATTGAACCAGTTACTGGTAGAGATGGATGGGTTCGATACACGCCAGGCAGTTGTTGTTGTTGGTGCCACCAACCGTCCTGATGGGCTTGACATAGCGCTGCTGCGCCCAGGTCGCTTTGACCGGCGTGTGACGGTGGATCGACCAGACTGGAATGGACGCCTGGCCATACTCAAAATCCACGCGCGTGAAGTACCCCTGGGTCCTGATATAGACCTGGTTTCCGTCGCGCGTTCTACAGTGGGAATGGTAGGAGCAGACCTGGCGAACCTTGTGAACGAGGCGGCGCTGCTGGCGGCTCGACGCAACCTGGATTATGTGACGCAACAGTGTTTTGAAGAGGCACTGGACAAAATTCTACTCGGCGCAGAGCGTCCTTTAGTCCTGAGTGACGAAGACCTCAATGTCATTGCATACCACGAGAGTGGGCATGCTTTAACGGGCTTGCTTTCAGAGCACGCTGATCCAGTAAGCAAGGTTTCGATTGTGCCACGCGGCCAGGCGCTGGGTGTCACTATGTCTGTGCCCATCGATGATCGCTATAACTACTCGAAAGAGTATCTGCTGACCCAGATTGTCACCGCTCTAGGTGGAAGAGCCGCTGAACAGATAGCAATCGGGCGCATTACGACGGGAGCGGAGAACGATCTACAAAAAGTGACAGCGATTGCACGGCAGATGGTCACACGTTGGGGTATGAGCGAGCGTATGGGCACAGTCTCATTCAGCGAGCGCCAAAGCCCATTCCTGGGAGGCGGTGATACCGGCGCTCCTTCAGATTACAGTGAAACCACCGCCGAGTTGATCGATGATGAAGTTGATCGGATTGTGCGCTCTGCCTACAATCGTGCGCTAGAACTCCTATCGACGCATCGTGCTACACTGGACCGTATGGCGCAAGAACTACGCAAACACGAAACAATCGATGCGCGGCAACTGCGACAGATTCTGGAGGAGACAGGAACAACTATGGCTCTGCCAGATACTTCACCTAAATCTGTTCCCCAGGAAATAGCGCCAGCACCGCCGACCGAGCCTCTTATACCGCCAGAAAACCAGTAGTTGACCCCTACGAGTCTTTTGGGTCAATAAAGTTACGTAAGCCGGGATAATCCTGCATTATTGTATCTACCATGCTGGAAGCCAGGGGGAGAAACGTCCCCTGCGCTTCTGCCAGTGCAACACTTTCATCATCGGCCAGAGTCAGAACACCGGAGGCTTGAAGCATGCGCTTTCGCTCTTCATCTAACCTGGCACGTACTCTTAACCGTGGACCGTAGGGTACATAGCGGCGATAGCGTATTTCCAGGCGACCTGTCATAGTCCACTCCTGGTTGTCACCCAGCAGAGAAGTACGTCCGAGGGCTTCATCCAGCACCGCTGCTACAATACCGCCATGAATAATGCCTGGGAAGCCTTGATGCTCCTCACGCGGCTGAAAGTCAGCTACGATAGTATTTTGATCCAGGCGAAAGACCAGGTGCAGGCCGTAAGGATTGCGCTGACCGCAAACAAAGCATCGTTGATAATCCGTTGTGTCGTTCAGTTCCATCTTTTTCAGTATCCAAAGAGTGAAGTGCCACCGGGACAGCAAACGTGCATGGGTGAGCGACGCTTGTGCCGGCGGACCCCTTAAATAGAAACGCCAATCAAATATAAAGAGATTCTAACAAATGCCAGTCCTGCCTGCAACCGTAGCTAACTGCCGGATTTTGTTGTATAGTTTAAGGTAACACATGACGAAATACCCATTGGTGGACCTTGAGACTAATTTAGTTGGTGATTCGTGTACGTATTTGAGACCTATCCCTACACGTTAGTGAGCGACACATCCCAGGGATCAGTATTGAAACAGCGAGGTTAATACCATGGCAAAAACATCGAACAATAAATCATCTTCCACTACGACTGCCGGTGACGCACAGAAGCAAGGGAAGAAGCAAGCTAAACGAGAGGCTAAAATGATGCTGGCAGTCGAGAAAGCAAAAGCGGCCTTGCAAAAGTCTGAGCAAAAGATTGCTAAAGCACGGGCACGCCTCGAGGCGCGGACTGCGCATCTGAGTACTCTTGAATCCAAACTGGCTGAGCTTCGCAGTTCAACCCAGGAATCTAAAGTGAGTACGCCAGCGCCAGGTACCGGTTTCGACCACCAACAAGGCCAGCCCGAGCCTGAAACCGAAACCTCTACTTCCAGTGATGCAGAACATAACTCGCCTTCTACCGCTGAGCAGGAAGTGGAAGCCGAACCGCTAAGCGATGCATCGAATTCAAGTACAGAGGCGGACCCGGTGAACACACAAGACACCAGCACAACCCGTTCGACACCGGCAAAGCGACCAACTAATCGCAGTCGAAGCACCCAGTCGCGAACAAAAGATTCGGGGCAAGAAGGTTAAATACCTGCCTGGCTCAGTGCTGAGTACGCCGAAATTGTACAGGGGCTCTTCTGACATACTCTTGAAGAAAATGCCTGGCCCGCTTGCCCGAAGGAGCAAGCACACCTTTGCTTCTTAAAAAGAGATAGAGCCACAGGCACATGGCAAGCCATGCACCACCAATGAGGTAAGCGCCTAGTACATCGCTGGCCCAGTGATCGCCCAGGTAGATGCGCGAAGGACCAATAAGTATAACAAACAGCGCAGAAATAATCAGCAGCGCTATACGCCACCAATGCTTCCCTTTGAAGAGGATTATACCGAAAGAGAATAGTAATCCCCAGAATGCAACATAAGACATCACATGGCCACTGGGAAAACTCAGGCCACTGGCCGTCTGGAGTACCTCAACCAGGGAAGCGGAGGGACGAGGGCGTGCCACAATCAACTTAATCACAGCATTTAAAATGCCGCTCGTCGCAGTAACTACCACCATCGTGATGGCTTCCAAACGCAGGTCTACAATCCAAAAGAGTATAGCAGCCAGGGCAATCAGCCCTACGGAGAGAACTGCCACATTGCCCATGTAGCTGACTGCACTCATGATATTAAGCAGCCAGGGAGACCGGTTTGCTTGAAAGTCACGCGTGATCATAATATCAATCTGTGAGACAGGATGATAAACTACCCACGTGGCCAGAAGCGCAAAGAGAGCAAGTAGTATAGCATCCGCGGCCAGTAGTATAAATCCCCATTTTCTCGTTTGATACCAGGGTTTGCTGGCAGCGGCTACCTCTTCTTGCGCTTCCACGACGATAGTTTCTACATTTTCTTCGATTCGTTTGCCAAGAGGTACATTAACTCGAATGTTTCCTTCACCCAGCGGAGCCTTTTGACTATCATCCTGCTGTTTTTGCTGCATACTGTTTTCTCTGATATGATATCGTTGGTGAACCCTTTCCACCGGCCCGCTTGTGGGCTCGGGAGCAATATCAGATATATCAAGACTTATCCCATTGGATACTACTAGTATACTTGCAATACGTTTCTAAAGCCAATAACGTTGCTGATTGACGAAAATAGGATTTCCCGCTACATTCTTTAGCAGAGGAGCTAACGAAGGAGAAACTTGGGATGCCGCAGATTGAAATTCGCCCTGCGCGTTCAGAGGACCGCGAGGCAGTACTGGCTTTTTCTTCCCACACATGGGACTGGGGTGATTATATCGAATATGTCTGGGATGAATGGCTGCATGATCCGCAAGGCATGTTATTCGTTGCCACGAGCGATGGGCAGCCGGTAGGAGTAGCGCACATACGCATGCTCAATAAGACGGAGGCCTGGTTAGAGGGGATGCGGGTCGCCCCCGCATTTCGCCGGCAAGGTATAGCCACGGCTCTCTTTGACGCGCAACTGCTGGAGGCAATGCGCCGTGGAGCTAAAACCGTGCGGAGCATCACCGAGTCAACGAATACAACTTCCATTCGTCTCATGGAACAGAAATTCATGCGCCAGGTCGCGGCATACGTACTTATGCACGCATCGCCGGTCATAACACCTTCTAAACCCCAGTATGGTGTGGAGACCCCGACGCTGGCAACAGCCGCTGACATCGACGACATTATCAATTACCTCAACGTTTCAAATATCTTCCCGGCGGCAGGAGGGTTATACTATCAAAGCTTCACCGCTTTTTCCATTACGAGTGAGCTTTTAACGGAGAAAATATCCGCACAACAAATTTACATTTTGCGGCGCTGGGATCGCCTGGACGGCCTGGCGATAGCTGAGCCTGGCGCGGGACGACGGGGTAAATACCTTGCCATAGGTTACATCGATGGCACAACGGAATCGATTAGCCTGATTGCCTATGCATTGCGGACCAGGTTTTCCGAATCGGACCTGGAGAGTGTTTCTGCAAACGTGCCAGATCTGATCATGGTGCGCGATGCCTTCGTTGGCGCAGAGTATGAGTGGGATGGGCAGGTATTCTATACATACGAGCGCAGCCTGGAGTAAGGACGGGGGCCGGGCCCCCGTCCTTACGGGGTTTACTCGGGATTTAGCACTGCGTCCGGGTTATTAAATTCGTGGTAACGCAATAGCCAGCAGCCATAGTTCATGCCACCGCCAACGGCGGGGAGCGCCATCCACTGACCCTCGTGCAAGCGTTCCTGGCGCAGCAATTCAACCAGGGAGGTGGCTATACTGGCATTAGAGAGGTTGCCATAGTAGCGGAAATTATCGACAAGTTTGTCCATGATCGAAAGCGGCCAGCCATAGTCGTTGATCAGCAGTTCTCCCATACGTCGTGTGATGCGCGAATTAGCCTGGTGCGGCACTATATACGCCAATTCATCTGGACTCAACCCGGCATGACGGCACAGCACATCTACAGACTCCGCCATGGCACGTGGAGCCTCGCGGAAAACCTCTTTACCATTCATCTTGGTATAGCCCACCAGGTACTGTGAAAGCACTTTGTTCAGTTCCGCCCCTTTCCCCGCCTGGTAAAGCTCGCGCATTTTTATGTCAACTTCCGCCATCTCGACTACATCTTTGCGCAGTGGCGTCTGGTAATAAAGTGATGGTCCCTGGTTAGCGTCGGAACCGTTGATGACATAGGTATCCTCATCACCCCGTTCCAGCAAGAAAGCTGCAGCTCCTTCACCAAAGAGCGAACTGGTTTTCCAATCCAGCACGTTCATGATATTGGGAAGTAGCCCCTCAGAAGTAACCAGGAGCACAAGCTTAGCAGAATTGGCGGCCAGTACCTCGGCGCACATCTGAAAAGCCTCAGTCTGGCAGGCGCAAGCGCCTTTGAGCATCGTCGCCCGTATGGGTGGCAGTCCCAGGCGCATTTGCACATAACCGGCAATAGTAGGAAAAGCATCGTTATCTGAAGAAGAGGCTCCTATCACCGTATCGATTTCAGAGGCGTCACGACCCGCACTGGCAAGGGCACGCCGGGCTGCAACCACCGCCATATCCACCAATGTCTCATCTCTGGGCGCTTTAGGATCGTCAATCAGGCCAGGGGCGTCTGCTCCCGCCACCCTGCGGCAAAGTTCCAGTGTGCTGGCCCGTACATGGCGGGTACTCAGACCTGTAACGCGTTCCAGGTCATCAGCGCTGCGGGGGGCGCCCAAACGGGTAGAAATATAGGCGAAGAATTCGTTCGTAATGACACCTGTGGGTGCGTAGGTACCTAAACCAATCAGGCGTGTCTTCGCTTTTGTATAAATTTGAGGTACGATATAAACGTAGTTAGGCCACTGCTCTGCGCGGCTCTGTGACATGGTTTTGAACCTCCATGGAGAGGGATTTGTTATTGCATGTAGTATAACACACAAACAGAAGCATAGGGAGAAGGTAAGTCGTGAGGCGACCAATTTCTGGCCGCCTCACGACTTACCTTCTCTTGCTTCATGATTCTTACCAGCGCTGGTCGTGGTAATCGCGTCGATCACGGCGGTCACGCCCGCCACGGCCATAGCTGCTGCCGCTATAGGAGTCATCGCGGCGCGAACTGCGAGCAGGGCGCTGTGCCTGGTAGCAATCGCTGCAATACACTGGACGGTCTTCACGTGGAATGAATGGTACAGAGGTTGGTCGTCCACAGCTAGCACAGGTTGTCTCGTAATGTTCAACATTGCGTGAACGAGGTGCGTAGGACTGACCACTGCGACGTGCTGCCCGGCAACTCGGGCAGCGACCTGGGGTGTTGGTCAGATTTCGACTGGCGTAAAACTCTTGCTCACCAGCGCTAAAGATAAAGTCCTGACCACAATCGCGGCAGGTGAGGATACGGTCCTGGTATCCCTCATTGGACATCATTGGTTATGGTTCCCCTTCTTTTGTGTTCGCTCCGCTTTAAAAGCTGCAGTGTGTTATATCGGGAGACACACTTTGGACTAAGCTCTATAGAAGAAAAGAAGCATCTCGAGGTGGTCAAAGAAGTCTGGGGACTTCCACTAAGGCAGGCAGCCATCCCTAGATACCGGGCGGCGGAGCGAAACCTGGGCCTGGGTATTACTTACCTTGTCCTAACCCACGTATTCATTGTAACATAGATAGAGTAAAAAAGATATGCATGGGGAGCGTTGTCACAGGAGGTACTATGGATATTGCTACAGAGACCAGGCAACTACCACCTCCACTTGCCCAACAGGCTCGTCAAGTACATACCATCACGGACCGTTTTTCAATGGCAAACACCTATCTTGTCAACGACGAACGTTGCATAGTTATTGACCCTGGTTCCGTACTCAACGCACAGCTGACATTGGATTACCTCAGGCGTTTTCTGCGCCGTGTGCCTGCCGATATCGATCTAATTGTATTGACACATTTGCACCCCGATCATACGGCCGGTGTCGAATCACTGCGCCAGGCTTCAAAGGCACCAGTCGCCGCATCAATCGTTGCGCGGCAACTGGTAGAGTCGTGGAAAGCCGGAGCGTATCTAGAAGGCCGGGGCATGCTTGGAATGGCCTATTTCGTCGATCAGATGCTAAGTCGTGCCTCCCTACCAGGGGCACTGCACCACCTTGATCTCTTCGCACCGCACTACGAAAGCCAGATTCAAATGGTGGACATATGGTTAGAGGACGTGGGGGGGCTCCCCAATCATCTTAACTGGCGCGTCATCACCAGCCCTGGCCATACTCCTGAGAGCCTCTGTCTCTATAACCCCTTCAGCTACGAACTGGTATGCGGAGATACTATCGTTACGCTCGAGGGAGGAGCAGCCCTGGTGCGTGGAAGCGCAAACCGCCAACGCCTGGAAATGACGTTGCAAACCCTGCGCAGCCTGAAAGTCTACTACATCTACCCTGGTCACGGCAGGTCCATCCTATCCAGACAAGCCGTACAAAACTTACAAGTAGAGTGGTAAATGTTTACTTCGGTTTGCTCGGCAAGCGCAACGGCACGGGGCCACTTATCGGTCGAGCAAGCGGCGGCATGGGAAGAGGCGGTAGAGATGTAGTTTGTGCTTCTGGTATAAAAGTATACTCCAGGCGAACATTGCCCAGATAAATAATGTCGCCTTTTTGAAGCAGGCGCGGAGCATTCAGTAGCTCACCATTCACCTTTGTTCCATTGCGGCTGGCGAGGTCTTGCACGTAGTCTCCATAGGCCTGGCGAGAAAATTGAGCATGCCGCCGCGAAATCGAGGCATCGGGTAGGATCACATCGCTTTCCTCAGATCGGCCAACAATTAATACAGGCCGATCCAGCAAGAAGCTTCTTCCCACCAATTCTCCATTGCAGATTACACATAAACTACCCGGTCTATCTGATCGAGGAAGAGGAGTGACCGGATCGAGTGCTGCCGTATCTTCCCATGCATCGATACTGCCCGGCTCAACATCAATCTCACCAGGAGTCGCGTGAGGCAAGTGGCGAACCGCACCTTCCAACTTGAAACTATCAAACCCAAAGGCATCCTCTTCATCCAGAGGCTTTGTGGGTAATACATTGGCGCCAGCAGGAGTTTCGCCAAATGGATGCGGCATTTCACGATCAACATTGTCCAATGTAATAGGACGACGCAGGTGATGTGATAGAGGATCATCCTGGTCGTTAAGGGGAGTGGGGCGTTCAGCCACTTCAAATAAAAAGCGGTGCGCACCGATTTCCAGCAGGTCGCCACTTTTAATCACAAGCGTGCCTCGGACACGCCGCCCATTCAAAAGCACTCCATTTAAACTATCACAGTCGGATATATAGGCCTGCCCTCCTTGCCAGGCCAGTTCAGCATGGTAACGCGAAGATGTCTCATCATCCAGCCAGATTTCGTTATCCTCTTCACGTCCGATGGTGACCAAGGCGCGATGTAACGCCAATTTTTGCCCCTGGAAGCGCCCCGCACGATGTTCTAGCCAGCCCCAGGCAATATCCTTGCCAAAGACAAAGGGCGCGGGTACACCCGGCTGGCGTCTTGGCAGCGATGCTTTACCTGCAACAACATCGCCGCGTGTGGCGCGTTTGGTATGTTTATAGGGGAGAGGAATACGCACAGAGGTATTCGAGTCACGCAGCTTTGTGAAAAGACAGTAGGAGATAGTAACGCTCACTGGTAGTATCCAGCCCCACAGGGCCACATAGACAAGCGCCAGCGTAACCTCTACAACGGAAATGACCACCTGGCCGGAGCTAAAGCGCACATTGTACCAGAAAATCGCGAGCAACAAGAGCAATGCGCAAATCACGCAGGTCATAATAGAGCCGGTGAGCTGTCGCGTGGTGCCGCGCTTACGCAGCACTGTATACAGCATATTGACTGCGATAGCAAGCATGCACAATGCCAGGCCGCCAACGCAGCCATAGATAAACCAGGTTGGAAAATCTACATTGCTCGTAGTCGCATCCTCTCTTATTGCAGCATTGGATCAACATACTGTTTGCGAGCACTGCTAATCAAAATATCGTCCACAATTCGCTTCGCGTTTTGCCTGTATTCATTATCAGCCCACAAGTTTGCAGAATCTCCTGCAATGTCGGAATTCACCTGTACCCCATCCCAGTATTCAAATTGCGTATCGTTCTGTGTAACTGCTACACCAAGGAAGGCATGACCTGGAATAATCACGATTTCGGCATCCAATCCGATACGTTCGACAGCCGATGCCAATAAGGCAGTTAGCTCGATACACATGCCACTGTGCTGTTGCAAAGCTTCCGCCGGCAGCTTGATTTTCTGTAGAGCCACATTAGTACCACCAGGGCCACTATACGGGACACTCTCCTGGATATATTGTACATGATAATCGAGTCGCATAGCATCAAAAATAGCGTCAACCTGGTCCCTTACAGCCCTGGGACTCGCCTGGCCGTTATCATACCCGATCATCGCAGGAGGAGCAGGGGCAGGTTCTGACTGCAAATGCATCGTGGCTTTGTCAACCAGCGCTATCACTGCCGGATCGTCAGGCGTGACCCAGGCGGCAATCTTCAAACGATTTGACGCAATCCACTGCATCAACCAGCGCGAATGGAGCAACAGCGGAGTATCGTTGACGTAATAGACATGTCCCGGGGCATCAGTAACGCGGACATGCAGTGAAGTATTCTCCTCAGAGGTCAATTTACGCAACGCCTGGCTATTCAGCGGTTGCGGCATAAAGCTGATAGCTTGCACGCCGGCCGTTGCATTGACAGTTTGCGTCTCTACCTGGCTAAATCCTGTAATGTTGACGCTCACAATAAGCGTAATCGTGCTGCTACTGCTATAGTTGATAGTAAACAAATTAGCACGAGTAGCAACATAATAGGGGTAATAGGCGCTGAAGATTGCAGGTGGGGCCTGCACACAGATATGCACAGGTGACAGACCGCCACAATGTTCCTGGCTGGCTATACTGCTCTGCTGATAGCGAGAGTAGGCCTGAATGCCCCCAACGATATACCATCCCGAGAATCCGATCAGCACAGTCGATGTGAGGAGCAGAATTGTGAGTTTTTTGCCCATGCGTCCATTAGCCTCGTGCCCTGGCACGTGTTCTTAAACGAGAGAGGATATTAGTCGTTCGGATTATATCATCTTGTTTCACAAGAGAGCAATCAAATAGGACTTGTGGGTGTGATCAATGAAGAGGAGAGAGCCAGGTGGCCCTCCCCTCTGAGCAG
>Ga0070707_100006741_pt1 | contig 10645 bp, 7 predicted proteins | sample KBSK5502metaG_FD_65468 | JGI IMG/M metagenome (GOLD analysis project Ga0070707, IMG submission 65468) | Corn, switchgrass and miscanthus rhizosphere microbial communities from Kellogg Biological Station, Michigan, USA - KBS K5-50-2 metaG | ecosystem: Host-associated > Plants > Roots >... | reverse complement strand
CCTGAAAAAGCGCTGAACTAAAACCGAATTAATCCTCTTCGTTTGTTATGGCCGTCGAAATTCAGAAGAAATACCTGCTGGGCGACTTTGAGCTTGATGCCGGTCTGCATTCGTTAACGCATCAGGGCGTGCCGGTTCCCCTGAGCCGGAAAAGATTTCAGGTACTGCTGTATTTGGTGGAAGGACGGGAGCGTCTGGTCACCCGCAAGGAATTACTGGCGCGGTTTTGGGATGGACATGACGTCTATGAAGAGAACCTCACCAAGTGTGTCAGCGAAATTCGCAAGGCCCTTAACGATCAAAAGCCCTACCAGTTCATCGAAACCGTTCCCGCGGTGGGTTATCGATACATCGGACTCTGCAGCGAAGTTGCTTTGCAAGGGCAGTCATCAGTCTTCGCAGTCGAAAGAACGCGCGCGGTTCACGTCGTGGTCGAAGAAGACGATGAGCCCCGGCCGGTCTTAACGGCCCAAAGCCAGCCCGCACAACTAACCCCACGCGGCACCGACACGACGCGGTTCGTTAATCAGCACATCGGCAAAATCGCTCTGGCTCTGGCCCTATTGGTGGTGATTGCGATCGTAATATTTTTCGTTTACCGCCGCCGAGCCCCTCAACACCCAGCTCAAGTAATCAGAACCATCCAGGTAACCTCGGGTTCGGGTCTCGATTTCTATCCCTCCTTTTCACCTGACGGAAGTGCTATTGCCTACAGCTCGGATCGAAGCGGTGGGTTTGAGATTTATGTGAAGCAGCTGGCTCTCGGCGGCCGAGAGATTCAGGTCACCTCTGACGGACAACAGAATATGCAGGCCGCCTGGTCACCAGACGGAAAGTTGATCGCCTATTACTCCAGAGGCCGCGGAGGCATCTGGCTCGTGCCGGCTTTGGGCGGTCTCCCACAACAACTGACCGATTTTGGATCGAATCCGGCATGGTCTTCAGATGGATCTCAGATCGCGTTTCAGTCGGCCGGCGTTGGCGATTATCTGACTGCCGAAAGCGCCGGGGCGCAGCCCGGATCAACAATTTGGGTGGTCGCAACCGGTGCGGGCACGACCAGGCAAATCACCAAGCCGACCAATCCCCTCGGCGGGCACGGGTCGCCGAAATGGTCGCCCGACGGTAATCGAATCGTATTTGCGGTTTTTGGCGGCCCGAAACCAAATGAGATCTGGTCAATGCGGCCGGATGGCTCTGACAGCCGGCTGGTTTCGGGGCGGGCAGGTAACCCTGCTTATGCGCCTGACGGCAAGTGGCTTTACTTTGCGGGGGATCCGCCAAACACGGGCTATGGTCTTTGGCGGATGCCGGTCTCCAACGACGGCCTCCCCGGAGGTCAGCCAACGCGGGTTTGGAACCCTGGAGCATTCGATATCAAACAATTGAGCCTCTCTGCTGATGGCAAGCGGATTGTCTACGGGGCAACCACTCAAACCGGTGGCCTTTGGTCCATATCCCTCGCGTCAGGTTCAGCGGCCGCGACCGGGCAACCTTCATTATTAACTCGCGAGATTAGCCAACGAAGCTCAGCTCCCGCTTTCTCTCCGGACGGCCGCAAGATTGCTTACAGTGTTTTGCGGCCAGGGGCGGATTTTAGTATTTGGGTCGCCAACGCTGACGGTAGCGAGCCTTATCAACTCACCAGTCACGGTGCTCGACCCGGTTGGACACCCAAGGGTGACGAAGTGGTTTTTTACCTTAATCCTCGTGAGGGAGGAAGCGGAATCTGGGGGATCCCGACAGCCGGAGGAAAGGAAAGACTGCTAATTGATCTTGGGACGAACGTGACCTTTCCGCGTATGTCTCCGAGCGGGAAGGAAGTGGCCTTTAATTCGAATCAGGACGGCGTTATAAACCTGTGGCTCAGTACTGTTGGTGGTGGGGCGCCAAAGCAATTGACCTTTGATCGCGAGAGCGCGGGATATCCATCATGGTCTCCCGATGGAAAGCTGCTCGCTATCGGACTCAAACGCGGGGACAATGGCTACCTGGCAATTGTGCCCAGCGCCGGTGGTGAGGTGACCCAACTGACCTTCGAACAGGGAGTGAGCGCTGCTAATGGTTGGTCGCCTGACGGAGACAAGATAGTCTTTGCCGGATGCAGAAACGGCTACTGGAATGTGTATTGGATCTCGCGCACGACCAAAGAACAAAAACAGCTGACCAATTTTAAGAAACTGAACGTCCTGACGCGTTATCCCGTGTGGTCGCCTCTGGGCAATCAGATCGTTTTCGAGTTCACGGAGATAACCGGAAATGTTTGGCTCCTGGAACTGGGATAAGCGCCTTCCCAAAGCCTACAGGTTTTCAATCTCCACCGGCTCGACGTCATCGGCGAGTTCGAAACCAAATATTCGCGAATAGAAATAGAGTTCACCATCCAGCGAGCGCTTGATGTTTTTGGCTTGCCGGAAGCCATGCTGCTCGCCTGCAAAAGTCACGTACGCAACCGGCAAATTCTTTTGCCGCAGAGCTTCAACCATCATCTCTGCCTGATTCGGCGGAACAACTTTGTCTTCCAGCCCCTGGAAGAAAATCACCGGACACGACAATCGATCCGTGAAATGTAAGGGCGAGCGTTCGTAGTAAAGATCGCGCCGCTCGGGATACGGCCCGATCAAACTACGCGAATAGCGCGACTCGAACTTATGCGTATCCACCTCCAAAGCCTCGAGGTCGCTGACGCCATAATGACTTGCGCCCGCTTTGAAGTAATCCCGAAAGGTCAGCGCGCAGAGGGTCGTGTAGCCGCCGGCGCTCCCACCGTCTATCATCGAGCGATTTGCCTCAGCCTCTACCCGGCCGGCGAGGAACTTTGCGCCGTTGATGCAATCGTCGACATCAGTAACGCCCCACGTCCCGTTCAACCTTTCGCGATAAGCGCGGCCGTAACCTGTGCTGCCGCCATAATTCACATCCAGGACCGCAATGCCGCGGCTCGTCCAGTACTGAATGCCCAACATCAACACGGCGATGGTTGCAGAAGTTGGTCCCCCGTGACTCTTGACCAGCAGTAGCGGGCGCTCACCTTCGGGCCCGGCAAAATCCCGGTTCTTTGGCGGATAGAAAAACCCGTGAGCAGTTAGGTCATTTTCAGTGGGAAATTCGATCGGCTTTGGTTCGGAGATATACCCGGGATCAATCTCAACGTTGCTGGCGCGTCGAAGTACGTTTGTCTCGCGCGTCGCCAGATTCATTTCAACAATCGAAAATGGCGTCAGCGGCGAGCCGGCGCGGAATAGTGCACGTCCTGCTGCAGCGCGCACGAAAGAGATTTCAGTAAACGGCGTCTCGATTCTTTCAAGGTGTTTCCGGCGAGTGTCGATTGTTCCCAGGCTCCAAATTCCTTTTTCGACAAACGCGCAGATGATTCGTTCCACCGATTCAAACGCGTAGGTGGACAAGCCAAAGACCCATTGAGGAACGCCGAACTCGGCTTCTTGCTCAACCAGGCATTCGATCGAATCGTTGGCGAAGCGACAGATGTTCCACCAGCCCGAAGTTTCCGAGACGAAATGCAGCAGTCCATCCGGCGACCATTCAGGTTGAAATATTGATTCACGCAATCCGCCGGCAACGTGTCTTTGATTAGTAACCCCGCCGTCATCATCTATGTCGCCGGTCCAGAGTTCGCATCCATCCCAGGGCATATTCGGGTGATGCCATGTAAGCCAGGCGAGTTGCGAACCGTCCGGACTTACACGTGGCGATGAGTAAAAGTCATTTCCGGAAACGAGCACCGTGTTGGTCCCGCCCGCGAGCGGCACACTGACCAAATAGTTTTGGGCCTCGCCCGGTTGGCGGTGATCCTCGCAGACGCAAATCAAACGCTTGCGCTTGGGATCGACCACTGCGTCCGCATAACGAACTCGATCGTCGCTGCATTCCGAGCTAATCAGTTGGGGTGCTGAATCGGGGGCCGCCCGATAAAGCTGCTGGTCGGCGAAGTTCGAAAAATAGACCGCACCCTCGTGAACGACATAATCGCCGCCGCCATATTCCTGAACGCGAGTGCGCGCGTTGAATTCGGATGGGTTGATGTCGGTCCTGGATCCGTCGCTCGTTCGCCGAACGATCACCTGACGGCCTCGCTCTGATGGACGCATTTCGATCCAATAGGTATCGTCGCCATCCAGCCGCGGCTGGCTCAAACCAATTGTCTCTTTAACTATCAGGTCCGAAGTGATCGGTGATTTCCAGGACCCGTACGGAGCGGTTTTCACTTTAGTCATCCCTGAAGGTGGCTGCTTATCTGAAGTTAGAAGCGCGATTATCGCCAGAATGCGGCAAAGTTCAAGTGGTTATGTACCGCAGGCTGTCCAGCCTGCGGAGGTCTTAACTGAAGTGTGATGAAGAAAACGCAGACTGGACAGTCTGCGCTACACAAAAAAGCAAAGGCACCAACCTCCCCCAAAGTTGGTGCCTTACCCTTCAGTCTCAGTTCTCACAAGGAGAATCAATGAATGAACTGATACTAAAGGCAGATCGGAGACGAAGGGTTGCAGAAGTATTGCGATGAAATTGTGAACTTATGTTTAAGATTGCCGCAGGCCTCCGTAAATTTACGGAGTGAGCAGCGCCGTGAATGTTGACTGACAGCCGAAAGAGGACTAAAGATCACTCGTCTTTCCCCACTAAATTTTCACGTCGGAGGCCCGATTAATGATCAATGGCGCTCATGTAATCATTTACAGCAAAGATGCTGAAGCCGATCGCTCTTTCTTTAAAGATGTCCTCGGTTTTCATCATGTGGACGCAGGGCATGGATGGTTAATCTTCGCGCTGCCTCCTGCCGAAATAGCCTGTCATCCCGGCGAGGAAAATGATCAGCATGAACTCTACTTGATGTGTGAAGATCTCAAGACAGCGATGTCGGCGCTTGATGCGAAGGGCATTCACTGTTCTGAAGCGCAAGAACAGCCCTGGGGCGTGCTTACTCACATTACTCTCCCAGGCGGCGGGAAGTTGGGGCTTTATGAGCCCAGGCACCCAAGGGCCGCGAATCTGAAATAGGTTTGGCGAGTGAAAAGCTTCGCTGGTGCACGCCTTGCAGCACAAGAGGAGAGCATGAATGGCCGCAGCGAAAACCGCTTCAACAACTCCTGAGCTAACCGTCCGATCGATCGTCGTCGGTCTAATCGTGGCGGTAATCATCGGCAGCGCTTATCCGTACTGCGTCTTGAAACTGGGATTTGGACCGAACCTCTCGGTCGTTTCCGCTTTCCTTGGTTTCATCGCCCTCGTGCTGATCCTCCGCGCTGCCGGAACAAACTCACGCGAGAACAACATCGTTCAGACCATGGGCACGAGCGCTGGACAGACAGCATTCATGGCCGTGCTACTCGCGGCTTTCGACATGCTGAACACGCGCGGCACTTTCAATCCCCCAATTCACCTTGGCACCTGGCAGATCTTTTTCTGGCTTTGCAGCGCCAGTCTGCTGGGCATTCTGTTGGCCGTGCCCATGCGACGTCACTACATCGATGAAGAGAACCTGACCTACGCGGATGGATTGGCGGCGGGCGAAACGATCAGAGTGCTGCACGAAGGCCGTGAGACTGGAGTATCGGCGGGACCAGTCAAGGCCCTGGCGCTCGGGACATTTGCTTCTGCTGCGGTGATGACCGCGACAACCTTAAAGTGGGTCAGAGAGAATTGGTTCTTCCCCGGCATGGAGCCGATGCGCGTGGGCTTTAACATCAGCTTCCTTGGCTTCGGCTCGGGTTTGTTGGTTGGATTTCGAATTTGCCTGGCGATGGGAATCGGCACGCTGATTAGTTGGATAATTCTGCCGCCGTTTCTAATGAAGCACGGAATGATCACTGCTCTGGATTTTGCTTCGACGCTGCGTTGGGTCATGTGGCCCGCGACCGGTCTGATGGTAGCCGGTGGACTGGTTTCACTGGCCCTGAAGTGGAACCTGATCGTCAAAACATTCCGCGGCCTCAAGGGCAGCAAGATGCAGAGCACCGATTTCCCGATTCAGTACGTCGTGATCGGTTCGATTGTCATGACCGTAATTATCTGCCTGGTCCAATACTTCAGCATGGGGATTCCGGTTTATCTTTCATTTATAGCGATCATCTTGTCTCTGCCGTTGATGTTGGTCGGCTTGCGCGTTTTGGGCGAAACCAACTGGGGACCAATTAGCGCAATGTCCAATATGATGCAGGCAATCTTTGCGTTCATCTCGCCTGGCAACGTTCCGGTAAACATGTCTTCGAGCGGATTGACCGGCACCATCGCGGTCACTTCCGAAGCCCTGATGCAGGACTTCAAAGCCGGACAGCTTTTGAAGTCGAACCCGCGCAGCCTGACAATTGCGCAACTGATTGCCGCGCCTGTTGGTTCGATCGCAACCGCTATTGTCTACCCAATCCTGCGGGACAAGTTCGGCATCGGTGACAACGGCCTGTCCGGCCCATCAGTGTGAAGTGGGCCGGTTTCGCGGAACTGCTCACCAAAGGACTAAAGGCGCTGCCCCCGGGGTGTCTGGTAGGATTAGCGATTGGCATCGCAGTGGGGATCCTGCTCACGCTTTTGGCAGAGAAGTGGGGTGAGTTGATTCCGTCACCTTCAGCCATCGGCATCGGAATGCTCATAACGCCATCTGTAATCATCACCTTCGTGCTTGGTGGTATAGCTCAACTGATTTGGGCCAGGACATCGCCGGAAACGGAAAAGGAGTTCCGAATTCCGCTGGCGTCAGGACTGATTGCGGGCGAGGCGATCCTCGCTGTCGTCTTCGCGATCCTTGCCGCTGTCGGTGTGAATTTTTGAAGTGTCAGAAGCCCGCGCGTAAGCAATCCCGACTTGTCGGGACTCGCTGACGGTTGGGCTGCTGGCACAAATGCGCGCTGATCCGCGGCGAATTTGTCGCAGACGCGCCATCGCGTTAATCTGCAGGTACGATGAATTCCAATTGGCGCGACAACCTCATCGACGACACGACCCAAATCCGCGAGCTGCTGTCCGAAACGAAAACCATCGCTGTACTCGGCATCAAGACTGAAATGCAGTCCGGCCAACCGGCCTTCTACGTTCCGAAATACATGCACGCCGCCGGTTTCAAGATCATTCCGGTCCCGGTTTACTACCCTGAGGTGACGGAGATTCTGGGCGAAAAAGTCTATCGAAAGCTAATTGATGTCCCCGACGAGATAGACATGGTGAACGTCTTTCGCCGCTCGCACGACATACCGCCTCACCTCGAAGACATTCTGGCAAAAAAACCAAAATCGGTTTGGATACAGTTAGGCATCAACCACGATGAAGTCGCAGAGCAACTGGCCAGGGCCGGAATCAAAGTCGTGCAGGATCGCTGCCTGATGGTGGACCATCGAAGGATCCTGGGATAGATCGTCACCTTGGGCTTAACTCTGATCGCTGCTCCGCAGCTTGGTGAAGCCGGAATCAAAGTCGTGCAGGATCGCTGTTTGATGGTGGACATTCCCCGGTTGAGTCTCCAGGTTCAACAACTCTCGACACAATCAAACAAACCGTGATAAAAGCTGGCGCGGCTTTTTCTAATCCGCAGGACGAAGTGGGGCACGCGATTTTTGGGTTAGATTCCACGGGCGGGACGCCCGTGCCACCCTACAAAAAGCAGGTCAATATCTGAAGTTTAGATGCAATCATCCGCCATGTCTGAGACCTTGATTCACCCCAAAATTCTGTCGCTCAAGATATTAATTGCGTCACTTGTACTCGCTGCGACTGCGAGCGCCCAACAAATCAAGAACGCAATTCCATACGTCGCGACCCCGTTGCCCTTGTCATCCGTGCGGCTGACTGGCGGTCCGTTAAAGCATGCGCAGGATTTGGACGCGGAATACCTGCTTAAGCTCGAGCCGGATCGGATGTTGGCTTATTACCGGAAACGCGCCGGGCTCGAGCCGAAAGCGACCGGCCTTACCGGCTGGGACGCTGACGGCCGCCAACTGACCGGACATATTGCGGGCCACTATCTTTCCGCCGTCTCGTTAATGTATGCGGCGACTGGCGACGCCCGTTTCAAAGCGCGCGCTGATTACATCGTCAAAGAATTAAAAGAGGTTCAGGACAAAAACGGCGACGGCTTTGCCGGCGCCCTCGAGGGCGTCAAAGAAAAATTCAAAGAGGTGGCAGCCGGCAATATTCGTTCGACTTTCTTTGATCTAAACGGGCTGTGGTCGCCCTGGTACACGCTGCACAAGACTTATGCGGGTTTGCGCGACGCATACCGCTATACCGGTAACCGCGATGCCTTGCAAGTTGAAATCAAGTTTGCAGCCTGGGCTGAAAGCATTCTGCTTAAGATGGACGACGCCCAGACTCAAAAAATGCTCAACACTGAGTTTGGCGGAATGAATGAAGTGCTCGCGGATTTGTACGCGGACACTGGTGACAAGCGTTGGCTCGCGCTGTCACATCATTTCGATCATCGCGCGGTAATTGATCCGCTGGCGAGACACCAGGATATTCTCAGCGGTCTGCACGGCAACACGCAGGTGCCGAAGCTGCTCGGCTCGCTCATGCGCTACATTTACTTCGGCGAGAAATCCGATGGCGAGGCCGCTATGTTTTTCTGGGATGCCGTCGCTTTGCATCACAGCTATGCGACGGGTGGTCATGGCCGCGATGAGTACTTTGGCCCGCCGGATCAGTTGAGTGAGCGGGTCGATGGCCGAACAGATGAAAGCTGCAACGTCTATAACATGCTCAAGATGACGCGCAGCCTGTTCGCCCTTAATCCGGACATCAAGTATGCCGAGTTTGAAGAGCGGGCGTTATTCAATCATGTGCTCGGCTCGATCGATCCGGAAGACGGGCGCACCTGTTACATGGTTCCGGTCGGTCGCGGCGTGCGTCATGAATACCAGGACATGGCGAAGGACTTTACCTGCTGTGTGGGCAGCGGTATGGAAAGTCATGGTTTGCACGGCGACGGAATTTATTACGAAGCCGGGAATCGGCTGTGGGTGAATTTCTATGCGCCTTCAACCGCGGATTGGAAAACAGTGGGCGTTAAGCTCGCGATGGAAACAGATTTTCCGGAAGGCGAATCGGCATCCTTAAAATTTACGCCGGCCAAACTGAAACAACTCACCATCGCTTTTCGCCGGCCGTCCTGGGCGGGCGAAGGGTTCGCGATCAAAGTTAACAATAAAGCCATTAGAATTTTTTCCAAGCCAGGCACGTACATCGAGATCACGCGAACTTGGAAAAGCGGCGACACAGTCTCGCTCGTTTTGCCGAAGACTCTGCATGCGGAAGCAACCGCCGATAACCCGAACCGCGTGGCTTTGATGTGGGGACCTTTGGTGCTTGCCGGCGATCTGGGACCGGAGCGGAGAGGCGCCTGGACTGATCCGATTCCATCGTTCATAACTGCGTCTCAGCCGATCCCGGAGTGGTTGCGACCCGTTCCCGGTTCGCCCGGACGGTTTCAGAGTGCAGGTAAGAATGTTGATGGCGGCGAACGGGTGCTTGACCTGGTACCGTTCTATCGCCTGCACCGGCGCGAATATGCTTTGTATTGGGATCTCTACACAATTGATGGCTGGAGCAAGAAGCTCGCCGAAGTTGCCACCGAAGCCCAACGCCAAAGACGACTTGAAGCAGCCACGATTAGCTTCGTTCAAACAGGCGATGCTGCGAAGGAAAAGCAATTCAATCAGCAGGGCGAAGAGACGACGGCGGATCGTCTGGCGGGACGAACTTCGCGGCGGGCGAAGAAATGGTTCTCGTTCGATCTTCCAATTGATGCTTCGCAGCCGATTGCTTTGATAGTGACTTACCATCCCGAAGAACGCTCTAAACGTTCATTTGAGATTCTGGTTGATGGTCAACGCATCGGGGAACAGACGATTGAACGCTTTCCGCCCGGTAGCGCGGCCGGTCATTTTTTCGACGTTGAATATAAAATCCCGGCCGAATTGCTGGCCGGCAAGCCGAAGGTTACTGTGCGATTCCAGGCCGTGGGCGGTAACGAAGTCGCGGCAGTTTACGGGATTCGGTTGGTGCGCGCCGATGCGCCGAGGTAGAGCAACAGGCGCGGTAAAGTGAGAAAGCCTGCGCGAAGCAGGCGGCAGCATAAAGCCTGGGGCGTAAGCCCCAGGAACCGTCAACCTATACATCCGGTCAAGCCCGCGGAGCGGGCGGCAGGATTCGCTCGAAGCAGCGCACGATTTCTAGTTAGGACATTCACTTCTGCCGCCCGCTTCGCGGGCTGATCTAGTTTTGTCTGATTCCTCCTGGGGCTTACGCCCCAGGCTTTATGCTGACGCCTGCTCCGCAGGCTCGAGCAAGTGATCTTCATGACCGACCCAATTTCACGTCGCAACTTAATCAAGGGCATTGGTGTGGCTGGCGCGAGCGGACTACTCAAGTCTGCGAACGCGTTGGGTTCATCAGCTGGGATCAACTACCCGCTACCGCAGGTGCTACTGACTAGTTCTCCCATTACCGACGGCGAGATCTCCAGCCTCACTTCAACCAGCGAAGTGTTCATCCCTCCGCACGGTCGCGCGTTCATGAAATTCAGTTTTGATTTCCCTGAACCAGTCGTCGCGTTCGGCGAACATCGTTTCGGCTTTCTGGTTTTCACAGCTGAAAACGCCTACGGGCTTGATCGCGAGAAGATGCGGGTCGAACTCGCGGG
>Ga0070707_100006738_pt1 | contig 10645 bp, 8 predicted proteins | sample KBSK5502metaG_FD_65468 | JGI IMG/M metagenome (GOLD analysis project Ga0070707, IMG submission 65468) | Corn, switchgrass and miscanthus rhizosphere microbial communities from Kellogg Biological Station, Michigan, USA - KBS K5-50-2 metaG | ecosystem: Host-associated > Plants > Roots >... | reverse complement strand
CCCATGATGATCGGGATGTCCAGCGACTGGATGGCCTGCCACATGAGCTGACCTATGCCCGGCCAGCCGAAGACATTCTCCACCACCACGACGCCGGACATGAAAATCCCGACATCGAGGCCGATCATCGCGATGACCGGCAGGATGGCATTGCGCAGGGCGTGGACAAACATCACGCGTTTCTCGCTCATGCCCTTGGCTCTCGCCGTCCTGATATAGTCCTGGCGCAGGATCTCGATCATCGAGGAGCGCATCATGCGCGAATACCAGCCGCCGCCGGCGAGACCGAGCGTGACGGCGGGCAGGATCAGATGGCTGAGCGTACCATAGCCGCTCAATGGGAACCAGCCGAGCCGATAGGCGAAGAAATAGAGGAGGCTAAGGCCCAGCACGAATTGCGGCGTCGACACTGTGAGGAACGAGAGTGTCATCGCCACCTTGTCGCCGGTCTCACCGCGCCTTGCCGCTGCATAGAGACCGGCCGGGATGCCGATGAGGAGTTCGGCGATGATGGCGCCCAGCATCAGAAGCAGCGTCGCCGGCAGCCGCGAGGCGATGAGATCGCCGACAGCGCTCTTGCGCGCATAGGAAATGCCGAAGTCGCCTTGGGCGAGCCTGCTCACATAGTTCATATATTGCTCGGGCAACGGCCGATTGAAGCCAAGCTGCTCGCGGATCTGCTCGCGCATCTCAGGCGTCGAATTGCGTCCGGCGATCATCGCCACGGGATCGGCCGGAATGATGAAGGTGAGGCAGAAAGTGACGAGCGTGACGCCGACCAGGATGAGCGCTGAGGCGGAAAGCCGCTTGGCCAGATAGAACACCATCAGCGCCGCCCTCTCTGGGTTGGATCGAGCGCATCGCGAAGCCCGTCGCCGGCGAGATTGAAGGCGAGTGCCACGATCAGGATCGCCGCTCCCGGAATGAAGACGAGCCAGGGCGCATTGAGGAAATAGGACTGGCTTTCGAAGATCATCATGCCCCAGGCGGGTGTCGGCGGCTGTACGCCGCGGCCGAGGAAGGACAGCATCGCTTCCAGAAGCACCGTCGTGGCGATGCCAAGAGTTGCATAGACGATGATGGTCGGCACCAGATGCGGGACGAGATGGCGGAACAGGATACGCGGCGTCGAGGCGCCGAGCGCCCGTGCCGCTTCGATATATTCGCGCTCCGCCAGTGACGTCGTCTCGGTATAGATGACACGCGCAATCTGCACCCAGTTGACCAGTGCGATGACGACGATGATGATCGACAGCCCGGGCTTCAATATGGCGGCAAGTGCGATGGCGAGCAGCAGAGGGGGAAAGGCCATCATGAGATCGGTGAAGCGCATGATCGCCGACCCCAGGAACCCGCGGGCATAGCCGGCAACCACGCCCAGAAGCGTGCCGATTGCCACCGCGATGCCATTGGCGACGATACCGATCAGCAACGAGGTGCGCGCGCCGTAGAGGAGGCGGGAAAGCTGGTCGCGGCCATTGGTGTCGGTGCCGAACCAGAAGCGTTCACTGGGCGGTAGAGGCGAGCCTTCCAGCGTCAGGCCGTCAAAGAACTGTTCGCTTGGATCATATGGGGCCATGACCGGCGCCAGCACTGCGGCCAGCACGACGATGACGATGACGACGAGCCCGAAAAGCGCGACGCGGTCTTTGCTGAATCTCTTCCAGAAGGAATGCATGCGGGGCGAGTGAGGCCGGAAGGGTCGCGGACTGTCAACAAAATCTTTCGGCTTCAAGCGCTACGCATCGAAGCCATGGCTAATTCCACATCTGATACGCTTTTACCCTCTCGGGGAGGGGTGAAGGCTGCTAATGCAAATTCCGCAGATGCGTCACGAGGCCCTGCGTCGAGCTATCCCGTTCCGTTGCCTCGCTTTTCCCCTCGACGATCGGCAGCAGGCCGGTCGCCAGTTCCTTGCCCAGTTCGACGCCCCATTGGTCGAAAGCGTTGATATTCCAGATCGCCGCCTCGACGAAGACGCGATGCTCATAGAGCGCGATAAGCCGGCCGAGCGTCGCGGGATCGAGTTTCCGGTAGGCGATGGTGACCGACGGGCGGTTGCCGGTAAAGACGCGATGCGGCGCCAGTCTTTCGGCTTCCGCTTCGTCCTTGCCCTGGGTGAGCAGCTGCTTTTTCGCTTCTTCATGGCGGCGTCCGCGCATCAGCGCTTCCGATTGCGCCAGGCAATTGGCCATCAACAGATCGTGATGCAAGGGGAGCGCCGGCTCATGCGATTGCGCGGCGATCAGGAATTCGACCGGGATCGTGCTGGTGCCCTGATGAATGAGCTGGAAGAAGGCGTGCTGGCCGTTGGTGCCGGGCTCGCCCCAGACAACCGGACCGGTATCGGTTTCAGCCCTGGTGCCGTCCCGTTGCACGCCCTTGCCGTTCGATTCCATGTCGAGCTGCTGCAGATAGGCCGGCAGCCTTGCAAGACGCTGGTCATAAGGGATGATCGCGCGGGTGGCGTAGGAACAGATATTGCGATGCCACACGCCAACGAGCCCGAGGGTGACGGGCAGGTTCTGGTCGAGGGGCGCAGTGCGGAAATGCTCGTCCATGGCATGAGCGCCGTCGAGGAAATGGCCGAAATTCTCAGGCCCGATGGCGATCATCAGCGGCAGGCCGATGGCCGACCATATGGAATAGCGGCCCCCCACCCAGTCCCAGAAGCCGAAGGCGCGCTCTTCGCCGATGCCGAAGGCTCTGACCTTGTCGAGGGCGGTCGAGATCGCGGCGAAATGTTTCGATACCGCGGTCTCGCCGAGATGCTTGACGATCCATTCGCGCGCCGAATGCGCATTGGTCATGGTCTCGATGGTGGTGAAGGTCTTGGATGCGATGAGGAACAGGGTGCGCGCCGGATCGAGACCTTTCAGCGTATCGGCAAGAGCCGCGCCGTCAATATTGGAGACGAAATGCACGCGCGGCCCGTCATGATAGGGAGCGAGCGCCAGCACTGTCATGGCGGGGCCGAGATCGGAGCCGCCGATGCCCATATTCACCACATCGCTGATGCGCTTGCCGCTCGCGGTCGCAATCGCGCCTGATCTGACGCCGGTCGAGAAATCGCGCATCGCCGAAAGGACGCGGTTGACCTCCGGCATCACGTCCTTGCCGTCGACACGGGTCGGCCGGTTGGAACGGTTGCGCAAAGCGACATGAAGCACGGCGCGCTGCTCGCTGGTATTGATGAGCTCGCCTGCGAACATCTGATCGCGTTTGCCGGCAACATCGCTCGCTTCCGCCAGATCATGCAGGAGCTTCATGGTCTCGGCCGTCACTGCGCATTTCGACCAGTCGAGCAGCAGATCATCGAGGCTGAGCGAAAAGCGTTTGAACCGCAGGGGATCGTCGCTGAAAGCCTGCCGCATATCGCGCAGGCCTTTTTTCGTCCGATGCTGGACCAGGGCATCGAGAGCGCGTTTGGAAACGGTCATGTTTTATCCTTCGAGTTCGTGAGCCAGTTCGTGAGCCCAAGGCGGATCGGCGCCCGGCCGCGAAACGGTGACTGCGGCCGCCTTTACAGCGAACTTCAATGCCGCGAGCACGCTGTCCTGGTCAAGTGCCGCTATGGCAGGCTTGCTGAGGCGGCCCGAAGCATGGAGAGCCGCGAGAAGCCCCGCCGTGAAGGTGTCGCCGGCACCAATCGTGTCGGCCACGGTCACCCGGGCGCCGGGAACCTCGCATTTGAATCTGTTGGTAAAAGCAAGCGCGCCGTCCTTGCCGCGGGTGATGACGACAAGCCTGGCGCCGCGCTGCAGCCAATCTTGAGCAAAAGCGTCCGGGCTGCTTCCGGGCGCCATCCAGGCGAGATCCTCATCGCTCATCTTGATGATGTCCGCCAACGCCACGATGCGCTCGACCCGCTGGCGATGGCTGACGCGGTCCTTGATGAGATTGGCGCGGATATTGGGATCGAAATGGATGACCCGTGCCTGATGCTCGCGCCGGCAGAGCGCCTCGAAGGCCGAGCCGCAGGGTTCAAGCGCCAGGGGAAAGGATCCGAGATGGAGGGCGACGATGGCGTCCGGCAGGTCCGGCAGGTCTTCGGGAGCCAGCATCCGGCAGGCCGATCCCTCATCGATGAAGGAGTAGCGTGCCTGGCCATCCTCGAGCTTGACGAAGGCCGCGATCGTATAGCGCTCGGAAACGGGAGCGAGCGAAATATCGACGCCGCTCGCCAGCAGCGCCTTGCGCAATTCATCGCCGAAGAAATCCGTGGACAGGCCGCCGAAGAAGCCGGAGGGCAGGCCGAGCCGGCCCAAGGCCACGGCCGTGTTGAATACCGAGCCGCCGACCTTGGGTTCGAAAGCCTGCGCGCCTTCTCGAGTGAGGCGCGGTATGAAATCGGTCAGCGCTTCACCACAACAGAGAATCATGCCCGGCTTCATAACATCTCCTTGAACAGAACATCACGGTCGGCGGCGTAATTGGCGAGAAGCGGCAGGCACGCTGCTCCCATGGCGCGCGCATCGCTGCCGATGGTGCCGCCAATGATCTCGAAGGGCGCCAATCCCCGGGTATCGACGCCGGTGATCCCGGCCCGGACGGCATTGACCAGTCTTTCTCGCACCGAAGCCGGAAAAGCGCCATCGATGATGATGGTGGGAAAATCGATGATCGAAGCCGACGCCGCAATCGCAAAGCTGAGGCTCTCAGCACTCTTGTCGATCCAGTCGTCGAGCAGGCCACCGATGTCGCCCCAGTCGTCAGGTGATTGCCACAGGATGGCGGGATCGCGGCCGGCCTCGGCGAGCGAGCGTTCAAGCACATAGAGAGATGCCGCGCGAATGAGCTGCTGCATTCGTCCCTTGCCGTCGGGCACCGGCAAAGGTCCGACGGCGCCAGCATAGCCGCTGCGGCCGGGAAACAGGCTGCCATTGAGGACGACACCGCCGCCGATGAAATAGCTGACGAAGAAATAGATGTAATCCCGACGATGGGCGCCGATACCGAAGACCAACTCGCCGGCGCAAGCCGCTGTCGCGTCGTTGCAGAAATAAACCGGCCAGTGGCACAGCGCCTCGATCTCCTTCTGCAGGTCGAAACCGCGCCAGGCCTCGAGAATGCTGTGAGCGGCGCCGACTTCTTCACCCCAGTTCCACAATTCGAAGGGCGCCGCTATGCCGAGGCCGGCGATGCGTTGCCGGCCTTGCGCGTCGAGATGAGACGTGAGCGTATCGAGGCTTTGTCTCACAAAGTACAAAAGCTCGCCGGGCATGGGATAGGCGTAGGTCTGGTGGATCTTCGCCCGAACATTGCCGGCGAGATCGAGCAGAATGAGATCGCCGCTGCGCCGGCCGATCTTCAGGCCGATGAAATAGGCACCGTCCGGATTGAGCGAGAAGGGCACCAGAGGCTGGCCCACCTTGCCGCGCTGCGGCTTCTCTTTGGTCAGAAGGCCGTCGGCCTCGAGCTGGCGGATGATCACCGAAACGGTCTGCGCGGAGAGTCCGGTGCGTCTCGCGATCTCGGCCTTAGGCAGACTGCCATGGCGGCGGATGAGCGACAGGAGCAGACGCGCATGATAGGCGCGCAATCCCGGCTGATGAGTGCCGCGGGAAAGATCGGCGTGTCCAGTGGGTGCGGCTTCGTTCAGATCCATGATCATGAGGAAATACCCATGGTCGGCTTCTACGATGATGCGGGAATTAGTTCGAGTCAATAAATAAATCAGACAGATTTATTTATTGACTCTGAGTGTCCTTTCGTGTGAACTCAACCTCGAGGTAGAGCCCTTGGCCAACCTCACTGCATTAAAATCCGCTCCGGCAAGGAGCGCACAAATCTGGGAGGTACCTGTGAAGTCGACATTGAAATCAATGCTACTTGGCGCGGCTCTGTTAGGTCTCGCGGCAACTGCACCGGCTCTCGGCGCCGAGGTCGGCGCCTGCCTTATCACCAAGACGGATACCAATCCCTTCTTCGTCAAGATGAAGGAAGGCGCCGCGGCCAAAGCCGCCGAACTGGGCGTCACTCTCAAAGCCTATGCGGGCAAGGTCGACGGCGACAATGAAGGCCAGGTGGCGGCAATGGAATCCTGCATTGCCGATGGCGCCAAGGGCATCCTGCTCGTGCCTTCGGACTCGAAGGCCATCGTCGATTCGGTCAAGAAGGCGCGCGATGCTGGAATCCTGGTGATCGCGCTCGATACGCCGCTCGATCCGATTGACGCCGCCGACTCGACTTTCGCAACCGATAATTTCAAGGCCGGCGAATTGATTGGCGCCTGGGCAAAGGCTCAGCTTGGCGACGCCGCCAAGGATGCCAAGATTGCCTATCTTGACCTTAATCCCGGCCAACCCACCGTCGATGTTCTGCGCGACCAGGGGTTCATGACCGGCTTCGGCATCGATGTGAAGGATGCCAACAAGATCGGTGATGAGGATGATGCGCGCAATGTTTGCCACGATGTGACCAATGGCAACGAGGAAGGCGGCCGCAACGCGATGGAGAACTGCCTGACCAAGGAGCCTGGCATCAACGTCGTCTATACGATCAATGAACCGGCCGCCGCCGGCGCCTATGAGGCGCTCAAGGCGGCGGGCCGCGAGAAGGACGTGCTTGTCGTTTCGGTCGATGGCGGCTGCCCGGGAGTTAAGAACGTTGTAGCGGGTGTCATCGGAGCCACCTCGCAGCAATATCCCTTGCTGATGGCCGCCATGGGCATCGAAGCGATCAAGAAGTTTGCCGACTCGGGCGAGAAGCCGAAGCTGACCGAGGGCAAGAACTTCTTCGATACCGGTGCGACCCTTGTCACCGACAAGCCCGCCGCCGGCGTCGATTCGATCGATACGAAGGCGGGCGCCGACAAGTGCTGGGGCTGATTGCCCTCGAATTTTCGTACTGACAATCAGGAGAGCAGCCGATAGGCTGCTCTCCATTGAAGAGGCGCGCCAAGCGCCCGGCTGAATGGGAGGCCGCCATGGCGACAGCGCAGGAATTTGAAAAAGCTCTTGATCAGAGCGACGCGAACGTCGCTTCCTTTGCCCACCAACGCAGCCCGCTCGAACGGGCGCAGCATTTTCTGCACGGTAATCCGGCGGCGGTTCCTCTCATCGTCCTGGTGCTGTCGGTCGCCATATTCGGCGCCGTTCTCGGCTCCAAATTTTTCGTGGCCTTGCCGCTCATTCTGCAGCAGGTGGCGATTGCGGGCATCATCGGAGCCGCGCAGACGCTGGTGATTCTCACCGCCGGCATTGATCTTTCGGTTGGCGCAATCATGGTCTTGTCATCGGTCGTCATGGGCCAGTTCACATTCCGCTATGGAATTCCGGCGCCGATTTCCATCATCTGCGGCTTCGCCTGTGGCGCTTTGTGCGGCTGGCTCAATGGCACACTGATCGCTCATATGAAACTGCCGCCATTCATCGTGACACTAGGCACCTGGCAGGTCATTCTGGCCACCAACTTCCTTTATTCGGCGAACGAGACGATCCGCAGCCAGGACATTGCCGAACGCGCACCGCTTCTCCAGTTCATCCATGGCAATGCGATTATCGCAGTCATGTTTCTTCTGGTTTTCCTGCTCTGGTATGTGCTGAACCATACGGCCTGGGGGCGATATCTCTATGCCATTGGCGATGACCCGGAAGCGGCCGAGCTCTCGGGCGTCCGCACCAAGCGCTTGCTGATTCAGGTCTATGTGCTGTCCGGATTGATATGCGCTCTGGCCGGCTGGGTTCTGATCGGGCGCCTTGGCTCCGTCTCGCCGACTTCCGGCCAGTTCGCCAATATCGAATCGATTACCGCGGTGGTGATTGGCGGCATCTCGCTCTTCGGCGGCCGCGGCTCGATCCTCGGCATGATATTCGGCGCCCTCATCGTCGGGGTGTTCCAGCTTGGCCTGCGCATGATCGGCACTGATCCGCAGTGGACCTATTTGCTGATCGGCGTACTAATCATTGCCGCCGTCGCCGTCGATCAGTGGATAAGAAAGGTGTCAGGCTGATGGAACCCCTTCTCACGGCACGCGGGCTTGTCAAGCGCTATGGTCGCGTCACTGCCCTCGACAATGCCGACTTCGACCTCTACCCGGGTGAAATCCTGGCCGTGATCGGCGACAATGGTGCCGGTAAATCCTCCCTCATCAAGGCTATTTGTGGAGCGATCACCCCCGATGAAGGCGAGATCAAGCTCGAAGGCAAGATATTGAAGTTCCGCTCACCCATGGAGGCGCGTGAAGTCGGAATAGAGACCGTGTATCAGAATCTGGCGTTGTCGCCGGCGCTCTCGATTACCGACAACATGTTCCTCGGCCGCGAGATCCGCAAGCCCGGCCCGCTCGGCCGGTGGCTGCGCATGCTTGATCGCCCGGCAATGGCAAAGATCGCGCGCGACAAACTGAGCGAACTGGGCCTGATGACTATCCAGAATATCAGCCAGGCTGTCGAGACGCTCTCCGGCGGCCAGCGGCAGGGCGTCGCGGTGGCGCGCGCCGCCGCCTTCGGTTCCAAAGTGGTGATCATGGATGAGCCGACAGCAGCACTTGGGGTGAAAGAATCCCGTCGCGTGCTGGAGCTCATTCTCGATGTCAAGCGGCGCGGCCTGCCAATCGTTCTGATTTCTCACAATATGCCGCATGTATTCGAGGTTGCGGATCGCATTCACATCCACCGACTTGGCCGGCGTCTGGTCGTCATTGATCCCAAGAAGTTCACAATGTCCGACGCGGTCGCGATGATGACGGGCGCGATGAAGCCGCCACAGGAGTCGCTCGCCCATTGAGCATCTTCATTGGCGTCGATATCGGCACATCGTCGGTCAAGGCGATCATGGTGGACGAAACCGAGGCGCTGCTGGCGAGCGCATCGGAGCCGCTGGCCACACAAAATCCGCAAGAATTGTGGTCTGAGCAGGATCCGCTGGCCTGGTGGCAGGCCGTTGAGCGCGTGCTGGCGCGATTGCGCGAGGAGGCCCCCAATGCCTGGCATGGTGTGAGGGCGCTCGGTCTTTCCGGGCAGATGCATGGCGCCGTCCTCCTCGATGCGCAAGGCCGGCTGATCCGTCCCGCCATCTTGTGGAACGACGGTCGCGCCGGGGTCGAGACCCAAATCCTCAATAGGGCGGTGCCGGGTCTGGGTGAGATTGCCGGCGTTCCGGCCATGGTCGGCTTCACCGCGCCGAAGCTCATCTGGCTCGCCCGCCACGAACCTGAGAACTTCCGGCGTATTGCCAGAATTCTCTTGCCGAAGGACTATATCCGCCTGCGTATGACCGGCAGCCACGCCACCGACATGACGGATGCGTCGGGTACGCTCTGGCTCGACGTTGCCCGCCGCCGCTGGTCCGATGCGATCATCGCCGCCTCGGGGATCAGCATCGATCAATTGCCGCCGCTCGCCGAGGGCGCCGATCTCGCCGGCATCCTCCAATCCGATATCGCCAGATCCTGGGGGCTTGCGGGTGATGTTGCCGTCGCCATCGGCACCGGCGATACGGCAGCTGCCGCCATCGGCCTGGGCGCCATCGCCGATGGCGACGGCTTCATCTCTTTGGGAACATCGGCGCAATATTTTGTCGCCGCCGACCGGCATCGCCCGCATCCCGAAACCTATGTGCATGCTTTCGCCCACGCGCTGCCTGATCGCTGGTTCCAGACGGCCGCCATCCTCAATGGCGCCGGTCTTCTCGGCTGGGTGTCGCGTTTGCTGGGCGCGCCGATCGAGACGCTTCTGGCGGAGGCCGAGGCGGCCTATGCCGGGCCGTCATCCCTCACCGCTCTTCCCTATCTTGCAGGCGAGCGCACCCCGCATAATGATCCCGAGGCCAAGGGTGTCATCTATGGGCTGACGCCGGGCGCTACGCGGGCGGACATCGTTCAGGCGGCGCTCGAAGCGGTGGCCTTCGCTTTGGCCGATGGCCAGGACGCGCTGGCCAAGGCCGAAACCTTCGCCACCCATCTGGCGGTCACGGGTGGCGGCGCCAGAAGCCTGTTCTGGATGCGCATTCTTGCCAATGTGCTCGATCGCCCGCTCATCGTGCATGGCGGCAGCGCCTTTGGCCCGGCGCTGGGAGCCGCACGCCTCGCGCGTCTGGCCTTGACGAAGGAACCGCCGGAAAGTGTTTGCCGCAGGCCGTCCGGGGGCATTGCGGTCGAACCGGAAGAGCATCTGGTATCAGCCTATCGCGAGAAGCGGAAAAGCTTCCGCCTTCTCTATGCCGCGCTGCGCGATGTGTTTCACAGCTAGAGAGCGCCACGACTCCTCGACACCAGTATGGAATCTGTAGCGCGCGGTAGCGATTCCTGGACTGGAATGTTCCCTCGTTCTGCTGTCAGGCTGCGTGAAGGTCACAGGACAATCCTGTGCGGAACGACTGATTGCAGGAGATCGAAGACAATGACGGTTTACATGATCGCGGACATCAAGGTGACCGACGCCGGATGGGTTCCGGCATACGCAACATCGGTGCATGATCTGGTGCACAAGCACGGCGGCAAATATCTGTCGCGCAGCGGAAATGTGAAGACGCTCGAAGGCAAGCCATTGGATACCAGCCTTATCGCGCTCATCGAGTTTCCCTCGGCAGAGGCAGTCAAGGGTTTCCTCGCGGATCCCAAATATACGCCTCATCTTGCTGCCCGCCAGGGTGGCAGTGAAAGCCGCTTTCAGCTGATCGACGATACCGATCTGGCCGGAAC
>Ga0070707_100006736_pt1 | contig 10647 bp, 7 predicted proteins | sample KBSK5502metaG_FD_65468 | JGI IMG/M metagenome (GOLD analysis project Ga0070707, IMG submission 65468) | Corn, switchgrass and miscanthus rhizosphere microbial communities from Kellogg Biological Station, Michigan, USA - KBS K5-50-2 metaG | ecosystem: Host-associated > Plants > Roots >... | reverse complement strand
CGGTCTTGCAGGGTGCCGAACAACCGCTCGATGCGTCCCTTGGCCTGCGGGGAGTGCGCTGCGATCCACTCGATGTCCAGCTCCGCCAAGGCGCGGCCGAACTGTGTGCGGGCCGGCTCTCCGCGCAACTGCTCCTGCCATTGCACCGGGCGAGAGGTCACAAACAGGCCGCTTTTATCGGTGTACAACGCCAGGGGCCGCCCGTAACGCTGCAGCCAGCCTTGCAGGGTGCGCAGATTTTCTTCCGTGGAATCGTGCTCCACCAAACGGTCCCACACCCGGCTGGTGGCATCGTCGATCAGGGCAATCAGATGACTGGCCGGACCGCGGTCTTCTAGCCAGCGATAGGGCGAGCTATCCATCATCACCAACTCGCCAAAGGCGGCGCGCCGCGGTCGCCAGACGTGCACCGGCGGCACGCAGCGGCGACGGGTGTGCCACAATCCGGCCGCACGCATCCACTGGCGCAGCGTCTCGCGGCTCACCGCAATGCCTTGACGGGCCAGATGCTCGGCGGCCAGGGTGGGGCCGAAACCGGCATAGCGTGCCCGGCGCAACACGCGCAGAGCGCGCGCCGTGAAGGCCTCGGGAATCTTGCGGTTGGACCGGCGGCCGCGCAAGCGATGTACCAGCCCGGCATCGCCTTCGCCTCGCAGCCGGGCCTCTAAGCGCCGGACGTGCCGGTCGGTCAAGCGCAGCCGATGCGCCGCCTCGACTTGCTTCAGATGGCCTTCTTCGACTTCGTGCAACACTTTCAACCGCTCCCGCTCTTTGGCGCTCAACTCGATTCGTTCCGGTTCCATCGCCCCTCCTGGAGCCCATGAAACCGGACATTTCTACTTTGCACAAACCGGACATTCTCACTTTGCGGCGACACCGACCAACTCCTGATTGACATATCGGTCTCCCGTGTGCTATTAGCGCGCGACATCCCGGCTTGAATCGCTCGGAGAGGGGGAAAAGATGCACTCAGGCAGAAAGCTGTGTTTCATGGTTATGGTAGTTCTCTTCCTCGGGCCGGGTTTGCTCGTCCACGCGCAGACCAAGGCTGCCGCGCGCAAATCCGCCAAAAAACGCCCCACGACCGCAACCCGCGAAGAAGTGCAGGAGTTGCGCAAAGAAGTCGCTGCACAGAAGCAGACGATTGATGATCTGAAGGGAATGGTTCAACGGCTGGTAGAATCCAACCAGCAAGCCGCCGCCGCTGCGCAGCAGGCCCAGGCAAGCGCCACGCAGGCTCAGAGCGCGGCTGGAGAAGCCCAACAGAGCGCCGTCCAGGCGCAGAGCACCGCGGAAAGTGCTCAGAAGGAGGTAGCGCACACCCAGGCGGGTCTCGCCGAGGCGAAGACAGCCACTCAAGCGGTGGATAAAAAGGTGTCGGCCGTCGCTAAGCAGTTCGGATGGAACGGGGAGCACTTCTTCCTGAAGAGCGCAGACGGCAATTTTCTTCTTCAGCCGTACGGGTACGCGCAGACGGATTACCGCGTCTACAATGGCGACGGCCACCCCCCGGACACGTTTGTCATTCGGCGTGGCCGGTTCGGTTTTCAGGGCACTTTGGGCAAGCACTACGAATTCGCGCTTCTGGCCGACGCTGCCGCCAGCAGCGGCGCTGTTATCCGTGACATTTTCCTCAACTTCAAGCCCGCTTCCGCCTTCCAAATCCAGTTTGGTCAGTTCAAAGAGCCTTTCGCCCAGGAAGTTACAACCGCTGCCCCCAATCTTGATTTTGTGGAACGATCGCTGGCGTCGCTTCTGTACCCGTCCGCTGCTACAGCATTCCGCAGCCCCGGCGTCGTGGTTCATGGGGATCTTGTGGGTGGCGCTGTCCAGTACTGGGCGGGAGCATTCAACGGCAAGGGAATCACAACGAATAACACCACGAACGAGCCGGAAGTTATTGGGAGGCTTCGCTTCTACCCCTGGCGTAAGAAGAAAGATAGCATGCTTCAAGGATTTGCCTTCGGCGGAGCGATCGCTCACGGCCGCTCCAGGGGCCTCTCCAATGAAACAAGCTTTGGCGGCAACCTGCCAGACGCCGCCTTCAATTTCTTCCCATCGTTTAGCATCAACGGCCCGGTGGAGCGCTACAACGGCGAATTCACCTGGGTTAAAGGCCCTTGGGCGGTGCGCGCCGAGTACGACCAGCTCAACCAGTTCCGCCGCGCGCTTAGCTCCTTCGCCGGAGGCGTTGGGCAGACCGACCTCCCCGGCGTCGTAGCCAAGGCTTACTATGGGCAAGCGACTTACCTCTTAACCGGTGAAAAGCGGCCGGAAAACGGGACGCCAAGGGTGAAGCACGCGTTCTCCATGGGAGAGCACGGATGGGGAGCTTGGGAACTCAAGTTCCGGTACGCCAAGATACAGGCGAAAACGCCAAACACACTGATTTCGACCGGGGTATTGTCCGGGGCGGAAGCCCACACGGAACAGTTCACCACAGGGATCAACTGGTATCCCAATTATTGGGTTCGGTACATGCTCGACTTTAGCGTGGACCGGGCGAAGGATCCGACGACCGCCAACGTTCTGCCGCAGAACTTCTTTGTGGTTCTGCAGCGTTTGCAGTTTCGGTTTTGAAAAGGTGACTCAGTCAGGCGCCTTCTATGCGGCGGCGAATTTGCTGGTTTTATAAGGGGCCCGGCACAGGCGCATCAGCCCGCGCTGTACGGGTCAGCCGCAGCCTTGTAACAACGGCTGGTACTGTAGGGAAAATCGCAGGAGGTTATTCGATGAGATCCAAAAGGTTGCCTTTTCTTATTCTCACCCTGCTGTTGGCGATCGCGTTGTTCCCGATCGGCTGCACGGGACCCGCAAACTGTCCCCTATGCGGGACAACTCAGAATGACGCCGTCACGATTATTGACGTCATGGGAGTGCCGGGGGCTGCGGGGCCCGGCGGAAAGCCGTTCACCGTGTTCGACCTCGGCCTGGTGGACCCGGCCAACCACAGGTATTACGTAACGGACCGCTCGCAGAACGCCGTCCTTGTTTACGACACGCTGACCGACACTCCCTCGGTCATCGGGCCGGATGTGCCGGGGGTGGGGCAAATTGGCCAGGGTGTGTTTACCGGAGCCATTTGCTGCGAACCGAATCGCAGCACCAACTTTAACGAGTTGACTGGCCCCAACGGGGTCATCAGAACCCCGGGTGCCCAAGGCTTGGGCACCAGCAAGTTTGGGCTTGCCTGGGTTTCGGACGGCGACAGCACCGTGAAAGTCTTTGATGCGGCCACGGGCGCAATGGTGAGCAAAGTCGTCGTCGGTGTCTCTGCCGACTTCGGTGCCGTCCTCACTCCCGACGGTATCGAGGCTTGCATACGTGGTACCAATCCAGCTTCGTGCGGAGACTTTCGCGCCGACGAAACGTCGTGGGATCCCGCGGATAATATTCTCCTGGTGTCCAATGGCGACCCCGGAGTTCCGTTTGTCACCTTGATTGACACAACGAATCCGACGTGCACAAATAATTCCTGTGTCTTGTCCCAGACCTTCTTCGATGGCACCTCGACCCCGGGCACTATTCCTTGCCCCCTCGGTACCGGCGTTCTCGGTGCCATCGGCCAGGTCGTCACTTGCGCAGATGCTCCCGGCGGCCAGGGTGGGATAGGGGGTTCCGCGTTTAATCCCAAGACGGGCAGGTTTTTGGTTGCGAACACGCAGAACACCTCCAATCCGGCCGATTCGGAGGTCACGGAGATCAATCCGAAGACCGGCAAGGTAACGAATGATTTCCAACTGGCAGGTCTCGGGTGTCAGCCCTCCTTCATCGTTGTTGGCCCCTCCCCGAACGTGCTGGTGGCTTGCGAGAACTTTGCCGGGCCAATCACTTTCCGACCGAGCGAGATCGTTATAAATGGGACCACGGGCAAGGTCATCGCGACCATCACGCAGGTGGGAGGCGTTGACCAGGCCGCGTTCAACTCGACAGACAACCGCTATTACGTGGCCGCAAGAGATAACCCCACGGGACCTGTGCTCGGCGTCATTGACGCCGTCACCAACACCTGGCTTCAAAACGTTCCCACGGGAGCCAATGCCCACAGCGTGGCGGCCGATCCTATAACGAATCACATCTTTGTGCCTCTTCAGCCGGCCCCAAGCTGTCGGGCCTTCGCCACTTTTGGTTGCATCGCTGTTTATGCGGCTCAATAAGGCGAGAGGTTGAGGCCATCGCCTGCTGGAAGCCCGGGCCCTGGGATCAAGGGTCTGGGCTCCCGGCGGCTCTAGAAAAGAGGCTCCCTTTTTGTTGGAAAGGGGGCCTATGAACTTGTGCTTGCAGTTAGCGGCTGGCAGGACTTACTAGGCCTTGCAACGTCATCTGTGCGCGGGCGATGGTGCGAGTCGCAACTGGATTCAACCAGAGCAGGGCCGAGAAAGCAGCCGTCAAGTCACAAAGAATCAGCGCCCAGAAGGCCTTGGCCCAAGAGCCCGTCTTTCCATACATCCGGGCGGCACCCACAACATCCTGCACGTGGGAAAGCTGATCGAGCGCACGCCCCTCGGGCCCGTGCACGGGAGCGCCGTCAGCCACGCGCTTCCCGCCTTCGGCACCGGCGGCTACGCCTTGTACCCCGGCTGCGGCGCGAGGACAGGCACCTCGCGGGTGGTCGGCACCTTCATCCCCCGCAGGACAAAGAAGGCGAGCACGGCCGCGGTCAGGTCGAAGGCGATGGCGATGCGGAAGACGCCCACCCAGCCGATTTTCGGCAGCATGAACTTGGTGGCGAAGGGCGTCCAAATCTTGGGCACCACGGTAAGGGCGATGCCGTAAGTGATCAGCGCGCCAGCCACCGCGAGCACAATGCTCTTGGTCGTCCGACCCAGTTCCAGGCGAAGCACCGTGGGAGCGAGAAAGAGCGCGAACAGCACCACAGCGCCGCCCAGCAGGAGCAGGATGTCGGCCCGGAAGTCGAAAACCTTCCCCGCGGCCAGCGCCGACCCGATCGGCACGAAGACGGAGGCGGTTCCCTTGGCCGTATAGAGGAAGCCGTAGTTCGCGGTGGCGTACTTGCGCCCGAAGAAGTCGCCGCAGGTGGCCGGGAAGAGCGAGAAGATCTCGCCCCAGCCGAAGAAGGTGAAGGCGCTGAAGACGACGAAGAGCAAGGGGTTGCGGGCGAAATGGATGAGCGCGAAGATGGCCAGTCCTTCGAGGCCGAAAGCGAGGGTCATCGTCTTCTCACGGCCGATGTGGTCGGAGACCCAGCCCCAGAACGGCCGGCAGAGCCCGTTCACCAGCCGGTCCGCGGCGAGGGCGAACTGGAGCGCCGGCAGGGTAATAAAGAAGAGGCTGACGGGGATCTTGTCCACCTTGAAGTCAATCGCCATCGGGTTGAGCTGGGCGACGGCCATCAAGCCCCCCGTAGCGACGAGCGTCATCATCATGTACATGAGCCAGAACTGCGGCGTCGAGGCCATCTGGCCGGAAGTGAAGTCCACCGCGGACTGGCGCTTCTTCACCTCCTCGCCGCGCGCTGCCTGCGTCCAGGACCCCGGCAGCCAGCCGGCAGGCGGGGACTTGAGAAACAGTGCCGCGATGACGACGACGACACCCTGGATGATGCCCCAGTAGATGAAGGCGTGCTGGTATCCCCTTGCGTTGATCATGTTGGCGATGGGCACCACGGTGAACGCGGAGCCGGCGCCGAAGCCTGCGGCCGTCAGTCCCGCCGTGAGCCCGCGATGGTCGGGGAACCACTTCAGGGCGCTGCCGATTGCGGTGCCGTACACCACGCCGGCGCCCAGTCCGGAGAAGGCGTAGGACACATAGAGAGCGGTTAGCGACTCCGCTCTTCCGCTTCCAACCCAGCCGAGCCCCGCCAGAATGCCCCCGAGCATGACGAGGAGCTTGGGTCCGAACTTGTCGACCAGCCAGCCCTCGAAGGGGACGAGCCAGGTCTCGAGGAGAACGAAGACGGTGAAGGTGACCTGGATGACGGCCAGCTCCTGCCGCAGGTGCTTCATCAGCGGCGGCACGAAAAGCGTCCAGCCGTACTGGAAGTTCGCCACCGCCACCATGCTGAGCACGCTGAAAAAGAGGATGAGCCAACGGTTGTCGAGGAGAGCCTGGATCCCTGTCTTTCGCTCCGCCGGGATTGCTGACATGGATGCACCTCCTTAGAGGCCCATGGGAACGCAAGCACTACCCTGACTGTGCCAGTTCCCCCCGCGACCCTATATCACCTTCCCCAGCGAAGAAGCAAGGTCGAAGGGCAGCGTTCCGCCCGCATTCTAGGTGGGCGGGTGATTGGTTTCCACCTCTTTCAGGAACGGAATTACGCCCGGGATCAGCCACTTCTGCCACATCTCGTCCACTTTGCTCTGGAAGTAATCAATGTCGTCATCAGTGAAGTGCGCGAAGCGTCCTTGCCTGAGCAGGTAGTCGCGCACCGGGAACCGCTTGTAGCGCCCTTCGGCGATCTCCTTGGTCTTGCCGTACAGTCTGATCACGCCCTCTTCCACCTCGTAGAGCGGCCAGACTCCCGTCGTCACCGCCAACTCGCCCATCTCGTGCGATTGCATGGGATCGTAGTCCCAGCCCTTGGGGCACGGGTCGAGGGAGTGAATGAACGTGGGCCCGCCGATGGCGAGCGCCTTGCGCACGCTGTTCATCGCCTGCAGAGGATAGGACATGCACACCGTGGCGATGTATTTGCACGTGGGGTGGCCCGCCGCCAGCATCCCCGCCATGTTCTTCTTCCAGCGATGGTGCATGATGCGCTTCATTTTGCCCGGCGGGCTGAAGGTGGTGTGCGCGCCGTAGGGCGTGCTGCCAGAAAGCTGGATATCGGTGTTGGCGTAGGATTCATTGTCGTACATCAGGATCAGGAGGTTGTAGTCGGGATGGGTGAGCGCCGCGGAGATCGCCGACAGGCCCATGTCCGCGCCGCCGCCGTCGCCGCAGAAGGCGATCACATTGATGGGCTCGTCCTTGATCTTGCCCTTGCGCATCAATGCCTTCAGACCCGACGCCGCTCCCATCGCGGCCGAGCCGCTGCTGCCCAGCTGGGTGTGCATCCAGGGCACGACCCAGGAGGTGCTGTAGTAGGTGGTGTTGGCCACATACATGCACCCGGTGCTGCCCAGCACCACGGTCCGGGGCCCCGCCGCCTTGGCCATCAGCTTCATGACCAGGGCCGATTCGCAGCCCTGGCAGGTCCGGTGGCCCGAGGTGAAGAACTCCTCGAGCGGCATCTTCTTGAGCCCTTTGATGGGGTCCAATACCTGCGTGGGATGAATATCTACAATGGTGGCCATCTCTCTACCCTCCTCTTGCGCGGTCCAAACTTACCACGGACCGGACTGGCCCGCTATTCGCGCAGCCCGATCCATTGGGTCAATGGTTGCGGTTTTCCTTCCGCCGCCTGATACACAATGTCGCTCATCTTCCTCACGTCGGGCACGGTGACCTCGCGCCCGCCCAGGCCGCAGATGAAGTCGAGCATCGGCGGCCGCTTCGCGGTCGGGTACATCGCCGCGCGCACCTCAGTGGCCAGCACGCCGCTCAAATACGGCGAGCCGAGAGAGAAGTCGCGGTCAATGATTCCCACGGCGGAAAAGCGCCCGAGCGTCTTGGCCAGCTCCTCGGCCGCAAATGGCCGGAACCAGCGCACGCGCACAAAGCCGACTTTCTTGCCTTCCTTGCGCATTTCGCGGATGCCCACTTTCACCGGCGTCGAGAGCGTCCCCATGCCCACCAGCACGATGTCGGCGTCGGCGGTTTCGTATTCCTCGAAAAACGGGTTGCCGTAGCGGCGACCGAAGATCTGCTCGAACTCTGCATAAGCTTCTTGAATGACGGTGTAGGCCCGCTCCATGGCCCCCGCGGTCTGACGGCGGATCTCCATCAGCCAGTCTTCGTTGACCTGCGGGGCCACGGTGATGGGGTTATCGGGATGCAGCAGCAGATCGCCCCGATTATATCGGGGCAGGAATGCGTCCACCTTCTCCTGCGACGGGATCTTGACCAGCGCCTGCGAGTGGGTCAGGAAGGCGCCGTCGCAACTGATGGCACAGGGCAGGAAGACGCGCCGGTCCTCGGCAATGCGATAGGCCATCAGCGCCGTGTCCAGCGCCTCCTGGGGGTTGTCCACCCACACGAGCTGCCAGCCCAGGTCGCGCACTGCCAGTGCGTCGTTGTGCTCCACGCCGAAAGCCCCGGGGTCGTCCAGGGCCCGGTTGCCTACCATGGCCACCATGGGGATACGCAAGCCCGGGGTCACGGTCAGCGCCTCGAAAGCGTACATCCAACCCACCCCGCTGCTGCCGCAGAACACCCGCGCGCCCACGGCCGAGGCGTGCTTCACAATCTCGAACTGCGAGTGCTCGCTTTCCGCGACGATGTATTCGCAGTCCAGCTCGCCGTTGGCCACCAGCTTGGCCACGTATTGCATCACCGTATCGTACGGACGAATCGGGTAAGCCGTGATCACGTCCACGTCGGCCAGCTTGCAGGCCACCGCGATGGCTTCGCTCCCGGTGATCAGGGCTGTCTTGTCAGTCTGTTGCTCGATACCTGCTACCGCTTGCGCCATAACAATTCTCTCCTGGATGGATCCTAGCCTTCCTTGGCGATCTCCAGCATTTCCGGGACCTGCTCTTCATATTGCCCGCGGTAACGGAAGCCGTGCGAGCGTTGCGGGCCCGGGCCGTGCTCGATTTTCTCCAACAGCCACTTCTTGTAGCCTTCCTTATCCTTCTTCCACATCTCCCACTGGCTGTCGTTGTCGCGGAACTGCGTCTCGTTGACCATGGTGACGCATTTCTCCACCGGGCAGACCGCTTCGCATACACCACAGCCGCAACACGCTTGCATATTCGCGTCGTACAGGCCGTCCGGGGTGACGTCGAAGCAGGAGTCCGGGCATTGCAGCCAGCACAGCGTGCACTTGATGCAGGTATCGAAGTCCACCACCGGTCGCATGGTGCGCGTGCTGAACTTCTTGAACGTGGGATTGCGCTCCGGCCGGAAGCCGCCCGACTTCTGCGTCTCCGGATCCTGGAAGCCGCCACCCCGCGGAATGGCGGGAATGGAGACGCCCTCACGCATCTCCGACCACTTGGGCAATTCAAACTTAAAGGGCTCTTCGGGATTCCCCTGGTTCGGGGGCACGGTGACCGTGGTGATGCGCTCGTAGGAGCGCGCTGCCGAGGTGGCCTTTAGCTCATCCTTCCACTCGGCCCGGATGGCTTTCTGAACCGACTCCAGGTTGAACAGTTCCGGCAGGACTTTGGCGATCGCGCCGAGGATGCGCACGTCGCTGTGGTCTTCCTTATACACCCACAGCCCGGAGAAGCTGGGAATGCCCTTTACGATCGCGAGTTGGTAGGGATACTCCTTGCGGTGGCACATCTCGATGATGGCTTCCGGCTCCTCGCGCGAGGTCACAATCAACGTGCCGCCGGGCTTGAGCAGCCGGTTGATGGGCTGCAAGCCGTACCAGGCCCAGGACTCCACGCCCTTGCACAGCGTGTCGTCCACGGAGATGGAGATGTCCACCTCCTTGGGCTCGTACTTGGCCATGCCCTCTTCGAGCGTGACGTCGTCGGTGGCCACAATGGCGAAGCTCTTGGCCGGAATCCCGTTGCGCTCCGGGCTGTCGCCGTATCGCCCAAAGGAGATGCCCGGCTTACCCTCCTGGTGCGCAGCCAAGACAATCCCCCGGCTGATATTCTTGGCCAGAGTTTTTTGGAAAATTCCTCGGTAAATGATTTCCACTGCAAATAGCCGACCCATCGGGAAACCTCCCTCTTCGTCTTACAGCTTCTTCAGTACGATTTCCTCGATCTTTTCCACGTGCTGGCGCATGGCGGCCTCGGCGGCGGCCACGTCGCGCCGCCGGATGGCGCTGAAGATCCGCCGGTGGCCCGCAAAGGACTTTTGCAGGCGCCCTTCGACTTGTAGCGAGCGCTCCCGGCTCACGCGCAGCAGGTCCATGAGCACATCCAACACTTTCAGAACCACGCTGTTCTTGGCAGCGACGGCGATGTTGTAATGAAACTCGGAATCTTCCTCGATGGCCAACTCACCCCGGCGCACCTTTTCTCCCTGGCGTCGCAGGATGTCTTCCAAGTAGGCGATCTCTTCGGGGGAAGCGTTCCTGGCGGCCCGGCCGGCCAGCGGCGGCTCGAGCATCTTGCGCACATCGAGCAACTCAGCCACCAGCGCACGCTTGCGCACCAGCAGGGCGGAGAGCGGATTGACCAGCGACTCGGCCGAAAGGTCGCAAACGACGGTTCCCTCCCCCTGGCGCGGCTCGAGCAGGCCCATCAGTTCCAGCGTGCGGATGGCATCCCGGAGCGAACTCCGGCTGACCTGAAACATCTCCGCCAGTTCGCGTTCGGGAGGGAGTTTGTCGCCAGGTTTGAGGCCGCCCTCGACAATGAAGCGCTCGATTTGCCGGGCGACCTCTTCGTAGACTTTGGTCTTGCGGACGGCTTCGAATTCGGCTTTGGCAGTGGCCACTGGGTGCGTCTCGGGGAAGCTAACTGGTCTGAACATCAGACCATTGGCCTTATTTAACACCCTCCCATGGGGGTTGTCAAGGGCTTGTACTCGTTCTGTCGCCGCAAAGTGAGAATGTCCGGTTTGTGCAAAGTAGAAATGTCCGGTTTCATGGGCTCCAGGAGGGGCGATGGAACCGGA
>Ga0070707_100006735_pt1 | contig 10648 bp, 9 predicted proteins | sample KBSK5502metaG_FD_65468 | JGI IMG/M metagenome (GOLD analysis project Ga0070707, IMG submission 65468) | Corn, switchgrass and miscanthus rhizosphere microbial communities from Kellogg Biological Station, Michigan, USA - KBS K5-50-2 metaG | ecosystem: Host-associated > Plants > Roots >... | reverse complement strand
AAGGACAAGCTCGAGACGCTTCGCCGGGCCGAGCTGGACAAGGCCCTGGGGCGTCTGCCCCACGCCGACGACGAGACGCGCCGGGTGATGGAGGCGTTGTCCCAGGCCATCGTGAACAAGATCCTTCACGCTCCCGTGGTCAAGCTGCGGGATTCCTCGCGCGCGGGTCATGGCCACCGCTTCACCGAGCTGATCTCGGAGCTGTTCGGTCTCCGGGGGGCGGGCCCGTCGCGGGAGAGACCATGAAGCTGCGCCTCGGAACACGGGGCAGCCCGCTCGCGCTCGCCCAGTGCGGCGTGGTGGCGCGCGCGCTCGGCGCGCTCGGCGTCGAGACCGAGGTGATCGCCATCCGGACCTCGGGCGACCGTCTGTCCCACGTCGCGCTCGGCGAGTTCGGCGGCAAGGCGCTCTTCGTGAAGGAGATCGAAGAGGCGCTGCTCGGCGGGCAGGTGGACGCGGGCGTGCACAGCTTGAAGGACCTGCCCGCGGAACTGCCGGCCGGGCTCTGTCTCGCCGCCTTCCCGCGGCGGGAGGACCCGCGCGACGTCCTCGTGATCCGCAGTGGCGTACCGAGCGAGTTGCCCGAGCGCGCCATCGTCGGCACGTCGAGCTTGAGACGCCGCGTGCTGCTGCTCGCCGACCGCCCGGATCTGCGCGTCGAGCCGATCCGCGGCAATGTGGAGACGCGCCTCGCCCGGCTCGAGCGTGGTGGCTACGACGCCATCGTCATCGCGCGCGCCGGGCTCCTCCGCCTCGGGCTCACGCCGCCTCACGCCGTGATCCTGGGCGCGGAGGAGTTTGTCCCCGCGGTGGGGCAGGGGATCCTCGGTGTGCAAGCGCGCGCCGCCGATGGACCGGCGCGGGAGGTCCTGGGGCGCCTCGACGACACTCCGACCCGGACGGTGGCCGAAGCCGAGCGCGCCTTTCTCCAGCGGCTGGATGCCAGCTGTCACGCTCCCGTGGCCGGGCACGCGCGTCTGGACGGCCTTGGGCTGAGCCTCACCGGACTGGTGGCGAGCGCGGATGCGAGGACGGTGCTGCGCGCGTCGATCAGCGGTCTGGCCACCTCCGCCGAGGCGCTGGGACAGAAGCTGGCGGACGAGCTGCTTGCGCGCGGCGCGCGGCGACTGTTGGACGGGGGGGCCTGATCATGGGTCTCACCACCGCGCGGCCGCTGACGGGACGAGTGATCGTGGTCACCCGGGCCTCCGAACAAGCCGGCCGGTTGGCGGCGTTGCTGGAAGACGCGGGAGGTCGCGTGCTCGCGATCCCGACGATCGCCATCGAGCCCCCGGCGTCGTGGGCGCCGCTCGACGAAGCGCTCGCGCGGTCGCGGGACTTTCAGTGGACGGTCTTCACCAGCGTGAACGGTGTTCTGATGGTGCGCCGCCGGCTCGAGGGGGCGGGGCGGGGGCGCGACGCGCTCGGCTCATGCCGGATCGCCGCCATCGGTCCCGCGACCGCGGACGCGCTCCTGACGTGGGGGCTGGCGGCCGAAGTCGTCCCGGAGGAGTACGTCGCCGAGAGCTTGGCGGAGCGGCTGCGGCCGCTGATCCGGAGCGGCGATCGTGTGCTGTTGCCCAGGGCGGCGGAGGCGCGCGATGTGCTGGTGCGCGAGCTTGCTGCCATGGGCGCGATCGTGACCGAGGTGCCCGCCTACCGGACGCGCGCGGCGATGGAGGAGGCGGCGCGCTTGCGCGAAGCCTTGCGCGGTGGCACCGTGGACGCCGTGACGTTCACCAGCTCGTCCACGGTCAGAAACTTCGCGGCGCTCCTCGACCCCCGGGCGCTCGACGCGCTCCGGACTCGCGTCGCCGTGGCCTGCATCGGACCCGTGACGGCGGCGACCGCGGTCACGCTTGGACTCGACACCCAGATCATGCCGGCCGAGTACACGATCCCGGCCCTGGCCCGCGCCATCGCCAGCTACTTCGAGGTGCAAAGGAGCTAGATCATGGGGTTTTCCGTGTACCGTCCTCGCCGACTGCGCGAGTCTCCCCTGATGCGCAAGATGGTTCGGGAGACCGTGCTCAGAACCGACGATCTGATGTACCCGCTCTTCACCGTCCACGGCCGGGGCATCCGCGAGCCGATCGCATCCATGCCGGGGCAGTTCAGGCTCTCCATCGACGAGCTGCTCAAGGAGTGCAAGGACGCGGCCTCCATGGGCATTCCCGCCGTGCTGCTCTTCGGGATCCCGCGGGACAAGGATCCGCGCGGGAGCGAGGCGTACGCGGAGGATGGGATCATCCAGCAGGCGGTGCGCGCGGTCAAGGAGACCATCCCGGATCTCCTGGTCGTCACCGACGTCTGTTTGTGCGAGTACACGAGCCACGGTCACTGCGGTGTCGTCGAGGACGGCCGGATCAAGAACGACCCGAGCCTCGAGCTGATCGCGCGGACCGCGCTCTCCCACGTCGAGGCGGGGGCCGATGTGGTGGCGCCGTCCGATATGATGGACGGGCGGGTGGCGGCCATCCGCGAGGCGCTGGATGAGTCCGGGTACCCGGAGGCGCCGATCATGGCGTACTCGGCCAAGTACGCCTCGGCGTTCTACGGCCCGTTTCGCGACGCCGCCGGCTCGACGCCCCAGTTCGGCGACCGCCGCACGTATCAGATGGACCCCGCCAACGGCGTCGAGGCCCTGCGGGAGGTCGCTCTCGACGTGGACGAAGGCGCCGACATCGTGATGGTCAAGCCCGCGCTCGCGTACCTCGACATCGTCTCCCGAGTGAAGGCGGAGTTCGGGCTCCCGGTGGCGGCCTACTCCGTCTCCGGCGAGTACGCCATGATCCGTGCCGCGGGACAGTTGGGGTGGATCGATGAGGAGCGGGTGATGCTGGAAGCGCTGACGGGCATCCGGCGGGCCGGCGCCGACATCGTCATCACGTATTTCGCGAAGGACGCCGCGAGACTCATCGAGCAGGGCCGCGCGTGAGGGTGTCGGCGAAGGGCGAGTACGCGCTCAAAGCGTTGCTCGACCTCGCGCAGCACGACACGGAGGGCCTGCGGCCCATCCAGGCGATCGCCGCGCGCCAGGGAATTCCTCAACGCTACCTGGAGCAAGTCCTGCTGCAGCTCAAGCGCGCCGGGTTCCTCGCTTCTCGGCGCGGCTCGGCGGGCGGCTATCGGCTGATCCGTCCCGCCGCCGAGGTGACGGTCGGCGCCGTGCTGCGCGCCGTCGAGGACTCGGTCGCGGGTGCGGACCCCCCCCGACGGGGCGGACGCCATGCCCACGGGGACCATGCCGGGGATCTGGCCGACCTCTGGCGGGAGGTCGCCGAGGCGGTCACGGCGGTCGTGGACTGTGTGACGATCGAGGATCTCCGGCGTCGTGCCGAGGAGCGGCGAGCCCGCGCGCGACCCATGTATCACATCTGAGCGGTGTAGGCCGATAATCATAGTCCCGAGTCGGGTGAGGAGCCATGACCGAGAGACAATCCGTGACGGCGCGGCCGAGGGTCGCGGCCTCCGTGCTCGACCTGGTGGGCGGCACCTCGCTCGTGCGGCTCACCCGCATCCCCAAGCCGGGCGGTGCCACGGTGCTGGCCAAGATGGAATCGCTCAATCCAGGCGGTAGCGTCAAGGACCGAATCGCCGTCGCGATGGTCGAGGACGCCGAGCGGCGCGGGATCCTGACGGCGGGATCGACGCTGGTGGAGCCGACCAGCGGCAACACCGGCATCGGGCTCGCCATGGTCTGCGCGGTCCGCGGCTACCGGCTCATCCTCACCATGCCCGATGACATGAGCGTGGAGCGCCAACGCCTCCTGGCGCGCTACGGCGCCGAGATCCACCTCACCCCCGCGATCGAGGGCATGACCGGCGCCGTCTTCGCGGCCCAGGAGATGTGCCGGGAGCATCCGGACTACTTCATGCCGATGCAGTTCGAGAACCAGGCCAATCCCGAGATCCACCGCCGCACGACGGCGCTCGAGATCATGGAAGCGACGGAGGCGGGACTGCACGCCTTTGTGGCCGGAATCGGGACGGGGGGAACGATCACCGGGGTCGGCGAGGTGCTGAAGGAGCGCATTCCCGGGATCCGCGTGGTCGGCGTGGAGCCGGCGCGCTCGGCGGTGATCTCGGGCGGCCGGGCGGGGCCCCACGGGATTCAGGGCATCGGCGCCTCCTTCGTGCCCGGCGTGCTCAATCGCGCGGTCCTCGACGAGGTCATCAAGGTGCGCGATGAGGACGCGACGGCGACGGCACGCCGGCTTGCGCGCGAGGAGGGCCTCCTGGTCGGCATCTCGTCCGGGGCCAATGTATGGGCGGCGTGCCAGGTGGCGGCGAGCATGCCGGACGACCGCATCGTGGTCACGATCCTGTGCGATACTGGGGAACGCTATCTGAGCGTGGCGTTCTGAGCGGCGAGGTCGCGAGTATGAGCGTAGACGTGTATATTCCCACACCGTTTCGGCGGGCGACGAACAACAAGGATCGGGTGTCGGTGGACGCGGCCGACGTGAGGACGCTCCTCGACGAGCTCGAGGAGCACTACAGCGGGCTCCGAGGGCTGGTCAGAAACGAGCGCGGCGAGGTGCATGACCACGTCAATATCTACGTCAACAACGAGGGCATCGATGCCCTGCACGGGTTGGAGACGGTGCTGAAGGATGGTGACGAGGTGTCCATCATTCCCGCCCTCGCCGGGGGACAGGAGGGGACGCGTCTGGCTCGCGCCGTCACCCGGCACCCAGGCCACGTCGACCCCCTACCGCGAGGGCGGCGCTCGCCCGCCCACCTCGAATGATCTTCACGCCCGAGGAGATGGCGCAGGTCCGAGCGCAGGCCGAGGCCGAGTATCCGGCGGAGTGCTGTGGAGTCTTGCTGATGAAGGGGAGCGGCCCCGCCGATCGGCTGTTGTTCCCCTGTCGCAATATCCAGGATGAGCTGCACGCCAAGGATCAGGTGCGGCATCCACGGGACTCGAAGACCGCCTATTTCATCGACCCGAAGGACTTGCTCACCATCGGCCGGCACGAAGGCCAGGGGTACCGGGTGGCGGTCATCTATCACTCCCACATCGATGCGGGCGCCTACTTTTCCCCGACCGACAAGCGAAACGCGCTCATCGACGGCGAGCCCGCGTACCCCGGGACCCTCTACATCGTGCTCTCGGTCGAGAAGGGCACGGTCGTGGACTCGAAGGCCTTCGCCTGGGATCCCCACGCAGGCGATTTCGTGCCGCGCGAATTCGCGCAGCCCTGACCCGACGGGGGCCCGAGCTGGGGAGACCTGATCCCGCCCATGTCAACGTCTGAGTCCCTCTTCGAGGCTGCCCAGCGAGTCATCCCGGGAGGTGTCAACAGTCCGGTGCGCGCCTTCAAAGGCGTGGGCGGCACGCCCGTCTTCGTCGCCCGCGCGGAGGGCGCCCGCGTCGTCGACGTGGACGGCCGCTCGTATCTCGACTTCCTGGGCTCGTGGGGCCCGCTCATTCTCGGCCACGCCGCGCCGGCGATCGTGGAGGCCCTCAGCGAGACCGCCCGGTACGGGACCAGCTACGGGGCGCCCACGCGGAATGAAGTCGAAATGGCGGAGCGGATCTCGCGGGCCTTGCCCTCCATGGAGATGGTGCGCCTCGTCTCGTCGGGCACGGAGGCGGCGATGAGCGCGATCCGTCTCGCGCGGGGCGCGACCGGGCGGGACCTCATCATCAAGTTCGATGGGTGCTACCACGGGCACGCGGACAGCTTGCTCGTGAAGGCCGGTTCGGGCGGCGCGACCTTCGGGGTGCCCGACAGCCAGGGCGTGCCGGCCGCCCTCGCCGCGCTCACGGTCGCGCTGCCGTTCAACGATCTGGATGCGGTGGCGGGGGTGCTCGCGGCACGCGGCGGCGACGTCGCGGCCGTGCTCGTGGAGCCGGTGGCGGGGAATATGGGCGTGGTACCACCGGCACCGGGTTTCCTCGAGGGATTGCGCGATCTGTGTAGCCGCCACGGGGCGGTCCTCATCTTCGACGAAGTCATTACCGGCTTCCGCGTGGCCTTCGGGGGCGCGCAAGCGCGGTATCGGGTCCGGCCCGATCTCACGTGTCTGGGGAAGATCATCGGGGGGGGCTTGCCCGTCGGCGCCTACGGCGGCTCGCGAGCACTCATGAGCCGGGTGGCGCCGCTCGGGCCGGTCTACCAGGCGGGGACGCTCTCGGGGAATCCGCTCGCGGTCGCCGCCGGGCTCGCCACCTTGCGCGCCCTCGAAGATCCCGCCGTGTACGATCGCCTCGAGCGCCTGGGCGCTCTCTTCGCGCGCGGGATCAGCGAGGCCGCCGCGGCCACCGGGGTCCCCGTCACGGTGAATCGTGTCGGCTCGATGCTCACCGCGTTTTTCACCGAGTTGCCGGTGACCGACTACGGCTCGGCCAAGCGCGCGGACACCGCCCGCTATGCGCGATTCTTCCATGCCATGCTCGAGCGTGGCGTCTTCCTGGCTCCCTCGCAGTTCGAGGCCGCCTTCGTCTCGCTGGCCCACTCCGAACAGGACCTGGAGACGGCGGCACAGGCGTGCCGGGAGGCCATGGAGACGCTGATCCGGGGATGATGCTCGATTCGAGATCAGATCACTATTGACACCCTGTTTTCGCGCGTGATAGGGTTCACAAGGCGGATGGGGGGAAACAGATCGTTCCGCTCATCCGCTTCAGACTCAGCGCGCCGCTTGGTGTGCTGACCGTACGCGAAACCAGCCATATTCCGCAGTATCCGGGTGGCACGGCGCGAGGTGCATACGAGCGTGACGGACAGGCCGGGTGGGGGCGGGTGCGCCAAGACCCGTGTCGTCTCCGCCGCCGTCGCCCAGGCTTTCAGACCTTCCGGGCTCGTGCGGCGACCACGAGAGTGGAGCCCCCAATGACCAGCGACCCGACGAATCATCAGGATGAGCCAGGGGAGCCGCGCGAGACTCATCCAGGAAGTCAGCTGAACCGGCGGTCATTCTTCAAGATCGTCGCCGCCTCGGGCGCCGCCGTCGCCGCGGGGGGCTGCGGGCAAGCGCCCGAGGCGTACCTGCCCTACGTGACTCCGCCCGAGAACATCATCCCCGGAGTCGCGTCTCATTTCTCCACCGTGTGCCGGGAATGCCCGGCGGGGTGCGGCCTCGTCGCGAGGAATCGCGACGGGCGGGTGATCAAGCTGGAAGGTAATCCCGATCATCCGCAGAGCGCCGGCGCCCTCTGCATCCGCGGCCAGGCGGGATTGCAGAGTCTCTACCACCCGGACCGTTTCCGCGGCCCGATCTCCGGGGGCAAACCGATCGGCTGGGACGAGGCGCACAAGGCGCTCGCCGACAAGCTGGGCGCGCTCGTCAAGGCCAACCAGGGCAGCAAGATCGCGCTCGTGAGCGGGCTCGAGTCGGGCACGCTCGCTCGCCTCATGGACGACTGGGGGCGCGCCCTCGGCGCGCGGCCACGCATCGCGTACGAGCCGCTGGGCTACGAGGCCCTCCGCGCCGCCAACCGGATCGCCTTCGGACGCGATGCCATCCCGCACTACGCCATCGGCGAGGCGGCGTATCTGCTCTCCTTCGGCGCCGACTTCCTCGAGACGTGGCTCCAGCCGGTCGGGTATTCCGCGGCGTTCGCGCGCATGCATGCCTTCGGCAACGGCCGCGCGGGTACCGTCGTGCAGATCGAGCCTCGCCTGTCGCTGACGGGCGCCAATGCCGACGAATGGCTGCGGATCGCGCCGGGGACCGAGGGCCTCCTGGCGCTGGCGATGCTCAAAGTGATCCTGGACGAGGGACTCCAGTCCGCGGACGCCGATGTCGGCACCCTCCGCGAGGCAGTCAAGGATGTCGACCTCGCCCAGGCCGCCAAGGACTCCGGCGTCGCGGCCGAGACCATCAAGCGAATCGCCCAGGACTTTGCCAGATCCAAGGGAGGACTCGCGATCGGCGGGGGCGCCGCCGCCACCGGCTCCAATGCGACGCAGTCCCTGGTGGCGGTGAACGTGCTCAACGCGGCCGTGGGAGCCGTGGGCAAAGGTGTCCGCTTCGGCGGTGACTCGGCCCTCGGCCGGGTGAGCCCGTATGCGGAGATGGTGAAGCTCGGCGACGCCATGGCCAAGGGCGAGGTCGAGGTGCTCGTCCTCGTGGACGTGAACCCGATCTACAACATGCCACCCAAGTCGGGTTTCGCCGAGGCCCTCGGCAAGGTGCCCATGATCGTCGCGCTGGCGAGCCGGCCCAATGAGACGACCGCGCGGGCCCATCTCGTTCTGCCGACACTGCATCCCTTGGAGTCCTGGGGCGACTACGAAGGCGCGGACGGCGTGATCGGTCTCTTGCAGCCGACGATGGGCCCGGTACCCATTGACGGCAAGCCCGTTGACGTCAGGGCCACCGGGGACATCCTGCTCTCCGTGGGCCAGCAGGCGCTCGGCAGCGAGGAGGGGAAGGGGCCGCTCAAGTGGGCGAGCGTCCAGGATCTCCTCACCGAGACGTGGCAGAAGCACGCCGGTGGGAAGCCGTTCGCGGAGTTCTGGGAAGCATCGCTCCGGCGCGGCGGGATGTGGCGCGAGCCAGCGCCGGCTGCCGTCTCGCTCCGGAAGGAAGCGGCGCGGGTGTCCTCAGAATCAGTCAAGCTCGCGGGCGACGGCTCGCACACGCTGATCGTCTACCCGTCGAGTCGCTTCTTCGACGGGCGCGGGGCGGACAAGCCGTGGCTGCAGGAGACCCCCGACCCGGTCACGCAGGTGGCGTGGGACGCGTGGGTCGAGGTGTCCGAAGAGACGGCCACCCAGCTCGGCCTCCGGCGCGGCGATCTCGTCAAGCTCACGTCACCGCACGGGAGCGTCGAGCTGCCCGCCTACCCGTATGCGTTCCTCCATCCCAGCGCCGTCGCGGTGGCGATGGGCCAGGGGCATGCGTTTCCCGGCGCCTATGCGACCGGCGCGCGAGCGCCCGACGCCACCAACCCGACACCGTCGACGTATCTCAACGTGGGCGCCAATCCCGCTCAGCTCTTGGGCGGCGCCGCGGATCCTACTTCCGGCGGCCTCGCCTATCTCGCCGTCAAGGTGGCGCTCAGCAAGACCGCCGGCCGCCGACCGCTGCCTGTCCCGCAGGCCACGTTCGACCAGGACGACCGCGAGATCGCGCAGTACGTCGGACTGGCGGCCGCGAAGGAGGTCGAGCTGCGGGGACGGCCCCCCGGGCATGCGAGCCAGCCCAGCATGTACCCGACGGTCAAGTACCCCGAGTATCGCTGGGGAATGACGGTGGATGTCGATCGCTGCACGGGCTGCTCGGCTTGCGTGGTCGCCTGCCAGAGCGAGAACAATGTGCCGGTCGTCGGCCGGGAACAGGTCGCCTACGGGCGCGCCCAGCAGTGGCTGCGTATCGAGCGGTGGAGGGAGGGGCCGCGCGCACGACCGATCAACATGTTCCTGCCGATGTTCTGCCAGCACTGCGAAGTGGCGCCGTGCGAGCCGGTGTGTCCGGTGTATGCCGCCTATCACACGAAGGACGGGCTGAACGCGCAAATCTACAACCGGTGCGTGGGCACCCGGTACTGCGGCAACAACTGCCCGTACCATGTCCGGCGCTTCAACTGGTTCAACTACCGGTGGGTGGCGCCGCTCGATGTCCAGCTCAATCCCGACGTGACGGTCCGGCAGCTCGGCGTCATGGAGAAATGCACCATGTGCGTCCAGCGCATCGTCGCCGCGAAGGCGGGCGCGCGGGAAGCGGGCCGTGACGTGAAGGATGGGGACATGCAGACGGCTTGCCAGCAGACCTGCCCGACCCAGGCCATCACGTTCGGCAACCTGAAGGACGGGGCCGCCCAGGTCAGTAAGCTGTCGCGCTCGCCGCGCAGCTACCACGTCCTGGACGAGCTGGGCACGCGGCCGGCGGTGACCTATCTGAAGAAAGTCGTGCGGGACGCCGGCCCGGAGCACAAGGCATGAGCCCGCCCGGCGAGACGGCAGCCGCGCCGCCGACCTGGGCCGACGTCAACCGTGACGTCATCCGGACGGTCTCGATGCCGGGCAACCGCTACTTCGCCTGGATGTGCCTCGTCGGACTCATCCTGGCCGCGGGCTTCACCGCCTGGGCGTGGCAGATCTGGGTGGGCATGGGCGCCGCGGGCAAGCGTACGCCCCAGATGTGGGCGATGTACATCACCACGTTCGTGTTCTGGATCGGCATCGGGCACGCGGGGACCTTGATCTCCGCGATCCTGTACCTGTTCCGGGCCAGGTGGCGGACCTCGATCTACCGCGCCGCCGAAACCATGACGGTGTTCGCCGTCATGACGGCCGGGCTCTTCCCGCTCATTCACGCCGGTCGCATGTGGTTCGCCTACTGGCTGCTCCCGTACCCGAATCAGCGATTCCTCTGGCCCAACTTCAAATCCCCGCTCGTCTGGGACGTGTTCGCCATCTCGACGTACCTGACCATCAGCGTGGTCTTCTTGATCGTGGGCCTCGTCCCCGACGTCGCGGCGCTCAGGGACCAGGCCACCGGGCTGAAGCGCAAGATCTACGCGATCATCTCCCTCGGGTGGGAGGGATCGGACTCGCAGTGGCGTCACTACCGGCGCGGCTACGGGCTGTTCGCGGCGCTGTCCACGCCGCTCGTCCTGTCGGTCCACAGCGTGGTGTCCTTCGATTTCGCCATGGCCCTGGTGCCCGGCTGGCACTCGACGCTGTTC
>Ga0070707_100006733_pt1 | contig 10650 bp, 12 predicted proteins | sample KBSK5502metaG_FD_65468 | JGI IMG/M metagenome (GOLD analysis project Ga0070707, IMG submission 65468) | Corn, switchgrass and miscanthus rhizosphere microbial communities from Kellogg Biological Station, Michigan, USA - KBS K5-50-2 metaG | ecosystem: Host-associated > Plants > Roots >... | reverse complement strand
AAGGCGGACGTGGTGGAGTGGGCCGCGGCTGAGGGCATCGACTTCGTCGGTGGCCATCCCATGTGCGGCAAGGAAACGTCCGGCATCGACGCGGCCGACCCCTCGATGTTCGAGCACGCCCCTTGGGTGCTGACCCGCGACGAGCCGCGCATCACCGAGCTGGTGGAGGCGGTGGGCGCGCATCCCGTGGTGATGGATGCGGTCACACACGATCGATTGGTGGCCGGTGTGAGCCACGCCGCGTTCCTCCTCTCGGTCGGTTACGTGCTCGCGCTGTCGCGCCGCCAGGACTGGCCCGAGGCTTCGCGCCTGGCTGCGGGCGGCTTCCGTGACATGAGCCGGTTGGCGGCAGGCGACCCGGACCTGTACGCCGGCGTGGTGCGGACCAACCGCGAGAACTTGATCGAGATGCTGGACGCGATCAGCGTGGAGCTGGCGAGGCTGCGGCGGCACCTGGAGGCAGACGACCCACGACTCATCGAGCTGTTCGAGGAGGCGCGCGCCGTCCGCGAGCGCTGGGCCCGGCGGTGATTTCGAAACTAGCCGTTCCCAATCACCGTTAGTCAGATGTGAAGTGGCTGGCCCTGCTAGCGCTCGTCTTTGTTGCGTGCTCCCAGGAGCGGTCCGACACGGGGTCCGGTGTAAGCGCGAGCCCGCCCTCCTCGACCTGCAGGCTTCCCGTGCTCAAGGCGCCGCACGGGATGAGCGATGAGTCGTCGCAGTTCGGATTCTTGAGTCTTCCAGGCGGGGCATTTACGCCGGTGGCTGTTGAGAGGTATTACGACAGGCCGCTGGGACGATGGGTGAGCGGTGGGCCTCCCGCTCTTTCCGCCGACGGCTTGCGATACGCGTATGTCGAGGGTCAAACGACAACCGAGGTCCACTTTGTGGATCTCCAATCGGGCACCGACAAGGTGCTGGCCTCGGGCGGGCCCTGGGAGCTGGTGGGCCTGGGTCGGGACTCTGTTTATGTGATGGGCGTGGAATATGTCGACAACCCGTCCCTTGGCAACCGGATCGGCAAGGGACTGTGGAAGGTGTCGATCGATTCGGGCTTGCCGGTGCGGTTGACCGAAGACACCCGGAGATGGGTATAGGCCGATGATCGGGCCGCTTACAGCGACCGCAACACACTGGACGTGTCCGGTAAGCCCACCAAAATTGCGCGGTTGGACCTGAGGTCGGGGCAGATCACGATCTGGTTCGACCGGCACGCTTGGTCGGACTTGTTGGCGGTCGATGCGGCAGGAAACGGGTTCGTGATCACAGAGTCGAACGACATAGAGCTATGGAGAATCGCACCGCAAGGTGACGCTCACTTGGTCTGGTCGGGGCCCACCGACGGGGATTCTCCCGGAGCGCCCGTGGCGATTGACGGCTCCGGCCTCTGGCTGAGCAATCGCGACCCAGTCCTACCACCGGTGATCTATCAGTACTCACCTGGCGGCGGACTGCGCGAGTTCACCGGCTTCGACCCCGACCACGCATTCTCCGTCGCGGGGCCCTGCGCGTAACCGGCATCATTCAGGGCGTGATCGCCAGACAGCTCGCGTTGCTGGGCCTGTTGGTGGTCGCGTGCTCGACCCAGCAGTCTGCCACTCCCAGTCCGGCTCCTTGCAAGCTGGCGGTCATCGATGGGTCGCCCGGATTCCTGACGGTCCCGGGCGGCCAGTTCACTGCCGCCCCCGATGCGGGCGACGGCATCTACTACGACAAGTCACTACGGAAGTGGGTCCCTGTCGGGCCCCCGGCGCTCTCTGCCGACGGCCTCGAGTCCGTCTACATAGACGGCGATACCAAGACCAGCAAGGTCCACCTGGTCGATCTGAGGTCCGGCAACGATCGGGTGGTGGCCTCGGGCGGACCATGGCAGGTCGCAGGCCTGTCGCCAGACGCCGTCTATGTCATGCGCGTCGAGTACGTGGAAACCAACGCCTACGGAAGGCTCGCAATTGGCCAGGGTCTGTGGCAGGTGCCGCTCGACGGATCGGCGCCCGTGCAGCTGACGAGCGACGCGAGGGCGTGGCTTTGGTTCGCGGACGGCGCGGTCTACGGCGGCGGAAGCACGGCGGACGTCGCGGGCGGCCCGAACGACATCGTCCGTTTCGACGTGCAGACCATGCGGCAGACGACTCTCTTCTCGCGCGGTGTTCGGTCCAGGCTGCTAGCCGTCGATGCGACGGGGGTGGCGCTGATCATGGGCGAGGCGACCGACAGAAAGCTGTGGCTGGTCAGCGCGGCGGGTGATGCCGTTCCGGTCTGGTCGGGAGGCATGGATGCGCCAGCACCGGACTATCCCTTTGCAGTCGATGGCTCAGACGTGTGGCTCAGCGGCGCTGCGCCAGCGCACCTATGGGCGATATACCACTCCTCGCGTGCCGGCGGCTTCCAGCTTGTCGCGACCTTCAACGATCATCCGGTGACCGTCGCGGGGCCCTGCGCGTAACCGGCATCATTCAGGGCGTGATCGCCACCGTCCGTCGCGCGCGCAAGCTCGAGGGTGCGATCACGGTCCCCGGTGACAAATCGATCTCCCATCGCGCCCTGATCCTCGGCGCGATCGCTGCTGGCGAGAGTCACGTGCGGGGTCTGTCCGCGGGCGCGGACGTGAAGTCCACGGCGACATGCCTGCGCGCCCTCGGTGTCGACGTCAACGAATCCTCCATCGGGGGCCGCGGCATGCGTGGGCTCCGGGCCGCGGCGTCATCGCTGGACTGCGGCAACTCCGGGACAACGATGCGACTCCTCGCGGGCCTGCTCGCGGCCCAGGATTTCGAGAGCGAGCTCGTGGGGGACGAGTCCTTGTCGCGACGACCGATGGACCGGGTCGTCGAACCCTTGCGCAGGATGGGGGCGCATGCGACCTGGCCACCGCTGCGTGTCGGTGGCCAGCCCAAGCTCGAGGGCATGGATTACACCGCGCCGATCCCGAGCGCCCAGGTGAAGTCGGCGATCCTGCTCGCCGGCCTGTACGCCGACGGGGAGACGGCGGTCGTCGAGCCTGTGAGGACCCGCGACCATACCGAGGTAATGCTCGGCGCGATGGGAGCCGAAGTGAAAGTCGATGGACACCGCGTGGCGGTCGACCGCACCGAGCGCCTCGATCCGATCGATATCGCGGTGCCGGGCGACTTCAGCGCCGCGGCGTTCTGGCTCGTTGCGGGTGGGCTCGTCGAGGCATCCGACATCCGCCTGCTCGGGGTCGGTGTCAACCCCACGCGCACAGGGCTTGCCGACCTCCTGACCTCGATCGGCTTCCGGGTGGGGCGTGCGAAACCTCGGTTCGAGGCCGGCGAGCCCGTCGCGGACCTGGAGGTCACGCCCGCGGGCGACCTGAGGCCGGTCCGCGTGGACGGCGGCAAGGCGGCCGAGATGATCGACGAGCTGCCTGTGCTGGCGGTGGCCGCGACACAGATTTCGGGCACAAGCGTCATCTCGGGCGCCGCAGAGCTGCGCGTGAAGGAGTCCGATCGACTCGCGACGATGGAGGCCGGCCTGAGCGCCATGGGTGCGGACATCGAGGCGCGAGACGATGGGTGGGTGATCACGGGGCCGCGCCGACTCGAAGGCGCCCGGGTCGATTCTGGGGGCGACCACCGCGTCGCGATGGCCCTTGCGGTCGCGGCGCTGGTTGCAGATGGCAAGACCGAGATCGAGGGCGCGGAGTGCGTCGAGATCTCCTACCCGGGCTTCTTCGACCATCTCGAATACCTGTGCTGAAGGTCCGCTGCGAGGTCGACGTCGACATCGTCGCGCTCGAGCTGTACGAGCTCGAGGTCACGCCGCCCCGCGATGATTTCGAGCTCGAGGTGAAGCGCGCAACGCAGGCGGTTCGTTCCGGGACGATCGGGCCGCTGGACCGCGCCCGGGAGCTCTACCGCCGGTTCGGCGTCGACCCGACGAAGGTCCGCCCGTCTTCGGAGGCGTTGGCGAGACGCATCAAGAAGGGCGACCCGCTGCCGCGCATAAACTCGCTCGTCGATGTCGCCAACGCGCTGTCGGTCCAGCTGCAGGTGCCCGTCGGCCTGTACGACCTGGGCAGGGTGAAGGGCGAGGAGCTCGTGATCCGCCTCGGCGCCGACGGCGAGAGTTACGAGGGGATCGGGAAGGAGCGCGTCAACGTCGCGGGCCGCCTCTGCGTCGCCGATGCCGACGGTCCATGCGGAAATCCGAGCGCCGACTCTGCGCGTACCATGATCACGACGGCGACAGAAAGCGCCGCGTGGATCTACTTCCTGCCGGTCGGAGACGACGACGTCGATCGCACGGCCGAGCTGGTCGCAGTGTTCGGCCGCGGCCTCGTCCGCATGGTGGCGACATGAAAGTCGCGACCGAGCAGGTGCTGTGCGTCAAGCGCGAGGATATGTTCCCCGACGGCGCATGGCATGGATTCGTGAGCGAGAACCTGGACCGCCTTCAGAAGGTGATCCGCGAGCGTCATTCCTTCAAACTTCGGGCCGAGGTCGAGAACGACCCGACCTTTCAACAGATCATCCCGTACGTTGTTTTCAGGCATGGGGACCGCTACTTTCTGACGCACCGGCTCCGCGCGTCGTCGGAGAAGCGCCTGCGCAAGCAGTACTCGCTGGGCGTCGGGGGCCACATCAACCCGGGCGATCTCGACGCCGGCGATCCCATCCTCGACGGCTTGAAGCGCGAGTGGCAGGAGGAGGTCGTCTACGACGGACGGTTCGAGGCCACGCTGCTTGGTTTCCTGAACGAGGACTCGTCGCCCGTCTCGAAGGTGCACCTGGGCGTCGTGTTCCTCGTCGACGGCGACACCCCGAACATTCGGATCCGCGAGACCGACAAGCTCGCCGGCGAGCTGCTCACGCTCGAGGAGATGCGCATGTACTACCTGGCGATGGAGTCGTGGTCGCAGATCGTCTACGACCGCCTTGTCGGTGGCTGGTGATGAGGTACGTGGAGGTCGGAGGCGCGAAGCTGTCGGTCATTGGGCTGGGCGCCTGGCAGTTCGGCTCGACCGAGTGGGGTTACGGGCGTGACTACAACACGAGGGTCGCCGGCGACATCGTCCAGCGCGCGCTTGACCTCGGTATCAGTTTGATCGACACGGCGGAGATCTACGGCCTCGGCAACTCAGAGCGGATCGTCGGCAACGCGATTCGCACGCGGCGTGAAGACGTTTTCCTGGCCAGCAAGCTCTTTCCGGTCGGTTTGCCTTTCATGATTCGGAGCCGCGCTCGAGGCAGCGCTCGCAGGCTTGGCGTTGGTCAGATCGATCTCTACCAGCAGCACTGGCAAAGCCCACTTTTTCCTCCGGCGACGACCATGCCGCACTTTCGACGCCTGGTTGATGAGGGCCTGGTGCGGCATGTGGGAGTCAGCAACCACAGCCTTGCCACGTGGCAGCTCTGCGAGCGCGCGTTCGGCGGACGTGTACTCTCCAACCAAGTGAGGTTCAGCCTTGCGCATCGCAGACCCGAGAGTGACCTGCTCCCCTGGGCGCAACGCGAAGGGCGCATCGTCATCGCGTACAGCCCGCTCGGACAGGGCCTCCTATCGGGGAAGTACCAGAGCTCCCCGCCGCGCAACTTTCGGCGGTACCGGGGAGATTTCAGCGTGCAGGCGCGCGCGCGACTAGAGCCACTCGTATCGGCTCTACGTGAGATCGCAGGCCGGCACCGGGCGACGGCGGCGCAGATTGCGCTCGCGTGGCTCATCCAAAAACCGAACGTGGTGGCGATTCCCGGTGCCTCCACGGTGCAGCAGGTGGAGGAGAACGCCGCCGCGGCAGACATCACCCTCGCCGGCGAGGACGTGGCGCGACTGGATGGTCTCAGCGCGTGAGGCTCGACTCGGTCGAGCTGCGCCGCATCAGGCTGTCACTCGTCGCGCCGTTCGAGACCTCGTTCGGCGTGCAGACCGAGCGCGACGTCCTCCTCCTGAGGGCGATCACCGACCAGGGCCAGGGTTGGGGCGAGTGCGTGGCGGGCGAGGAGCCGACCTATTCGTCGGAGTACGTGGACGGCGCCCAGCAGGTCCTGATCCACCACCTCATTCCCAGACTGCTCAACCGCGACCTGGTCGCGGCCGATGTCGCCGACCTGCTTCACCCCGTGCACGGTCACCACATGGCGAAAGCGGCGATCGAGATGGCGGTGCTCGACGCGGAGCTGCGCGCTCGTGGTGAGTCCTTCGCGCAATTTTTCGGCGCGGTTCGGCGCGAGGTCGACTGCGGCGTGTCGGTCGGCATTCATGCTTCCATAGACGACCTGCTGAAGACGGTCGGCGACTATCTCGAGCAGGGTTACCGGCGGATCAAGCTCAAGATCAAGCCGGGTTGGGACGTCGAGCCGGTCCGCGCGGTGCGCGAGCGCTTTGGCAACGTGCCGCTGCAGGTCGACGCTAATACCGCGTACTCGCTCGCCGACGCCGACCTTCTTGCTCGACTCGATCCGTTCGACCTGCTGCTCATCGAGCAGCCGCTGCCCGAAGACAGGGTGCTCGATCACGCCAAGCTGGCCAAGACTGTCCGCACGCCGATCTGCCTCGACGAGTCGATCGAGTCCGTGCAGAACGCGGCCGACGCCATCGAGCTCGGCGGGTGTCGCGTCATCAACATCAAGCCCGGGCGCGTCGGCGGCTACCTGGAAGGGCGCAAGATCCACGACCTGTGCGTCTCGCGAGGCGTTCCGGTATGGATGGGCGGGATGCTCGAGACCGGGATCGGTCGCGCAGGCAACGTGGCGATGGCGGCAATGCCCGGATTCACGCTGCCCGGGGACACGTCCGCCTCCGACCGGTACTACCGGCGCGACATCACCGAGCCCTTCGTCCTGAAGGACGGTCGGTTGAAGGTTCCAACCGGGCCGGGCCTCGGCGTGAGCGTGGACGAAGAGTTCCTGGAGTCGATCACGACATGGACGGGCGCGCTCGGGCGCGCCGGGTCTGCGATCAGCTAGGCGACATCAGGTCGGACATCGCCCACGCCGTGGCGGCCGCGCCCAACCGTGTCAACCCAAACATGTCTTCGATCGTGGCAAGCAGCGAGTAGTGGTTGTACGAAAGGCTGCTCGCATGGTTGCTCATGCCCGGGCGGATAAGGAGCGTCAGCACCGAGTTGGCGCTGTCCTCGCCCTCATCCCACGTGATGAACAGGACGCCGTTGTCCTGCCAGGCGGGGCTCGCGAGAATTTGCGGCACGATCTGCGAAAGCCACGAGTCGGCGACCGCGGTCGAGCAGTCGTGCCCGTCGTGGCACATGTTGGGGGTGATCCACACGAAGCGCGGAACGCTGCCGCTCATGTCGGTCGAGAACTGGCTGAACGGAACGACCTGGGGCGGGCACGCGCTCCCGTAGTAGGCGAAGGGATTGTGCTTGAGCGCATAGCCATTGCCGTTGCCGTAGCAGTTGCTCGACATGCCTTCCATGTACGCGCGCCACTCGATGCCTGCCGAGGTCAGCTGCGCCCCGAGGCCGCCCGCCGGCAGGTTGTGGAATCCGTCGTCAACGACGCCCCACGTGCTGCCTGACGTTATGGCCAGGTAGTTGGGCAGGCTCGGGTGGGAGACGCCGTGGTAGTTGGTGGCGACGCCGTACTGGGCGGCGAGCTGCGAGGTGTACTGACCCGCGATCGCCTGGCTCGCGGACCGGTTCTCCATGACGATGACGAAGACGTGTGAGGGGGTGGGTGTGGGTGAAGGCTCAGGGCTTGCTGTTTCGGGAGGGGTCTGCACTGCGGCAACGGGCGTCGGGCTGGGGTGAACCTGCCCAGTGGCCGGGCTGCAAGCGCTCGCCACGACCGCGACTACGATCGCCGAGATGGTGAGGATCGGCTCCACGCGGTGGGATCTCGAGGTGAGGCCGGAGCGGGGCGGGCGGATCACGTCCTTGCGCCTCGATGGCGAGGAACTCCTGGACCAGGGCATCGGAGTCGACCAGCCTACCGCGAAAGGGTTTGTCGAGGGCGGCGCGTGGGGTTGGGACGAGATGGTGCCGAACGTTGAGGAGACCGACACGCTGCCCGACCACGGCGAGGCGTGGCGGCTGCCGTGGGAGGTCCTCCGCGCCGACCGCGCAGTGGTATCGATGCGGGCGCGGGGCAGAATCGCGCCGTGGGTGCTCGAGCGAACGATCGGGCTCGGGGAGGACGTCCGCGTGTCCTATAGGTACCGCAACGCGGGTTCGGCGCCGCACGCGGCTTTCTGGTGCGCCCATCCGCTGTTCAGATACGAGTCCGGCATGAAGATCGACCTCGCCGAGGGCGCCAGCACCAAGCTCTTCTTGCCCAAGGGGTCGACGAGCAGTTACAAGCTCGCGTGGCGATCGGGCCGGCGGATCGAGATGGGGTGGGATCCGAAGCTGACCCCGTTCGTGAGCATCTGGGCGTGCAACGGCGACCTGGGCGGGTATCGTCAGATCGCGATCGAGCCTGCGTTCGGAGGGTACGAGGGGCCGGACGCCGAGACGGATGTGCTCGCGCCGGGAGCGTCACTCGAATGGTGGCTTCGGATACGCGCTCTCTAAACTGAGGCGCGTGCCGAAGGTCGTCGGGTTGCGCTGCCGTGAGTGCGGCACGGAGTACGAGCTGCAGGCCACGCATGTCTGCGAGATGTGCTTCGGCCCGCTCGACGCTGTCTACGACAAGGCGGTCCTGAAGAAGACGGTCAGCCGGCAGCGGATCGAACAAGGCCCAAAGTCAATGTGGCGCTACCGCGACCTGCTGCCGGTGGAAGATTCGGTCTCGGTGGTCACCCTGGGCGAGGGGTTGACGCCGCTGGTCAAGGCCGACCGGCTCGGCGCGGAGCTTGGACTGCGCAACCTCTACCTCAAGAACGACAGCATGAACCCGACCAACTCGTTCAAGGACCGCGTCGTTTCAGTGGCGATCAGCTGGGCGCGGGCGCATGGATTCGAGACGATCGCGTGTGCGTCGACGGGCAACCTCGCGAATGCGGTGGCCGCTTACGCGGCGCGAGCGGGGCTCGAGTGCTTCGTCTTCATCCCCTTCGACCTCGAGCCGGCGAAGGTCGCGAGCATCAGCGTGTTCGACCCGAACCTCGTGACCGTGCGCGGCAACTACGACGATGTGAACCGGCTGTGCTCGCAGCTCATCGAGTCGACGCCGTGGGCTTTCTGCAACATCAACATCCGGCCGTTCTACGCGGAAGGCTCGAAGACGCTGACCTTCGAGACCGCGGAGCAGCTGGATTGGAAATTGCCGGACGAGATCATCATCCCGATCGCGAGCGGCTGCCAGTTCGTGCGTCACCGCCAGGCGGCTCATGAGCTCATCGAGTTCGGTCTTGTACGAGGGGATCGTGTGCCCGCGTTCACCGGTGCACAGGCCCTGGGCTGTGCCCCGGTCTACAACGCATTTCACTCCGACAACCCCGACCGCGTGCTGCCGGTCAAGCCGAACACCATCGCGCGATCGATCGCGATCGGCAACCCGTCGGACGGTGTCTACGTAAACCGCATCGCGCGCGAGACGGGTGGCGTCGTGGAGGCTGTGACCGAAGAAGAGATCGTCGACGCCATCCGGCTGCTGGCCCGGACGGAGGGCATCTTCACCGAGACGGCGGGCGGTGTGACGATCGGCGTGCTGGCCAAGCTGGCGCGCGCCGGCCGTTGGAAGGGCGATGAAGTCGTTGTCGCGTACGTCACAGGGCACGGCTTGAAGACGGCCGACGTGCTGGCCTCGGCCAATGGGCACTCGTCGAAGCGTGTCGAAATAGAACCGACGATGAAATCGTTTCGGGAAAAGGTGACGATTTAGCCATGGCCCAGTTTCGAATTCCAGGACCGCTGCGGCGGCTCTCCGACGGACACGTGACGGTTGACGTCGAGGCGTCTGACCTGGTGGGCGCGATCGTCGCGCTCGACGCGCAGTACCCCGGCTTCAAGGACAGGTTGCTGGACGAGAACGGCGAGCTTCGCCAGTTCGTGAACATCTACCTGAACGACGAGGATGTACGCCTTGGGTCGGGGCTTGAGGCCAGCGTGGGGGAGAAGGACGAGATCTCGATCGTGCCGGCGGTCGCGGGAGGATCAACCCGGACGGTCTAAGCCGCCCAGCGCATCCCCGGTCCGCGGACCCGTCTCGGAATCACGCGCTCCGGAGGAATGAACCTCACCCCTTCGCCCGCGCGTACAACCAGCCATCCACCTTCATGCACGAGGCGGTGGTGGAAGTAGCAGAGAGGGAGCAGGTTGTGCAGGCTCGTTTTTCCGCCATGGGCCCAGAATTCGATGTGGTGTGGACTGGTCCAGTTGATCGGCCGGTCGCAGCCCGGCGCTGAGCAGGTCCGGTGCCTCGCCTTGAGGGCTCGCCACTGCGCCGGCGAGACCGCCCGCGTCGCCCGACCGACGTCGACCACCACCGAGTCCGCCTTCAAGACCCGGCTCAGGGTTCCGTCACAAGCCAGACGCTGCACCGTCTTGCTCGAGACCGGCGTTCCGCTCTGGAGCTCGGACGCGGCTGCGCCCAGCTCACCCTTCAAGCCTCCGACCGTGGTGTTGACGTTGATGTGCGGCCGCACCCCGTTGCGCCGGGGCAGCGTGCGCCGGTCCATGGCGTGGTAGGCGACCTCGACCAGGGCATCGGCCCGGCGCTGCTTCGGTGTCCGCTCGTCACCGGCGCCGATCCGCTTGGCCAGCGAGTCGATCGCCGCCTTGAGCGCCGA